>Ga0081478_140659_pt1 | contig 63069 bp, 61 predicted proteins | sample OctSprmetagenome_FD_70983 | JGI IMG/M metagenome (GOLD analysis project Ga0081478, IMG submission 70983) | Hot spring and microbial mat streamer communities from Octopus Spring Streamers, Yellowstone National Park, USA - T=80-84 v2 (version 2) | ecosystem: Environmental > Aquatic > Thermal... | reverse complement strand
AGGTTAAAACTTAAATCCAGGATCTCAGGCGAGATTGTGGAGACCGTAGCCCTGGTTAACACAGGGTTTGAGACGGAGTCACCACAACTCCTAATACCACTAGCTCTAGCTAGGAGGCTTGGCTTACACCCACCACCACCTACAGCTACAATAGCTGAGCTCGGCACCGCAGGCGGCCCTGTGAGGATGTTCATTGTAAGGGATGCACTTGAAGTATGGGTTGTAGCAGGCGATAGAAGCGTAGGCCCTAGAGTGGCTGACGCACTGATATCCGGGGTTGAGGAGGAGGTTCTGATAAACGATAAGCTAGTGGAGGAGCTAGGCATGGTCGTAGTGGCAGCTGGCTCGGGGAAGCGGAGGTTTATAGACGATCCAGCTGACAAGGTTAGGGTCACAGAGAAACCACAATACTGGTCTTAACTGCTATCTCGTTAAACTTAACCCAGTCAACCTCACCTTATGCTACCTAATCGTCAACGCTACCTCCTTTAGTACAGTTGAAAGTGAGGGTTCCCTAGACGGTAACACATTATCTCCTACATGTTTATGATGGGGGAATGTTGCGATATTCCTATGATGTGGAGCGTTGCTCCCTCAGCATCCTCACAATGATACCTGTACCTAAGTTTTATGGAGGTGTTGTTGGTTACCCTGATGTATTCAAGGAAGTGGAGTCTAGATCCGTCAATGAAGGTAATGGTGCCTCCGATGAACCCCTCGTTTAATGTGACCTTGAATTCCTCGAGCTCCGCAACGGCTATGATGTCATCATAGGAGGTTATTAACTCCTTTACAGCTTCTATGTACTCGTTAAAGTTCCTGTATTTTCGACTCGACAATCCTTATTCTCTCCTCAACACCCCTTAATGCTTGGAGGAAGCTCCACCAGAGGAAGAACTCCTCATCATCACCTAGCTCTCCTGACTCAAACTTCTCTAGGAACTCCTCTGACTTTATATTGAAACGTTTCTCGAAATCCTCAATTCTACTCTTTAGAATTTTAGCTTTAACACGGAGTAGCGCTCTCTCCCTTTGCAAAGCTTCCACTATAGTTGAAGACATAGGTTACGCCAGGTAGCGGAGCTCCTCAATGTCTGTATCTCCCTGTGGTCTTTATTAGCGTTTGCACTGTGCACGGGTGTGGGTGCGAGGAGTCTGGGCTTCGGCCTCCTCCTAGTTTCAACCTGTAGGCTGGTGGGGTGCCTGTTGTGGGGTTTTGCCCCTGCTGTTAGCAGAGTCTCCTCTTGTATTTTAGCATCTCCCCGTACAGGGGGTCTTCTAGCTCGTCCTCTCTAAGTACCACCACGTCTAGGGGCACCCTTGCCCTCCTCGCTAGCCTCACCTTCTCAACAACATCCAGGGGGTCTACCTCACTGCCTACAACTAGTACTATGTCGTAGTCGCTGTAAGGCATACTGTCACCTTTAGCTCTCGATCCTACAAGGTACACCTCCTTGGCTAGACCACTTCTACAAAGCTCCTCTACGAACATCCTGAAGTCTTCCTCCATCCTAAAGACCCTATCCCTCATTAACCTGTAGAATCTAGCTCTTAGCTCCTCCCGCAACACCCCTCACCCAGCCTATGATGGTTTTAGCTGAGTCGACACACCTCATACCACGACTAACTGTATACCTCAAACTACGCCTTCCAGGGTACCTTGAGAGTGTGTAGTGGGGGGTTAGGAGCTCTGATGCAACTGTAACCTCTTCAGGCACCTTGAACCCCAAGCTTTCCAGCACGTCAACCAGCTCCGTGAGATCGTGGGTGTACGGGTGGGAGCCTGTTAGAGCTACGATGAGAGCCTTGAGGTATAGCTCTGAGGCCTGGTGGGCTTCAAAACATGCAAGCCAGTAGACACCCTCACCTAGGTGTCTCTCAGCGTTAACAAGGAACACGTCAGCCTTCTCAATCCAGTCAGCTGGTAACTCTAAACTAGACATCTCTAATCACACTATCTCATCCCATGCGATCCGGTGCTCTCACGTTACACCCTTAGCCCTGGGGAGGTTTAAAACCTAGACCTCCGTCTCACCTAGGTTCCTGAAGCCTTGTGCTAGGAATATCCAGTTTAACACCATCGATATAGAGGATATGAGGGCTAGTGGGAGTGCTATTATGGCGATAGGCATTGTTATCAAGGCTAGGGATAGCGCGATGACCGAGAGGCCGTATGCGAAAGCCGCCCTCTCAACCATAGGCTCCCCTGATGCCTCGTGGAGCTCCGATAAAGCCCTATACCAGAAGACACCTGATATGACTAGAACGGCCGCCAAGCCTAGTATTAGTGTGAGCGTTAAACGCGCAAACCAAACCCCACCAGGCTCCCCCCGCGAGCCCGGAGCCCCGGCTATCACGAGGAAGAAGAGAGCCATAAGGCCCGCGAACCCTAAAACCAGGGATATGAGGGAGCTCCAGAAGATACCACCCCGACCATAGTATTTCGATAGAAAGTAAAACGATAGGATGAGCAGAGCGTAGCCCATGAGGTTGAGTAGAGGCGTGAGGAGTATGGCGAGAGGGCCTAGGAATATGCTAGCAGCAATACCCAGGAGGATGGCGATGCAACCCCAGAACCCCAAGCCCTTAACCACGTCAAAGTCGACCAACAACCAACACCAGGTAACCTAGGCGGGTCCAAAGCTTATTAAAAATTACAGCCAAGATCTTCACGATAGCGAGCAACACTACGTCACCATGTATTTTATAGAGCTACGAGCTCCACAACTAACCTGGTGTTAGCAGTGTTAAGAGGGTTGCATGTAGGCAACTTTAAGAGCCTTAAGGATGTAAGCATGGAGTTTAAGCCATTAACCGTGATCATAGGCCCCAACGGCTCCGGTAAATCTAGCATCCTACAAGCAATCCTACTCCTAAAGAAACTACACTTGAATCAAGGCAATGTAGCCATGCCCGCGTTATTTGACATAGAGGGTTACATAAACATGGGTTCATGGGACCACCTGGTTTTCGATGAAAGCATCCCTATGAGGTTTAGCCTACTGATAGGTGGTGACGATATATCATTTCAATACAATGTTAGCATTAGCAGGGATGGTATGCTTAGCTTGGATGGCGTACTACAGCTTGGAGATGTGGTAGTCAAGCTTCCAGGAGTCTCTGTGAACCTACCCTACTCGCAGAGAACCTCTCAAAGTACTAGTGTCAATGTTGGGGGTGGTGGTCTCACACTAGGCTGGGACGGCTTTAGGGTTAGCATATCGAGCGTTGTTGGATCCGTTCCTGATGGTTTAAGGGAGGGGTTACTTTTAACTGTAAACGAGTGGTCCAAGAGGGTGTTCTTCGTGCCATCACCTATAGCCATGTACAGGCGTCCGAGCGCGTCTATAACACCACAGCAGAGCAGAGAGGGTATCGTTAACTCGCTGAGGGGCTCCCTAACCCCACAGGAGGAGCTCCTACTAGCACTACTAGCTATTGATGGTAATCTTGAGGATTACGTTGAGAGCCATTTAGAGGAGCTGTTCAAGATAAGGGTTAAAGCTAGGGTGGTGCCACCGTACACGGTGGAGGTACGTTCAAAGGTTAGAAGGGGGAGGACTGCCTTAATAGTCAATGAGGGTGGTGGAGTGAATAGGATAACGGCTCTCTTCACAATCCTGGGTTTAGCTGATAGAGGGTCGACCATATTACTGGAGGAGCCTGAGACGAACCTGCACCCCGCAATCCAGTACAAGCTAGCCGGTATCCTCAGTAGGGTTGTAGGGGAGGAGCGGAAACAGTTGATCATCACAACTCATAGCGAGCACCTGTTACTCGGAGTGCTAAATAGTGTAGCTAGAGGCGAGCTAGGCCTAAACGACATAACGGTATACTACATGTACAAGAATGAAAGGGGGGAGAGTAAAGTGGAGAAACTACAAGTAGACGAGAGTGGGAGGGTCAAGGGAGGTCTACCCGGGTTCTTCGAAACTGAGGTGGAGGAGCTCCTAGAAATGCTAGCCCCGAAGAGTGTGGCTGTAAGTTGACGGAGAGGAGGTATGTTGTACTAGACCTCTTCGTACTCCACGCTATAGCAGGTGACGATGTAGACATACTTTCTAAAACCGTCGCTGTCCTCCGGCTAATCAAAGATAAGTGTCACACGATTCTATTAACCAGGGAGTTGAAGAGCGAGTATTGGAAGCGTGTCAGGGAGATCGAGAAGGATAAGAGGAAGATCTACGTTGACATCCGCTTACTCAAGTTAATTAAAAACCTCCTAGCCGATAGGGATAAGGTTGAGGAAGTAGAATACCTCCCCGGAGAGCAGGAGTTAGAGTTTCTTAGGAAGGTGGTTCCGGAGAAGGATCTTCCCATAGTGGGAACAGCGTTAAGCAAGCCCGCTACCAGTGTCGTTATCATCACGACCGATAAACGTCACCTCGTGGATAACGAGGCGTTGAAGGCGTACCTTAAGAGGGTGAACCCAGGTGTTGAGGTAATCCATTTAGATGAGTACGTCAAGCTCGATCCATAGAGCGAGTGGGTGGCATGTTCGCGTAGCTCACGGAGGGGTTACTTTAACCCATGGCCTTGGAGGGAGCCCTCCTGGTTAGAAAAGGGGTGGTTTGTGGTCGAGGATATGTCATATCGTTATCTTGGCTAGTACTTCTTGTGGTGTACCTGAGGCTATTATTTCTCCTCGTTCTATGTAGTATATCCTTGTGCACAGTTTAGATGCTAGTATTATGTTGGATTCCGCTACCAGGATTCCTATCCCCTCTCCTGCTATCTCCCTTAATGCTTTCATCAGCCTCTCTACTATTGCTGGTGCTAGTCCTTCGAAGAGCTCATCTAGCAACGCGTATTTGGGCTCCACGGCTAGCACTCTTGCTAGTGCTACCATCCTCTTCTCTCCTCCGCTGAGGTAGTAGCTTTGTCTATCGCTGAATCTTCTTATTTCTGGGAGCACGTTGTAAACCTTCTCCAATATCTCCTTGTATCTATCCATCTTGCCTGAGAGGAGTACAGCTAACCTTATGTTCTCCTCCGCTGTGAGCCATGGGAATACCCTTAGATCCTCTGGCATATAGGATACCCCGTGTTTAACCCTGGTGTAGGGGGGCATCCTCGTCACATCTAGGCCGTCGACGTAGACGCTTCCCCTCTCAGGTCTATGAAAGCTCATTATCGTCTTCAACGTTGTCGTCTTGCCAGCACCGTTAGGCCCTACGAGCCCCACAACCTCCCCTCTCTCTACGTTCAGGCTCACACCTCTTAGAATTTCAACCCCACCTATCCTCACGTAGATGCTGTCAACCCTAAGCATAAACACCACCCAGTAGGATTCTTCTAACCTCCTCGTTACCCCTTACGCTAGCCGGGTCCCCGTCGGCAAGCATTTTACCCTCATGCATTACCACGACCCTTCTGGCGTACCTAAACACTATGTCCATGTCGTGCTCCACTATGATGGATGAAACCCCTGTTACATCGAAAGCCTTAATCAACCTCTCCATCACAGAGTGCTTATCCTTGGTTGCTACACCACTCGTAGGCTCATCTAGTATTATGAGTGAGGGTTTTAGAGCGAAGGTTAGAGCTACATCCAATATCTTCCTGTCACCCTGGGAGAGCTCCGTGGGGTACTTGCTAGCTACATCTGCTAACTCGAAGACCTCCAGTATTCTCTCGACCTCCTCCACCACATCCCTATAGGAGCTTAGAGTTTTATAAGCCACCCTACTACGTCCAAGTCTGGACGCCACACTTACAGCTATATTCTCTGCAACTGTGAGGTTATCGAATACAGTTACCAGCTGGAAGCTCCTAGCAATACCCCTCCTAACCCTCTCTGCTAGACCAAGAGCCGTGACATCCTCCCCCTTGAACAGTATCCTACCCCTATCTGGTTTAAAGTAACCGCTAATCAGGTTCACGAGCGTCGTCTTACCAGCACCATTAGGCCCTACTACGAAGAACCTCTCACCCCGGCCTAAGCTAAGGGAGACGCCATCGACTGCCCTAACACCGCCAAAGTACTTGTAGACACCTTCGACTCTCAAGAGGATCTCTGCCATACCCCCCACCTTAGCCTAGCTCTCGTTAACGAGCTATCAACTAGAGACATTAGCCCCCTCGGTGAGAGTATCATTACAGCTATTATGAGGATGCCTAGGAGTAGGTACCAGTAGATGGTGTAGCCGATGGCTATGGACTCCAGGTACGTGTATATTATGGCTCCCACTATGGGGCCTATGAGGTGTGAGGCTCCACCAAGTATCGTCATGAACACTATCTTACCTGAAACGAACCAGTATGCGAGCTCGGGGCTTACAAGCCTAGTGAGAGGTGCTAGTAGAGCTCCGGCAAGCCCTGTGTACACAGCTGATATGGTGAACGCTATGAGTTTAAGCTGGAGGGCGTTAATGCCTAGAGCTCTAGCCCTAACCTCGTTGTCCCTGATAGCCTTCAGCGAGTAGCCTAGAGGGGAGTTTACGATATACCACATCGCAATATAGGCTATGGCGGCTATAGCTAAGACGTAGTAGTGGTATATGGTGAGGTACGTTAGGTAGTCGATTCTACCAAGGTCGAAGCCTAGGAGCTCAACCCTACCAATCTTTATACCATCAGTACCACCTGTTACATGGTAGAATTTCAAGTAGAAACCCCATAGTATCTGCCCTATGGCTAGCATGAATATGGCAAAGAATATCCCCCCGTATCTTAACACCACAGGGCCTACAATGAGCGCTAGGGCTGCTGAGGCCACCATAGCTGTTACCAGCATGGGCTCCAGCTCCCTTAAGCCAAGATACTTTACGATTAGACCTACGGTGTAAGCACCTATGCCTATGAAGGTTGCATGACCGAAGCTTAGGAGCCCTGTGTAGCCGTAGAGTAGGTTGAAGCCGAGAGCAGCTATGGACCATATGACCCCGTAGGTTAGGTATATGGCGTAGCCTGGTGCAATAAACCCTAGGATCGGGTACGCCACCCCAAGTACGGCTACTAGGATGGCGAGAGCCACCAGGCTATTACCAAGCTCCCTCCTGAACGCCTCTACCACCCCCTACCACCCCCTATACCTTCAGGTCTCCAGAGTAGCACTATGACAGCTACAAGGTATAATACTACGAGCTCCAGCTCCGGGAATACTATGAGCGTTAATGTTCTAAGACCGCTAACGATCAGAGAGCCTGCCACCGCTCCAACGAAGCTACCCAAACCACCTATAACCATACCTACGAAGGCTATGACGAGAAACTCTGTTGACAAACCTAGCTGAACCGAGGCTACAGGTATGTAGAGGGAGCCTCCTAAACCTGCTAGAGCGGACGCCAGGACTATGACTATGATGAGGAACCTCGAAGTGTTTAAGCCTAAGGCCGTAATCATATGGGGGTCCATTGATGAAGCTCTAAGCACGAGCCCGAAGGCAGACCTGTAGGTTACATACCATAGTGCTAGAGCGAGGATAGCAGTGAGTAGTATTACATAGAACTTATACACGGGATACCTTAGGCCAGCGATATCCACGAAGCCCATCTGGAAGAATAGATTGTACGCTGAGACCGGATAAGGCCCCCATGCTAGCTTGAATAAATCCTCGAAGATAATTAGAAGACCGAATGTGACAATAAGCTGGAACGCGTCACCCCTACCCTGAGAGTATCTAAGCAAGGGGGTTACAAGTGCTAGGGATACGAGAATTACAAGTATGACCCCGAGCACTAAGGGTAGGACCATTAAGGCTAATAGATTCTCACCAAGCCTAGGCACTATGAGGGATGTAGTGATCCAGGCAGTAGCATATGCTCCGAAGGTGAAGAGGGAGGCATGGGCTAGATTTACAACCCTTAGAATCCCGTATATCAAGTTCAACCCGGCTATTATGAGGAAGAGGAGGGAGGAGTAAAAAAGGGTGTCTAGCACATAGATGGGGAGAGCCATGCTAAACCCCTATAGGCCTTCCAGCTATATTGGTAGGACACCCTCCCTCCAGGTTGCCTTAATCCAGTTGTATGTCATCGTGGGCTCCGTTGGGCCCTCCCAGCCCTCTGGCACTGTAACCCTCTCAACGGGGATCCTTAGCGGGTCTGCTACTATGCTGAAGCCAAGCTTTGGATCAACCCTGCTTATACCGGTTATAGCGTTCTTGTAACCCTGATGTTTGTTCGGAGGTCTAGCTCTAATGCTTAGTATACCTGCAGGGCCTAGTATTGAGGCCCCCTCTAGGAATGGTATAACCTCCTCGGGCTCAGGCCACCTCCCAAGTGCCTGGTATGCTCTCTCAACAGCTGACTTGTACAGGTATACTGATACATAGGCTCCCTCCGAACCGTTCGTTGGGTACTCCCCCCACCTCTCATAGTATCTTCTCACAAAATCCCTGTTTAATGGGTATGATTCGTGCTCTGGGTATAGGAAGTAGTAGTTTGAATGAACACCAGCTATCTGCCCTTCAGGGTAGTCTGATTCAACCATGTGCGGAGCTATACCATGGCTTATGGTTGATACCACCTTAACCTTCTTGAAAAGCCCGTAGCCTAGGGCTTGCTTGTAGAAGTTGATCCAATCAGCAGCCCATAGTGATGTAGCGAGTACGTCGGCTCCACTTGCAAGTATACTTGTTATGAAGGGCCCGAAGTCTGTTACACCGAAGAGCTTAGGCCAGCCTTCGTATACAATCTCAACCCTATCCTTGCCCAGCACCTTCTCGAAAACAACCTGTATGTGCTGGTGGGCGTTCCTACCGTAGGCGTAGTCGGGGTGTATGTGTGCCACCCTTACCTTATCCTTCTCCATTAGGTTAAAGAACTTTATGGCTCCTAGTGCTGCTGTAACCCCATCAGCTGACTGTATATTCGTTACCCTAAACGTGTACATTGGGTTTGTAACGGTCTTCTCGAATAGTATATCAGTGCACCCGTCAGCGAAGAATGTTAAGACCTTGTACTCCTCAGCTATGGGGGCTAAGGCTGGAGTGTTACCAGAGGATATGCAGCAGAAGTGCACGTCTATCTTATCAACCGTAATAAGCTTCTCGAACTCGGCCTTAGTGGCATCAGCTCCAGCCTCATCCCTCTCGACAAACTCAAGCTTCCTCTCTAGTATGCCACCTGCAGCGTTAATCTCCTCAACAGCGAGCCTCGCACCCTTATAGGTTGGATCACCCCAAGCAGCACCACCACCCTTAGTCATATACTGAAGACCCACCTTCAAGGGAGTGGTTGGAATCCTAGCACCAACCTCAGGAGGCTTAACCTCCCCCCTCCCTGGACCAGCAACGTAGACAGCACCAGCACCGGCAACAGCACCTACAATAAGACCCCCTACAAGACCCTTAATGAAATCCCTCCTAGAAACCAACACCCCGCACCCCACTGCTCGCTGTATATAGTTATGAGGGGATTTAATAAATCTTACTTTAAATTCCTTCAAACAATGCTCTCCGGTTACCTCTATGATCTAGCGAGCGCTACAACCATCACGTCCCCTGTATTCTTAGTGGAGCTCTTAGCTTAACACCTGAGATTCTAATCGTGTACCCGTCCTCATGTTTAATCAGGGTGCCTTCTACCACTAGGGTGTAATCTCCGGGTGCTAGGATCCTCTTCTCCTCATCGACGAAGTGCTTTACAGACCATGTGTTCATGGAGGCTAAGGTGCACTCCGTGCTCCACGGCCTCAACCTCAATGATATGGGCTCCCTGCCCATCACTACACGCTCACCATCCTTGTATATGGAGACTCTATCGATGTGAAGTTCGACGGGGCTACCACCGGTATTCTTAATACAGAGTTCAACAGCTGGGATCCATATCTCCATCTTAGCTATGATGGCAGCGAAGGGGTGTACGTACGGCTTGTACCTAGCGTAGCTCACCTCAAGACCCCATAGTTTGTTCAAGTAAGCCTCAACGTTGGACGCGAGGATGTTCGACGTGTATAGTGTAGCGAGCATGTTCACAGCTAAAACCGTGAGCCCCAGGGCTAGCATGACGTTCATCCTATCCAAGGCCATCAACAGCTACCTGTATCAAGAGGGTTACCTAACGGTTATAAACCCCCATGACGCCTCTAGGCGTCATAGCTGACAGTCATACCCGTCTCAAGGTGGGCTTTCGGGAAGGAGCTACCGGCTGTAGCCAAGCTACTAGCGTACGGGGCCCTAGCAGGCGGTGTGACAAGCCACATTATAGTAGTTACTGGTTTCACCGGGGAGCTTAGGAAACAGCACTTACTGGCGAAGCAGACTTAGGGTTTTCGACCCTACAGGTGAGCGTGGAGAGGAGCCGGTATGGGGAGGGAGCTCCGAGGAACCCGCTGGAGCCGAGGCCCCCCGGCCCTGAAACGGTGATGCCCCAAGCATGGGGACCCGATCAAGAAGATGAGGAGTTTGCTTCCGGGCGGAAAACCGACAAACCGCTCGGGGGAGGCGTAAAGCCTCCCAGGGATGCGGGGAGGGGGTCACACTCTAGGGTTGGCTTGGGTGCTTGAACGTGGTGCTCAGCCTTACAGATCCCACCTGGGGGATGATGCCTCTGCCTAGGAGCTTGAGTTTACCTTCGACCACTAGCGTGTAATCACCTGGCTCGAAGACTACGGGTTCTAGGTTGCTTATGTACTCCGAGTCTACTACAACCTCTGCGCACTTGGAGCGCCCTCTATCCACCGTTAGCACCGGGAGTTCTACGGAGACCACCGGGACCACCCATTCTACGGATGGCCTTCTCTGCACTTCATTATAGGCTATGAGGGCTTCACCCTTGTACAGATGTACTCTTGTCACCTCTATTACCGCTGAGTAGCTACCGCTATTGCGTACACAGAAGGACACTATGGGATACCATATGGTGGTAGTTGCATAGACATAGCCTCCTGGAGCTACTAACGAGACTTCAACGTGTCCAATCTTGAGACTAGCACTGGTTATCTCCAACCCTAGGAGCTTCCTCAAGTAGATATCAACATTATAGGTTAGGACATTGGAGGTGTCAACAGCTACGTGGAGATGCAACGCTATCAAGGCCACTGCTACTAGGAGTAAGGCTACCCACTTCAATTAGCTAGCACCTCCCACCCACTCGAATATAAGGGTCTGCCACACCCAGTACATTGTTTCTACTAATGCTTAAAAGCACTCGCTACCCCTAGCTAGCAGGGTGTCTCTAATGCAACCTCCTAGCAGTACCATCGCACACCCTCACTCCGCATACCTAGGCTACTCTAAGGCTCTCGGCATAGCCGCTGTTATACTCCACTTCCTGGTATACGCTCTAGAGGCTATAGTTGCTGCAACCATTATATCCGATCCACCAAGGCTCCTAGGGTTCTCCCTCATCCTAGCCTCCCTAAGCTATAGCGTTCTACTCGGACTCCTACTCCTATCCATGTACTACATGTCAAGATATTATGGCGATGAGGGGATGCTATTGTACACCTTCTACTCCACATTCATACTCTTCACATGCTGGACAGTAGCTGACACCGCTATAGCAGACGCCTCTAGGAGAGCTGTGGAGCACGGCTTATCAGCGATAGTCCTAGATGTCGTCCTAATCCTAGCCGTGGGCTACCTAAGCTTCCTACTCTCAACGCTAATGCTCTATGAAGCGCTAAGGAGGGCTAGCATGGCAACAGGTAATAACTATTTCAAGGTTGCAGGGACCCTAATGCTCATAGGAAGCCTGATACCCCTAGGAGGCTACATAGCCTATATCGCGGGGCTCGTGGTACTACTATTAGCCTTCTACGCGCTTAAAACAATATGATGAAGCCTGGGTGCAGTACACCAGGAGCTCTGGGACAACACAATACAGCTAGGTAACCGTTAGACCACCACCTATCTGGCATGGAATCCGCTGAAGCCCCTCCAGGTCCATGTGGGGTTAGAGGGTTTAGGATAGGTTTGTATCTAGCTGGAGCCTAGCTAGATCCAGTGCTGTGGTTTATACGTCCTCCTCTGCCTGGTCGGGGGGTCTGACTTCAACCTCCATATGCCATCTCTGAAATCCTCTACTACTACTCCAAGAGCTCCCGCTAGGTAGTCGCTTATGAGTGCTTCAACCTCAGTATCTGATATCACCGCGTCGCATACAACCGTAGGGCTCCTATTATCCTCCTCTACGACCTCAACCTCTATAGAGGATGGTAGAACGTACATCCTAATGGGGCCTGCGACAGTGTTGTATGGCTCGACCCTCGCCTCCAGAAGCCTTGAGCGTAGGTTTAGCCTTTCAGCTAACCTCATGGGGATCACTATCTCCGGTGCGTCAGCCTCAAAACGCTGTTAACAAGGGCTACTGTTTCAACCTCAACTCCAGCCTCTAGCCTCGACTTAATCCTCAGTTTTACCCTCACAGCCACTCTCTGACACCAGTCTTAGCGGGTAGAGTCTACTGATACGACCTGGCATTCCCTTAACCCTATTATCGTAGCTGATTTTGAGGTTTAAATGGCTTCAGGCCCGTACACCCTCTTGTGACACCCTTTACTCAACGGGCATGTGCTACACTTTACGCTCTTGACCCTGCAGAACTCCCTTGCTATGATTGTTGTCGATGCATGTAGTAGTTTGAGCTTGTAGAGGTTGTAGTCTAGCTCCCTTAGCACAAGCCTCCTGGCGTCCTCGTAGCCCTCTGGGAGTTCAACACCGTACCTCCACGCCATCCTTCTAAGCTGCCTTGATATGGGTATTGTCGGCTTGTTGTAGGCGAAGAGTAGTATGGAGTCAGCAGTCTCCCTACCAACACCTTTAACCCTTAACAGGATCCTCCTAGCATCCCCTACGTCCAGGTTGCCAACGTCCACCTCTAGGAGGAGCTTTGAGATGTCGATGAGGGTTCTAGCCTTAGACCTCCTGAAGTTCAGTGGCTTGAGGAGCTCCTCCAGAACCCCGGGGTCGATCGATGCTAGAGCTTTGGGCTCTACAAGCTTAAGGTCTAGGAGCCTCCTGAAAACCCTATCAACGACATCCCACCTGGACATCTGGACTAGGATAGCTGTAACAACTATGTGGAATGGATCACTGTAGCCAGCCCACCAACTAAGACTATCACTAGGCCCGGGGAACCAGCCGTAGCCTGGGAGTATGCTTTTAACATCCTCAAGATCCTCTACGAGCCTGGAAAGCCTCAATTAACGCTCCTATACGCTACCGTCAATGAACATTGCACACCTAAATAAGCTCATAGAGCCTAGCTGTACTCGAACTCAACACAGCTCTAAGGACGCTCTTAAAACCGCTACTAACATCTTCCCCAAGGGTTCCCCACGACCGGTTGCCTTGGCTGATGCACCCTATGCTTTTAAACCCCCGCACTCGTGTAGAGAACATGGTGGCCGAGGGTTGTCTGTTAAGCTTGAGGTCGTCGATATCCCCGTTCCTGAGGGCACTAACGTTATTATTGGTAAGACTCATTTCATCAAGACTGTTGAGGATCTCTACGAGGCTATGGTTACAAGCCACCCTAATATAAGGTTTGGTCTCTGTATGTGCGAGGCTTCCGGGAAGAGGCTTGTTAGACATGATGGTAATGATGAGGAGCTCAGGAAGCTAGCTATAGAGGCTTGTCTTAAGATTGGTGCAGGCCATGTCTTCGTCATATACATGAGGGGTGGGTGGCCTATAAACGTTCTGAATGATTTAAAGCATGTACAGGAGGTTGTATCACTTGAGGTTGCCACAGCGAACCCTGTTAAGGTTATAGTTGCTGATCTAGGCGAGCAGAGGGCCCTACTAGGGGTTGCTGATGGGTTTAAACCTCTTGGTGTTGAGAGCGAGGAGGATATAAGGGAGAGGAGGGAGTTCCTAAGGAAGATCGGATATAAGAGATGACCTCCCCCACCTGCTTGAGATGGCATCTAGTTTAAAAGGTTTTCTTTCTAGAATTAATTCCAGGTGGTATGGGATTTGAGTAGGGAGGCTGAGTTTTGTAGTGATGAGCTCTTCGACCACCTGGTATACAGGGAGCTTGCTTCAATAGAGAGGGATCCTGAGCTTAAATCTGTTCTAGAAAGGTTTGCTGAGCATGAGAGAAGACATTATGAGTTCTGGAAGAGTCTAGCTGGTGGTTGTGGTAGTGTTAGCATGTTGAAGGTTAGATTGTACGTTCTGGCTAGGAGGCTTCTAGGCCTGACATTCACTCTTAAGTTCCTTGAGAGGCATGAGAGTAGTGTTGTTGAGGAGTACAAGGCCTACCTGGAGAGGCTTGAGGGGCCTGCGAAGGAGGAGCTTGAGAGGATTATAAGGGATGAGGTTGAGCATGAGAGGAGTTTCCTGGATAGACTTGCTGAGATGGAGAGTCTGGTGAGGTACCTAGGATTCATAGCATTAGGTCTAGCTGACTCCATAGTGGAGATTACCGGTGTACACGCAGGGTTCCTCGGAGCTACTGCTACAACCCTAGCAGCGGGGGTTGCAGGGCTTATAGTTGGGCTCTCAGCAGCTATAGCGATGGCTGGTGCTGCATACCTACAAGCTAAGCATGGTGGGGTTGGGGAGGGGCTTAGACCGGGTGCCTCCGCTACCGCTACGGGCACCTCATACTTCTTAGCTGTAGTGTTACTAGCCCTACCATACTTCCTTACAGAGTCAATGCTACTAGCTTTCACATCATCCCTAATCCTAGCTATCACTCTAGCAGTTTCATTCACCATATACAGTAGTGTTATAAATGATAGGGATATTAAAGGGGAGGTTGCAGAGAACCTATTAATACTATTTGGGGTTACAGTAGCATCATATTTATTCGGCACCTTCATAGGAGAGGTGACAGGGTTAAGAGGGTTGATACACCACTAGCTTAAACCTCAAACCCACGTTTTTAAGCGTTAGGCATGGTTCATAGCATAGTAGGGTGCTCTAGAGTGGCTTTGGAGGAGCTCTTTGACAAGATTGAGCCTAAAAGCCCGGGTCAGGAGGAGCTTAAGAAAGCTCTACTCTCAGACAAGGATCTGGTGGGCGTGTTCGGCCCTACTGGTACTGGTAAGAGTTTATTCGCCATAGCCTATGGTTTAACAGCTGTCTATAGGGGCAAGTATAGGAGGCTCGTCCTATCAAGGCCCATAATAGATGTTGTGAGTGGGAGGGAGATAACTTTGTTCAGCGAGCCTGAAACATATTTCAAGCACGCCTCGGAGTACCTTAGGGATATACTAGCTGGGTTTGCCGATGTTAAAGCCTTAGAGGATGCCATATCTTCCGGTAAGCTTATCCTAGCAGATCCACACTTCCTCAGAGGTAGGACCTTCGACGACTCTGTGATAGTACTAGATGATGCTCAGAGCGTCCCAGCTGAAACCATTGTTGAGATTGTAACGAGGATGGGTAGGAATAGTAGGTTGATAATAGCGGGAGACCCCATATTCCAGAGGACAGCCGAGCTCGGAAGGGATGGAGCTACACTAGCTAGAGAAATACTCTTTGGAGAGGAGACGGCCGTGGTGGTAGATCTAGGCGTAAAGGATATCGTTAGACCTGGAGCTAGGAGAGGTGTTAAACTCCTATTAGAGCTTCAGATGAGGAAAAGGGTTTTAGATGAGGTGGAGAAGAAGGTTAAGGATACAGCTAAGGTTTACGCTACCGATGCCGATATAATAACTGTGGCTAACCTAGCAGAGGCTAAGAAGAGATGGGAGATTACAAGCGAGCACGCACCAGACGTTCTGATAGTTGTTAAGGAAGGCCACCTAGGCAGGATCATAGGAGTTGGGGGTGAGAGGATACAGAGTATAGAGAAGGAGGTTGGGTTAAAACTTAGAGCGATACAACTAACACTAGACCTCAAGGAATTCATAAGAGCCGTACACCCGGTAGCGTGGATACACAAGCACATAGTAGACTTCGACTTCGCAGGAAACAGCCTAAAGCTAACAGTAGCCCGAGGCCACATGGGGCCAATGCTAGGTCAAAAAGGCTCCTACATTAGATTCCTAAACGATGTAATGGAGAAGCTCATAGGAGTTGAGGTTAACGTAGTTGAATCTGAGGAGGAGGTTGAGAAGGCTAGGAGGAGGCGTTAGCAACGCCTCCAAGGAGGTTTTCTAAACTCTAGCTACTCCTCCTCGTATATCTCAACATAGATCCTAGCCTTAACCTTCTCACCTGAGAACGGGGGTGTCGTTGAGCCTAGGTCTACTGCGAATACCACACTATTACCCAGGTCATCGGTAAACCTAACCTCAGCTACATACGTGGGTTTAGGCCCTCCTGATTCGAACATCTTTATCATAGACTCGTATATCCTTGATATAGCCATCTGGAACGCTACGGGGCTGCTGAAATCCTCAGGTTTAAGGGTTACAGTGGCGAAGTTCTTCACTATCCTCCCAACACGTGCTGACCCCTCGTAAACCCTGGATACTCCCTTCTCCCTTTCACTCATTACAAGAGCACCGCTACCTAGTTCTAAGTCTAAGCCTAATTAAGCTCTATGAAAACGGTCATAGCTTCTAGGTTTAGAGCTATTTAAGGTTTACTGGCACTCGTATGTTAGAGGTTGCCCTTCAGGCGTGGTGGTTGTGTTGGAATTGGGATGTCTAGGTTTGAACTATACGGGCCTAAGGTCGATGTGAGGCTTGTTGAGAGGCTTAAGTCTATAGAGGCTAAGTGGAGGGCTCGATGGTCTTCAAGTAGGCTTTTTGAAGCCGACCCCGACCCCTCTAAGCCTAAGTTCTTCATTACATTCCCATACCCCTACGTCAACGGATACCCTCATCTTGGAGGGGCGTTCACTATTCTAAGGGTTGATATAACTGCTAGGTTTAAGAGGATGAAGGGCTACAATGTGCTGTTCGCCCAGGGATGGCATGCTACAGGCGGCCCTATAGTCTCGGCTGCTCTCAGGGTTAGGGAGGGAGATCCTAAGATCATATCAGATCTTAAACTCATGGGGATCACCGGGGATGAGGTGGGTAAGTTTGCTGATCCGAGGAATTGGGTTGATTTCTTCAGTAAGGGGTGGAAGAGGGATCTAATAGACTACGGTATGAGTATTGATTGGAGGAGGGAGTTCTACACAACGTACCTTAACCCCTACTACGACAAGTTTATTGAATGGCAATACCTCAAGCTTAGGGAGAAAGGGCTTGTGGGCATAGGGGAGCACCCTGTAGTATGGTGTCCTAAGGAGGGGAAGGTTGTGGGAGATCACGATAGACCTGATGAGTATGCTGGCATAGGGCCTGTGGAGGCCACCATAATGAAGTTCAAGTCGATGGAAGGCTATGTAATACCAACGCTAACGTATAGACCTGAAACGGTCTTCGGAGTAACTAATATCTGGGTTCACCCTGAAGCAGTGTACAACATAGCTGAGGTCGATGGGGAGCTCTGGGTTGTCAATAACTATATTTTAAGAGAGCTGGAAGACCAGGGTTTCAAGGTAGGATTAAAGGGTGAGATTAGAGGGGTGGAGCTCCTAGGCAAGATCGTTCTAAACACCGTTACAGGTTTAAAGATTCCAATCCTACCAGCGTGGTTTGTAGACCCGGAGCTTGGAACAGGCATTGTAATGAGCGTTCCAGCACACGCCCCCTACGATTACATAGCGTTAGCTGAGCTTCAAAGTAGAGTGGAGCTCCTGGAGAGGTATGGTTTAGATGTAGGTATAGTTAGAGATCTGAAACCAATACCTTTAATCAAAACCCCAGGCTACTCTATAACACCGGCCAAGGACGCTGTTGAAGCTCGCAGTATTAGGAGTCAGGTTGAGAGAGATAAGCTTGATGATGCTACGAAGGAGGTCTATTCTAGAGAGTACTATGAGGGGGTCCTCCTGGAGAATACCGGTATATGGGCTGGTAGGGTTGTTAGCGAGGTTAAGGATGCTATTGTAGACTGGCTCGTCTCAATGGGTATCGCTGTTAGAATCTACACTCTACCTCAGAGAGTTTACTGTAGGTGTGGTTCTAGAACACATGTTAGGAGGGTTAGGGATCAATGGTTCCTCCTCTACAGTAAGCCTGAGTGGAAGAAGCTAGCTTTCGAAGCACTAGAGTCTATGAACGTCTACCCGAGGGAGGCTAGAGAGGAGATGAGGAGGGTTATAGAGAGGTTTAGGGATTGGGCTTTCACTCATAAAGGTGAGCTTGGCACAAGGCTACCTTGGGATCCTGAGTGGGTTATAGAGAGTCTGAGCGATTCAACAATATACATGGCCTACTACACTCTAGCTAAATACCTCCAACACCCGGAAGAGTACGGTATTAAGCCTGATCAGCTTAAAGAGGAGCTCTTCGACTACGTACTCCTAGGATTAGGCGATCCCGTTAGCGTCTCGAAATCCACCGGGATCCCCGTGGAGCTAGTGGAGGCTATGAGGAGAGAGTTCCTATACTGGTACCCTGTGGATTTAAGGATTAGCGGTAAGGATCTAATGTATAACCACCTCGCATTCTACATACTACACCACGTAGCCATATTCCCTAGGGAGCTGTGGCCACGTGGTATAGCTGTTAATGGGTACATAATGGTTGCTGGTGAGAAGATGAGTAAGAGTAAGGGTAACTTCATACTCCTGAGAGAGGCCCTCGAATGGTGGGGTGCTGATGCAACAAGATGGGCTGAGGTTATGGCGGGGGCCGACTCCACACTAGAGGATCCAAACTTCGACCCACGTGTAGCTGATAGCGCTGTGGAAGAGCTTAACAGATGGATTGACTTTGCTAGAGAGAACTATGGGAGGGGTAGGGATAGCTGGCTTAAGATAGATGAGTGGTTTGAGAGCACGTTAAACCAGACTGTGAAGAGGGTCTCGGAGCTCATGGAGACAACAATGTACAAGAGCGCCCTGGTAGAGGGCTACTACAACCTCCAATCAAAGTTAAGATGGTACCTTAGGAGAGCTGGAGCACCTAACAGGGAGCTCCTAAAGAAGTTCATTGAAATCCAAACACTACTAATAGCCCCAATAGCGCCACATGTAGCTGATGAGGTTTGGGAGGGTATAGGTAAGGAGGGCTACGCCTCAATAAGCCCGTGGCCGTCCTACGACGAGTCTAAGATCAAACCAGAGCTAGACATGGCGGAGGAGGTGGTGAGAAGACTCCTAGATGATTCGAGGGAGGTGTTAAGGTTAGTTAAGCAAGCCCAGAGGGTGAAGATCACAGTAGCGGCAGAGTGGAAGTACAATGTAGCATTCAAGGTTAGAGAGGAGTTCTCCAGAGGCCTAACGATAAGCGATGCAACTAGGAAAGTCATTAGGGAATCCAAGGATAGAGAGCGTGTAGCACAAGTAGTACAAGCTATAATGAAGAACTCTGAAGTACTCAACACACTAATACCCAGAAGCCTGGAGCTCGAAGTCCTGAAAGAGTCACAGGACTTCCTATCAAGAGAGCTAGGAGTCACAGTAGAGGTGGACGTAGAGGAGGAGAGCACATCACCTAGAAGACACGTAGCACTACCAGGCAAACCAGCCATATACGCATACTAACACAACTTATAAAGCTTAACCCTCCTAGCGCCCTTCAACACCACCTCACTACAAACATCTCCTCTCAACTCCATACTTTTAAGAGCCTTATAGTAGCCTCTAAGAGTGTATCTAGGATTCTCCCTCCACACCCCATAAGCTGTTAGAGGTCCTCTCTCACTTAACACCTTGAAGATGACATCTTTTAAACGCCTCTCCCTCAAGGTAACCTTGTAGGGTTTAAAGCCCATGGTTATAACCGCTATGGAGCTCCCAAGGTTTTCTGCTATAGCGTAGCTCGCTGCGGATATGGGTTTTGTTATGAAACCCCTCTTTGCAAGCTTACTCAACACCTTTAACACCTCATACCCCTCAACATGGAAGATCCTAATCTCAGGTCTACTCACCGCTACCTGTCCTCTTGAATCCCTTATCATTGCCGCTACAACGTTATAGTTCACATCTAAACCAGACCTCCTAAGATCCTCGATACCCTTAGCTAGGGAGTACGCTAGAACCCCTGTCTCCATGGGGACAACTATGTTTTCAACATTTAACCTTCTCTCGTAGATCTCGAAGATTATAGTTTTTAAACCCTCTATTGTTAGGGGGTTCACGTACTCGATAGTGTTATCCCCTACACTCATACCATGTCTTAAGGCTAGCTCTACACCCTCATTACCTATGAACTTAAGCAGGTCATCGAAACTCGCTTGATGGAGATCCTCCATGAGTATCTCGATCTTAACTGTGTCCTTGAGATAGAATGTGAGGGAGTAGGTGAAATCCTCAACGTAACTTGTAGTAACGTACTCTAGGTTAGCTTTTCTAATATACGATGCGATGACGGCTGATGCTCTGTCAGCATAGGATCCTGTTGGGTTCTTCCTCTCATTCTTAACTAGAACCCCCTCCACTTTGCTGAGTGGTGTTAGACCCTCACCACGGGATATCATTTCATTGAATCTTGGTAGGAGTGAGGAGTACCTCCATATACCGGGCTTGGACCTATCAACTTTATAGGCGTACTCTTTGTACTCTACTGTTACGAGCCCGCTACAGTAAGGGCATGTGGGTAGAGGTCTGCCTACAATACTTCCACAGACCGTGCATTTGAAGTTGAAGTTTAGGGAGCCCATGTTATTGTAACCATAGCCTGTTTTAGTGCTACCTCTTTATGAAGGATAGGAAGTACTTGTAGACCCCCTTCTCCCCGGTTATCTCAGGGTGGAATGTTAGTGCTAACATGTTGTTTTGCTCCGCTGCAACCCCTACCTCGCCTATGGATGGATGGTTTATGTAACCGGTTACCCTTGCTGGGGGCCATGCACTCTTTATGCCTGGAGCTCTGATGAAGGCTCCTTTAACCAACCCTATGTTCTCCACCCTCACCGTTGTTATGAATGAATCCCCCTGTCTTCCAAAGATGTTTCTTACAACCTCTATGTTCATTAGCTTTAATGTGAACTGGTTTGTTTCACCTACAACCCTGTCTGCAACCTTTGCGGCTAGTAGTATTGCTCCAGCACATGTGCCCATTATTGGTAGCCCTTTCTCCGCTAGCTCAACAACCTTAGTGTCTAAGCCTCGACTACTTAGAAGTAACCCTATCGTTGTAGACTCTCCACCCGGTATTACTAGGGCATCTACACCTCTTAGATCATCTATCATCTTAACTGCTACAGGTTCCACACCCTCTATCTCACGTAGTATTTGGATATGCTCTAGGAAATCGCCTTGTAGCGCTAGAACGCCAATCTTAACCACTGCTACTCACCTCTAACCTGCATGAGCTGCTCTGGTTTAAGCGTCTTCACATCTATACCCATCATAGAAGCCTTCTCTGAGACCATTCTCTGAGCCTCAACTACAACCTCAGGATCATCATAATAAGTTGTTGCCAGCACCATAGCTCTAGCCCTGCTCTCCGGATCGGAGCTCTTGAAGATTCCGGAGCCCACGAAGACACCGTCAGAGCCAAGCCACATCATCAAGGCTGCATCCGCAGGTGTAGCTATACCACCGGCAGCAAAGTTAACCACAGGGAGTCTCCCCAGCCTAGCAGTCAGCAATGCTAGCTCGTAGGCGACTTTATTCTCCTTAGCGTAAACCCATATAGCTTCAAGATCACCACTTAGATAATAGCCTCTAAGCATCGCTATATCCCTATTCACAATCTTCATATGCCTAACCGCCTCAGCCACATTCCCTGTCCCAGGTTCACCTTTAGTTCTAATCATCGAGGCCCCCTCATAGATCCTCCTAAGAGCCTCCTGTAAGCTCCTAGCACCATTAACAAAGGGTACCTTGAACACCCACTTATCAATATGTGATTTCTCATCAACAGGGGTTAAAACCTCACTTTCATCTATAAGATCAACACCTATCTCCTCAAGGAGCCTCGCCTCCTTCACATGACCTATCCTACACTTAGCCGAAACCGGTATGGTTATAACGTTCATAACGCCAGTTATAACGTTAAGATCTGCTGTCCTAGCTACACCACCAGCCATCCTCACATCATAGGGGAGCTTATCCAACACCATAACCCCAACAGCACCAGCCTCTTCAGCAATCTCAGCCTGCTTCTCATTAGTAACATCCATTATAACACCTCCCTTAAACATCGATATAAAACCGTATTTAACTAGGGGAGTGCCAGTCCTAATGGGCAAAACCTCCCCTCCCGCCTCCCTAATCCTATCCCTAAACTCTAAGAGCTCGTATATGAGCTCGCGCAACCTCTCAAGGAACACGTATGAATCTACGAGCTTCAACACTATCACCGCTACATGGTATTAGGTTCTAGGTAGTTATGCGTTATTGAACGTTCAATAGAGTCTATGAAATGCTAAGGAAAAAGTTTTAGAAGGGGTTATCATGTGGTTAGGAGTTTTTCTACAGGTATTACTGGTTTCTCCTCCTCTAGTAGCTTGAGGTCCACCCCCTCTACTAGTGTGGCTTCCTGTGATAGTGGTTTTGGCGGTTCTCTCTTCTCCATTGGTGGTACTACCTTTGCTATCCTGGTTTTCCTATACAATCTAATCTTGTATTTTAGCAGCGTGCTTCTAAGCCTTTGTATTGCCCCTGCTGGGTCAACCATCTTGGGGCATACCGCGCTACATGAGGCTGCGAAGTGGCATTTGAATATGCTTCCTTCAACGTCTAGGAATCTTAGTCTCTCCTCCCAAAGCTCATCTCTTGTATCAGCTACGTACCTATAGGCTTGTGCTAGTGCTTGTGGTCCTAGGAAGTTGGGGTCTGAGGCGTACACTGGGCATGCTGCGTCGCAGAGGCCGCATGATATGCATAGGCTGTACTCGTAGTACTCCGCTAGCTCACCTGGTGTCTGGGAGTATTCTAGGGTTGGCTCCTCCCTCTCCCTCACATCACGCCTCATTATGTGTGGTTTCACAGCCCTATGTTTCCTGAAGAACTCTGTGAAATCTGTTACCAGATCCCTGAGCACTCTGAAGTTGTATAATGGTTCTAGCTCAACAACAGGCCTCCCCTCAGAGACTACCTCAGCAATCTGGGTCTGGCATGCTAGCCCAAGCCTCCTATTAACCACTAAACCACAACTACCGCAAACCCCCATTCTACAGCTATACCTGAAGACCAGGCTGTGATCCCTCTCAGCCTTAACCCTCAAGAGTGCATCTAGAACAGTCATACCCCTATATGTTTCAACCTCGTACTCCTGCCACCAGGAGCTCCCAGTCTCAGGGTTATACCTTCTAACTCTAACCTTAACAACCTTAGGTGGTGTCCTAGTAGCAGCTTTTAAGTCGAAGACCATGGATGCCTCACCCGAGCTCCGGAAGCCCTACTATTGTGTGAATCGCTACTAGGAGCAACGCTATGATAGCTATGATTGATAGGATGTTTACAGCAAACCTTAACCTCTCGTTTGAACCAGCCCATTCCAGGAGCATGCCCCTAAGCCCGTTAACACCGTGGATTACAACGGCTATTGATAGTAGGAGTAGTAGAGGCCAGAACCTCTCCACCTCATCATAGATGATCTCAGGGCTCATAGTGGAGGGGAGATTCTCTACACCGCGGAGCCATGGGATTCTAGCAGCTACATGCCATGCTACTAGGAGTATCATGAGGATAGCTGTCACATACTGTATCAAGGCTATAGTGCCAGCCTTCATATCAAACCACCTCACATAAGGAACATTACGTAGCCCATTAGAGCCCATATTACTAGTGAGAGGATGAAGACAACGTAGATTAACGTCCTCTGGTAACCCTTAAGAGATGGTGGTATGTAGGGTGGCTTAGGCTTCTCAGGCCTCCCAATACCTAGTGCTAGGAACTCCACTAATAGAAGTCTAATCCCGTTGAGAGAGTGGAATACAAGGGCCCCCATAGCCATGAAGAATAGTATCGATACCAGGTTGACGCCTGATAGTCTTTGAACCTCCTCCACCCAGGCCTCCCACCCAGCCCTAGCCGGTGTATTTGTTGATACTATGTGTAAGGCTATGAAGCCTACCAGCATAACCCCCGTTAACCTGTGTAGTGTGAAAGCCACCCTCTCAGGGTTACCCTTTATATTAATTATCCATGGGTAGAAGCTCGCCATTACGCCAAGCCTGTTGCTCGCAAACCTAAACTTACCCCTCTCCACATCACAACACCCCCTAGTACTTCCTCTCCGTAGGCTTCCAAGTTGTTATCCTCACAGGCTCATATGATAGGCTTAAATCGTCCTCTCCGTATCTTATGGTTAAAGTGTGTTTAAGCCAGCTAGAGTCATCCCTCCTTGGGTAGTCGAACCTATAGTGTGCCCCACGACTCTCAGTTCTAGCTATAGCGCTTTTAGCTATAACAAGCGCTACATCTAGCATGTTTAGGGTCTCTATAGCTAGGATTAAATCTGTATTGTAAACCCTGCTCTTATCCTCCACGTAACCATCCCTCCTCATCGCCTCCCTAAGCTTTATAATCTTAAGAGCTCCACCTCTCATCGAATCCTCTTCTCTGAACACGTAGAATTTCGTATCCATAGTCTCCTGGAGCTCCCTTCTAATCTGGTAGCTTGGCGTACCAGACTCTCTTCTTACAAGCTTGTAAACCCAATCCTCCTCAGCTAAACTCCTCTCCCTAGACGGGCCTCTAGCCTCTTTAACCTTTAAAGCGTACTCTGCAGCTAGCATCCCAGCTATACGTCCTGATACTAGGCACTCCGTCGTACTATTAGATCCAAGCCTGTTAGCTCCGTGAATACTTGCAGCTGCAGCCTCACCTGCTACGAATAACCCTTTAATCCACCTACCCTCCACGTCGAGAGCCCTGTAGTAGGTATCAGTATGTATACCACCCATGGTGTAGTGTGCTACAGGCCTAACAGGTATAGGCTCCTCAACAGGGTCTATTCCCGCATGTTTAAGAGCTATCTCCCTTATAGCTGGGAGCTTCTCATTTATCTTATCCTCCCCCAGGTGCCTTAGGTCTAGGAGCAAGTATTCCAGGCCTGAGACTGGGTCCTTGAAGCCCCTACCCTCCATAATCTCCGTCATCATAGCCCTTGAAACTATATCCCTTGGAGCTAACTCCATCCTCTGAGGAGCATACCGGGCCATAAACCTCTCACCCTTACTGTTCAACAGATATCCACCCTCACCACGAGTAGCCTCTGATATCAAGATTCCACTAGGCACCAAGCCTGTAGGGTGGAATTGCACGAACTCCATATCCTTCAGTGGGAGCCCTGCTCTGAAAGCCATCGCCAGCCCATCCCCTGTTACACTGTGGGAGTATGTTGTGAAATTGTATATCCTACCAGCACCACCAGTAGCTATTATGGCCGCTTTAGCTTTGAAGAGGTAGATGTTTCCATCCCTAGGGTTTAAAGCGTAGAGACCTCTAAACTCCCCCTCCTCAATGTTTATATTGGTTACAAACCACTCATCATACCTCTCCCAGCCATCGTACTCTAGTAGCTTGTTGTAAAGCGTTTGCATCTCGTAGAACCCTGTTTTATCAGCTGCATAGAGGGTCCTATTGAAGCTATGGCCTCCAAAAGCCCTCTGAGCAATCCTACCATCAGGCCTCCTACTCCACGGAATACCCCAGTGCTCTAGGAGCCTCATCTCCTCGGGGGCAAGTTTAACCATAAGCCATACAACATCCTGGTCAGCAAGGAAGTCCGAGCCCTTAACAGTATCCCAAGCATGTAGGGAGAAGCTATCACCCTCCTCCCTGTAGAGAACAGCAGCACTACCACCCTCAGCAGCAACACTATGACTCCTCATAAGCTGAACCTTACTAATAACACCAACACTAACCTTCTCACCATAAACCCGTTTAATCTCAACAGCAGCCCTAAGACCTGCAATCCCAGAACCAACAATAACAACATCGTGCTCTACACTCTCAACCCCAGACAAGCTATACACCGACTAAACTGCATATATCCAAAAATTTAAATACAAATACATACGTATTTAAAATCAACCAGGAAAAGTACAACCTAAAAGTAGGCCAACGTGCTAGTCTATCCAATAATGTTGAGAAAGAAGCCTCAAAACTCTGAATAGACGGCATTAGAAGCAGTACCTCACAAAGCCATAAAACCCAGATGTAACGCCCTCCCGTAAGCTGCTCATCTAGAACCCCAACCCCCCCTCACTACAAACTAGTAAGATCCAAACCCCACCATGGCAACTTTCATCTATGACTGCCAGCCCCTCGTGGGGTTCGCCATAGAGTTAAGGTTAAGAGTGTATTAACGGTAGTTACCCTAATAGCTTAACAGCTAAAGTCCATAATAAAGCGTACCAGGTTGAGCTAGCAGACTCGCCTTAAGCTAACCTCTGAGTTAACGAGGCAAACGGCAACTAGAGATAGCTTATAAGCTTTAAGAGGTTTAATGTTATGCTGGGTCGAGTGCATGCACGATGGGGAGGTTTTAGCTAGGGTCACCTTTGTTAAAGGAGTGGAGGCTGTTGCAATCTTATAATTAAATTTAAATATCTATGATTAAATGTGATTACCTTTAAGTTGTGTATGGGTATTTAAGCTTTTGATTGCTTTAGATTGTATTAGCCATGGGTTTGATGTGTGCTTTTTGGGTCAATTGCTCAGAGTGCTTCGTAGGACTGTTGTGTTAGAATGCTATGCTAATAAGATTGTTAGGGAGGCTATAAGAGATATAGTTGAACCTTCGAAGACCATGATTAGTGAGATGGTCGAGTATGCACTAGAGCATAATGCATCCCAGAAAACACTACGCAGGGTATTCTACGAGAGGTATAGAAGAGAGTACCCGTGAATACCAACAAGGGTTATAAAAGGTGCGTATAGGGATGCAACTAGGAGAGCTAAATCCTTTAGAGAACGTTTGAAGAAGGGTAAAGCTTACACAGGAAAACCCAAGACTGGAAAATTGAGAATGGATGTTTGAAGATTAGAACTCACAGGGGGTGGGTTGAGCTAAAGTACAGGGATAACAAGCAGTTACACAGATACCTATACGGTGGGTGGATTCCCGCAAGCGAGCTTAAACTAAAGACAGGTGGGGGTAGGAGGGTTCTAGCATACATAGCATTCGTGAAGGTATATACTGTGTTTTACGATAAAACTAACGTTATCGCAGTTGATGTTAACGAGAATAACATAACAATAGCTATCTTCAGGAACGGTGTTCTAGTAGAGGTTGTAAGGATCGAGACAGGTCTTGGAAGGATTGTCATAGCATACGCTTTTAGGAGGAAGAGGATATCAAAGGATAAATCAACTAAGACAAGAGAGATCAAGAAGAAGCTTAGAAAGCTCAGAGAGGGGGATAGGAAGAAAGACATACTATATATGGTTGCAAAATTCATAGAGGAGCTTGCAAGAGAGAACAATGCTGTTGTTGTAATAGGTGATATTGGTGGTGATGATAAGAAGAGGATGGAGGAGGGTAAGAGTAGGAAGCTTAGACACAGGATACACCAGTGGAGTATCGCTACGTTAATAAAACTACTAGAGGACAGGCCAATACACGTTGTAAGAGTATCAGAGAGGGGTTCCTCAAGCGTAGATCCTTTCACGAGGAAGAGGATTGATGGTTACAGCCCTCTGGTGATCCGCACTGCGGTGAGGGGGGCTAATGGTAGGTTTAAGGTTGTGAAGGTAGTATTGAGGGTTGCATATGTTGATGGTAGGATTATTGAGAAGGATGTTATTGGAGCTATAAACATTGGCCTTAAATACCTCTCCTCAGATGGGAGCCCCGTGGCGTTGGGCTCGACTGGGGCCCATGAGGTGTGGGTGAAGCTAATGATCTCACACCAAGGCCCAACCCCGCTAACGAAAATACCGTTAGTGGGGAAACGCTACTGTATACCATCGAGGATAATGTTTTGGAGTGAGAGGGTTCCACTAGCCTTATTTTATGTAGCAGAGGATTTAATAGAGGATATGGTGGTAGGTAGACATGAGATAGATCTATGGGGCGTGGTTTTCACAAGGGAGGGTCCGAGAGCTACAAGGAGGGTATTAAGGGTTATTTAAGCTTGGTAAACCACGTAGCCATGAGTCATTAAAGTCACTCTAGGATCGAAGCAATAATAATGTATAGCTTTGAAGTATTTGCTTTCCTAAGAGCTTCTGGGATTGATTGCTTGGAACCCCCTGAAGCCCTATTATTTAAGGGAGTTCTTTGCACAGTGAATCCCCTGGTTCTAGTAGCACCTCTGTATCGGGTTGCCCGTGTGCTTGTTTCTCTGTCTCTATGATAGTTTTAGGATTTTCCTTGGTATCCTGGTTGCTAGCATTATCTTAAGCCTTTGTATTGCTCCTGCTGGGTCTACACCCTTTGGGCATACTTTGCTGCATGCTCCTACGTACTTGCATGCCCAGACTCCATCTCCTCTATCAACAGCGTCCAGCCTCTCCTCCCCTCCTTCATCTCTCGAGTCTACGGTCCATCTTAGCGCTTGTGCTAGAGCCTGTGGTCCTATGAAGCTTGGTTTCTCGTATACGACGGGGCATGCTGCTACGCATAGCCCGCACATTATGCAGTAGCTGTATGCTAGGAATTCTGATAGCTCTAGTGGTGTCTGCCTATACTCTGCTACTGGGTTGAACTGCTCCTTCATATCCTTTCTTATAAGATATGGTTTAACCCTCCTATGGTTGTTGAATAGGAGCTCGTTAAACCTCGTTACGAGATCTCTTACCAATGGGAAGTTGTAGAGTGGCTCTACCTCAACCTGCGTGGTTCCAAGGGATCTAAATGTTGTTTCACATGCAAGTCTAGGCTCACCATTTATAACCATACCACAGCTACCGCATATACCCATTTTACAGCTATACCTAACAGCTAGTGTTGAATCCTGCTCCTCTATAATCCTCAATAGCGCGTCTAAGACCGTGGTGTACTTCCCAACCTTAACTCTATACTCCCTATAGTAGAAACCCTTACCAGGCTCATACCTCCTAACCCTAACCCTAGCCTCTCCTAGCAAAACCAACACCTCCCGCAAAGTAGACGAGGCCTATGATGCCGAAGAGGAGGGATAGCAAGGCTAGGAGTAGTAGCAGGAGCTCCCTCAACAAGCCTCCAACACCTAGAGCTGTTAAAACCATGATAGCCCATAGCGCCAGCAGGGTTCCAAAGTAACCTGTATAGTGGGTCATAGCAATCATTGAATCCCTCAAACCCATCACCCCCATAGGAGGAACGCTATGAAGCCTAACACCCATAGTATGAGGAGTATGTATAATAGAGCTAGCATGCTTACATACCTAAACCTATACCTCTCCCTCAACGTCTTTAAGACTGTCTCAGCTAAGTAGCTTGATATAACACCCTTACTTAGAGCTAGTAGAGTTCCTTTAACGACGGAGTAGAATAGTGGTGTTAGCACGAACCAGTGCATTATCAACAATATCTTAACGATAGCCCAGCTTATTACGTTAAGGAGATGAAGTAAGGTTATAAGAGCTATCACTATGGAGTACGCTACGGCCACCCTATACGTTGTAACGTGAACCCAGCCTTCAAGATGATACCTCCTAAGTTCGGGTTTAAGCCTGGGTTTCTCCACCTCCCAGCACCTCCTAGTACCTTCTCTCCTCCGGAGCCCACCTTGTTATACGTACCGGTGTATATGATATTACAGGTTCCTCTCCAACCCTGTAGTTCACCAGCGTATGCTTAAGCCAGTTCGCATCATCTCTCTTCGGGTAGTCGAGCCTGTAGTGTGCTCCACGACTCTCAGTCCTAGCTATAGCTCCAACTATTATAGTCTCGGCTACATCGAGCATATTAGCTATCTCGAGCACATCCCTAAGGTTGCTATTATACGTTCTCCCGGTGTACTCTAACCTTACATTGTTAAACCTCTCCTTAAGCTTCTTAAGCTGAGACCAAGCCTCTGATATTGTTGATCCGTGCCTGAATATGCCCACCTTCTCGTCCATCATCTTCTGGAGCTCCCTCCTAACCTCATAGGGATTCTCTGAGCCCCTCTCCTTGTGGATGAGCCTATCGAAAACCCTAGACTCCTCCTCCCTAACCCTCCCAGCTAGGCTTCCAGACATTTCAAGAATTGTATCAGAGGCTTTCATAGCATAGCTAGCTGCGGCAGCACCAGTAAGCCTACCCCATACAACGCACTCGCCAAGAGCATTGCTACCAAGCCTGTTTGCCCCGTGGACACTAACAGCTGCAACCTCACCTGCAGCCCATAGGTTTGGTATAGGGCTCCCATCATTTAAGAGAACCTGGCCGTAGGTGTCAACGTGCACGCCACCCATAGTGTAGTGGGTTGCAGGCCTAACAGGTATGGGCTCCTCAAGTGGGTCTATGCCTATCAACTTCCTGGTAATCTCCCTAACCATTGGGAGCTTCTCTCTCAACACTCTATCCCCGAGATGCCTTAGATCCAGGTGTAGGTATTCCAGGCCGGACTCCTCATCCTTGAAGCCCCTACCCTCCATAATCTCGGTCACCATAGCCCTTGAAACTATATCCCTTGGAGCTAACTCCATCCTCTGAGGAGCATACCGGGCCATAAACCTCTCACCCTTACTATTGACAAGGTATCCACCCTCACCACGAGAAGCCTCAGTTATGAGAGTACCCCTTGGCACCAGGCCTGTAGGGTGGAATTGTACGAACTCCATGTCCTCTACGGGTATGCCGGCTCTATAGGCCATTGCTATCCCATCACCTGTGCTAGCTTGAGATAGGGTAGCGAAGCTGTACACTCTACCAGCACCACCAGTAGCTACTATACCAGCCTTCCCCATGAAAACCCTCATCTCGCCAGACTCTAGATCTACGGCCGTAACGCCTTTGAAGAGGCCGTTCTCCAATAGTATTGATGTGGCGAAGTTCTCGTGGAAGAACTCCACATTATCAAACCTCTGTAGGTTACTATAGAGGGTGCTCATCATGAAGAACCCGGTTTTATCAGCAGCATAAGCAGTCCTAGGTATGCTCATACCACCGAAAGGCCTTTGAGCAATCCTACCATCAGGAAGCCTACTCCAAGGGGTCCCAAGGTGATCGAACAGCTTGATCTCCTCTGGAGCAAGCCTAACCAGAACCTCAACAGCATCCTGATCAGCAAGGAAGTCCGAGCCTTTAACAGTATCGTATGCGTGTAGATCAAAGCTATCACCAGTCTCCTTGGGGTAAAGCACGCCACTAATACCACCCTCAGCAGAAACACTATGACTCCTCATAGCGTGAAGCTTACTAACAACAGCAATTCTAAGCCTACCATCTGAGACAAGAGATGCCTCCAAGGCGGCACGCAACCCGGCAAGCCCAGAGCCTAAGATGATAATATCATAGCGTAGAACCTCCACCAACTCCACCAGCTGAAAACATGAGAGGCAGAACTTAAGAATAATAATGTATATTGAGGCCCATGCATATATACTTATAAACTATATTTTATGATATCTAACAGTAGCATCCCTTGAAAACTTAAATCTACTCTTTAACACCATTTTAGTATCCTAGGTAACCCTAGAGCTAACGACGCCCTGTCTTAAATAGCTAAAGTAGCTGGAGCTCCAGCTCCTATTGTAAAGGGTTTTAAGGGCTAACACTCGTATAGAGGGTGGGTGTGGGGCCGTCGTCTAGCCTGGCTAGGATGCCAGCCTGGGGAGCTCGCCCCCATTGGGCCCGGATCGCTGGTGGTCCCGGGTTCAAATCCCGGCGGCCCCACCACCTTTGTGCATGTAGACCTTATCCTTATCTATGATGTGTATAACCTTGTATCCTAGTTGTGTGAGGCTATCCGATATGAATCTTCTATGGCATTTGAGCCATAGCTTCTCTTTGCACATTAGAGCTACTGGTTCTGGGTTCTCGTCTATTATGGTAATGAGCTTTTCTAGGCCTCTTCTGTAATCTTCTGTTTCCGTGTAGGCTTTATAGCCTCCGCTTCTGAAGCCTCCTAGGAGGTCTCCGAGCCATGTGTAGCTTATGCCTTCCCTCTCTAGGTGTTCTTTTAGCTTGGAGCCTTCAGTCCATGGGACTCTCCTGCTCTTAGGGAATCTCCTAACGTCTACTAATATCTTCACATTGTGTGCTTTCAGTATTTCTAGGAGCTCCTGGAAAGATCTATTGCTGTGCCCTATTGTGTATACTGTTCTATCTAAGGTGTCTTCACCTTTTATCCTAGGTTTAGGTGCTCTCTAGACTTGCTAGTAAGCCTCCTATCTCTTCTAGCTCTCTGGGTATATCTTCTAGGTCCTTTGGGGAGTCTATGCTCCTCCAGTAGTATGGTGGTGTTTCGTATTTAACTACTGCTAGTTGCCCTCTTGATGCTAGTAGTGGGAAAGTGCTCCTCTCTATATCCCCTTTCTCGGGTAGGTACTCTATAATATCCTTTTTTAATGCGTATACACCTGCGTTCACCCAGTAGTCTCTGAGGGTTGGTTTCTCCCTGAATCCCTTTACCCTCCCATCTTCAATATCTAGTATCCCGTAGGGGCTTCTAAGGGGTACTGAGGCTATGGACGCTACTATATTATCCTCTAGTGTTTGGAGTAGCTTTTTAGGATCTAGGTTGGTTATTATATCACCGTTAACAGCTATCACCTTCTCCATCCTACCTATTATGTGGGATGCGTTCCTCAAAGCACCTCCTGTCCCGAGGGGCTCGTCCTCAACTATGTAGGATACGTAGACACCGTATCTAGCACCGCTACCTAGAGCCTCTATTATCTTCTCCTTGAGATATCCTACTAGCATGAAGATCTCGTTAACACCATAGTATCTAAGCCAGTCTATAAGATACTCCGCTATAGTCTTGGAGCCTAGGGGGAGGAGTATCTTTGGCACCTCCAAGGTGTATGGTCTAAGCCTCTTACCGAAACCTCCTGCAAGCACAAGGGCTACAGTCACAACGGCCACCTCATAGTTATAGATGCTATGGGGGGTTAAAAGTTAGACTACACCCGAGGAGGGTTAAGCTTATTGTTTTCCACCGCTACGCCTAGTATAAGGTGTGCTAAGCTTGGGTGTTGATCTAAAGGATCTCATAGTTGAGAGTGCGAGGAGGGAGATTGAATTACAGGCGTTGAAAGGAGAAGTTATAGCCCTCGACGCCTACAACATACTCTACCAGTTCCTCGCAGCTATAAGACAGCCTGATGGAACTCCTTTGATGGATAGGGAGGGTAGGGTTACAAGCCATCTAAGCGGCCTCTTCTACAGGACTATAAGCCTCCTAGAGGAGGGGGTTAAACCTGTCTACGTCTTCGACGGTAAACCACCTGAGATGAAGGCTAGGGAGGTTGAGGAGAGGGCTAGGAGGAGGGTTGAAGCTGAGGAGAAGTATAGAGTTGCACTTGAAACGGGGCTCTTGGAGGAGGCTAGGAAGTACGCTCAAGCCACTGGGAGGCTTACAAGAGACATGGTCTCAGAGGCTAGAGAGCTCCTGGACGCCATGGGGATACCGTGGGTTCAAGCTGAGGCTGAGGGGGAGGCTCAAGCAGCATATATAACGGCTAGAGGTGAGGCCTACGCTACGGGAAGCCAGGACTACGATAGCCTGCTATTCGGGGCGAGAAGGCTTGTAAGAAACATAGCTATAACAGGTAGGAGGAAGCTACCTGGGAGAGACGAGTATATCGAGGTTAAACCGGAGCTCATAGAGCTAGAAAAACTACTAAAAACCCTAATGATAACAAGAGAGCAGTTGATAGCAGTAGGGGTGATAATAGGAACTGATTACAACCCAGGAGGGGTCAAGGGGTACGGGCCCCAGAAGGCATTAAAACACGTTAAAGCAATAAAAGACCCCGTGAAAGCGTTACAAGCAATACCGAAAGCAGAGTGGGGTGACGTTGACCCCATGAGGATATACGAGTACTTCCTAAACCCCCCAGTTAACAAAAACTACAAGATAGAGTTCAAAGACTCAGACCCAGAGAGGATAAAAGAGATACTAGTCTACAAACACGACTTCAACCCAGATAGAGTGGAGAAGGGGATAGAGAGGCTCAAAAAAGCATACAAAGAACACTTGAAAGGAAAGCAGAGAAAGCTAGACACATGGTTCAAGTGAGCTCCAAGAGAACCCTAATAACCCCATCAAAGTCAACAAGGTTAAACAGCTCCAAACCACCGGCAAACCTACCAACACCCCCGACAACAGGCATAGCCAACAACCCCAAGCTCCACCTTTAAACGCTAGAGTGGGAGCGATTGAGTGGCGGGCCCGCCGGGATTTGAACCCAGGACCTTCGGCTCCGGAGGCCGACGCTCTATCCTGGCTGAGCTACGGGCCCTTCCGGGTTTCGATCTCCTTTCAACTCCATGTAACGGATTCCGCACCATGGAGGGCTTCGTCATTGTGTATTGTTTTGCAATCGCTGGTTTCCACTCTGTCTTCTATTGTTACACCTCTGTTTTCTCTCCCGCGGGCCCCTTATGGTCTTGGTCAGGGGAGGGGGTATTTAAGCTTTACCTCATATCACCCCTAGGCCTGCTAAGGATTTGTTTTAATGTGTGCTACATGTGGGTTTAGGGTTTGAGGGTTCCCTGGCTAGAGGGTTGGGTTCTGGGAGTATAGTTTAAGTTGCGCGCACGCAGTCCGGCGTTGAAATTAAGTTTATGGGGGTATGAGGGTACAAGGGCGCACGAACGCCTTACCCATGCCGTACGAACGAGACCCCATATCCATGCAAGCCCCTAAACTCAAGTTAGACTTTCACAAGCCAAGGCTCTCTAATACTTGAAAATCCTCAGTCTACGTCCAAAACCGGGGAAAAAGACAAGGTAACACTGAGATCCCTCAGGTAACCCCTAGTGCTAGTAGCAAGATCTCATATCCAGGAGCCCTGTGGAGGCCGTCTTCGGGGTTCCAGGCGTGAGAGCACGTCTAGAACCTATGGTAACGTGGCCTCGTCGGCATGATGTTTGTCGTGAAGCCCGCCATGGTATCTACGCTCGCACACTGAAAATTCCTTTGAACTCTCTCAGCTCATATGTGTACTTAGGAGAGCTGAGGTCTACTACAAAATCGTTATCCAGCCATAAGCTTATCCTCGATCGCGTGATGTGAGAAATAGAGTTCTTGGAAATTAGGGGAAAAAGGGAGTTAAGGGGTAGAGGTAGTAGGGGTAGTCATGTGATTCCAGTATTGGATTTACGCTTTCTTTTCTTCCTTCTTCTCCTCCTTCTTCGCCTTCTTGGCCACGTCTATTCACCTGATCTAGTGGCCCCCGGTTAGAGGTTGACCCTAATAAACTCTCATAATCACAAAGCAGAGGGCTGGTAGTGGGACTTTCTAGGAGGCTTCAAATCACGCCAGATGACTTGAGAGGTATTAGGAGATATTGGAGCTGGTATGGGAAAAGGCTGCCTCAGAAGGCTTGAGTAGGGGGGTGAGTTGCCTTGAATAATGTGCTATGTAGCTTTCAAAACGCAGATCAACGTATTACAATGCGAGGTGGAACATGCTATATGCCGTACTACCATCGGGCGGTAGACCTGTAGGCCGGTCGGGTCGGAGGATCGGTCGAGGGAGACCCTAATCGTCACTAGAGGGTTACCTTTAACAGCTTCCCCTAACTGTCTTACAGTCTCACCTGTAAAACTGAGTAAAGTTTAAATAGTGGTAGATCTGGGAGGGTGTAGACCTGGGAGGGTGGTCGTATTGGAGTTCTCTATAGCAAAGAACCTTGGGTTTGGGGGTTCCATAGCTGTCATAATAGGTATTCTCATCTCCTTTATACCCGCGCTCAGCTCTCTAGGGTCGATCCTGATGCTATTAGGGATTATACTCGTGCTCGTAGCCTTGCGCGGCTTGTCAGAGGTATATGGGGATGAGAGCATATTCTGGAACGCTTTAGGAGCCACTATAGCCATTATACTCGCGTGGATCCTCTTCTTCGTATTCCTTGCAACAACTGTACTCAGCCCACTCGGAGTAATGGCGTCTGCTATCGCACTCATACTCGTGGTGGCAGCCGTGGCTACTTCCGCACTCCTATGGTATAGAGCTCTTGGAGCACTCTCATCCCGATCGGGGGTTAGAATGTTTAGGTGGGCTGCAATCTCGTATGCTATAAGTTCAGTGATATTCGTCTTCGGACTTCTGCTAACGATCGTGCTAATAGGTATCTTCATATTGCTCATAGCCGGGGTCGTAGACCTGCTGAGCTTCATCCTCCTAGCCTTGGGCTTCTTAAGCTTAAAGACACCTGTAACGCCAGCACTCCAGGGTATGAAGTTGAAACCTGTTGAACTCCCGTAGCTCTCTCCTTTACACCCTCCCCCCGGTTTCAAATTAAGGTTGTTGTAGCAGTTACCTTAACCTAGCTACCGTGAGGGCTTTATGTTTCAACTTCAAATTTAAAACTGGGGGGAGTGTAGAGAAAAGAGCTTAGGGTCTAGATATGTGAACGTTTGCCTGCGATCTCCCTGTAGTAACTTGATACCACGTAGGCCCTCGCTTCTACTGAGGGGTGTGTTGATAGGGGGCTTGACATCATTATGTACTTGATTAAGCTTGATTGAGGCCTCCGCGGGCCCCCCGTGGTCTTTATGTACTTGACTAGCCTAACTAGGCTTGGGGGGCTTGCTCCCGTGAGCTCGCCGTAGGCCATTGGGATTATGTAGAGGGCCTTCTTAACGCTTGGCTGGAATCCAGCCTCCCCGCTCTCCACCATCCTCTCCACGGCCCTCTCTATCCTCACCAGAGCTGAGGCTATCCCGGTGTCCCCTGTTACCCTGACAGAGTACATGTCCGCTAGGTGCTCTCTGATCCTGGAGAACGCTAGCACCCCTATGTTGGCCAGGTATGAGGCTATCGTGAGTAGCAACCCCACCATGATAGCTATTAGCCCTATTACGAGTGCTATGAGGACTGCGAAGAACGATCCGAAGGCCACCTCCTCCTCGTTCTCACCCCGGGATTTAGCGTATTCAACGGTCCTCTCAGCCCCCTTCGCAACCCCCACCATGAGGCCTAGGCCGGAGAGCAGGGAGAACAGGCCTATCATGTATGTGAGGAACGGTGTTAGAGATACCGCTATCATGTAGGCGTTATCCCTATTAGCAATGTGGCCGAGCTCGTGCGCCAGGACTGCTTTAACCTCACCCCTGTCTAGCACCCTTAGGAGGCCGCTGTGAACAACAACAGCCTTCTTGAACACGTTGCCCACAGCAAACGCGTTGGGCACATCGGTGTCGACAATGTAGAGCTCGACCTCCCTCCGGTAGCCGGAGCTCCTCCTAACCTCCTCGAACACCTCGACCACCCACCCCTCCTCGGCCCCAGGCCTCCTAGCCCTGGAGGTGTACAGGACGAGGTAGGGGGCTACGAGGTACTGGACCACGAACAGGACGAGGAGCACGGCGGCGAGGTACGCTAAGCTAGAGATGCTGGTAACCCTGAAAACTGCTAGGACGAGGAGGGCGACGGCGAGAAGACCGGGGATGGCTAGGAGAGATGCTAGAAACGTGGCACCCCTGACAACCCTCGAAGCACTATAACCTCTACCGATGAGCCAGTAGACTAGAGGGCCCACGAGCAGGATACTGCTCAAGGAGCTCACAGCAATACCTGCAATGATGAAAGTTGTGATTAAATCCAAGCCCACCACCAGCCCATAAAACAGATCCAGAGCTAGCCCCCTAATAAACCCTAGTATATATGAGATTCAACCTAGGTGAAGACTATCTAGAGCATTAAGCCGAAATATATAAATTCTGCTCTAACCACTAAACCCAGAGGTGCGCCCTCCATGGGGTTAGCGTTCTCAACACCGAGCAGGGGTAAGGTTGTCCTGGTTATCGCTGTCCTCGCACTGGTAATCTTAGCTTTGGCCACCGCCTACTGGTACATGTCGAGACCACAATACCCATGGCTTTTTAAGGGCACCTATGCTGTGTATAAGGGTGAAGCATACTTTCTCTTCCTACCCCTAGAGGTAACCCTTAGGCTTGAAGTCGTGGACTTCAACGAGACACATGCTAAGATCCTGCTTTACGCTAAGGCTAGAGCACCAATTGGGAGTGATGAGTGGCAGGAGGTAAAATGGGTTGACCTAACGAAGGGGATCTATACTTCTGAGAGGTCTATGCTTGAGAGGGTGTACGAGGAGGAGAGGTATGTTGAAGGACTTGGAGTTAGGAAGCTCACGGTGTACGAGTTTAAATACAATGGTGAAACAGAGGTGGTGTACGTTGACAGTGGAACACTATGGCCGGTTAAGATAACCTATAAGAGTGAGAAACACGGCTTCAAAATAGACCTTAACATAGTTGAAACAAACATACCAGGTCTCAAGAGGGGATGAAATGCTGAAGGTAGACCATGAAATCGAAACACGTAAAGATCGCCGAGAGCTCCAATCAATCGACGACTGCTAAGCAAGACTATTCTAAGAACAAGCCCTACGATAACCCTGTGAAGGCTAACTATAGAACCTCCAAAAGGCTACGGTATCACAGCAAGGTGGGAGGTAACTGATGCTAAAGCTTAAACAGTTTATTCGCAACAACGTGGGGTAAACGCACTGTAGGAAACGTTGTTCAAGGCTATGGAGTGTTGGGGGGTCGCAGGACTTGAAATAACCAGTGTTTAAATACCTTCAATGCGAGATGATCGTAGATCTGTGGATTAAAGTATAAAAGGTTTAGCTCAAACAATTTGTGCGCTTGTAAAACCACTCAACCCTATAACCCTCCGCCATCACTACTCCGTGGAAGCGCATATACTGAGACCGCGGGGTCCAAGGCTTCCCCCGATGAGGTGGCCATAGAGGACTTCAAGAGCGTGGAGAGCCTATCCTTTAAGCTTAACTAGTGTTAACCTAATAGCGGGCTCTAAAGCCTCGGGTGAAATCAACGTGCTAGAAGCAGTATGCTTCTTCCTGAGAGCACTATCGAGGGAGGAGCTCCTAGAGGTACCTAAAGATACCATACTACTGGAGTGTAGAAGACTTGTTCCTACATTGCCTAGTTTCAAGCATATTTAGGTTTCCGGGTTGAAGGGTATCTCTGAGGGTTCTCTAGGCGTGGGTCGTATGTGGGTAACGGTTAGGGTTGTTAGTGAGGATGGTTCTAGGTTTGTTGAGACTAGAGCTCTCGTAGATACGGGGGCTACGTTAACTGTTACACCTAGGGGTATTGCCGTGCAGCTAGGTCTTAGGGTAACTGGTAAGTCTAGGGTGGAGACGGGGGCCGGGGTTATGGAGGTGGATAGGTCTAGAGCTTACATCGAGATCATGGGGAAAGCTGATATCGTGCCCGTGATAGTCTCGGATATGATTGATAAGGTTTTGATCGGTGTGACGACACTGGAGATACTTGAGCTTGAAGTAGACCTGGTGGCTGGGAGGCTTAGGGAGAGAACATTGCTCCTCTACTAACATCTGGGGCGTGCCGGGAATGTTGTTAAACGCTTATCTCACCCTTACTAGTATCCTAGTGTCTCCTCCACCCCCCGTCTTATTAGTGATACTGCGAGGGCCGCCATTAGCAGGCTCATGAACTTATCTAGGACTAGTAGTCCTTGTCTCCCCAGTAGCCTTGCTATGCTGTCGCTTAGTGCTAGTATCATGTACGCTAGCACCATGTTAACTGTTATCGCTATAACTGCTACGTGTGGCCCCATAGTGTACTTTATGAGGAGGGTTACTGATATCGCTGCCGGCCCTGCTAGTAGTGGTGTCGCCAGCGGTACTATAGCCATCCTCTCAGGCTCCCCCCTTAGGAAGCCTAGTGGTACCTCTAGGAGTATTGCTAGTGATGCTAACAATAGTAGGAGGCCCGCGGCTACCCTGAAGTCCGCTAATGTTATGTTAAGGAGCCGGAATATAGCATCCCCTATGATGGCGAAGGCTAGCAGCATGAGTGCCGCCACCACTATGGTCAGCCTTAGGACTCTAGCCCTCTCACCACCGCTTAGCCTTGCGGTGAAAGCCTGATAGTATGGTGTTGTCCCTATGGGGTCTAGGACTATGAATAGCATAACTATAGATTTCAGAGCGTCCACTAGGGTTTCCTGCACCTGGATGACACCCCCGCTTGCTACCCTCTGTTATTTAGAGGATACGGTCACATTTCTTAGCATAACAGCTGGTGTGTAGACGTTGTACATGTTGTCAAGCTCCCTCGATAGACCCTCGATGTTGTCCTTGAAGAGGTTGTAGAAGTTACCTGATATCACTACACCTCTAACCACACCCTTGAACTCTCCATCTTCTATGAGCTCCCCGTATGTTACTGTCGCGTTTAAATGCCCGCTCACAGGGTTTGATAGCCACTCTCCTATGGTCTCGTATACCACAAGCCCCCTTCTAACGCTCGACAGCAGGCTATCGAAGCTCTCCGAGCCCCCCTCCATTATCAGGTTTAGGGGTGCTGGTCTAGGGGCTACCGTGACTCCTGGTCTGGCAGCGTTACCCGTAGACTCCCTACCTTCAATCCTAGCTGTGTATGTGTCGTAGAGGAAAGTTTCTAGGACACCCTTCCTGGTTATAGTCTTAGCCCTTGTAGCCACACCCTCGTCGTCGAACGATGTTGTGGAGTACAACCCCTCTCTCGTCGGGTCGTCCGTGATAGTTACATCCTCTCCTAACACCATGTTGTTAAGCTTACCAGCTAGAGGCGATCTACCCCTCTGCACGTTATCAGCTGTAACTGCTGGTGATAGGATTGCGTTGACTACACCTGCTGTAACCTTGGGCGAGAGCACAACAGTATACCTACCAGGCTCAACACTAACAGTCCTAAGACCCCTTAGGGCTCTCCGGGAAGCATTCTCAAGCAGGTCCTCGAATTTAAACTCACCAAGGCTATAGCCCATATGGTACTCTCTGCATATTGATTGCACCCCGCTCTCAACAGCTTTAACCTCAACGTAGCCGCTAACCCTACTAGACCTCTCCTCTAGGACGTCGAGCGATGTATTAGATAAGGCTCTCTCCGAGATAACAGCGTAGAGCTGGAGCCCTGCAACCTCAAGGCCGCCCCCGCTCGGCCCCCTAGATACTTCTAACATCTCCTTCACTAGACCCCCTACATCTAGCTTCTCAAGCCTAGCATCGTAGGAGCTTTTAGCACTAGACGCTGATATCCTCTCAGGTAGCCCTCTCCAGTTAGGGTCTTCTCTAGAAGCTCTAGCTATCCTAACCACAGCTTCAACAATGTGCTTGACATCGCCTGGAGCTCTAACAGAGCCACCTCCCACAGCAACCCTTTTACCAATAGCAACTCTAACCCCTAGGGCTAGCCCCTCACCACTCCTAGCTACGTTAACCTCTCCTCTAACAATGTCTATTGTTAGAGGTCTCCTCCAAACAGCTATGGCTTCAACCTCGCTAACCCCGAGTTTCAAAGCCTCCCTAACGGCTTCAAAAGCTACATCCCTAGCTCTAAACTCCACCTACGATCACCCTGTTAACCCTAACATGGGGGCCTCCGAGGCCGACCCTAGCTAGCTGCCCATCCTTACCGCAACCTCCGAAGACGCTTGTCTCAACCTTTAGATCTCTAGCTACAGCCTCAACGCCCCTGAGGAACTCTAGGATACTACCAGCCATTAACACCCCTCTCACCATCTCAACGATCTCACCATTTCTAACAACGTAGGAGGGGCCTGCGTTGAAGGAGAACATCCCGTTACCTGGATCAACTTGACCTCCACCAACCATACCCTTACCCCTTATATAGAGCCCTGTGAAGCCTTCGAAGAGCTCCTCAACCCTCCAATCACCTGGTTTTATGTAGAAGTTAGTCTGCCTCACCAAAGGCACGTTATCGTAGCCTTCAGCTCTAGCATTACCACTAGGCTTTAACCCAAGCTTCCCCGCTACAACTCTACTCGTAAGGTAACCCCTCAAGACCCCTCTATCCACCACCACTGTCTCAACCTTAGCCGACCCCTCATCATCGAATACAACGGGGTAACCTCCTTCAACCAAACCATTATCAACTATGGTTACATGCTCCCCGGCAACCCTGGAGCCGGCCATGCCGGCTATGACGGAGGTCCCTGAGACGACGTGATCACCCTCACTAGCATGCCCTAAAGCCTCATGTATTACAACGCCTACGAGCTCGTTATCAACTATAGCTCTATAGGACCCTGGAGTGGGGGTTTTGGAGCTGACGACTTTCAAGGCGAGCTTGTTAACCTCATCGGAGAACCCGAGCCAGTCCACAGACTCTATATGCTCAAACCCGCCCTCGAATGTCCTCATATCACCAACTCTCTCCATGACACCAGCTTGTCTAGCTACTACGCTATGAGCTAAACCAGAGAGCATAACCTCAGACTCGCCTCTAAACCCCTCACTTGTAGCTACAAGCCTATAGTCTGACTCGAAAGCCATCCTGGTTACAGATGAAGCTATACCCTCAAGCCTAAGAGCCTCCTTGTTAACCTCCTCGACGACCCTGATCTTATCCTCTGGAGCTACGGTAAATGGGTTGACCTTGTAGGAGCTCCTATAGCTTAGGAGACCGCTACCACCGCTGGAGAACTCTACTGGACGGCCCTGAGCTTTTGAAAGCTCTAGAGCGGTATCAACAGCCCTTCTTACAGCATCCCAGCTTAGTGATGTTGTGAAAGAGTAGCCTCTACCGTTACTGTAAACCTCAACACCAACGCCTGAGCTAACGCTGAAAGCGTACTCTCTAAGAGCTCCGCCATCAAAGACTATGAGCTCCCGCCTCCTCTCATGGAATCTTGCAATAGCGAGCCTAGCACCTCTAGAGATGGCGTAGTCTATAGCCTTTAAGACCACATCCTCCGGCAATGCACCATTCATAGTTAAACCCCTCAAATCTTAAAATCCGTTGTTAAACCTTTTATAGGGCTAGTTTAATTAACTCTAGCGGGCACTTGGATTTGAAATTAGCTTAGCTCTAAACCTAGAAGGTGATCCCCTGTGGTCGCGGTTTTAGCTGTTAACGATGATGGTGTTGATAGTGTTGGTTTAAGGGTTTTAGTCGAGGAGCTCTCATCATCGGGTTTTAAGGTTTACGTTATTACACCAGCTTACCAGATGAGTGGTGTGAGTAAGACTGTAAGCTTCTACAGGTTCGGTAGGGATGGTAGGATTTGGTTTAAAAAAGTTAATGTTAATGGTGCTATGGGGTGCTGGGCTCTTAACGCCACCCCAGCTGAGTCTGTTTTAATAGCCTTAAGGCTCTTGTTAGAGGAGAAGCCTAGCATAGTGGTTTCAGGTGTTAACTCAGGCCCTAATCTAGGTTTAGAGGATATACTAACCAGCGGTACTGTGGGTGCAGCCCTTGAAGCCTACCTCCACGGCATCCCAGCCATAGCTGTAAGCCTAGCTCACGACGGCTCTGCTAATAGTGGAGATTACAGGATCGCAGCTAGGGTAGCATCTATCCTAGCATACTCTTTGATAGAGGGCGCTTCAAGCAAGCCTTGGTTGTTGAATGTTAACGTGCCTTTAAAGCCACAAGGGGTTATTGTAACGAGGCCTGCTTTAAACACTTATAGGACCAGGTTTAAGATTGAAGGTGAAGTGATAGAGGTGTTAAGAGATTCCATGGAGGAAAGGTACTGGGATAGAGAGTATGGAACTGATGTGTGGGCTGTCTTAAACGGGTACATCTCCATAACACCTCTTAACATTTTCAAGGTGCTCGATGCCGATGAAAGATTTAAATTTAAGTTGGAGGATATAGTTAGAAGGTTACAAGAAGATCTGTAGGTGAAGGTGTGGGGGTTTGAATAATAAGATCGCTTATACGATCATCTCACTATACATACTACTACTATCCCTGACCCCGCTACTAGGAGGGCTTATAGCCTCAAGAGGGTGGATTGGGTTTGATACTGGAGCATACTATTATAGGAGTGAGCGTTTAGAAGTTAGATTCACAGGCCTCCCAGAGGGTATGGGTAAGCCTAGAGTATACGTCTACATGCCCAACAGCTCCTACAAGCCTATCCTACTCCTAGATGTTGATGATAGGGAGAGTACTGTTGAAGGCTTCAGCTTCTTCTACGAAGCGAGGGATGTTAAAACAAAGACTCTCAACAACACCCTCCTCGTAGACTATGTATTCGATGATTTCAACGTTACTAAGTACGTAGTAGCGTTCAACGAATCCATAGTGTTAGGGTTCAGATCTAAGAACGAGCTGGTGTTTAGAATAGTGTTTAAAGGTAAGAACTACACCCACATTAACCAGGTTAGCTTAAGAGAGCTAGAGGGTAAGAGCGTGGAGTTCAACGATATTAGCAGACTCAACTTCACCTTCTATAACAGGCTTACCGGTATAGGCGGGGGCTCCTTAGAGTTTTCGAGGGCTGTTAAGGTTAGCGTTATAGAGGACTTGGAAGGTGTTACCACTATAGCAGTGGAGTTCAGAGGAGATCACGTGGAGGTTGTTATTAGAGGTTATGTGGAGCCTGTTAGGGTAAGCCCTGTTGTACATACTGTATAGAGCGCGCTCAACCATAGATTCGTACAACTACTACTCCCCGTAGTCGCGCTCATAGCAGTCTCCCTAGGGTGGATTGTTTGGAGAAAGCTTTGAAGATCGCCTTGGTGGCTGCTACACTAAGACTCCTCGTAGCCCCCTTCTTCGGCCACCTATGGGATATTAAGACGTTACAGGAGACCTTATACTATACGTTGAAAGGAGAGAATGTGTACACGCTAGTCTACAGCCTCAGTAGGAAGGTTAGCGAGTCGACGGGGCAGCCCTTATTCTACGAGGGCTTCGCCTACCCACCACACATAACTTTAATTCTAATCCCTTTCTACACCCTCTACCTAACCTTGGGGGGAGATCCTCAGCCCATAAAGATTGGCGAGATGGTGGTAGGAGTAGGGTTACTCTACGAGCCTAAATTCTACCTATCTAAAGACACGTTCCTCTTCATGACCCTGATTAAAGCCCCCATGATTATAGCTGATTCCATCATAGTCTATATCCTGGGGAGACGTAGCCTGAGACTCGCTACTATCTACGCCCTAAGCCCCTACGTTATCCTCATAACAGGGGTCTGGGGGATGTTCGATTCCCTGGTAGCGTTATCCCTACTAGCATCCATAATGCTAGCTGAGAGGGGTAGGTACATGTTATCAGGTTTAGCCTACGGCTTCAGCCTGATGAAGCTATACCCTCTACTAGCACTCCCAGCGTTCATGATAGGCTTGAAGAGGAGGGGGTTGAATGCTCTAACCTCATTCACACTAGGTTTCGCTGTAAGCCAGGTTCCCACACTGGCATACATGATCTTAGACCCCCAGTCCTTCACATATACTGTACTTTTATTCCACCTCCTAAGACAACCTAGTGGGTTAACACCGTTGAGAATGCTAAGTGTAGCTGAGAACATAACATTAACGTCAATCATATCAATATGCCATACCATAATAGCGGTGGCAGTCTACCTAGCGATCCTAGCCTACCTAGCTAGAAACGAGGTCGATATAATGAGAGGATCCGCTCTCACACTCCTCCACTTCCTAGCATTCAGCAAAGTAGTCCACGAGCAGTTCTACCTACCCCTATACCCGCTCCTACTACAGCTAAGAATCAGAGAAGCTAGGTTGATAGAAGCTATATTCACCTCATACACCTTAGTAAACACAGGCTTATTCCTAATAGCCCCCACACTCCTCTTCCTCATCGACTACAGACTCCTACAACTACAAGCCTCAATAGTCTACGGAGACCTAGGCTACATATCCATGAACTTCATAGGACCTCTAGTAAGCTCGCTAATCTCAACGATAACCTTCATAGCCATTGTGAAAACAATAGTAAACATTGTATCACAAGGAAGAAACCCCACTGGAGGAGGCAAAGAGACCTAGCATCCCATCACCCGACATCATGGAGGCTCCGGAGCTTCCGCTCGTCTCTCTACTATCATCTATGTTCCTTTGCACACCACAGGGGTTCACCGTATCCCTTCGCTCTAAGAGGTCAGTTGTCTAAGCGAGCTTTAAACTTCCTTTTCACCCTCGCCACGACCTTAAAGAGGTGAGGTTTCCAGTTGTAAGCCGCCTAAGAATATGTTTGGGTGAGGGGCGGCCTCGGAGATATGATGTGTTGGGGTTTGCTTCTCTATTCTACGGGCTACCTCTGCTCTCTCTTCTAGGCATTTCTCCTCTAGGCATTCTCTGAGTATTAGTGTTAGCGTCTCACGATCTCCTATAAGGTTTTCTATTACTTTGACTACCTCTAGGTGCTTCCCTGCTAGTAGGTCTTCTAGTTTAGTACCGTATACTTTGATAGCTCTAAGTTTTAATAGTGTGTAGACTCCGTAGAACTTGGCTTGCATGCAGCTTCTAACATTAGCGGCCCTCGGGTTCTCGGTGCTCAAGCCCCCTCACGGTATTACCGTAGAGCCGGCCTGCCCTATTCTGGGTTAATTCACTACAGCCATACCCCTATTGAATCCTTAGGTTTACAAGCTTCTCCCCCGTAGCTCTAGCTATCTCTAGTGCTTTCTCGTAGAAGCCCTCTACGTTACCTTGTAGTTTTGATAGCTCAGCCTCAGCTATGGTGTTTAGAGAGTCTACTACTATCTTCTCAGCTAGTAGCTTTACAAGCATCTTCCTCCTAGAGGAGAGCCTTAGCTCCTTCTCCCCACTACCTTTAAGGTACTCTAGGTGTTTTTCAAGAGCCTCCACGAACTCCCTAATCCCCATGCCTAGAGTAGAGCTGGTTTTTATAACAGGTGGTCTCCAGGCCCCACCTCTACCTATCTCCCCTTTCTCCGCCACGAACAACATGTACTCGTATGTTTTAGATGCTTCCGGTCTATCGCTTTTATTTACAACATATATATCCCCTATCTCGAAAACCCCGGCTTTAAGAGCTTGCACATCGTCACCTGCTCCGGGCATGGTTACAACTACTATTGTATCAGCGACGTTCATAACCTGTGTTTCACTCTGACCTACACCAACGGTCTCCACTATAACCTTATCGTAGCCTAGAGCATCGAAAGCCTCTATCATAGATAGAGCTGAGAGGCTAAGACCTCCCAGGAGCCCTGCTGTGGTAACACTCCTGATGAACACACCTGGATCTGTAGCGTGCTCCTGCATCCTAAGCCTATCACCCAGTATAGCACCGGAGCTTAGAGGGCTCGTTGGATCTATTGTTATAACCGCCACTCTATACCCTCTACCCCTTAAAACGCTTATAGCCCTCGATATAAGGCTACTCTTACCAGCTCCAGGCATGCCTGTGATACCTATCACATGGGCTCCCCTACTTCTACTAGCTAGATACTCTACAACCCATGCAGTCTCACTATTCACATCCTCTAGAATGGTGAGTAGCCTCCCTAGAGCCCTCCTATCACCCTTTCCAGCTTTCTCAATAAGGTCTAACACGTAGTCTCTGGTAACCACCCACTACTACCTCTCATATCCCATGTTAAGTCAGGGGGGTTTGGGTTTTAAAATGTGAATCTAAACCTCCCTCCTAGAACGCCTCTCCTCAGCTATACGTAGAAGTTTATCAACTATCTCGTTGATAGGCGTCCCGGGGAGGAAGACCTCTCTAACACCTATGTTCTTTAAAACGTCTAGGTCGACCACAGGTATACTACCACCCATGACTACAAGTATGTCGTCAGCCCCATACTCTCTCAGCTTCTCTAAAAGCTTCCTAGCTATGTATACGTGAGATCCCTCGTGCTGGTTAACACCTATTATGTCCACATCCTCCTGTATAGCCGCAGCTACAACCTGGTCAACTGTCTGGCGTAAACCCGTGTATACGACCTCGAACCCCGCATCTCTAAGAGCCCTCGCTATAACCTTAGCTCCTCTATCGTGGCCGTCTAAGCCTATCTTAGCCACTAAGACTTTAACCTTCCTCCTAGTAGTAGGGCGGCTCAACGTAAGTTCCATAGACATCCTTTAAAACCCCCATTATCTCCCCTATGGTAGCATAGGCTTTAACAGCGTTTAGAACATACGGCATTATGTTATCGCCTCTCTCAGTAGCCCCTCTTAGCTCGTCTAGAGCTCTCCTCCACCTAGCCTCATCCCTCATGGACCTAACCTTCCTCACTCTCTCCTTCTGCCTCCTCTCAACCTCCTCCTGGTTGAACTCTAGGAGTGGGACCCTCCTAGCCTCCTCTACATCCTCCTCTCTGAATATGTTAACACCTACTATAAACCTCCTACCCTCCTCAACCTCCCTCTGGAACCTATAAGCCGCCTCCTCAACCTCCCTCTGCGGATACCCTTTCTTAACAGCTTCAAGCATACCTCCTAAGCTCTCAATCCTCTCAATATACCTCCAAGCCCTCTCCTCCATCTCATCTGTAAGCCACTCTACGAAATAGCTACCCGCCAGGGGGTCTATAACATCGGCTACCCCCGTCTCGTAGGCTATGATCTGCTGCGTCCTCAAAGCTATCTTCGCTGCAAACTCACTTGGAACCCTGAAGGGTTCGTCGAACGCGTTAGTGTGAAGACTCTGACACCCTCCTAGCACTGCCGCTAAAGCCTCTAAAGCTGTTCTAACAATGTTAAGCCATGGTTGTTGTGGGTAGAGGGAGCACCCTGCTGTTTGAACGTGGAATCTAAGCCACAAACTTCTAGGCTTCTTAGCCCCAAACCACTCCTTCATGATTCTAGCCCACATCCTACGGGCGGCTCTGAACTTAGCTATCTCCTCGAAGAAGTTTATGTGGGAGTCGAAGAAGAAGCTTAACCTTGGGGCGAACTCATCCACATCTAGGCCCCTAGCTATAAGTTGCCTCACATACTCAATCCCATCAGCTAGGGTGAACGCCAGCTCTTGCACGGCTGTAGCACCAGCCTCTCTTATGTGATACCCACTTATACTAATGGGATTCCATTTAGGCAGGTTCTTAACGCTCCACTCGATAACATCCATTGCAACCTTAACAGCCGCCTCAGGTGGGAACACATGGGTCTTCTGCCCTATGAACTCCTTCAGGGGGTCGTTTTGAGTGGTACCCCCAATTCTATCATAGCTAACCCCCTGTTTCTCTGCTACAGCAACATAGAATGATAGTAGTACTGGTGCTGGGGGGTTTATAGTCATGTTTGTTGTGACCTCGCCTAAGTTTATATCCCTGAATAGTATCTCCATATCAACTAGGGTCGGCACACTAACACCTACAACCCCCACAGCACCCTCAGCCAGAGGATCGTCTGGGTCTACACCTACAAGGGTTGGATTATCGAATGCCAAGCTTAAGCCTGTCTCGCCAGCTTTAATAAGCATTTTAAGCCTCTCATTAGTCTCCTCCGGGCCTCCGTAGCCGCTGAACATCCTCATAGTCCATAGCCTAGCCCTGTACATCGTAGCGTGTATACCCCTGGTGAAGGGATAGGCTCCCGGGACGCCTAGCTTCTCCATGTAATCGTAGTCCTTCAAATCAGCTGGTGTGTAGAGGCGTTTTACTGGGATACCGCTCAAAGTAGTGAACTCCTCCTGCCTCTCAGGCATCCTGGAAAGCCATTGTGGTAATATGTTATCCTCCCACTCCCTATAAGCCCTTAGGATCTCCTCTAAAGCCTCTCTAGAGTACAGTTTAGCCATTCGCGTACCCTTGATACTATAATGTTAGCTTGGTGTTTTTAAAACTTTTCCTAAGAGGCTTAAACGTGGATACGGTATCCAAGATCTTAAGGCCTCCAGCCACCCAGTATGTGGGCTGTTACAGTTTTCATATTCAGAAGAAGCGTTTATTGGGCTTGAATCGTCGAGGGATAAGCGGTGTGCGGTGTGGCAAAGCTGTATTCTGAGGTTTTGAATAGGTATGTTGAGGTGCCTGAGGAGCCTAAGAGGATTGTAAGCCTAGCGCCTGCGATAACAGAAACCCTCTACATGCTAGGTTTAAAGGATAGGATAGCGGGGGTTAGCCTCTACTGTAACAAGCCCGAGGAGGCTAGGGGTAAGCCTAGAGTTGGGAGTTACTGGAAGGTAATGTACAGTAAGCTTGAACCTCTAAACCCAGATTTAATCCTAGTAACCACTGGAGCACAGCTCAAGATAATTGGAGAGCTCCTAGAGAGAGGTTACACTGTATACCCCATACCCCTCCCCTTAACCGCCCAGGGGATACTAGAGTACATAGTTAAGGTTGGCATGGTCGTTAACAGGTTTAAAGATGCTAGGAGGCTGGCTTGGGATCTTGAGAGTATGTTTACAAAGCTTAGAGGAGCTCTAGATGGTGTTAGACTCTACTACGAGATAGACCTCGGCGGCCCCGTGGCCCCAGCGGCATACACTTACATAGTTGACGCCCTAGAATACCTTGGGGTTGAAACGCCATTCTCTGATACAAGAGATACGTGGCTTGTAAACCCCGATGTGGGGCGTGTGGTCGAGTTTAACCCTGATGTAGTTGTCTTTGAAGCCCCCTACGGTGTTGACGACCTTTTAGGCTATGCTTTGAGGAGGTTTAGAGAAAGAGGTTTAGACTCCCTTGAGGCTATTAAATCTGGTAAGCTTGTGATACTAGAGCCTGATAGCCTAGCGCACTACGGGCCCTCATTCTTCAAAACACTAGGCGAGCTTAAGGTTAAGGTTGAGAACGTGCTGGGATCGAGTTTGAGAGCTAGACCTTAATTTTAACTGTGGAAGCTTTCCTAACTCTATTCATGACAGCTAACCCTAAACCCCTCTCCTCTACACCCTCCACAACAGCCACGTCTACTCCAAGTTTATCAACAGCCCTTAGTGTTGCAAAGAGGTTTCGTGCAACCTCATAGATATTACCTCTAGATCCTATCACGAGCACCCTATCCGCTACCCCCTCATAATACCTGTAAGTCTCGGTGTACGAAAGAACAGCTACTTTTAAACCGCGCATCTTATGGTCTAAGACAACCTTCCTCATAGCGTCTAGAAGCCTTTGAAGATCGCTGTAGTCATCGGCCTCAACAAGGATTAAGGGTGTGTTTGGAGCATAATGCCTATGCCTCATCCCCGGTGCTAGGGCCTTCTCAGCCTCACCAAGACCTCTAGCGAACTCAGGTACAGTAATACTTTTACCTAGAATCCTCTCTATATCCTCGACAGGGTACGCTCCAGGCCTTAGTAGCATTGGAGGTTCTGATAAAAGGTTAATTATGGTTGACTCAACACCGTAAAGCGTCTCACCCGCATCAAGTATAACCTCAACCCTAGAGTATAGATCCTCAACCACATGCTCACCCCTAGTAGGGCTAGGCTTGCCCGAGAGGTTAGCGCTTGGAGCAGCCACTGGGACGCCAGCCTCCCTTATAAGCTCTAACGCCACAGGGTGGGCTGGCATCCTAACAGCAACAGTCTCAAGCCCAGCTGTAACAACATAGGGTATCCTAGGACCCCTGGGTAGGAGGAGGGTTAGAGGACCTGGCCAAAGCCTCTCAACAAGCCTATAAGCATCCTCGGGAATCCTAGATGCGACGAGCTCAAGCTGCCTAAGATCACATACATGAACTATAACCGGGTTATCTATAGGCCTACCCTTAACAACATAAATCCTCTCAACAGCCCTAGCATCAAAAGCATTAGCACCAAGACCGTAGACAGTCTCAGTAGGAAAAGCAACAAGACCCCCCTCCCTTATAACACTAGCAGCATATCTAATAACATCAACATCGGGCCTAACAGGATCAACTTTAAATACTCTAGTGTAGGTCACCACACATATCCCCTAACCATCATGCCACAATCCAGATAACTCCAGAATAACATAGATGTAGACCTCACAATTTGAAGCCTTGCCTCTCCAGGCGGGGAGGTATAAAGGTTAAAGTTTATAAGTATACCATTTTTAAACTCGTTCTCGAAGTTGGGTGCAGGAGAGCTTAGCAGGCTAACGGGCGGGCCTGAGCTCAAAGCGATTATGCGCGCCCGTGAGGAGCTTCGGAGGGATGATAGGAAGCCCCAGTGGGTATAGGAAAACTCCCCGATAATCGGGGAGCTCGTTAGCTTAAGAGAATTAAGTTGAACCTTAAACCCACTAAACACCTAACAGCTGGTATTTGTAGCTAGCACACCCTGAATACCCTTCATATGAGAGTGGCCGGGGGAGAGCTATTATCTTCAAGTTTACGTGGAGCTTCGTTCTCGCCTATTAGAGAAATTTACTTCTAGTTGCAACAAGATTTAAATACGAGCACACTGCATCTTATCAAGAAGCTAGCATTTCCGCGTATACAGGGTGCTCTTGCTATGGGGTTTGTGGAGGTTAGGGATGTTTGGAAGGATTATGTTGTTGGTAGGGTTAGGGTTACCGCTCTTAGGGGGGTTAGCTTGGATGTTGATTCTGGCGAGTTTCTAGCTGTTACAGGCCCTAGTGGTTCTGGTAAGAGTACGTTGATATACCTACTCTCCGGCCTCGACGTTCCAACACGTGGTTTGATAAGAGTTGGTGGGGCTGAGGTGTCCCGGCTAGATCAGGCTAGGAGGGCTTCCTGGAGGAGGAGGAGTGTTGGTGTGATCTTCCAGTTCTTCCACTTGATACCGACTTTAACTGCTTTGGAGAACGTGCTGTTGACGATGGAGCTAGCAGGTGTCCCGGCTGGGAAGAGGGTTGAGAGGGCTTTGGAGCTCCTGGAGTTCGTAGGGTTGAAGGATAAGGCTGGTAGGTATCCTTGGGAGCTTAGTGGGGGGGAGCAGCAGAGGGTTGCTATTGCCAGGGCTATAGCCCACAACCCCCCATTAATACTGGCTGACGAGCCTACTGCTAACCTTGATTACGAGAATAAGGTGAGGATAGTGGAGTTACTTAGAGAGGTTTCAAATGCTGGTAAAGCGGTGGTGTTTGCTACACATGATGTGGAGCTAGCTAGGAGGGCTGATGGAGTAGTACACTTAAGGGATGGTGTTGTAGTTGGGTTCGAGGGTGGTGGGGGTGCTCCTAGTAAGATCAGCCCTTAGAGTTGTTGTCTGGAAGAGGCTTGAGACTCTAGCTTTAATCCTAGTTACAATGGTGGCTGTAGCGGCTCCAGCATCGCTAGCTATAATCAAGTCGAACCTAGAGTATCAGATCTACGAGCTATTCAAGGATGTTAGTGGAGATGTAATGCTAACAGGCCTCATTCCAAGCGAGGCTCTAACAGCTTTAAAGGGGTTGGAGGGGGTTAGGAGTGTTAATGGTATGATCTTAACCTTTGGGCTCCTGGGAGAGGAGAGGGTTCTCGCAGCTGTAATGGGGCATGAGACTTTCAATAGCTTTGTTAAACCATATGTAATCAGGGAAGGGAGGTTTATTGAAGGTCCCGGGGAGGCTGTGGTCTATAGAGCGATGTTCGTTAGAGGCCCCGTGGAGATGCCTAGAGTTGGCGATGAAGTAGACCTAGTAGTGGTAGCGGGGCAGAGGCCTGTATCAGTTAAACTTAGGGTAGTTGGGCTAGCTACAGGGTACAATCATATTGGCCCCACCCCCTTCTTAGTTGTTGTCGATGAGGGGCTCCTAGGGAGGGTTATGAACTATACTCTAACAGCTATCCGACTTGAAGTAGTGGGAGACCTTAGGGGTGTAGCTGGTGAGGCTAAGTCTACTATTGAAAGTCTGGGAGGAGCAGTCTCATGGCATATGGTTAATGTTAGAGAGGAGAACCCTGTGGTTTTAATATTTGAGAGTGCTATGAGCGTTATGACGCTACCCGTCCTAATCTTCATAGCTATGGCTCCAGTGCTATCAGCCTCACTAGGCCTAGCTACAGTGGTGAGAGATTCTAGGAACGTAGCTGTAATGAAGGCTATGGGCTGCGGGTTGTGGGAGTTATTCTCAGCATACACCCTACCATGGGTTATAAGGGCGGCCCTCGGAGCCCTCATGGGATTCCTAGTATCACAGTTTATAGCTAGATGGCTTTACCTCAACTACTTCGTAGCCGAAGAGGATCTATCGAGAGCTCTCTACGAGAGATTCGGCTTCAACCCCTACTGGGGTACATCAGCCTACTATGCACTCTTAGTCCTAGGGCTAACGCTACTAGGATCCCTTATCCCGCTCGCTATAGCCTATAGGGTGGATGTTGTAAAAGTTATAGCCACAGTGGGATTACATGCTCACCCAGCCCCTAGGGTGGGGTGGAGTGTGGGTAGGCTTGTGGTTTTGAGGATGTGGGTTAGGGATATGGTTGCAAGGTGGTGGAAGACTGTGGGCTTAGTGATACCATTAAGCCTCCTGATAGGACTTGGCTCCTCTGGTGTAATGCTATCCAATGGTGTCGGAGAGTGGGTTAAAGCTGTGGAGGATAGGAGCTCCACCCCCTTCGACGCCCTACTAATCATATCTACCGTTGAAAGCCCTGAGAAGCTCCTAGAGCTCCTAGACAAGCTAGACTATGTTAAGAGGTACTTTGCAAGCACCCCATACAGCCTGGCTGCAGCCGTAGAGGGTTTAACTTTTGTGGAGTTGAGGGCTCCGATCAAAGGTGATCCAGGCGTGGAGCTCCCCTTAATCCAAGGGAGGTATCCTATGGGTGGAGGCGAGGTCGCAGTATCCCATGGGCTAGCAAGCTACAAGGGTTTAAAGGTGGGCGATGTGCTGGAGTTGAGAGATACATTCGGGAGGATGCATAAGCTAGAGGTTGTAGGTGTTGTAAGAGCATACCATGATAGAGGATTCCAGTTGCTATTAACACGAGATTCCCTTGTAGAGATAACAGGCTATAGACCTGGTATAGGTAGAGCTTTCACGATCAAGGTTGCCGTTGAACTCAGAGACCCCCATAGGGTTGAGGAGCTCCTAGGACGCCTTAGAAGCGATATTGAGAGAGCGGGGCCCTACGGCGTAGAGGTTGTAGATAAGAGCTCTATATCCGGGACGTTCAAAGCGTACTCCACAATAAACACATCGATAACAACAATCCTAAGCCTCCTAGCCGCAGTAGTGGTAGCAGTGGTAACGACATCGATAATCACATCAGACATATCAGCGAGAGCTAGGGAGATAGCAGTACTAACCTCCCTAGGACTACAGGGTAGACAACTAATACTGGGATTCGCAGCACAACTCATACTAGCAATCATAATAACAATGCCAATAGCATACACAACATCAAAGATCATAGCCAGAATGCTAGCAGAGAGAACAGTAAACTTCACAGGCTACATAGAACCCGTAGGAGGCATAGAGGTGGTAACGACGGCAACAACGATGGCGCCACTCCTTATAACAATAATCATAATAATAGTAGCTACAATAATAACAATACGTAGACTAGACTTAGTGAAAGCACTCTCAGACCTCTAATCAACTATCTAAGCCCATAGATATAATACCCTCAGCACCCACACTCCCCCCTAAGGTAACCCCGAAGTGGCTAGTGAAATTCACCAAATAACATTATAACTAGTTTAAAACCAAGAATATCCATCCTCCAAGAACAGGGGGTCGCATTCACCCCAGCGTAGACTAGCACTAAAACATAGTTTCTAGCTTAACACCAACCCACACCCCACAGGCTGAGATTGGAAGCGTGAAGAGCGTAAAGCAGAGAAGACTGAGAGCCAATGAGAAATCCCAGGCAACCCAATCATGAGTATGCATAAACCTCTACGAGATCATAGGATCTGAGTGCCTATAAGCCACTCTGGAAGTATAGCAATCCACTTAGGGAATCCTAGGATCCTAGGACTTGAGAGCTATGAGTTCCAACACCAGGGTTACTTTAACCTGTGTCCGGAGCCCCAGACAACCTACAGCACTAGACTCGCCCTATCCGGAGCTCCCGGGCAGTCCTTGGAGCTCCGAACATCACTAAAACTAGACCTTGCCAGAGCTCCGTATAGAAGCTCTAAAACTAACACTCTATAAAGCATCTAAGCTGTGATACACCAATGTGCAAACCCGCACCTGTAGCAAAGGACTCCAAGACTATGGTCTAGGGGTTATACCAAGCCCATGCTATTAGGGGTCTAACACTAAAGCCATCAACACTTATCTCAGCCCGCGATAAACAGCTAAAACCCAATAACCCCAATCCTCTGAAAGAATCTGAGGGTCCCCTCGCAGTTGATATGAGAGATGTAGACAGCGGAGAGGAATCCCCTAAAAGCTACTCTAGGGTGATTGGTGGGAGTTATTGGGTGGAGCCGCGGCCGGGATTTGAACCCGGGACCTCCGCCTTACCAGGGCGGCGCTCTATCCAGGCTGAGCTACCGCGGCCTCCGTTGGATTCTTTGGTTTTGGGAGGGTTAATATGTCTTTGTGTGTTTAGGGTTTCTATATATGTTATCTTTTAAGAGTTTCAAGTATATCCCTTTTTACCGTTGGGTGTTTCCCTTTTGGATTTGCACTGGCTTGGCTATATGGGTTTGGGTGTTGTTGTCTTCTTTGTAGCTTCATTCTACTATGTCCTTCTTAGGGGTTTTGGTGTGCTCCCTCTTCTATCCCATGCTTCTCTCATACTGCTATTCATTGTCTACACTTTCTTGTTTCTTGTTGGTGATTTTAGCCTTGCTGTTGTCTACTATAACTCTCACAGTGGGCTTCCATGGTATTATAGGGTTGCTGGTGGTTGGAGTAATGGTGGTGGTAGCTTTCTCCTCTTCTCTTCTCTAACCTCTCTTACTTCTATTCTAGTCTCAGCTAGCCCTAGGGTTAGGGGGGTTAGGGTTGCTCAAGCTGGTTTCATTCTCGTAGCTCTCTCAGGCCTGGTACTGGCTTTTGTTAATGGTGCTTTCGATAGGGTTCATGGTGTAGTTGAAGGTTTGGGTCTCAACCCCCTCCTGGTTAACCCGTGGGTTTACCCTCACCCTATAGCTACATTTCTATCCTACTCTCTCCTAGCGTGTTCAGCGATTCTAGCTATTGTAAACCTAAATAGTATATCGAGGGTGCTGGCTTCCACGTCTTGGGTGGCTTTAACCGCTGCCCTAGTATTCGGTGGCTTATGGAGTTATGAGACTCTAGGGTGGGGTGGCTACTGGGCCTGGGATCCTGTTGAGGTTGCCCAGCTAACACCATGGCTTCTACTAACAGCCTCCCTACACTCTCTAGCAGTCTCCCAGAGGCTCTACCAAGCCTTGATGGCTGTGAGCCTCGCCTCCATATACTACAGCTTCCTAGTCGTAAGAGCTGGGCTCTCACCACTACATAGCTTCGCCTCGCCCCAAGCCTACACTGCTAGTGTAAGCCTACTAGCTATAGCTGTTCTACTCGCAGTAGCCTCCTTTAAGGTTAGAGGTTTAAGCTTAGAGGTTAAAGGTTTGAAAGGCTATGCTACCCTAGCATCTATAATAGCATCCCTATACTCAGCATCAGTCCTAGTGGGAGCTCTAACACCATCCATTCTAAGCAATCTAACAGGCCTAGGCTCTCTGACACCACCTGCATTCGATACAGGTGTTATGGTGTACACAACACTACTAGCCCCAGCAGCCGTCATAGCATTAATACTAGCCCCCATCCCATTCACTCCAGACAGGCTACATAAGGTAACAGTCCTCCTCGGAGCCATAGTGTTCTCCCTAGCTCTAACAGGCTTTTGGACCACAGGCTACACCTATGCTGGTAAAAGCGGGTTCTACTCAAACACCCTAGGCCCCTCCCTCGCAGTCCTCGCAGCCTACACCTTAGCCGTCCTCCTAGCATCAGCTACGCTTCTAGCACTTAGAAGATTTTACAGGTTATCCTTGATAGCCGCCCAACACGCATTCCTAGTCTTAACACTTATAGGCGTAGTCTTAAGCGCCCCCTACGCCTACAACCAAGGCTACTTTGAGACGTTAAAAGTTGAAGTAGGGGTTATCAAGGGGGATTTCAGCGTTCTAGAAGCACACTACCATCTAAGAGAAGGCTATATAAACCTCTCACAGGTGCTAGCCATTGATAGAGCCCTCCTAGAGTCAACACTAAGCCTTATACGTAAGGCTACCATCGAAGCCACCTACTTGAAAGCAGCGGTTGACGCTTCCAAGGAGCTCCTCAGCGAGCTAGCTTTAGATAAGTTCGCCGATGGCATCCAGGTTGGAGACATTGGATTTGAAGTCTCAGGCATCGGCCTGGTGTGGGCTCGTAACTCGACTTTAAAGCTTAAACTCCTAGAGGTTGGTAACGCCACGCTCGCAACCCTGGAGGTCACCGGGTTCTTCGAGCCTGGGCTAGGTGATGGGCTCTACAACCTATCTAAACCCCTAGAGCTTAGGCTTGGATATGCGAACTTAACGGTGTCAGGATTAGCAGTCATAGGGGACTCTGTGATTTTGAGAGGAGCTCTCAGAGGGCATTCCTACGCTGAGATACCTCTACTCTCCACCTCACCTCTCCTCAAGGTGTATAAGTTGTACATTGATAGTGGTGAGGTGAGGGAGCTCTACAGCCTGAGCTCCGCCTCAGAGGAGCTGAACTTGGCTATGATAAACATGTGCCTAGATAACATTATATACTGTAACAACATAATCCCAGAGCTCATACCCAGAGTTCTAGAGTTCAACGTAAAACTTAGAACCCCAGGCGGTCTGGGCGAAGTGAGGTTAAGATACGATATTGGAGGAGAAATAGCCGGGGTCAAAGGCCTAGTCCCTAGAAGCTACATAGCTAGAAGCGGTCTCTCAGACCACTACATAGCTGTATACCCTAGAGTAGTAAACATAACCAAGACGATAACGATGACAGAAGCTGAGGTAGCATACCTAAGAGAAGCCACGAGAAACCTAAGCGAGGAGGAGAAAATAGCCCTAACAACACTCCTAATAACCTCAAGACTAAGAGGAGAACTAGGAGACCCGAGAGCAGTAATAGAACTAAACCCCCTGGAATACGCGACAGCAACGCTAAAACTATACAATGAAACCAGAAACTGGAAGGGGGCAGTAGAGGAGGTAACAATAAGAGTTAAAACAATACCATACATATGGATACTATGGATCGGAGTAACACTAACACTCACCGCACAAACAATACTAACGGGAATAGAAACCATAAGACTGAGAAGAAAACAGAGAGAAGAAGCTTAAACCCTAAACGCTTAAAACCATAGAAGCCAAAACTATAAAGTTGGGAGCCGGGGTCGCCTAGCCTGGAAGGGCGCCGGCCTGCTAAGCCGGTGGGGGCCACCCCCCGCGCGGGTTCAAATCCCGCCCCCGGCGCCAAGATCTGGGTGAGCTCGTGTGGTGTTTTTATGTTGGATAGATTGTCTGAGGAAATGCTATCTATAACTATAACCCTGTATCCTGGCTTTAAAAGCCTAGTTAACCGAGTGGTTTTCTAGGAGGCTGGTTTTACTAGTAACTACTACCTCTGGGACCTTCTCTTTAACACCTATTACTGATTGCTCTCAGGCTTAGCTGTAGTCTCGGCCATTTCCTTCTCAAGCTTCTTGAGCTCCTCTTCAATTTCCTTCTCAATCTCCTCTATAGGCTTCGGGGGAGGTGTTGTAGCGAGGGTGTAGCCGATCCAAGCTAGTATGCCGAAGACCCCTAAAACCCCTATCATAACTGTTAATCTTACTAGAAACTCTGTTATCCCAATGTTAAGCAAGGGCACTGTCCAACCTGGGGGTATGAAGAGGAGCCAGAAGTATACTAGTATGATTATTATAGATACCACGACTAGCCCAACCCCTATAGCTCTATCGCTAACCATCCGACCGAACACCTCCAAGCCTAAGAAGAGGGTAACTATAGGGGTATAAAAGCGTTTGCCACTCTAGAAAGCTGTGGAGATCTTAGCCGGGCTTCGAACTTCCTTGGGCGAAGGGGCTTTCGATCGCATGCTTTGTGTTAGCTCTGCTAGCCTCACTCTGGGACGTCCTATGTTTAATAGGGTTGGTTTCGATGTTATAGTTTTGGGCCTGCTAGGTTGGATAGTGTGGCTAAAAGCGTAGAGGTTGCCTTGGAGAGGATGGGTTGTAGGGTTGTCTACAGGTATGTTGAAGAGTATGGGGATCCTGAGTGGGGGCCTCCCGTAGAGGATGTTGGTTTGAACCCGTTTCTAGCGGAGACGCTTAAGAGCTATGGTGTTAAGAGGCTGTTTAGGTTTCAAGTTGAGGCCTTTAACTCCATTAAGTCTAGGCGGGACACGCTCATAGTAGCTGGGACCGGTACTGGTAAGACTGAGGCATTCCTGGTTCCTGTGGTGGACGAGATTATGAGGTTTAAGGGTAGCTGGGGCTCCGGGCCCCACGCTATCCTAGTATACCCTACTAAAGCGCTAGCCAGAGATCAGGTCTCCAGGGTTAAAATCCTATCACAGCCAGGCTTAGGTGTTAGCATCTCAATCCTCGATGGGGACACTCCATCGGAGGAGAGGAGGAGGATCTACGGTAGCCCACCTGATATCCTAGTAACAAACCCTGATATGATACACTTTGGGCTCGCCCTATCAAGGGATTTCAGAGATCTAATCTCAAGAGCTAGGTACATTGTTTTAGATGAGATCCACGTCTACAACGGTGTCTTCGGCAGCCATGTTAGATGGGTTCTATCAAGGCTTCTAGGCTACGTTGGAGGTGATACTGTACTCATAGGCTCTGGTGCTACCATAGGCAACCCGGAGGTGTTCGGTGAGAAGCTTTTCGGTAGAAGTGTTAACGTGATCCTAGGCCCTAGGCGTAGGAGGGGTGTAGCTGTACACTATATGGTTGAATGCAGTAGAGCTAGCAGGTGGACCCTGGCCTCGATGATCATAGCCCTCCTAGCTAGGGGAGGTCTTAAGGTTCTAGCTTTTACAGATTCACAGCAGATGGCGGAGCTGCTAGCTAGGATTACTATTAAGAGCTACGGGGTTAGAGTTGGAGTACACAGAGCTGGTTTGAAGGCTGAGCTTAGGAGGGAGGTTGAGGAGGCTTTCAAAGAGGGTGTCTTAAGAGCCGTCGTTGCAACCCCCACGCTGGAGCTGGGCTTAGACATAGGTGACTTAGACGCTGTGGTTCTCACGAGCCTTCCTAAGAGCTTTACAAGCTACATACAGAGAGCTGGGAGGGCTGGCAGGAGGGGTAGGCAGGGTTTAATCTACACAATTCTAGGCGATGACGCTATAGAGGCCTACTACGCCCTGAGACCTAAAGAGTACTTCGAGCAGGAAGTGCCGCCAGGCTACCTAGAACCATTCAATATTGAGATAGCGAAAACACATATAGTAGCTATGCTACTAGAGAAGGGGGCTCTAAAGGCTAACGCTATACCAGGCGAGCTGAGTAGAGCCTTAGAGGAGCTGAGGGAGCAGGGTATCATAACCATCTCCTCTAACACAATCAGCGGAGCTCGGGGGAAGCTCAGGGGGTTCCTTGAGAGTAGAGGTGGTATCAGGTCTACCGGGCACCAGGTTAGGATATTTGAGGGCCCCGAAGAGATAGGGTTCAGAGAGCTCCCCGAAGCCCTCCTAGACCTACACCCAGGAGCCGTATACTATCATGCTGGGAGACCCTACATATCAGTTAACATAGACCTAGACCACCTCAAAGCCGAGGTCAGGAGAGTTCGTGAGGTCAACTACTACACTAGGCCACTCTACACAGTTGACGTTGACGAGTTTAAACCTGTAGACTCGCTAATCTTTAACAATGTGAAGCTACTCTACGGAGATGTAAGGGTTACCTTGAAGGTTGAAGGGTATACTGTGAGGGAGGAGGCTGGAGGAGCTCTAATAGCTGAAATCCCCTTAGAGAAACCCCTTAAATGGTCCTATTGGACTAAAGGGTTCATGGGAAGGTATCCGGATGCGGGGCTACACGATCTAACCCTAGCTATTAGCTCCTACCATGCTCTAGAACACGTGCTAATAGCTGCCTCCAGGCCTGTAGCAGGGGTGGCTGACACGGATCTAGGCGGTGTTAGCTACCCTTCAGGCCACATTGTCATATACGATGCGAGCCCCGGGGGTAATGGTGCTTCCAGGCTTGTTCTAGAGAGGTTTGGAAGGGTTGTTGAGGTAGCTGAGGTTATAGTATCTAGCTGTAACTGCGAGGATGGATGCCCTAGGTGCGTTTACTCTCCATACTGCGGTAATAACAATAGGTTCCTTTCGAGAAAGGGGGCTTTAAGGCTTATAGATTTAATGAGGAGAGGGGAGGTTAAAGCGGTGGAGCCTGGGAGACCTCAGGGCTCCCCCATGGCCTAGATTGAAGGCTTATTAGCTTCTACTCAACCTCCATTAAAGGTAATGGTGGAGCCTAGGTTGAGCGACCTCTACGAGAGGATCAGCGACCTGGCTAGGAGGAGGGGCTTCTTCTGGCCTTCATACGAGATATACGGTGGAGTCTCAGGCTTCTACGATTGGGGGCCCTACGGGGTTCTCTTGAAGAATAGGGTTGTGGAGAAATGGCGAGATTACTTCGTTAGGAGGCATCAGGAGTATGTAGTTGAAATAGAATCCCCTATAATAGCCCCTAGCATTGTATTCGAGGCTAGCGGTCACGTAGAGCACTTCACAGACCCTGTAGTCGCGTGTTTGAGGTGTGGTAGGAGGTTTAGGGCGGATCACCTAATAGAAGAATCTCTAGGCATAAGTGTTGAAGGCTATAGCGTTGAGGAGCTAAGCAGGGTTATAAAGGAGAAGGGCGTCAAATGCCCTGTTGACGGTGGTGAGCTAGGGGAGGTCCAGGTGTTCAATCTCCTCTTTAAAACACAGATAGGGCCTTATGCTAGCGATATAGGCTATCTTAGGCCTGAGCTAGCCCAAGGCATGTTCATTGCTTTTAAGAGAGTCCTAGAGGCTATGAGGGGGAGGCTACCTCTAGGTATAGCGCAGGTTGGAAGAGTTGGGAGGAACGAGATCAGCCCCAGGCAGGCTATGATGAGACTTAGAGAGTTTACGATAATGGAGATGGAGTACTTCATAGACCCCAGGGATCCGGATGGGGGTTGCCCGTTCTTCGAGGAGAAGAGTGGTGTTAAGATGAGGCTACTCTCATACGATATGAGGGTTAAAGGGATGGAGCCTCAGTGGTTCACCTTGGAGGAGGCTGTGGAGAGCGGGGTGATAGTGGATAAGTGTCTCGGGTACTGGATGGCTGTAGGCCAGGAGTTTATGGAGAGTCTCGGCATCCCACCTCAGGCTATGTACTTCCACGAGAAGGGGGTTCATGAGAGAGCTCACTACTCATCGCAAACCTTCGATCAGATGGTTAAAGTCTCTAGGTGGGGTTGGATAGAGGTTGCAGGTCACAGTTATAGAGGTGAGTACGATCTAACGAGGCACATGCAGTATAGCAAAGCTGATTTAACAGTATTCAAACCATACAGGGAGCCCTTGGTAGTTAAAGCTAGGAAGGTTGTGGTGGATAAGAGCGTTCTAGGTAGATTGTTTAGAGATAAAGCTCTTAGAATAGCGGAGGCGCT
>Ga0081478_139210_pt1 | contig 65172 bp, 56 predicted proteins | sample OctSprmetagenome_FD_70983 | JGI IMG/M metagenome (GOLD analysis project Ga0081478, IMG submission 70983) | Hot spring and microbial mat streamer communities from Octopus Spring Streamers, Yellowstone National Park, USA - T=80-84 v2 (version 2) | ecosystem: Environmental > Aquatic > Thermal... | reverse complement strand
AAAGTGCTAGCAGAAGCATTCAAAACAATAATGATGAGACTATCAGAAGCTACAGAAAAGGGAGTTATAATAGAGATACCCTAAGCCGGGAAACCACACCCCAACTAAAGGTTAAAACCACTAGGGAATACAACCAACTAAAGGATGGGCCGGTAGCTCAGCCTGGAAGAGCGCCGCCCTCGCACGGCGGAGGTCCCGGGTTCAAATCCCGGCCGGTCCACCACCCGATAAACCCCACCCATCATACTGGGATTACATCTAGAGGATTTACCTCTAAGATTTCTCCTCAGTACACCAATTTTCATATCAACACTTAAACTCCTCCTCATACTAGAGCTCGTGGATTTGGTCTGCTAACCCGAGTCTTGCGGCTTTCAAAAGCCTCTCTGACGAAGTTATATCTAGGATATTCGACTACCTGTGAAGCAAAGGTGTTAGGGGCTCTGAACTCTAAATGGGTCAGACATCCTCTAGGGTTCGTTGTCCAACATAGAGATTCCTCATAAGATCTACATGGTGTCATGTATACAGCTGTACTCCTGTTAATGTTTCCTCCTTGAGTATGAGCTCCAGCCTATGGTTGCCAGTTGGTAGGCTAAAGTAGCCCTCTACAGAATGGGAAGCTAGGAAGGGTTACCTACTTTCAACTCCATGTAATGGATTCGGCAGAGTTTGGGCTAGATATTCTGGAGCTCCATAGAATGCCTCTTTCAACTCCATGTAATGGATTCTTGTTGTCTTTATTGACACTAATACTGTTACCAAAATTGCCAAACTTTCAACTCCATGTAATGGATTCCGCACTTTTAAAATGTATCTTTGTGGTTTTAGAGAGAGTACTTTCAACTCCATGTAATGGATTCATGGTATATCAATATAGTTGTCTTCAAACACAACATCAAAAACTTTCAACTCCATGTAATGGATTCCCGACTGTGGATCATGGGAGTGCGAAATTGACTTCACGAATCTACTTTCAACTCCATGTAATGGATTCCTCGCTGAACAAGGCTAGGGCGGGAGAGGCCGTCAACTTTCAACTCCATATAATGGATTCTGGATTCGCTCTTCCTCAAACTGCTGTCGTGCATCGTCGTCGTGAACTTTCAACTCCATATAATGGATTCGGGGCGGGGTCCTCTGGAGCTCCGAAACCGAAACAGTGACTTTCAACTCCATGTAATGGATTCACGATGCAGAGTTCCACGTATCGAAGTCATCGAAGAACCTTTCAACTCCATGTAATGGATTCTCAGAGAGTTACTAAGAGAGCTAGAAAGACGCGGCTATCTTTCAACTCCATGTAATGGATTCTTTGAGTATTTCGGATGCCACAATCGTGGCAGGATGTGGGTTTACATTCTTTCAACTCCATGTAATGGATTCCTGTATCACTCGTAGATCCTCTTTAAAAGTGTATTCTTTCTTTCAACTCCATGTAATGGATTCTAGATAATTGCTTTTTCTCTTATAACTCTGGCGGAGGTATATATGTACTTTCAACTCCATATAATGGATTCTTTCAACAAGTTGACATGGAGCGAATTCGTTGAATCAAACTTTCAACTCCATGTAATGGATTCACCTGCCATCAGAGTATCTGATCCAGGAGCTTGAGAGAGAACTTTCAACTCCATGTAATGGATTCAATTGGTAGTGGTGCAAGAGGGATATCAGCATATTTATACCCTTTCAACTCCATGTAATGGATTCCGAGATAAGAGTGCCAGAAGGGCATCATGAGATTGCAACATGTCTTTCAACTCCATGTAATGGATTCTCTGAACCTAGAAAGGTTTGAGAACATGGTGGAGGATCTTACTTTCAACTCCATGTAATGGATTCCGTATATTGTCTCGCAACACATACATTATCCCGCGCGTTGCCCTGCTTTCAACTCCATGTAATGGATTCCTCCGCGACAACAGGGTCATCCGCCGGGGCGATATGCATTGCCTTTCAACTCTATGTAATGGATTCACGTACTATGAGGTCGTAAGGAGTAACCCGGAGATCAACGCTTTCAACTCCATGTAATGGATTCACAATATTGTCGACTTTCCACGGTTTTATCACGTATTGAAATGCTTTCAACTCCATGTAATGGATTCTCGGAGTACATCGAGGAGGTGACGACGGAGTTGGAGGCCAACTTTCAACTCCATGTAATGGATTCGGCCAGGGTGTACGTTCAAGGAGAGCTCTCCAGGTACGAGGGCTTTCAACTCCATGTAATGGATTCTGCACTATGGGGGGCCTTGTCCTAGCTTATCATCTTGTAATCACTGGTTTCCATTTCGTTTTCTATTATTGCATCCCTGTTTTCTCCGCTGTGAGCCCCCTATGGTCTTAGCTGGGAGAGGGGGTATTTAAGCTTTACTCTACATCATCCCTAGCTAGCCTGGGATCTCGCCCTGGTGTCCGGTTGGGACACCTAGCAACGGTTGAGTTGTGACCTTCGCTACATCAACCGAAAGGTATATAAGGATCCCTGGCCTGCCGGGGATTAGTTTTAAAGTGTGCTATCTGTGGGTTTAGGGTTTAAAGGTTTTCCTCTGGCTAACCTAGGTGGAGAGTCTGCAGTCGACCCTCTGGTCTACTCTTAAACGATACATCCTGCGTTAAGAGGATAATGTTTTTGTCTCTAGCTTGAACAGTGTTTCTGTAAGCTTCACCTCATATGCTTGCATGGTTAGATCAAGTAGCTTGCTGGGAGTGTGTGCGGAGCTCAGACAGCTCTCCGGGATAACGTTATCCTATAACATTATCTGGTATCGTTTTAACTATTTCTGTCAAGCCTCCGGCTTCCAACACTGGGTTCGATCTAGAGGTAACTCCATGTTAATGGGTGGGATTCGCTAGGTGGTGAGCCGGCCGGGGTTCGAGCTCTGGATCTTCACCTGCAAGATCTAAGGTCTTCTTCAGCCTTAGAAATGCTAGTCCTATGGTGGTCCATAGTAGGGTTCCTGTAAGTGGTGCTAGGTGTTGTAGGTAGAGTAGCAGGATCCTACCTGGAAGTGGGATGTAGTCGTCTGCTTCCAGGGGGCTTAGGGGTGTTGCTAGGGTTAGGGTGGCTACTGCTATGAATGGCATTAGTGCTGCTGTCATCGAGTGTAGGAGCTCTTGATGCTTAGACTGCCTGTATGCTATGTATGATGTGTAAGCTAGAATTAAGGCTGGTAGTGAGTAGAATGTTATCAACAGGAGCCCTATAGTGAGAGTGTTGGAAATGCTTAAGAGAGTATCATATACCGGCATCCCCCTGCTGTATAATACCCCTCTAAATCCTTTTTCCCTAGTAGAACTTTTGGTATAGTGTATACCGGGTAATAGAAGCTCTCGACCTCCCTGGTGCCAGGCCCGGAGCTCCACGCGATTGGCTGTAGTAATCCTAGAATTAGTACTACCATCATAGCAACATTGTATTTAACCCCCGGTTGGAGCTCTTAAGCTTACAAAGATGGCGTAGTACAGGCTATTACAAGTTTGACAATAAATGCAAATATCCATGCTTACCTGAATCACCGTTAGACTTATAAGTCTCAGTTGATACCATGTAGTATCGATGATGAGGTTGTGTAAGTGCTGCACAAGCGGGTGCTATGATGATACTTGAGCACCCCCATAGATGGGAGCCCCATGGCGTTAGGGCTCGACCGGGGCCCATGCGGCCCGGGTGAAGCAGATGATCTCCGGGCCGAGGCCCAACCCCGCTAACGGAAATACCGTTAGTGGGAAAACGCTTGTGAACTACACGTGGACTGAAGCTTACCCAAAATGGAGGTTTAGTGGGGGTGGAGTTTGAATAGTGGATTACTGAATTGAAGGGGTTTAATTTGTTATGCTGGCATGTAGACGGGTTTCTCCACTGTTGATACTTCATCTACGCTCTCGATATACTCTCTTAGGTGTTTTGGTACACTGAACATGTGCTTGTGTGCTTCTCCATCGTAGAACCTCGTCTTAATGTTATTACGGTGGAGCTCTCTATCTACATGCTCTGGTTCTAGCTTCCTCGGGTCCCTTCCATTGGATGCTATAACGAAGCCCCATGCTGCCTCGAAGCTCGGGACGAATGCGTGGTAGTACGCTGTATACTTGAATACCTCCCTTATAGTCCTGTATATTACTGCGTGCGTCCTGGGGGTGTTCGTTGGGCTTGTCGCCTGTGTTACGAAGACCCCCGTGCCTCCTATTATCTCAGCTACCCTCTTGTAGAACTCTATCGTGTATAGCTTGTAGGCGGGGCCTTCCTCCAGGGGGTCGGATAGGTCTGCTATGACAACATCATATCTATCCTTTGTCGAGAATACGTAGTCTAGGGCATCTCCTATCACTAGTTTAACCCTTTTATCCTCGAAGACCCCTTCGTTCATAAACCTGAGGTGCTCTCTGGATACCTTAACCACATCCTCATCTATATCAACCATGACAGCCTCCTCTACAGAGGTATATTTTAAAACCTCCCTTAGAGTGGCGCCCTCGCCACCACCAAGTACTAGAACTCTCCTAGGGCTACCGTGGAGTATCATTGCAGGGTGTACTAGGGCCTCATGGTATACAAACTCATCCCTCTGGGAGGACTGGGTCTTGCCATCTAAGATTAGGATTAGCCCGTAATCGAAGCTCTCAGCAACAACTATATCCTGGTATCTCGACCTATGTCTGTGGATTATTCTCTTCAAACCCTTCATGTGGGCATGCGTAGGGGTATCAAACTCCATGTACCAAAACCAGTTTTGAACAGTCAATTCATATCACCGGATAACTAGGGGGAGCTCGCCTCTTAAATAGAAGCAAGGAGTTTAGCGAACTCGTGGAAACCCTCCCCTCCCGGCTTGGAGGCTACATACTTAACCGCTCTTTTAACAATATCAGGGCTATCACTCGTGGTGGCAGAGAGCCTAGCCTTAAGGAGCATTGGTACGTCGTTCTCGCCATCCCCTATAGCGGCCACGCGATCCCATGTGAGGTTGAGATGTGAGAGTACAGCCTCTACACCTCTATCCTTACCCCCACCATGTGGTTGGATGTGGAGAGCAAACCCGGACCAGTGCACGTTAAACCCCATGGGTTCTACGAGCCTTTTAACCTTCTCAACTAAAGAGTACCCAGCATTCCTAGGCATGTGGAATGCTAGGTCGTGCTCCCTATATCTATTCTGCCATGCAGGCTTAAACCCCATGTTCTTTACGATCTCAACAACCTCTAGGCTTGGCTTATCCCTGCACAGATGCACCTCTCTAAGGGAATCCGGGTAAAACACTATACACCCGTTCTCGGCCACTACAGGACCTTCAGTTCCAAGGTATATGGAGAGGCCCACAGCTATTGGTAGCACATTGCCGGTTACAAGAACAACGATATAACCTTTAGATCTAAGCACTCTTACAGCCTCTATACTATGAGGGCTGAGCCTTAAACTCCTACTAGACTCAGTCAAGGTCCCGTCAACATCAACAGCTACAAGCTTTAAATTCAACCAGGACACCTTGGAGAACTCTAAGCTTTAAACCCCCTAAGGCTGCACCCCTTCTCTTGCCCAGTCTAGGAAGTCTCTCACCATAGTTTCAACGTCTCTCCACCTTCTCTGTTTAAGATACCTACTAGAGTACCTGTAGCTAAGCCTCAGTAGATTCCGGGAGAGGGCTAGAGGGGATCCCTTGGGGGCTAGGGATCCGAGATATAGAGTCCAGCCTACTGGTACTACCAGGCATCCTCTGTGCAATTGCCTACAGCCCTCTAGAACTATATCGCTGAAATCAGGGTAGTAGGGGGAGACGACGTTCAACCACAATCCATCGTAGAACCCCTCCCCAGCCTCTAAAGCCACCTCTGCAACGTCTAGAACGTGAACTACAGGCAACCCTCTCCCCAGCCTCGGAGCTATTCTCAGGCCTAGAAGAACCATATATAACCTCCACTCTACATGGTACCCCCAGGGGCCCACTAGAAGTCCTGGCCTAATTATACACCACCTGCCCTTAAGCTGGGAGCTCCTGGATACTACTAGTCTTTCGCCCTCAGCCTTTGTGATCTCATAGTAGCTGTGGTGTTTATGCCTAGACGGGTCTAGGTGCACCTCCTCCTCGTAAACCTCACCACCAGGCTTAACTCCGACAACCTCTCCTACAGCCCCTATGCTACTAATGTAGATTAGCCTTGAGCCTAGCTTAGAGGCTGCCTCTAATGCTTCACCTAGGAGATATACGTGAGCCCTCCTCTGCACCTCATACCCTCCGGAGACCTTGCCTACTAAGTAGTAGTAGTTATCACCCCCTAAGCTCTCTAGGAACGATGAATCCAAATTATCAACTAGTGTGATCTCAGCACCTAGCTCATTTAAAGTCCTAGCCATCCTCGGTCTCCTAGCTTCAGAGCCTCTCCTACCAACAACCAGAACTCTGCGACCGCTCTCAACTAGAGCTCTAGCTAGGTTGACTCCTAGGAACCCCAGGCCTCCTATCAGTACGTCGACCATGCTAAGGCAACCTCGTTAATGTTATATAAAGGGTTACTAGTGAGAGTATCGAGGAGAGCCATGTAAGCCAAGTCGAAGCAACTATTACCTCGGGCTCTGAGAGGGGGTTTCTGGATGTTAGTAGTACTGTTAAGCTCATGGGAGAGTCCTTGGATATCCTTGGTTTTATAAGCCACCCCTCCATCTCAACAGGCCTCTGAAAGCCCCTTCTCTCCTTGAAGCCTATACTCGTTATCTTCAGGAACCCATTTAAAGCTACAGGTAACCCGGCTATCAGAGCTACAGCTTCAACTCTACCTATAATGGCTATAGAGGCTACGGCCGCTCCCACAGTAAAGCTCCCAACATCTCCGTTGAAAGCTCTGGCCGGGTAGAGGTTATAGTATAGCATTCCAACGACAGCCCCTAACGTCGCCATGCCTAGGATAACGGCTAGAGCGGATTCCTCAAACCCGTAGGTATACTGTATATAGCCACCGGTAATCATAGCTATTATGATTAGGGTTGCTGAGGATAGCATAACACCATTATGCGTATCATACATGTTAAAAGCGTTGGTTGCAACAGTGTAGACAATAGGTAGTGATAGAGGATATACTATGGTCAGCCTCGCAACACCATCAAATGGTATGAGGGGTCTAGGCTCGTAGACGGAGAGAAGTATAATAGGAACTGAGGGGAGAGCCCCCAAAGCTATCTTAGCCCAAGCTCTTAAAACTAGGAAGTCGTCAACAAGCCCTATGAGACCGGCAATGAGCACTGAGAAGGCAAAAGCCAGAGCTTCCATCTTAAAACCAAGAGAGTAAACCAGGGGGGTGGCTAGTAGGAGGGAAAATAAAATCGATACACCGACACTCTCAACAACAAAAATATTACAAGGCTTATGAACATCAACACCAGCACGTCCAAGCCTCCACATAATCCTAGAGATGAGGTAGGCTAAGACGAGGGTGGATGCCAGAGTTACAGTAAGTAGCCCAAGCCCAGCATACAACAAAGTCAACACCGAAGAGGATGTTAAACTCGAAACCTTAATAGGTTCCAAGCCCAGCATACATTAAAATGGCGGGATGAAGAATCGCAAACCAAGGCCATAAAATGGCCGAGGGTTCTCGAACGACCGCCTCATATCATAGCTTTAACGGCTACCTCATAACCTTCCTAAACCTTGGATCCAGCGTGTCCCTCAAAGCCTCACCAACGATGTTGAATGAGAGTACTGTCACGAATATCGCTAGACCTGGGAACACTGTAGCATGGGGGGCTACTCTCATGTACTCCTTAGCCTCGTAGAGCATTAGACCCCAGCTTGGTGTTGGAGGTTGAGCTCCAAGGCCTAGGAAGCTTAGAGCGGCCTCCCAGAGTATTGCTGAGGCGGCTGTGAAGGTAGCTTGCACTATGATCGGCCCGGCTATGTTTGGTAGTATGTGCCGGAATATTATCCTTGTAGAGCTAGCCCCTATGGCCTTCCCAGCTTGGACGTAGAGCTGTTCTTTCTCAACGATCATCAACCCCCTTGATAGTCTTGCGAAGACACTTGCCTCCGCAATCCCAATAGCTATTGCAACCTTCCAGAGCCCGGGACCTAGGGCCGCGACTATAGCTAAGGCTATGAGGATAGCTGGGAAGCTCATCAACGCGTCTATGACCCTCGACAGGATTAAATCAAGCCTGCCCCCGAAGTAGCCTGAGGTGAGCCCTATAATGGTTCCCAGGGTTGCAGCTACTATAACTGAGATTACTATGACGAGGAGCACAGGCTTAGTTCCGAAGATAATCCTAATGAGTATATCCCTCCCCAGGGAATCCGTGCCCATGGGGTGTTCTAAGCTCGGGGGTTCGAGACCACGCCACAGATTAGGCCTGTTGTGAATATCAGGCACCATAAACTCCACCACGGTAGCCAGGATACCTGCAGCGACGACCCCTAGAACTACAATGATAGATATTGCCGTTAACGGGCTCACCGTACCTACACCCTTGTTACCCTAGCACGTGGATCTAATATAGCATATAGTAGGTCAACTACGAGATTAACCGTCATCACGACTAGGGCTACAAAGACCACCCCTCCGAAGACTACTGGGTAGTCTCTAGCAAGTATACCATCAACTATCATCCTACCAACACCGGGATAGTTGAATACAGTCTCTGTTATAACAGCTCCACCCATCAGTATGCCGAATCTCAAACCAACAAGAGTTGCTATGGCTACTGCAGCGTTCCTCATAACATATAGTACCACTACCCTCCTTTCACTTAGACCACGAGACCTAGCTGCCATCACGAAATCCTGGGAGTATACCTCGAGCATTGCAGCCCTTGAAACCCTAGCTATCATGCCGAAGTTTACGGTTGCAAGTGTCAGCGAGGGGAGTATAAGGCTCTCTAAACCCCCTCTCCCACCTGGTGGTAGGAGTTTAAGGCTAACAGCGAAGATAAAGATCAATATCATACCCCACCAGAAGACAGGCATAGAGTAGCCTGCCATCGATAGAATCCCTATGAATCTATCCACAATGGAATTGGGCCTCATGACCGCGATGTAGGCTAAGGTTATGCCTGTAGCTGAGGCTATAGCTAGGCTTGCCACCGTTAATTCCAAGGTCGCAGCGAACCTCCTTATAATGAGTTCTACTATAGGCTCGCCTGTGTGAACAGATTTACCCCAATCGCCAGTTAAAATCCTGTAGGTGTAGAGGATGAATTGGATTATGAAGGGCTTGTCGAGACCTAGCTTCTCCTCCAGAGCCTTTCTAACCTCAGGTGGTGGCGCAAGCTCCCCGTACATAACTACTATAGGGTCCCCCGGTAGGAGTTTAACTAGCGAGAACACAATAAAAAATATTACGAGGAGGGTTGGTATGTAGAGTAAGACCCTGTACGCTACATAGCTGAGGATCATCCCTACCCTCTAACCTCTCTCACAGCATATGTTAGTATCCATCTCTCTATAGGCTGAATCTCGACTCCAGCAATACCAGGCTTCATAGCGACTATTATGTCCTCGTAGTGTAGGAATATCCATGGTGCATCCCTCCAAATCTGCTGTTGTGCTAGAACATAGTACTGCTGTCTTAGCGTGGGATCTGCAACCTCCCTAGCTCTATCGAGGAAGGCGTCCACATCAGGGTTACTATAAAGCATTCTATTAAACGGAGCCCCTGTTCTGAATAGCGAGTAGAGCCCGTAGTCTGCATCAAGGGTTACCGTCGACCAGCCTAGTAGGAAGATGTCGAAGTCCTTCTGTGTGGTAACCCTGCTTATGTAAGCGGCCCACTCCATAACCTCAACTCTAACCTTTAAGCCTATAGCTTCAAGGGATGCTTGAACCGCGCTTGCTATCTCTCTATCCCTTAGGTACCTCCCCTGTGGTGTTATGAAGACTAGCTCTCTACCCTCCCACCCAGCCTCCCTTATGAGGGCCCTGGCTCTCGCAGGATCGTAGGAGTATGGGTCTAGCTTTGTGTAGCCGAACACAGCCGGGCTTATGGGGGCTGTGGCTACGCTACCAGCCCCCTCTAGTATCCTCTGGACTATAGCGTTCTTGTCAATAGCGAGGTTTAACGCTTGCCTAACCCTAACATCTGGTATCCTCTCAACGTTAATACCAATGTATATAACCCTCGTACTGGGTATCTGGATTACCTGGAACCCCTTAGCCTTAAGTGCTGGCACCATGTGTGGAGGAACCTGTGTTATCACATCCACGGTCCCGGCTTCTAGGTAGCTAACTCTAGTACTATCATCGGGCACCGGAGTCCACACTATTCTCTTAACGGTAGGCTTCTTACCCCAGTACCCGTCGAACGCCTCTAGAACTGTTCTCTCACCCTTAACGAACTCAACAAACCTGTAGGGGCCCGTGCCTATTATGTGTCTAGTGCTATCTATAGGCTTGTCTGGGAAGAGCTCCACCACCTTAGCTGGTATTATCGCTGTGGATGGGTGAGCTAGGTGGGCTATGAGTGGTACGAATGGGTATCTGAGTACTATCCTAAATATGAGGTCATCGACAACCTGAACCTCCTTCACAGGCCCAAGCAGTATCCTGGGTAGACCTCCAACCTTAGGTCCTCTCTCAAAACTAGCCTTAACATCACTTGATGTTAACGGCGTCCCATCATGGAACTTAATCCCAGGTCTCAGCTTGAACTCCCACACGGTATCGTTAACCTGTTTATACGATTCAACAAGCCAGGGCTCGAAGGAGGCCCTACCCTGCGCGTCAAACCTTATCTTAAACAAGGTTTCGTATACGTGACTGAACACTGATAGGGTGGGAGCGTCTGTTGCAACCTGAACATCTATAGATGATAGATCAGCCCTCTGGGAGATCCTTAACACGTCTATCTCAGCATACCTAACAGCAGGTGTCGCGGTCGGTGTTTCTCTAGGGGTTGGCGTTGGAGTTACCCCTACTGGTGTCTGGGTAGGCGTAGGGGTAACAGGCGTCTCCGTAGGAGCTCCCGGTCTTGTGGCAATATAGGCTGCTAGGAGGATCACCAGTAACAATACAGCACCTACGATAACAAGCTCCCTCCTAGCCATAATAGCTCACCCACGAGCCTCATAGTGTGAATCAGCGCATCTAACCTTATAAATCTTCCGTAAACCACTTCTCTCCTCGGAGCACGCTTGTTAACGTATAGGGGTATGCGGGTTACCTATTTGTGGTCGAGGATCTAAGCCTCTACAGGGCTAGAGCTGTAGTTCATGATGCTGTTCACGGTATCATTCCTATTAATGAGGCCTAGTACCACCCCATCCGGACTTCGTTTTCAGGAGGCTTCATGACATCAAACAACTTTGTTTAAGCAATCTCGTCTTCCCATCAGCCACCCACTCTAGTTCGAACACCCCCTCGGGGCTACGCACCTCGCCTCAAGGGTTGCTCAGAGGGTTGTTGAAGCTTCTCGTAGGAGCTCCAGGGTCTGCTCTACCCTCTTCCATAGGTGTAGTGATAGGGTTTACATGGCGTTCGTATCGATGCTCTCGAAATTCGGATCTCCAGTACTTGATCATGTGGAAAATTTAAAAGCTGAGTTCCTGGTACCTCTCAACTACGATTGATGTAACCGTCTTCCTTATACCCTCTATATGGTAATGTAGGCGATAAGCTCCCCAACTCGAAAGAGTACAGCGAGAAGCCCGAGTATGGCAATAGACCCTAGAAGGGTGTAGAAGATGTAGAAGAGTATTAAATCAAAAAGAGTTGAGATGAGGAAGTAGGAAGAAGTCCCTATCAACACAATACCCTCGCGGGTTACGGGAGCTCTCAAATTAACACATCCTTCAGCTGGGGTATAGCAAGTTAAGCTATTTAAATCTACTTAACTATAGGATGTTGGATGGAGTTACTTGAGCATCAATATTCTCACTACCGATAGTAGTGGCTGTAGTAGGGGTGTATTAAGCGTGCGTATGTCTAAAAGGTTGTCTGGTGGTGAGAGTTGCACGAGAGTATAATACCACTAGGTTTTGAGGAGTTCTCCAGGTTGTACATTAGCTTTCATAACCTCCTCTTCCCCGATGATAGGTTTGATGACTCCACCCTATGGGATCTAGTTGAGGAGTCCAGGCTGGCTTCCTCCATGTACGGGGTTGAGTTCTTTGGTGTTAGCGTGGAAGGCGGGATTGTAGGACTTTTCGATTTACTGAGGCGTCCGTCTGATGCTATTGATTGTAAGATTGAGGTTGTGGGGGAGCCTCCCGGGGGGCTTTTAGGCGATGTTATCGTCGACTACCTTGAGCGGAACTGCTCCAGACCACAGGTCATTGTACCAGCTGGTCTTACAGCTACGATCTCTAGGCTTGAAGCTTCAGGTTACAAGCTGTATGATAGGCTAGCTAGGCTTGCTATCGACCTCAAGGAGTTTAACCTGGATAACTTTAGAGTGTACATTGAAAGGCTTTCCACGAAAGGCTTTCAATTCCATTGTATGGATTCTAGTTATGAGGGCTAGCGCTAGGGAAGCTAGTTCACGTATACCTTTCAATTCCATTGTATAGATTCTGTATCAATACGCTTTATGTTCACTGTGGAAATTTCTTTCATCTCCATTGTATGGATTCTATTCCATTAAGCCCCCGGGTGGAGGCTCCGTGTATATGGTGTGAGGTCGGGTATTTAAGCTTTTCGCTCTCATCCCTTATCAGCTTTTCCCATGTTGTGGATGGGAGTTTCCATTGTATACTGTTAGGTGGTTTTAAGCCTCCCCTAGTGTACTTGTTACTTAACTCTGTGGGTAGGACGACGCCTAGAGATTCCATCAGCAACCTCCTCCAGCCCGCTTCTAACCTCTTCTAGAGCACCTCTAAGCTCTGATTCAATTTCAGCCCCCAACTTTAGTTTTTCAATATCACCCCTATGTGCTCTTGCAACATCCAGCGCAGATCTCAGTAGCTCTATGAGCTTTAAAGCCTCAGCTGTAGCCCTAACCCTGTTGCCGGGCCTAAGGGATCTAAGCCTTAATGCTAGCTGCTATGCTCTACCAGCAAGCTCCTCTACAGTCTCCTCCAAAGCCATCCTAACAAGATTCCATGTTTTACCATTCATATGGCCTAACATGATAGGATTCAAGCTCGTAGAGCCCAGGTGCTACTAGGTCAAGGTAGCTCCTAACCCTAAAACTTTCATCATCAAGATAGATGCAAGTCGACATGTCAACTGAACCGCAGAGCCTGGAGTATAACATGCCCTCGATAGGGGTGTGTTCGTGCGAGGGCTTCCTACAGCGTTTGGAGTTCCCATCAGCCCTCTAACCCTAACAAGTTTAATATCAAAGCCTAGGACAAGCAGCTCTCAGGAAATCCCACACTCCTCGAAAAACGTAGAGCCTCCTAGAAGTAGCACTAGTGAGCTTATAGAACCTGAGAACATCCTGAGCTCCTCCAAACCCTTATACATAGCCTTTAGCTTAGACGGTCCACTAAGTGTTCATGAAGTTACTAAAGGATATGGAATATACCCTCTAGGGTAGTTGAGTCCATTAGGTAGCCGATTTGAGGTTCAATGTTAGCGTAAACACCGTGATAAGCAGATATCTTACCCTATCGTCTTATGAAGAAATAAGAGATTTCCTAAACCTCCTGGTATACTTAGGAGTGAAAGGTGTTAACTTCATTGACCTATATACACCTAGAAGTACTAGCTTAAAACCATCATATAAAGAGTTACTACGTTTTTCAACCATTGTGCTAACCAGGATAAGCACCTAATAACAGGGGATAGAGTATGAGGATTCAGGTATGGGCGCTAGCTCTCTCCTTTAGCCATAGCTTAACGTATTTCCTAATGTGGTAACCTGTAATGCCTCCGGAGAAGCCTCCCAAGAACATTGTTAAGGCTAAACCTATGAGAACTAAAAGCATGTTAATCTCACGAAGAAGCGGGAGAACGTTTAGGAATTGCACTAGAAGGTACAAGCTGAGGCTAAGAAGGCTTATGACAATCAGAGTATGTGGCCGTACTCCCACGCGATCCAGAGTTGACCTGATGATGTGAGTATAGCTAAGCCAAGCACTTAAGAACATGGCAAGACATCCAGTCATAACCCATATGAGAAGGCTTAAGAGGAGGAGGAAAAAACCTTCACCAAGCTTAAAAGCCGGTTCAACCATTGATATCCACCAGCAAACCTGCGATCTATCTACGTAGAATTATTGAGATCCAGCTCCTATAAACTGGTATATAATGATCTATACATAGCTATCCCAAGCCAATTAAAACTGTGGCAACAGATGCACCAGGCCTATTCTCCCAGAAAACCCATAAGGCTACATGGCCTATAATCACTAGGTTTTTTAAGTACCAGCTCTAGAGCTCTAACATGCTGATCCAGGACTATAGTAGCATCCCCAAGGCTCTGAGGCTCCCTTATGGTGGGCTACTGTAGCGTTTGCTGTGTAATAGTTGAGCCTACGAACATTGCGAACTCATCAACGGAAAGCATCCTCTCAAGCAGAGCATCAGAAACCCTAGCCTACGATTCTCAATCTTGCTAGCGTACGTGGGATCTACTCCGAGCTCTGAGCTCCTAACGCCTCTACCCCACAGGTAGTTGAAAAACCTGAACCTAACCTCGTCTGAGATGCTCCTCAAATCCATTAGGTTTGAGTCGACCAAAGCCCCTGCACTATGAGCGCTGGTATGGGGAGGGGTTTAAAGCTGATATGAAAGCCGATGTGTGGAGGGGAATCGTAGAAGCGGGCCCTCTAGGGGTTACTCTGGAGTGATGGGTGGGATTTATTGGGTGGTGCGGCCGCCGGGATTTGAACCCGGGATCGCCGGCTTGGGAGGCCGGCGTCCTAGTCCAGGCTAGACGACGGCCGCTTCCCCTTTGTTAGGGTTAGCTTTCGCTAGAGTTTTAAAGGTTTTTCTCTATCTTCTTTTGCCTTGGGGGTTTTCGTTTACGCTATGATTGGTGCTCTCAGCTCTGTTGATAGTGTTTTTGTTGTTGTGAGCTCTACTGGTGTTACGGGTGGGTTTAGGCTTAGGGGTTATGCTGGGGGTTCTGGGAGGCTTGATGTTATTGCTAGGTGTGTTATGGTTGTTCAGCTTTATTCAGGCTCTGGGCTTCTGGGGGTGCTTTTGGGCCCTCCTAGCCCCCCTAAGGTTCTTGTTGTGAGGGCTTGGGAGTGTCCTGGTTTTAGGAGTGAGAGGCAGGTTATGGTTGAGATTGCTAGGGCTCTAACGAGGGGTTCTAGTGGGTGTATGGAGGTTTTAGATGTGAGTTTTGAGAGGCTGGTTCACGTTTTGAATGTGAGCGGGTTTAGGCATGTTCTGTTAGCAGAGGATGGTGTTGATGCTTTCAAGAACTCCTACCTCGTTGCTGGGAGGACAGCGTTCTACTTAGGCTCTCAAATCGATATGCCACGTTGGGCTGAGGATGTGGTGAAACGCTATGGTGCTGTAAGAGTGTCTCTCGGCCCGCGTAGCATCCATAGCGAGCACGTAATACTAACAATATTATCTCTTAGAGATCCAAGCATGTCGACAGCTGCCTCCTCGCATCCCCATAGTCTCTGATTTAAGCCTCCCCACGTAGATTGTGGCACGCCACCTCTCATGGCAGATAATCTATGGTCTTAGCGGGTCCCCCTTAGAGCCTTCCACATCCACTCCCCACATCTTCTGTGAAGAGAGGTCTAAGAGGTATTCTTTCCTCGTACACACTATAAACTAGGGGGATTTGAAGTGTTTTAAGGTTTGGGTGTTCTTAACAGGGTTAGGTGTGGGTCTTTGAAGACTAGGCTTCTATTCCAGGAGGATAGCTATATGGTGGAGTTCTCGGCCACAGTAGCCAGGGTTGAGGGTAGCTATGTTTTCTTGGATGCTACAGCTTTCCACCCTACACCTTATGGTGGTCTTGACACTGATACAGGTTACCTTGAGGTTGGAGGCTATAGGGTTAGGGTTCTAAAAGCTGAGGTTATTGGAGATGAGGTAGCACACCTAGTAGAGGATCCTAGCCCCTTTAGAGTGGGTGTAGACGTTAGGGGTTTCATAGACTGGGATAGGAGGTATAGGATGATGAGACTTCATACTGCAGCACATGTTATAGCAGCTATTCTCTACTCTAAGCACGAAGCTCTCATAACTGGAGGTCATATAACGCCAGAGTACTCTAGAGATGATTTCGACATAGATGTTAGCGATTGGAAGAGGGCTTTCGAGGAGGCTGTAGAGGAGGCTAACAGGATACTAGGAACCTGTAGGAATGTTAAAGTATACTGGCTCCAGAGAGAAGAGGCTCTGAGAATAGCGGGTTTAGTTAAACTAGCGGATAAGATACCACCAGGTGTAGATAGATTGAGGATAGTAGAGATAGAAGGTGTAGACATACAAGCCGACGGAGGCCCACATGTTAGGAATACATGTGAAGTAGGCAGAGTAACCCTATTAAAGATCGAGAATAGGGGGAAGAGGAAGAAGAGGATATACTACACGCTAGGGGAGCCGTCCAGCCAGGTTAAAGTCTAGCTTAAATAAGTTTGATTCAAAGACGTACTAGGCGGTTTGAATTAATAAATAAAAACCGTTTAGGAGCACTCGCTAGAGAACCGAGATATGGGCGGGTATGTTGACAGCTCCAGATGATTTGAGAGAGAGGATTATCAGAAGCTACTGGGGCCCGGTAGCTAGGCCTAGGAGAATGGATGAGGCACCTCTATGGGAGAAAATAGAAGTTTACATGCTCTCCCTCCTACTAGACGACCATAGCTTTGAAATGGAAACGCCCATATGGCTAACAGGCGAGAAGAGTAAGAGGTTTGTGAGAACGAGAATAGTTTTTAAACTTGAGAGGGCCTTGAACAAGCTGGTAGAGTATCTCAAATTACTTAAAGCCGACGCCCCGGATATACACTTCGTGGTAAAGTGTAGGGATACAATCCCCTTCATAGCCCTATCGGAAGGTAGAGGAGGGGAGGGAAAGATTTCAGGCGATGAGATGGAGCAGTCACTAGAAGATGTAATCAGCGAGTGTTATAGAGTTGTGAAGCTTGTGGAGTGTAAGTACTTTAGCAGGAACCCGGGAAGATGTTTATCGAGGTACTTTAACGGTGGCAATGAGTATATGTAGAGGGCGCACCGGAGAGTCGATGATCGAGAGCTTCTTCATCGCCTCAAGCTCGGTGCAGGCTACAGCTCTCATCCTCTAGTACTTCCACTACCCGCGGGCTTTTAAGTTTTCCCGCTTGGCTTGCACGTTCTCCTATACTCCTCTACAAGGTCTACTTCTACAATCTCACCTTCCGGCTCCAACTCCTTGAAAGTCCTCCCCGGTATCCTATAGAGCTTCGTTCCATGTTTCTCCCAGCATCTAAGCTCTAACCCGGCCTTGTTGCACGTCATGTTAGCAAACGTCTCTATGTCCCAACAGTATTCTACTGGAACCTCTGGTAGTAGTATTCCTGAGAAGAGCCTTGCATGTAACCCTCTCTCAACGTACAAAGCATCTCTACCTATAGTTACATCATCTAACCTCCTAACCTCCACTCTCCCGCCTAGTATGGTTAAGGTTAACACCACCTCCTTTAACTCCCTAGATCTTAGAGGTGGGAATCTGGGGTCGTTGAAAGCAGAGGATACAGCTGATTCTATTACTGCTACACCCAGGGGGAACACTGGTTCTATAAACCCTATACACCCCCTGAGCGCCCTACCTCTAACCCCCTCCTTCACGGTGACCTTCTCTAACGTCACGAACACCGGAGCATATAATTCTAGCTCAGGGAATCTATCCCTAACATCCCTCGGTATCTCGTAAAGCCTGATGCCACCGCTGAGGTAGTACTCTATAGCGTTCCTAGCTACCTTAACAAGGGTCTTAGCAAGATCTAAGGTAACGAGATCCAAATCTAAAACCCTAACCCTCCCGCCTCTAGTAGAGCTGGGAGCCGGGTAGGACATTCTAAACCCCGCTATGATAGGCTAAACCCAGGCTAATATCTGTTATTTACAATTTAAAGCTTCTCTTCAAGGGGCGGGGAGGGGTTGTCGCTGAGCTCCTACACCTTATATGCGGGATAGTATTGCTATAGTTAAAGCTAGGAGCCCTAGTAACTGTAGTATCATGTTGACCTCGGGGTTATCATAAGGTATCCTGGCTAAGACAACCTTCCTACCTAGAACGTACACACCGCCCGGTGTGAGGGAGTCTAGTAGCAAGTGGCTCAGGACTGATGCTTCTAGAGCTACTAGCAACCCTATGGTGTCCACTGCTCTAAAGCCTAGAGATCCTGCGACGAGACCTCCTAGGATTACAGTTAAGGCTGTAACTCCTTCAACGCTATGAAGTAGCTTTGTCCTCCTCGTATACCTCCCCCTATGCTCGTGGGAGAAAGCGTCTATAATGTTCTGGGCTATGACACCGAGTAGGCTTGAAGCGATGACACAGCCTGAGCTGCAGCCTAAAAGCGATGACACCATGGCTGCAACCCCTAACCCCACAGCGTTGTGAGTTACGAGCTTCAAGGCCGGCTGCACTCCAGCTAGTTACACTGAGGCGACTCTCTATAAAAGCTAAACCCCTGACCCAATATATGTTACCTACAGCCTAGGCTAAGCGGGGCTCGGATATTGATAAACTCTATTGCTAGGAATATCACGGACATGTTAAAAGGTCTAGTGCTCAACGTTAGATCTAAGCCCAACTTGAAGATTGTTGACTGCAACGCAGGATCCAAGGTTAGCGTGATCTCGCTAGACTCCGTTAACCCCGGCTATCTCATAAACCTACTCTCGACCTTGCTAGAAGGCTCCTCAAACCCTATTATAATAACCCCTGGTGTTAGCCTAGGTAGCACTATTAAGGGGTTGATGCGAAATGCCACAGTTACAGGTTATGAGGCTATAGGTTCTATAGAAGAGCATGACAGGGTTGTAGCTGTGCTACCCGAGGTTTACCTTAGATCTAGGGGGGAGTCCTCCAGTGATAGGGAGGGTGTGTTAAAGGCTCTAGCTGAGCTTGGATTGTGTAAGGATCGTGTGTTTGTAGTTTCTAAGATCTTCGAGGATACCCCGGGGTCGTGGGGGGCTAGTGTTAGTAGTGGGAAGATAGGAGGGCATGGAATGGGGGGGTATCTTAGAGAAGAAGCTCTAACACTGTTCAACCAGCTATACAGGGGCCTAACCCCGAGTAAGGGGCAGGTCGTGGCGTTGAAGCTGCTAGCGGAGATGCTTGAAGTAGGCGGTAGCCTGGTAACGGTGATGCCTACAGGTTCTGGTAAAACAGCTATATTCCATGTAGCTTCCAGGCTAGCATCCTCTAACGGGATTGGATCCCACACCCTTGTTGTAACACCGCTTAGAGCTCTTATGAGAGACCAGGTTCGCGGAGCCGCTAAGAGGGGTTTGAGAGCTGCCTATATAGACTCGAGCGTCTCTAGAGAGGAGAGGGAGAGGATATATAGTGTTGCTAGGAGAGGATTCCTAGACCTACTATACGTAGCCCCCGAGAGATTCTGGGATCCATCGTTTAGAAGTTTCATTGAGAGGGAGACGCCCTCGCTCATTGTCTTAGACGAGATACACGTTGTTACAAGCTGGGGTTCAACTTTCAGACCCTCCTATCTTAACCTGGCGAGAACCCTAGCATCCTATAGGGTTAAATCTAGGTTCAAGCCACCGCTTCTAGGTCTATCCGCTACGTTATCCTTGGATAACGCTGAGGAGATAATTAGAATGCTAGGTCACAGCAGGAAGCCTGTGATCGTAGATGTATCTGGAGAGGAGCTCCCCGATGTTGATTTAGATGCGGAAACACCTGTTATCATTAGATCCAAGCTTCTCAGAGATAACCTGAACTTCGAAGTTGTCATAGCCCCAGAGGGTTTCGAAAGGCTAAAACTCCTAGTAGATGTGGTTAGAGGCTATGTTGAATCATGTAGGTCTAAGCATGGCGACTGGGTTGGAGTGGTTTTCACAGGATATGCTGAGAGTAGATCTATAGAGTGGGCTAACGTTGATGTCATAGCGAGAGCTCTCAAGGAGAACCTTAACGTGAAGATCCTAGCCTACCATGGCGAGCTCGGCGATGCGAATAGGAGGAGGGTTGAGGAGCTCCTAACAAAGAGGAGCGAGGGGGAGGCTGTGGTTGTAGCAACTAAGGCTTTCGGCATGGGCGTGGACATACCTAACATAAGGTGGGTTGTATTCTACACTCTAAGCGATTCCATAGAGGAATTCTACCAGGAGGCTGGAAGAGCTGGTAGGGATGGGATGGAGGCTTCCATAACCATATTCTACAACCCTGTAGATGTAGAGTTTAAGAGGAGACTCGCTAGGATGAGCAGGCTTAGACCAAGCTACGTGTTAAGGGTTAGCAACACCATTGCCAGAGTCCTGGAAGGCCTACCCAGAGACCACGGCTATCTACTAATACCGTTGGATATTTTCAAGTACAAGGTTTACGCTCTAAGAGCTCTTGAGGCTCTCCGCGGGGCCGGGGTCGTAGACTACCATGTAGTGAGAGGCTCTAGGATGACGATATCCCCTAAAGGCATGGGGGTTCATATGAAGTTAGGGGATTCAATGTATGTAACCTTGAACGGTGAGGGCGTGGAGGTTGAGGTTTACACGTGTAGAGGCAATCCTCTCTACGACCCGGTCTTATTTAAAGCTGGTGGGAGGATTGTGCTTCAAACCGGCAAATGCCTAGAGAAGTGGGTTAGAGTTAGCGATAAAGAGATCCTAGCCATAGAGGTTACTGGGGAGCTTAAGTTCAGCAGGATCCTAGAGCCTCAACTTTTCCTAGACCACATAAGATCGTGGGTTGTAGAGGAGGAGAGCCTCGAAAACCTGGTAGAGCTCGTGGAGAAAGCTTTAGCAGCCAAGGATAGAGGGTTAGGAGCGGTTAACGAGGTTATAGGAGGTAGCATACTAGGATACCTTGAGAGAAGACAGCGTAGACTGCCGGAGACTCTGGAGACACCGAGGATGATTAAGTGTAGGAGTAAATGCTATGAGAAAGTAGCATATATAATATGGAATCTAGTGAGTGCCATAGGAGGCCAGCAGGGAATCACAATATTCTACGACGACCCCTGGGATCCTGGGGAACTAGCACAGGTCTATAGGAGTCTATCAAACACAGCTTTAAACGCTAAAATAAGGAGGGTGGAGAAGCTACTAGCACTAATATCGAAGTGGGGGTGGGAGAGGATATTAGATGAAGGTTACATGGTAGTTCTATCAAAACCTGGAGTTAAGCATGAGAGGATAGCAAAAGCCCTAGAGGGATACAAATACCACGTAATAATCCAAGCTCCAAACACCGAGCCAGCTTCTCGGCAAAATAGCTAGGGAATCTCCGGTCTTAGAAGAGTTTTAATACAGTATTTATAACGATTTATAACGTTTAAACGCTAGGATTTTGCCTAACTGGGTTTCCCGGTTTGAGTAGTGTACTCTACGTTGTTGGAGGCGGTCCCGGAGGTTTAGGTGCTGCCTATGCAGGTAGTAGACTTGGCTATAGGGTTGTGGTTTTCGAGGCTTACGATAGTCTCGCTGTTAAGCCTTGTGGTTGGGGTATCCCCGCTATTGGGGATTTCCCGTTTAGCATACCCCGGGAGGTTGTTTTGAATAGGATTAGCTATGTTGACCTCTACGTCGACGGTGTTAGAGCTTTTAAGGCTGGAGGTTGGGTTGAGGGGGTTATAGTTGATAAGAGCGCCTTCCTAGAGCATCTATTTGCAAGTGCCGGAGCTGAGGTTCTCTATAGGTCTAAGTATAACATTAGGGGAAGTTACGTTAGAGTTGGTGGGAGTACTGTGGAGGTTAAATCCGGGGTGTTTGCAGGGGGTTTCCCATATTATGAGGGTGAGAGGATTCCCGTTGTTCAATATGTTGTTGAGAAGGTTAAAGATGTGGATCTAGAGGCTATGGAGATTAGGTTTGATACAAGCCTTCTAGGCTACTACTACGTCTTCCCCCAAGGTGATAGTGTAGAGGTGGGCGTTGGAGGGTTCTCCAACCATAAAACTCTATGGGGTTTACTCGATAAGTTCCTCGAATCAGATGATAGGTTCAGGGGGTTTAGGATTGCTAGGAGAGAGGCTTCCGTAGTCTCGGTAGGGGGTTTAAGGCTGGGTTATATTAACGGTTTAGTAAAGGTTGGAGAGGCCTCGGGCTACGTGCTACCTCTAACAGGTGAAGGTATAAGACCCTCATTTATCTCAGGCTATATAGCAGCGAAAGCTTTAATTGAGGGTAGAGATCCCATAAAGGCCCTCAAATCATCGTGGATCAGTAGAGCTGTTAGAATTCAAAGACGACTTCTAGAGTGGGCTAAGAGCATGCCTACCGGAGATAGGAGGAAACTCCTATTAAGCTTAAGCCCTGAAGAGCACGCTGAAATAGCCCTTGGAACCCTTAGAATCTCAAAGCTTGCTAGGAGCATACTATTAAAACCTAGAATAGCTTTAAGCATACTCACCAAGATCCTACCAGCAACCATTTTTTCTTAGGATCCCGGGCATCGCAGGATTACACCTCACAGCCACAGAGACCCGGGGTGAGACGTGCGACCTCCTCCTCTTCCCTTTCAGAGAGCGGGGCTCACGCACCCCCTAAGACCTGGCTTTCAAGCAGGCCTCCCCGAGCTTGCTAGATCTCTGCTTGGAATCGCACTCCGCATCTTACCGCCACGGCCCCGGGGGGCCTCAAATCTCTTTCTATCCCCGCCTTGAAGGCGAGGATTATAGCTGTAAATGTGATGGTTTACGGGTTTATAACCCTTCCCCGCCTTAAGATGTGATGAGGCTCTCTGCTATGAGTAGGCCGCCTTTAAGGTTTAGAGTTGTCTTGAACGCTTTCAGAGTAGCGTCTCTTATCATAGTACTGGGTTGGGCTGGTGTAGTTGCTGTAGCCTATATATTCTCGATCCCCGCTAGAAACCCCCTCCCTAGAGTGGAGAGTGCCATGGTAACGCTACTAGCTGTGATAACGCTTTTAGCATGGCTAGCTTCTTGGAGAACCCTAGCTAAAGCTGTGATAACCAAGGGTGGCAGGTCTTGAGCAAGGAGAGGATGGTTGACGCTATGGATCTTAACTTGATAAGAATTCTAGAGGAGGATTCTAGAACGCCTTGGAGCCGTATAGCCAGGAGGTTAGGTGTAAGCGAGACAACAGTATACCTAAGGGTTAAGAAGCTCACCGAGATGGGCGTACTGGAGGGCTTCACCGTGAAAATCAACTTAGCCAAGCTCGGACTAACATCTACAACATATATACTTCTAAAGGTTAGAGGAGACACTCTGGAAACCTTGAGGAGGCTAGTTGAGAAAGAGGACCACGTAGTAGAGGCATATGAGGTGTTCGCAGGAGAGTACAACATGCTATTAAAGCTAGTAGCGAGAAACCAAGAAGAAATGGCCGAGCATGTCGACCGGATACTATCACTACCCGGAATCCAAGGAGCACTTGTAGCCTACAATATGAAGGTAATTAAAAGTAAACCCAAACTCCTCGACATAATACAAATCCAGGCCTCGCGAAAATGAGCAGATAATAACCACCCATAAGCCTATCTCGTGAGAGGCAAACAATGTGAATTAAGAGAATCGCCTCCTCGCTCTAAACCACTTGAGCAAAGCACTAACAGCCATTATTACGGTAAGCATCACAACGAAGACTAGCACCGCTAATGCTAATCTTAGTGAGAATACAGAGAGTCTAACTATTATGAGGGTTATGAGTAGCACTGTTAGTAGGGTTAGTGTAGATCGAAGTAGCCTGAGAACTCCAGACAGCTCTATCACCAAGTCTAGCTACGGAGCTCCACCTTTTAATCTAGCCTCCTCTAGGGAAGGTAGTGTTTAAAGTTGTGAGCTATTCAGACTAGCGTGGGCACGTTAATGTATGTGGAAGCATATAGGTCTTCGGGTATCCTCTGAGGTTGTTAATTCATTAATGGTGTGTTTTTGTGTGAACCTAGTTATATCCTTTATACTCTAGGTTTTAAGTCTCTCTACCACCTCTCTTACCAGCTCTTCTATGAAGGCTTTTCTAATCCTGCTCCTCTCCCTATGTAGTTTTATGTGTATGTCTTCGTTATCTGAGTACGTGTGCACCAAGATTATGGGTGTTGATGCTATCTCCGCTAGCATTCTAATGTATAGTGATGCTTCTGCAACCCCTACTGGTGTTCCATCTACGCTCTTTACAACTTTCCTCGGCGATTTCTCCACCTTTACCTCACTTGGGTCTAGGCCTAGCTCTCTGACCTTTCTAGCTATACTTCTCTCAACCACCCCTTCGAATGCTTCTCTATCACTAGCTACTATTTCCAGTTCGCGGGCTATGTTGCTCACTTGACTTTTAGCCACCCTCGATATCTCAGCTATAACCTCGTCCACTCTCTTTATTAGAGATACTGGTAGTAGGCGTCTTTCGTGGAGTACTGATTTAGCCCATCTCCTTCCAACGCTATCCCCTTTAAAGGTCATTAGCTTGAAGATATTCAATACCTCTACGTCGTCGAAGTATATGAAGCCATCTGCTATGAGGTTTGATAGCTTAGCAGGGTTTAGTAGATCCCCTGCATTGTCTAGGAGCTCTGAGTGAGGTCTAGGCTGGAGGTCCTCCCACTCTATTAGTGCTTGGGTGAAAGCGTTACCTAGGGCTATCTGGACCCCTACGAACTTATGGTGGTAGTAGACCGTCTTGTACATCTTAAACCTAGCATCGAAAACATCCTCTACAGGCTGGAACCCCTTGGGTGGAACTCTTATCACAACGGTGTCACCTTCAACTTTAACCTCCAAACTCTCTAAAACCCTGTCTATATCTATGTAACCATATATCACGCCAGTGTACCTTGCATCTCTTACAAGGTAATCTAGCCTATCAACATCGACGAGCCCGCTTGATATAATGTTATTTATGAGCTTACAAGCTTCAACCCTGATACCGAGCTCCTCTAGCATCCAGTCTTCAACCCTAACCATGTTAGGGTTTAGGGAGCCGAGAGCTAGGTTTAGGAATAAGACTAGATCCCCGTACTCAGAGTCTTTAACCATGTTAATAAGCTTCTCCGTAAAGTAAATAGTGTAAGCTTCATGAACTTTACCGTAAACCCCTATCTCTGTAATCCTAGCCCTAGCATCCTCCAACCCCTTCAGCAAGCCAGCATCCACAATACCTCTATCCCCAGGATTGAATATGAGATCCAAGACTGTATCCTCAAGCATATGACTGAAGGGAGGATGACCTATATCGTGGAGAAGACCTGCAAGCCTAGCCACCTGCACAAACGCCCGGTAAACCCTATCACCACACTCGTGAAAGAGATTAGAGCAAACCCTAGAGCTCCTACGGGAAGCCTCAACAACCTTCTGAGCAACTCTAGAAGCAAGGTGCATAACGCCAAGAGAATGCTCGAACCTGGAATGAGTAGCGGATGGGAAGACAAGATAGCTTAAGCCAAGCTGCTTAATATCATGAAGTCTTCTAAAGAAGGGAGTTTGAAGGAGATAGTATTCAGCCTCATTAACAGGAATAACGCCATGAACCGAATCCTGTATAACAGCCCTAGCCCTATAAAAGCCCAGATCCTCGGGCACCTGAAAACCCTCCTATAAACTCTAAAACCCACATTTAAAACCTTAAATCCAACAACTATTAAGGCATATCCATATGCCATCATTACTATCCACCTCTTTCTACAAGCATAGTATATATGTTACTTTAAAACCTAGAAGGCGAAAAGGTTAACGGTGAACGTTGGTTGAATTTGATTGTATTCACATGTAATGGCTTAATCTCGTCGCCTGCTGATGCTGATGAATATGTTGTAGTGGATCTTAGTAGAGGGGTTGTTGTGATAGGCCCTTTTAGGGTGAGGGCCGAGGATTATGGTGTTTCCAAGATTGCTAAGGCTGTTAGCAGAGTTAAGTTGATGGGGTTGGATTTGGATGGACTGGTTGTATCCAGGATAGGACTTAAGGGGTTGGAGATGGCGAGCGGGCTTGGGTTAAAGGTGTTTAAAGCTGAGGGTGCTTTAGAGGAGCTCATTAACGGGGGTTTGGAGGTAGGAGAGGTTGCTGTTAGCGATGTTGATCGTCACTGTAGGTGTTGTGGGCTTAAATCCACTACTTAACGCTTCCTACCTCCTCAACGTCACTATGACTTTCCAGCTTGAGGGTGTCCCCGTTGCCGCTCTCCTCCCTGTTACCTTGATGAACGTGTAGCCGCTTGCATCTACCTCCATGTAATCCTCTGGGCTCAGCATCCCTCTTGATACCAGCTTCCATTTTGATGTCACGCCACTCAGGTACGGCATGTTCGTCCCGTATACAGCGTACTCTAGGGGGCCTCCTGGGTTTGCTATCATTGTTATCCTCACCTCCCTCCACTCCACTGTCTCTATAGGTGGGTTGTACTCGTACCATGTGTCTCCCGGGTCGTGGTCCTGTGCTAGTATGAACCATAGTGTTTGGTTGTATGGTATCTCCAGTATCTCCCCTATTATGGACCCGTACCTCCCACTCCAGTCTATGAAGCCTATAGTCCCTCTAAGTGTTGGGAACACGTGTGTTGTCTCCATAAGCCCGAAGCTTGTAGGCCTGTATGCCGCTGATGGTGCTACGGAGAAGCCCTTCATAACACCCCATCGTGGCCTACAATCCCTATCAAGGGCTACTATGCCCCCGCCGGCCTCGAAGCCGACAATGGTCAGCTGCCCCCCTAGCTCTGCAACCCCTATCCTGAAGGCTGAGTGTGGTGTGAAAGGCCAGAACACGTTGACCCCCCCGGGTTTGCTAGCACAACTCCATGCAATACCACCATCATCGTCGACCTCGTAGACCCCCTCCACGTCACGGTTCCTCACTAGGATGTACCTGCCACCAAAGGATGGGCTATGCCACTTGGGGGTTGCGAGCTCTACGAATGAGATCTTAGCAGCACCATCACCGAGCAGGGGGCCCCAGAGTGGTGAGCCGTCGAAGCGCACCTTGTAGAAGCCAACACCGTAATCTGAGACTATGAACCCACCGCCGTTAACAGATGGGATGATATCGTGAACCCATCTAGCGTTAAAACCGGGTTTCACCACACGCTTAACAGCCCCAGTCCTCCTATCGATGACAACCCAACTGTTATCCCCCGAAGGTGCTATGATGTCGCCAAGCTCTAACCCCATAGAGTTAGCGACTTCAACCCAGGACCCCGTGAGGGGGTTGATCTCGGATACTACATGGGCCATGTGGGGGTTGGGGACGGAGCTCCCGGGCACGGAAACCTCCCACTCGACCCTCCCCTCCTCGGGATCGAAGATTAGAATCCTACCCCTAGCAGGTGTGGTGTGAGGTACGGCTAGAACAAGCTTCTCCCTCCCATCAACGGGGTCCACTATGTGCTCAGCATAGTGGGGGGTGTAGCCGTATTTATAGAATAGTATTCTGAACTTGAAACCACCATAGCTCACTATAATATCGCGGTCAATAGAGCCCTTGGATCCTCCAGGCAAATCCATCATCCAGGGGCACCTTAAAACTTAATACCCGTGCACCCCTATATAGGGTGATATGGGGTCTGAGCTCCTACTACCTCTCTTGGAGAGTAGCTTAGGCTGCGAGTCCATCTACGTTTTTAAGATCTCGTTGTACTATCTCAGTCACCTGGTGGGTTTATGGTATTAGTTAGCCCTCAGCTTGTGGAGGCTCATATTAGGTCTAGTAAGCTTCTCTCCAGGGCTTGGGATTACATGGTTAAGGATGTTGAAGTTCAGGAGTTGCTTAGGATGAGTAATGTTAATGCTGTTATGAGGCTTCTCTATAACGATCACGGCCCTGTTCACGCTACAATAGTATCCGGTGCTTCTCTTGAAATACTCGATCTACTCCTTGAGGCTGGGGTTGTTCCTTCCAGTGTGGCTCAAGGCATTGTTGGGGATGTTGAGTACTCCAAGCTTATAGTATTGCTTGGAGCGTATCTACACGATATAGGTAACTCTGTTCACAGGCATGGTCATGAGTATACGGGGGCTCTCATAGCGTACAGTATACTATCCAGGATGCTACCTGAGATACTACCTGTGGACGATGTAAGGCTCAGGTATAGGGTTAGAAGTGAGGTTATGAATGTCATATACAGTACCGCTATGGATGTGGACGCTCTAACCATAGAGGCTAGCATAGTTAAAGTGGCCGACGGGACTGATATGGCTGAGGGTAGGGCTAGAATACCTTATAGTAAAGGTAAAATGGATATGCACGCACTCTCAGCACTAAGCATAAGCAAGGTTGAGATAGAGCAGGGCGGGGTTAGACCAGTAAGGATAAAAATTACAATGAACAGCCACGCAGGCTACTTCCAATTAGAACAAGTACTACTACCTAAGATAAGGAGGTCGTTGATAGGAGAGTACATAGAAATACTACCAACACTCACCCTTGAAGGTGGTAAGATTAAACCATTACCCCCCATAAACCCCTAACTCCTATTCTTTCAATTCCATTGCATGGATTCTAGACTTGATAGTCAGACACGTAGGCATGAATGACATTAAGTCCTTTCAATTCCATTGCATGGATTCATTCTTTGAATTTAGCCCAAACAGCCCAACAAACATTATAGTGGTAACCTTTCAATTCCATTGCATGGATTCTATGCTAGATCAGAGTCTAAGCCCAACGTAGTCTACCACACGGCTTTCAATTCCATTGCATGGATTCTTGCTAGGGCTTAGGTGGGAGGCTATGGGTCTGGATTATGACTTTTAATTCCATTGCATGGATTCATCTGTCTCGCGGCAAGGTAGAGGCTGTGGTGAGGCTTTCCCTTTCAATTCCATTGCATGGATTCCATATTTCAGTACTGTCATGACGGACATAGCGTAATCAACGAATTCTTTCAATTCCATTGCATGGATTCGAGGAAGGCCACGGGGTTAGCTATAGTGGCTGGGCCTGAGAACTTTCAATTCCATTGCATGGATTCCAAAATCAAGGATTATGTGGTTTGCTAGCTCTTGTATCCTATATCTTTCAATTCCATTGCATGGATTCTGCACCATCGCGTTTCATGTTCACTGTGGAAATTTCTCTCATCTCCATTGTATGGATTCTATTCCATTAAGCCCCCGGCTGGGGGCTCCGTGTATATGGTGTGGGGTCGGGTATTTAAGCTTTTCGCTTTCATCCCTCATTAGATTTCCCTTGTCGGAAATAGGAGTTTCCATTGTATACTGTTAGCACACATGTTAATGGATAGGGTGTCCAAGGATAACGTATATAAGCTTCGGTTCATGTGTGGTTTTAAGCTTCCTTTGGTGTACATGTTATTCTAGGTGTCTTCTCTATGGGTAGGTTGTTTGTTTTCACTCTCGGCTTTACATAGTCTTTTGCTGCTAGGAGGTTTGCTTTTCTCTGCTGGTCATGGTGATGGTTTTAACTGTTTTACTGTTAGGCTTATCGTTAGGTGTTTGGTTGCTTATGCTGGTGGGCTTGATGTTTCCTCTTTTGGTTTTATTGTTGTTAGGTGTTTGGTGCTTCCGGTAATGTTTTTTATGTGCTTTTGATGGTCTGAGGTTTAACTATTATGGTTTTACCCTTGTAGCCTGGGTGTGCTATTGCTATGTCTCCTTTTAATAGTGCTTCCTTGAAGTGGGCTGCTTGTCTTGGTGATAGTGTTCTAGCTATAGCTTTAAAGGATTTGAGCACTCTAGACTCTATGGTGTATGGTTATGGTTCTCTACACTAGACCTCCCACCGTTGAAGTCTACCAAGGAGACCTCTTTACCTCACCGTGCGAGAGCCTCATAGTCCCAGTGTTTCAGAGCCCCGATGGTAAACCTGTGGTCGATGCCGTTAGGGATCTCGATCGCAGTGGCCAGCTTAAAGGGGCTTCTGATCTCGGCTTCTTCAAGGCTGGGGTTGGCGAGGTTTTCAAGGTGTATGTGGATGGCAAGCTCGTTATCTACGTCGGGCTAGGCAGGTTTGATGATGAGTGGTTTAGGTTGCTTGAGAATGCTAGGAGGGGTATAGCTGGTGGTGTTAAACAGGTTGTAGAGTCCGCTAGGTGCTCCCTCCTAGTGCTATCAAGGCTTAACCCGGATGTTGCACGTGAAGCGCTTATAGCAGCGCTCCTAGCCTCCTATAGACTTGAGGCTTTTACTAGTGAGAGGAGGAGGTTGATTGAGAAGGTTCTCGTTGATAGAGGCGATCTCGATCTAGGTTATGTGCTTGCCGTGGTTGAAGGAGTGTATCTCGCCCGTGATATGGCTAACGCTCCTCCACACGAGCTCCCGCCTAGGAGGCTGGCTGATACGGTTAAGGAGCTCTTCTCAAAGCACCCAAATGTTGTAGTTGAGGTGTTAGACTTCGATAGGCTTGTTAAAGAGGGGTTTGGAGGTATCGTTAGCGTGGGGAAGGGTTCTAGCGAGAAACCCGCCATGATAATGCTGCATCACAGGGTTTCTAGCGAGCCTCCGCTGGCACTAGTAGGTAAAACAGTTGTATTCGACACGGGGGGTATAAATATTAAGACAGGGGAGTCCATAGTCTATATGAGGTCTGATAAAGCTGGAGGCGCAGCCGTCCTAGGAGCCATCTGGGCCCTCTCCAAGCTTAACCTAAAAGCTAACATTGTAGGCTTAATCCCAGCAGTTATAAACGTGCCTAGCGGAGAATCATACCTGCCAAGTGATATAATAAGAATGTGGGATGGAACTGTGGTGGAGGTTACAAACACTGATGCAGAGGGGAGGCTTATAATAGGCGATGCTATAGCCTACGCTGCTAAAGCTCTGAATTCAAGGGAGATAGTGGATCTAGCTACGCTAACAGGAGCTATAGTGGTAGCGTTGGGCCCCCTAATAGCAGGGCTTTTCACGAGAGATGAGAGGCTTAGGGAGGAGCTCCTAGAAGCCTCTAGGAGGACTGGAGAGAAGCTCTGGCCTATGCCGATGGAGGATGATTACAAACAGTGGTTAACGAAGGGGGCTATGGTTGGTGATATAGCTAACGCTGGCCAGAGGGTTGGTGGAGCCATCTACGGAGCTCTATTCCTTGAAAGATTCTCCCACGGTAAGCCATACGCACACCTAGACATAGCAGGGCCTGGTATGGGCTATGAGGCTAGCGGTATAGCACCAGCATACTGGCCTGACAAGGGTCTAGCTCCAGGTTATGGTGTTAGGTTAATCATCGAATACGTGCTATCCAGGATTGAAAAGCCTAGAGCTCAAGCCTCCTCCTGAACATAGGATTCTCTCTAGCTACCCTAGCTACAGCCTCCTCTACGCTATCCTCAGGGTTAAGTTCGACTTTAAGGAATACACCAGTCCTCCCATGCTCTCTTCTCCTAGTAAGAACTCTAACTCTCTCAATAACAGTTTCAACTGAGATCCCTAGGAGTCTAGCCACATACCCCTCCCTCCCTATGACAGGGGACTCCCTGTGACCCCTATCCGTAGGCTCTATAAGCTTAAGTCTCTTATCAACACCAGGGGTTCTAACGCCCTTGCGCAGATCGTCCAAGGTGCACTCACCCCCCCACCTGTAGAACTCCCTCTCTCTAGGTCTTAGCCGTGCTAGAGGATAGCTTACAACAAGCAACCCCTTATAGTCGAGGTACAAGTAGACCTTAGGAGTGTACGTTGGGGTCGCCTGCACCAACTCCTTCCACCTAACCTTAAACCCCCCCTTTTCAAGGGCGAGCTCTACAAGCGAGGGATTGGGGGGGTCTAGTATTACAACATCGACATCGCTATCCACACTAACATCCCCTCTCGCTATACTACCGTGAGTTACTAGAGAACCGTAGAGGGCTTGTAGAACCTCCATTATCTTAATAGCTAAACTCCTCTTCTCCTCTAAAAGCCTCCACCTCCAAGGCTCGTAGTAAACCTCCATATAACCCTCCATACCCTACTACATCCTCTAACCTGGAGACTCCAACCTTCATATTAACCTTTAACACCTTAAAAGTTGCCAGTGATACTATAAGCCCTGGGGTGTGAGGGTTTGCCTAGAAGAGGGGGGAGTCCGTTCACGTGCCCGCAGTGTGGAGCGAGAGCCTCAAGCCCTATAAGGACGTGGACCCTCGTATCACCAATCCCTGATAAGTATGGTAGAGTTACTATAACAGTAATGGGTGCTTTCATCTGCGAGTCATGTGGTAAAACGTGGAGTAGCCCTATAGAGAAGATAAAAAGCGGGGAGGAGAGGTTGGAGGCTAGAGGTGAAGGCGAAAGAAGAGAACCTGAGGTTATAGTGATAGACTTAGAGGAGCTCAGGAAAGAGTAGCAGGATGCGAAGCGTAGAATTTGGAGTTTAGAGGAAGACGTTACTCCCACTCTATTGTAGCTGGGGGTTTGCTTGTTATATCGTATACGACTCTAACAACTCCCGGGACTTCGCTTGTTATCCTAGAGGATATTCTCTCAAGGAGATCCCATTGTAGTCTGGCTACGGATGCTGTCATTGCATCCACGCTTAGGACCGCTCTTACTGCTATTACGTGACCGTAAACTCTGTTATCTCCTTTAACCCCTGTAGCCTTGGAGTTTAGTAGTACAGCGAAGTACTGCCATAGCCTGTCATGTAACCCCTCTGATTCAATCTCCTCCCTTACTATGGCATCCGCTTTCCTCACCACCTCTACCTTCTCTCTCGTAACCTCGCCTTCAACTCTTACAGCTAAGGCTGGTCCGGGTATAGGCTGCCTTTTTATAATCTCCTTTGGAACTCCTAGCTTGGAGGCTATTCTTCTAACCTCGTCTTTGTAGAACCATTTGAGTGGTTCTACGAGTTTTAACTTAAACTCTCCAGGCAACCCTGCTACATTATGGTGTGTTTTAATAACACTAGCCCCCGGCCTCCTCCCACTCTCTATGATATCAGGGTATATGGTTCCCTGGACCAGGTACTCGGCTTTATGAGACTCCGCCACCTCCTCTAGGATTTCAGCGTAAACCCTACCGAAAACCCTTCTCTTCTCCTCGGGGTCGGTTAACCCTCTTAGTGCTTCAAAGAACCTATTACTAGCATCGACAACTTCAACCTCTAAGCCAATCTTCTTAAGTAACTCCACAGATCTCCAAGGCTCTCCAGCTGGGTGGAGGCCGTGATCTATCATTACGGGGATTAGCTTATCCCCTAGGGCTTTCTTAGCTAGGAGAGATGCTGTTGTTGAGTCAACACCTCCGCTTACAGCAGCTATTGCTATGCCATCCCCCACAGCCTCTCTAATACTTTCTACAAGCTTGTCAACCATGTGCTCTGGCCTCCAATTCCTCTCGACTCCTACGAGCTTCAACCAGTTCTCAATGAGCTTTAGACCGAACATTGTATGTACAACTTCAGGGTGCCATTGAACCCCGTATACTGCTCCATGTCTGAAAGCTGCTATAGGGCTGCCATGGCTAGATGCTAGTACTACCGCCTTCTGAGGTGGTTGCAGAACAGTATCATTATGGCTCATCCACGCCACTATGGTCTCGGGTATACCGTTAAATAGAGGGTCCTCCCGAGCCTTCACAGATACTATGGTGGGCCCGAACTCGGGTTTAACGGCTTTACCAACGCTACCCCCTAGGATCTTGGCTAGAAGTTGGTGACCATAACATATCCCTAGGGCTGGCTTACCCTCCTCAACCACGATTCTCGCTATGTGGTCGTGCTTGCCCTCCCACACACTTGAGGGCCCCCCGCTTAGGATAACGCCTCTCGCCCCTTTGATAGCCTCTCTTATCTCCTCCAAGCTCGCGCTCTCCGCGTTTAAAAACTCGCTGTATACACCTAGGTCTCTAACCCTACGTGTTATTAGGTGGGCGTATTGGCCGCCGAAGTCTATTACTAGTACGTAGTCCAAGGTGTTACCCTCTCTCATAAACCCTACTCCTAGGTATAATTGTTGGACTGAGCATTTAAATAACATATAGTTCATATGGGTATAACAGGTGTTTCCCCGAAGCGGGGTAGTGTGACGGCATCTCCAGGCTGAGCACCCTCTACAGGGATCACCCTAACACCGAGAACCCTCCCTTTCGCTCTAGAGTATGCTGCAACCTCAAGTATAAGACCTGCAACACCATCCACATCCCCGGGTACCGCTACCAGGTCTAAGCCTGCTAGGCAAACCCCCGAGAGTCTAGCTAGATCTCTAGCTGTTATCTCACCCTCACTAACCCTAGCTTTAAGTTTCAAATCCTCAGCTACAGGTAGTTGGAGCTCGTTAAACCCCACGGCTAAGCCTATCTTAGAGGCTACACTCTCCAAAACCTCGTTGACAACCCTAACGCCCATAGCGAAACCCGGTCTGGGCATCCTAACCCCTGCTACGGCTTCTGCAAGGCCTAGAGAGGACTCCTCCATCCACGGTGCTACGCTTAGATCAACACCTCCCAAACCTGCTTCTAAGGATTTTGTAGCCTCTCCTAAAGCCTTTAAAGCCGTCAACCCAGCGTTTTCAACAGCCTCTCCTAGCCCCTTAACACCTCCCTTCTGATAAGCCTCTCTAAGGTAGTTAGGGTATGTTAGGGATGCTGTAAGACTTACCCTATCACCTGGAGAGTAGCTTAGAGGGTAGTATGGAGTGTATATGGGTTCACCTAGAACGTTAACCCCAACCCTTGTAGTGCTACCCAGATCCTCCTCAGCTATATCGTGGATGAGCTTTGAAATCCTCCTCGAAGCATCCCACGTAGGCTCTTCAAGTAGAATGCCTATGTAGAGGTTACTGGAAACAGCCTCCCCTACAGCCTCCTTAAGCCTAGAACTAGAACTACCAACATTACCCATGGATACTAAGACCTCCTCAGGTCTAACCCTGGCGACGACCTCTAGAATCTCGAAGAACTCGGTGTCACCAGTATTAGGTAGGGTAACTCTAACACTATCAACCTCAATCCCCAACCCGGACTCCACAAGATCCCTAGCTTCAAGCAACCTATACATCTTATCCTCCACAACACCCTCATTCTCAAGAAGCCCTCTTGAGAGATGGAGCGTTAAAGCCCTTATCCTATACGGGTACGCCATCACTAACACCACGTAGTAGCTTAGAGCTCCACCTATTAAACTCTATGACAGTGAGGCCGACGAGGTTTACGGTCTGCTCTCCAAGCCCTAGAATACCTGTGGGGAGGAGTGCATCTTCAAGTGCTCTCTATGTAACCCTTAGATCTCTTCACCTCGTTCTATAGAAAGAGGCTTTCAATTGTAAGCACTCAGGGTGGTTCGAGTCTATAAGAGCTGTTGAGGGGCTTGTGGTGGGAAGCCTTTTGAAGGTAAAAAGGCTTGATTTGCTGGAAAGCTATTTTTCCTCGATCTCCTCTAGGCTCCACGGGCCTTCCTTCCACATCCTCCTAGCTAGTTCTCCATCGTACATGTAGAGGTTGATCAGCTTCCTAGCCTCCTCCCTCTTGACTCTGTGTTCTTCTAGGAACTCGTTTATCTTCTCCACTAGATACTCCTTGAGCTCTCCTGTAAGCATCCTACCACTCCTGTAGTCATCCTCTATCTTTTTAAGCTTGACGTCGTCCTGTTCGAAGTATATTTTGAGCCATTGGAATGACACGTCTACGTCGGGGTTGCCTCCCAGCCTTCTATGGAGCTCTACTGTGGGCTGCCCTCCGGAGAACGCGTATCTCATTATCTTGAATCTTACAGTTTTAGGGTCGTCATGTAGGAATATTGCTGTCTCGGGCTTCGAAGTGCTCATCTTCCCTTCAAGCCCTGTTAAGGGTGGCATGAACTTGGAGTGTATAGCTGCGGTCTTGTAGTAGCCTAGGCTTTCAGCCATATCCCTTTGTATCCTCCAGTACGGGTCTTGGTCTATAGCTGCGGGTATCAGACACCTTCTCTTCTCGAAAAGCGTTGGAACCACCTGTAGAGCTGGGTAGAATACCAGGCCTATGTTTGTTGAGCCTGTGAAGCCGAATACTGCTTTTGCAGTGTTAAAGTTTATCCTTTTAGCCACCTTAACGGCCATCGGGTAGAGCTTCCCTATATACTCAATATCGTGGAATACGAAGGTCCTATCCGGGTCGAAGCCCACAGCTATGATATCAAGTGTGTTCTCGTAAGCCCACCTCCTAACATCTCTAATGCTCATACCAGGCTCGTCCCAGTACTTCTCATCATCCGTTATCATTACGTAAACGTTAACCCTAAACCTATCCTGAAGCCACTTAGTCAAAATGAATGGTATTAAATGCCCAATATGCATAGGGCCTGAAGGCCCCCTACCGGTGTAGAGGAAGAAACCCCTACCGCCAGCATAATCGTCTAGCACGAGATCTAGATCGCGGTGAGAGAAGAAAACACCCCTTCTTAAAAGCACGTGGAGCTCCCCAGCTAAACCCTCAATCCTATCCAGAAGCTCCCTTGTTATAGGCTGGGTGCCAAATATGTTTATAAGTTTATCGTAGTCAACACGACCCCTAACCTCCCAAGGGGTTACAACAAACTCCTCAGCCACAATACCAAGCCACCGTGGCAGGAGAGGGGGTTAGAGCCTTAAAACGTTGACTGTAGTTGAAACCACAAACTTAAATTTATAGGAGTTTGGTGGGATCCCTAAAATGTTTTGGGTTTTACAAAAGAGTAAAACCCAGTCTATTTAACCACGCACCCCCCACCCTGTCAGCTGATGGTGAGAATAGGAATGCCCAGTAGATATGGGTTTGTGCGCTGGCTAGGCTCTCTATGGTTGGTCGTAGTGGTTGTCATAGCTCTAACGCCCCCTCTAGCGGTATCACAGCAGGATTTAGAGACTACGGTGATGCTGGAGAAGGTTAGAAGCGCTGTTGTGATAATAGTAACTGAGGTTAAAGGCTACATTGTATGGGAGGAGGCCATACCAACGCTTAGAGAGCTAGGACTCCCCCCTGTGGTGGAGGCTTCCTCCATAGGCTTCGGCTCAGGCTTTATAGTAACCCCTAACGGCTACATAGTTACAAACGGCCATGTGGTGAACGACTATGAATCTGAGCTGGAGAAGGTGAGACCGCTTCTAAGGGACTACGCTAGGACTATAGCTAGGGCTATTGAGGAGGCGAGAGGCGTGAGGTTAAGCGACCAGGATATACAGGGAATTTTCAGAGAGGTGATAGCAGCATATCTAACAAATAGGCTTAAAATCCAGGATTACACTGTTAGAGTTTACGTGGGAGCTGGCAGGGTCGTCTCAGGTATTGGTAACATAGGTAAGCTTTATACCGCCAGAATAGTTCTATCAACTCCCTTTGAGAGGGAGGATATAGCGGTTCTCAAGATAGAGATTAACAACGCCCCCTCGCTTAAGGTGTCACCACAGGATGTTAGGATAGGTGATAGAGTATGGGCTCTCGGATATCCAGGAGTTGTTACGTTTGCCGAGTTTCTAAGTGCTGAGACTCTACTGGAGCCTACGATAACCAGCGGTGTGGTAAGCGGTTACAGGCTTAAGGTTACAGGAGTTAATGTTATGCAATCTGATGTTAACGTTCACCACGGTAACAGTGGTGGCCCTGTTGTAAACTCTAAGGGTGAAGTTATAGCTGTCACATCTTTCGGGGCTGCAGATCCATCGGATAGCGGTAGAGGGGTTCCTGGCTTCAACTTCTTCGTCCCAGCCTCTATTGTGGCGGAGTTGCTTAGGAGGGTTAATGTTAATAGTGAGGAGGGTTATACGATTAAGCTTTACGAGGAGGGGTTGAGGTTTTACTATCAGAGGAAGTATAGTGAAGCTATCAAGAGGTTCCAGACTGTTAAGAACCTCTATCCTGGATTTCCGTTTATAGATGACTACATATCCAACGCTCAGGCCGCTATACTAAGGGGTGAGGAGGCTTCAACTATAAACCCTGTTGTGGTTGCAGCCGCTGTAGCCCTAGTCGTTATAGCGGCTGGTGGTGGTATAGGGTTTGTCTTGTTAAGGAGGAGGTCTAAGCCTCAGCCTTACACACCTCAAACTCCCTATCAGCCTCCTCCACGGCAGCCAGCATCTCCAGTTGAGGAGCTTAGAACAGCTGATTACAGGGTTAGAGTCCCTCCAGGCTACTCTTTCTGCATTAACTGCGGTAAGCTAATACCATCTAATAGTGTTAAGTGCCCGTACTGCGGGGCGGAGCAGGAGAGTGCGTAGGCTTGGATAAAAGGCTTGTAGCACTACTAGCTACATTCCTTGTCCTAGCATCACTCCTACCAGCTGCGCCGAGAGATACGATTGTATACGTTGCTTTAAGTAGCTCCAGTAGCACATCACCTAAGGTTGGGGATGAGTGGGTCTACGCTATCTACAACGGATCCCAGCTTGTAGGTAAATCAGTGGTTAAGGTTGTAAGCGAAAACCAGGGTCTCTACACGGTGGAGTTCACCGACTACGACGTTCAAGGGCAGCCCGAGGCTTCCAGCTATGTTCTAGTAGACTCCAAGTGGGGTATCAAGGTTATACCGTTGTTAGGTGAGGATGTGAAGTTGAATAACGTTACCTTCAACCCACCGCTACCACTCGTATTCCATCCAACCAGTCCGAGTGATAAGGTTGAACTGGATATAGAGGCTAAAGTGTACTTCAACGGAGAGCTTGTAGGCACAAGTAAAGTTAAGGTTCTACTGAGGGTGATCAAGGAGTCGAAATACGTATACAAAAACGTGGAGATCCCAGTATACCTGGTTAATCAAACCCAGATAGTAACTGTAGAAGGTTACCAGGACACAATAGCAACAACCCTCTACTACATTAACAACGACTTCAAACTACAATTCAAGATTGAAGAGGGAGGGCAAACAATAGTGCTTGAATCATATAAACTAGATCCAGACCCGCTGAATAAGTATAAAACCCCAACAACAACTACTACAACAACCCCAACTACTACAACAACTCCAACAACCACTACAACGACAACAAGCCCGCCAACAACAACCACCACTACAACAACAACGACTAAGACCACAGCAACCCCAACAACCACCACTACCACAACAACGACAACAAGCCCGCCAACAACAACAATAACGACAACTCCACCACCACAGCTACCAGCAGAGCAGCTACCACCACCCCCCAAAGTTGGTAACGAATGGCTTTTCAACTCATCAATGAAAAACCCGGATGGAAGCTGGGAATATATTCCGTTTATCGCTAAGATCGAGAACACCGTTATTCTCGGTGGGAAAACCCTCTACAATCTTACCAGCTGGTACCTAGGACCGGATGGTAGGAGGGAGCTTATGAGGTATGAGTTAATAGACGATAAGTATCAAATATACAAAGACATCTATGTTTGGAGCAGATACATGGAGCCGGGGGCTAGGTACGAGAGGGTATATGAGCCACCAGCACTCCCCGTATTTTACCCCGGTAAGGTAGGCGATGAGGTGGCTTATACTGTTAAGGTTGTAACCCGTTACATAGTAAATGGTAGTACGTTAGAAGAGTACGTAGAGTATTGGAGGTCTGAGGATAAGGCGGTGGCATTGGATACGTTGAAGCTAGGTGAGTATACAGTAAAAGCTTTTAGAATCGACTACACGCTAAAAGCTTACTACGAGAACGGAACCCTAAGCTGGGAGGAGCAGGGGAGATACTGGGTTAACAAGAGTTTTAAGATAGCACTCAAGTGGGAAATACCCGGTGAGTATAACGAGAGCCTTGTGAAGATAATATCCCTAGAGTACGATCCACTAGGGGCGACAACAACTCCAACCCCCACTCCAACCCCCACGAGAACAACTGCGACTCCAAGCCCAACCCAGACCCCTACGAGGACGGAGACGACAGCCACAACCCCAGCTACCACTACGCCTCAAACAACACCTACAACCGCTACTCAGGCAACCCAAACTACAACAACGGAGGGAAGAACAACGACATCACCTAGGACCACGCCTAGGACAACGACAACAGCACAGCAGCCACCGATAGTGGGAGGAGGCCAGGCTCCACCACCCGTCATTGAGCCTCCTAAGGAGGGCGGGTCTATCCTATCAAACCCCATAGTCCTAGGGGCTGTTGGAGGAGGGCTACTGTTGGTCGTCATCGGAGGCTTAGGGCTGTTGCTGGTGAGGAGAGGTAGAGGCCAAGGCGGGTATGTGCAGGCTCCGCAGCCTCCACCACCTCCGCCTCCGCAGCCACCGGTGATTCCGCCAAGCCAGGCTCCACCTGTTGGGGTTCAAGTGGTTAGATGTCCTCAGTGTGGTTATGAGAATCCTGTTAAAGCTAAGTTCTGTAGATCCTGTGGGTCGCCTCTAGCCCCCGCCCCCTCTAAGGGGGTGGAGCAGGTTAAGGTGTGCCCGTCGTGTGGTTTTAGGGCTAGTGCTAAGGCTAAGTTCTGCCCACGCTGCGGTTCCCCGCTTTAGCTAGCATGGCTCTTAGTTTTTTCTGGATGTTTCTCATCTTGTTTTTAGGTGTGTGTTTGCCTAGGAGTTTGTTTAGTTGTTCTAAGGCTTCTCTCCTGGTGGCGCTCCCGGTATTGTATAGGATTGCTTCGCATATGCTGGCTACAAATACCTTCCTGTAGTGGTTGCACTTACCTATCCCATCTAGGGTTTTTCTCGCGAGGCTTTCTACATCTCCTCCTCTTCTATACTCTAGGAGTGTTGTAGCTAGGCTTGTTAAGGTTTCGTACTCTGGTATGTTTAGCTTGTTTTCATCTAGTATCCTCAGGGCCCTCTCTAAAGCCTCCTCTCCCCCTCCCATGTCCCCTATTAGGAGCTTGTATATGCTCATATCTATTAGTATCCCGGATACGAGGAATGGGTACTCTCTCTCATCTAGTAGTTTTAAGGCTTTCTCAAGGTAGGCTAAAGCTTCTCCAGGCTCTCCGGCCATGTGTAGGGTGCTCGCATACTCCCTATAGGCTATGGCTAGGCTGTGTGTAAGCTTGAACCTCTCGAAAACCTTGATAACACTGTCTAGGAGCCTCCTAGACTCCTCCACGTTTAGCTTAAGCCTTTCCAGCATGGCGAGCCACCCTAATGTGAGGGTCTCGGATAGAACGTCCCCCGAGGATTTGAAGGAGTTGAGAACCCCTCTTAGAAGCCTCTCAGACTCCTCTATTTCCCCTTTGAAGAACTTCACTATAGCGATGTTGTAGAGGGCGTTCCTCCTAATACTCTTAGACCCAATCCTCCTCGACAAGGCTAGTGCTTGGTCGAGCTCCTCCAAGGCCCTATCATACATAGACATATACCTATAGGCTATCCCAAGCTCTAACTTAGCGAGAGCTAGCATCTCAACGTCCCCTAGCTTACCGGCTATCTGGCACGATCTCTCCAGGTTCTCAACACTACTCCTGTAATCACCTCTAAGCTTACCCCTAACCCCCATTGCAAACCATAGCATAGCCTTAGCCTCAGCGCTACCCCTAAGCTCCACATGGGGTGATATGGAGTCTAGGAGCCTTGCATACTCACCTGGAGGTACGCGCGCTTGGCCTAGCCTTGATAGGAGCTTGTAGATGGTTTTAACAGCCCTCTCGTAGTTCGAGGCGTTAACATAGTGGTATACAGCTTTCATGTAGCCCTCCTCGCTTCCCAACAGCTCATAATACCTAGCTGCTATGAGGTGCAACTCCTCCCCCTCCACTATATCCTCTCCTACAACCTCCGCTACAATGCCGGCTATAGAGTAGCTCTGCCCAATCCTCTCTATAACACCTATGCTTTCAAGCTTCTTCAACACGTTGAAAAGCCTATCCCTCTCAAAGCCGAGGCCCTTGATTAACCTAATGTGGCCTGGCTCCCTTAGTATGGAGAGGAGCTCTAAAACCCTCCTCTCATCCCTTGTTAGGGGTTTTAGGAGTTCCTCGACAACATATCTTCTAGCATCTCTAAAAGCCTCTGGGACGCTTAAACCCCTGGATACTAGGTTGGAGAATAGCACGAGTAGCTGAGGGTTGCCCCCGAGGGCTTTGAAAGCTTTCCTAGAGGTCTCATCATCGAGGCCTAGGGATCTCCCTAACTCTACTACCTCACCCTCACTTAAACCCTCTAAGACTACCACCTCACCTCCTCCCAGGTGGAAGCTTGGTTTAGACCTCGATATTACTATGAGCTTGCCCACCAACCCCTTCTCGTTGAAAAGCCTCCTCACTAGATCCTCTAGAGCTGGGTCAGCGCAGTTTTGGAAGTCGTCTAGGACTATGGTAACCCTGTTGGTCTTAAGAGCTTCCGCTACGAGGCCCGCTAGTGGGAGGCCCCCCTCAAGGAAACCTTCTTCTATGAAGTTGTACAGCCTCTGATCCCCCATGCTCTTAAGGGTTATTGAGAGCCTTCTAGCTATGCTTGACACTGTTGTAGACCTGGATATGTTGAACCACACCACAGGGTTCTTAGATCTCCTAGCATAGTACGCTACGAGGGCTGTCTTACCCACACCCGGCATCCCTGTTACGAAGATTGCATTAGCCCTCTCCAAAGCCCTAAGAGCCTCACTCCTCCCCACGAAAAACCCCACGTCGGGTATGAGCTCTCCTAGCAGCCGGTAGCGTTCCACATCAGGACCTCCGGATATGCTAACACCGGTGGGGCCTAGGGATATGTTGAACCCCTTCGTAGTCGCATGGTATACCTTGACGTTAACACCTCCAACCTTAGACCAAACACTCCTAACCAAGCCTAGCTCCTCCATCCTCTTCAACTTCCTAGATATGAGGGCCTCGCTAACACCTAGAACCCTGCTAAGACTCCTAGTGTTGGAGGGCTCGGAGAGGAGGGCTAGGAGTATGTCTAGGGAGGTGCTATCTGCTAGGAGTGATAGAAGCTCTTTAACACTGTGTAGGTCGTGGTTAACTCTGGAACTGCCCTCAACACGAGGATCTTCCATGACAACCGCCTAACTACTACTATTTAATTCTACCGTTTTATGCTTATATCTGGAAGTATATACCTAGGCCCACCGTTCTCACCTTAGGCTATGTGTTTTGGGTTTTACAAAACAGTAAAACCTGGTTTATTTAAGGGTTGTTTTCAGCTTGGCTAGCTTAGATTAGGGTGGTTTTGATATGGGTTTAACATTGGCTTTAAGGGTTTTAGCTCTAACCCTAGTTGCTCTAATAGCATCACAATCAATACTACTAGCATACGCTGAGAGAGCTGTAGATCCATATGAAGCTCTATACAATTGGTTGAAGAAAAACCTCGTGGTAGTAGGTTTAACACCATACAGGGGAGTAGACTACCCAACCATAGGAGAGTATAGAGAACCAAATGTGATAACACAAGCAGAATCCGGGGAGACGATTCAAATGAATTACAGAGAGTACCTAAACAAACTCATGGAAGGAAAAATAAACCTCCAAGCTAGAGTTAAACCAACCCTTAAGGACCCCGAGCAGGAGGTATCATTTAAACTAAGCCTAGACCCAGTATTCCTAACATGGGGTGCCTTCATCCCACCGGGTAAACCATCTTCTACGTGGAGTTGCTACGAAAGCCTACCATGTACTAATAGGTTTAACTACGCTGTTCCCAGCGTTTACCTCAGGGATCCATCATACCTGTACAGCTATATAACCCTCACTAATGGTTCTAAGCTAAAGCTACCTAAGGGTGAGAATCTAATCCTAGCACTAGCTCTAAAAGACGTCGACGTAGGAGTTCTAGTATCAAGCGCCCTTGGGGGTAAGCGCTTCCAGGCCCCATTAAGCCTTAGGAGCATAATGTCTAGAGCGCCCGTCGACGACCCCTACTTTGGAATCTTCATGGTTGAGTGGAGTGTTAAAGGGCAATCAGGAAACCTCTACAAGGTTGGGAGAGGCTTATACAAAGTTCTGGGACCTGAGAGGCTTCAGGTATTCTATGTGGGTTCTGTTGATGAGAGAACGTTCGAGGTCACAGGTAGTGGGGGCGCCTACTCTGAGAGGTGGGCCGTGGACAGCTCGTTCTTCCACTCAATACACAATTTAACCATCTTTAAACCCATAGGGCCTCCCCTAGACTCGGTGCAGAGCCTAGTAAACGTTAACATGGCACCCTCCGATGTTTTCCTAGCGAGCTCCGCAATGTACGTTATAAAACCCGGGGCTTACAGCGGGAGAGATAGGATTGAGGTTGTAGTATCAGATGTAAGAGGTAAGTTCAGGATAACCTTAAGCTTCGAGATAGAAGTTGGAGAAGAGAGGTTTAAAGTAGAAGGCTACTACACTAAATCCCACTCCGAGATTAAAAGAGGAGAGAAGTTAGAAGGGGAAATGACTAGCGTCACTAATTACATGTGGAGTGCGAGGGTGGAGAGAATAGGATACGACGAGCATGGATCCCTAAGGCTAAAGATAACTTTAAACCTCGTAGTCACAGAACATAGCTCAGGGAGCTGGAATGGTTTCGACTACGGTGGTGGCAGTCTCATCGACCCCCCTATTGACCCGGAAACCACCTACTCGAAAGTTGTAAGGGAGTTGAGAACGATTGAGGCGGAGGTGGCTATAGGAGGCTACACCCTAAACCCAGCGCCTCCAAACGGTGTAATAACAATACCACAGGCGGTTCTCGAAACGGTTCAAGACGCACTTAAAGCCAGAAAGGCTACCGCCACGACCACCATAGCATATGCGAAAACAGAGTCTTGGCTTCTCACGTGTAATCTTAATGTTGGAGAACCTCTCGGATGCGGTGAGTCCGGTTACAAATCCTCAGAATACCGTACCGGCGGTGTGGTAACTTCTAGTGAAACACGCTCTGGTTCACAGAGGGTCGTTGGTCAAGTAAGCATCCTCCTTTACCCTGGACGAGACCATCTCAGCCTCGGCCTCTTCATAGAGCCTCCTAAGGACTATTGGGAGGGAGAGTTCAAAGTAACACGCACAGCACCTTACGCCAAATACATCGAAACTCGATCTAGATCTCTACTGGGTTGTGAAGATGTAGAAGTGAAGGTTTTTCCAAATATTACCGAAAAACACAGAGTGTGCACCTGGAGAGTTAGTAGATACACTCAAGGCTTTATAGAATATATAACTTATAATTTCTACAAAAGAGCTACTGACCCCAGCTCTTTAGTAGGTCTTTATGTAACCGAAGGATTTTCCTTCCTAGGATCCAGTAGCATCTGGTATTATACCGACAGTTACCTTGCTAAGCCTCCACATACCTCTGGCGGAGCCGAGTTCTTCTATACCAGGAAATGGCCGGAGAGCTATTGGACACGCACGATGCTGGTCTCTCTATGGAGTAAAGTGGAGAAGGAAGCCCCCGGGGTTGTAGGACCTCTAACTCTCACAGTTGAAGCTAAAGAAGATCTAATCTCAGGTAGGAAGGGTTTGTTAGAAGCTAGACTATACGGTGATAAAGTTGAAGGAGTACCGGTGGAGTTGGAAGCAAAACTCACAATGCTTTTCACAAAGAAGGGGAAGCCTTATAGCAAAAGCCTGGAAATAGCGGTAGAGCCTCGGCAAGCTAGAGCAGATGAAAGTGGGAGAGCCCTATTCACAGTAACAATACCATCAATAGATGAGCTGAAAGCAAAACTAGAGCTAAGCGAGGAGGAGCTGAAACAAACACAGATACTAGACATAGCATTTCTAAAGGTTAGAGCCAAAGCAGGAGATCTAGAAGCAAACAGAACAATACTAGTAACAATAGCAGGCGTATACGCAAAAATAAACATATGGGACATAGGAATACCACTACCACAAAACCTATGGGGAGAAGAGGCGGTAACAGAGTACATAGCAGATAAACACCGTAAAGGAGAAGGGTTCATAGAAAAATACTTTAGACCAAAAGATCCAGATCTAAGAGTAGAAGTATACATAGAGAGCTTAGATGGAGAAGTTAAAACACAAATAACAGGAACAAAACTACTAAAAGCAGGAAGCGGAGGAGAACTTAAACCAGGGAGAGAGTATAAAGTGTCATACAAAATGATATACAAGCGTAAAGTTGTGCTGGAAGCAGTTAACGTAGCAAAATTCAAGCTAGGGAATGAAAGCGAGGGATTGGAGGTAGTAGATGTAAATGTATACATACCAGCAAGCCTATACCTTAAATACATAGAGTTAAAACAGATACTAGAGGGCACAGTATACCATAAATACACAATACCACTAGGAGACCCAGCACTAGTCCTAACAATAATACCAATAATGCCGGTAGTAGAGGCTATAGCGAGAGAGCTTGGAATAACAATAACAATAGATGACTGGGCATACCTAAAACCAAAAATAAAAATACCAGACTGGGGAGAAAAAGGAACAGAGCTAGAGGTATTCAACAAAATAACTTACGCAGACGATAGATTCAACCTAACAGTAGAAGCACTAAACGACCCGGAAAGCTACTGGAGTAAGATGGCAAAACTAACAATAATAATGGCTGAAACCATTAAAACCTACAGGTACACACTATCAACAACAAAAGCACTAGCAGTAGTAGTATCACTAATAGCATCACTATCAATAGCAAGTGGAGGGCTATACTCATGGGAGAAGAAAAGGGATATGCTAAAAGAAACAGCAATAAGATGGGGGTCTCTCGTAGGGAAAGCACCAGCTCCACTGAAAAAAGAGGTTTTAATAAAGAAGGAGTGGGTTAAATACATAAAGACCGCTAAAGTAACACTACTCGTATCAGAAGCATCTACACTAACACTAAGAGCAGTAATGCCCGTAATACAACCCATAATACAAGACCTACTATCAAAAATAGGTGTAAAAGCTGATGACGAAGCCCTAGTAATATCAGCATACATAGCAGCAATATTCAAAATAACTAGATTCGCATTCGTAGCAGCCCAAGGATTCGGAGATCTAGTAGCTGACACAGGATTCGAAATACTATTCCAGCTACTACTACTAATAATAGCACACACAGTAAACTCCATAACAAACCTCCTAGTACAAAAAGCAATAGACACAGAGGTTAAACCAAAAGGGGGAATGTCGAGATGGGCCTCTAGAGAGGAAGCCCACGGAGCCCTAAGCGCTTCAGACAACGTCTTCGCAGCCGAGAAACTCTTCTACGACGTAGCCAATGCCTATATACTTGGAGAGACAGTAGTACAACTAGCACTCTCAATACTCAGAGGTGCTGACGGGATAAAAGAGATACTAACATCGGGGAAGTCTGAGCTGAAAATCCCAGACTTCATAGCAAAACTCCTCAAAATGCCCATAAATGTGAAGATAAAGGAAGGTGGGAAAGAAAAGGAAATCACGTATAAGACGAAGGATGTAACAACAAAGCTATACCTATCACTAGCAGCAGCACTCATAGTAGATACGCTAGTAAAACCAATATGGCTCTTCGCATTCAAAGCAGCTCTAGTAGGAGATAAGAACTCCGTGATAGCCACACCCGGAGCCGCGTCAGGCCTCATAAACACGATGACTATAGCACTCCAAACCCTAGCCCCCATCATGGCATTCGTATTAACCGCCGCATCCGAAGTTAAAGTTAAAGTCGAAGGCCCAGCCTATAGCGGTGGAAAGACCACAGTAAGCCTCTCAACCCCCGGAGATGTTGATTTGGATAACCTAAGAGCATCCCTTGGAGCCATAAGAGATTTAAAGCCTAGGGTGGTTGAATCACTACAACTCTCAACATACGATGTGGAAGTCCTAATTAGACTATCCCAATCCATAGACACCGCCTTAAAGACCATAATAAGGCTATCCCATAGAACACAGGATTTAAACATCAAGATGGCGTACATAGAACACCAATCAACACTACAAACCCTAACCTCATACCTAGAGGATATGCTATCAACATTCATAGGACAGCCTGGCTTGAGGCCCACGAAGGATCATGTTGAGGCCGTAGGAGATCTAGTAGACTTGATAGCCTCAACGCTCGAGAGCTCAATAAACACAACAATAACAGCTATGAGGGCGAACGCGCTATCAAGCAGAGTAGAGGAGCCCGTTGTATTCATAGAAGGTGTTTCAACAACACCTGAGGGTTGGATTGAGGTTTCAATAGCTAACGTAGGCGATGTCGGTGCAAATGTTAAGCTTAACGTTGTTGAATCAAATGTGCTAAGCTCATACTCATCTGAGGTAGTAGTTGGAGCTAGGAGTGTTGAAACAGTCGTTCTAAAACCACAAGTTAAACAGGGTGCCAGGATAGCTTCTGTTGTTTTAGAGCTAGTTGTAAACAATGTTTTAAGCTCATACAACGTTAGTTTGGTATTTGAGCCGAGCGTAAACCTGGAGGTCTACGGTGATAAAGCAGTTGTATATAATGGCCTCGTAGAGTTCTCAGATGGCAAGTTTAGGGTTTCAAATCTAACATTCATATCAATACTCGTCAACAGCTCCGATGGCAGATTCCTCTTATACCTCAACAATAGCCCCGTTAGAACTGGTCTTATAAGATTTGGTAATGCAACCCTCGTGTCAGCTAGCTTCACCAGACCTATAACAGGTGTTTTAGAGATTAGAAGTGTTGATTCGAGGATCGAGGTTGTTAGAGGTTCTGGTGTTCTAGAAACAAATCTAGGTGTATCAATTGAATCAGATAGCCCTGTAGAGGCTAGAATTGAGATGTTGAAGGACAACCCGTATCCTGAGGCGGGCCTCAGCGGTGGTGGTAACACAGTAGTATACTCGATAGATGTTAGAGGCGATAAGCCTGTGAAGGTAATAGTGAACCTAGATGTTCTAGGCGTTAGCGATGTAAGCAAGGTTAAAATCTACAAATACAGTTCTACTAGAGAAGCATACGTTGAGATAGAAGAATACACTATAGACTCGAAATCCAGGACTATAACATTCACATTAAAACCCGGGGATCCAGTGATAGCCATTACATCTAAACCCATAACGCCTGGTGGTGAAGGCGCTAAAATAGTTTATACCACGGGTAACGTGAGGCCCCCCAGGTCACCGGAGTTTCAGGGTGGTGTGGGGGTAGAGGAGGCTGGGAGGAGCTTGTGGTTTTACGTAGCCTTGGTAGCCATAGCTGTGGTTGCGGCTTTCGTAGCTTTAATTGCATTAGCTAGGTTTAGGAGGAGGTCCTAGACCTCTCTACACCAGTTTTTAAACTCTAAGCCTTCTCTCTTCAACCTAAGGGGTTTGTTTGGGTTCTAAGGAGGATTACGAGGGCTTGGTCTCCGAGATACTCAGCTGTACTAGATGTCCTCTCTACTCTTCTAGAACGAGGGCTGTCCCCGGTGAGGGGCCTCTTAACGCTAGTATAATGTTTGTTGGTGAGGCTCCTGGTAGGAGTGAGGATCTTGAGGGTAGGCCTTTCGTTGGCTCAGCTGGTAAGCTTCTAGACTCTCTACTATCATCTATTGGTGTTGAGAGGGATGGTGTTTACATAACTAATGTTGTTAAGTGCAGGCCTCCAGGTAACCGTGAGCCCTTTGATAGCGAGGTTAGAGCCTGCAACCCCTACCTTAGGAGGCAGATTTCAATGATCAAACCTAAAATTATAGTAGCCCTCGGTAGGATCGCGGGTAGAACACTCTACGAGATGGCCGGGCTTAGATGGGATAGTATAAGAGCTGCGAGGGGGAGGGTTGAGAGGGTTAGAGTGGAGGGGGTTGATTTAATGTTAACAGTTACATTCCACCCAGCGGCCGCACTCTACAATCCAGGTTTAAGAGAGGAGCTTGAAAACGACTTCAAGAACGTGATAGCCCCCCTGGTTAGAGGGTTTAAAACCGTGAGGAAAACCACTCTAGAGGAGTTTTTCAAGTAACCTCTCCTCAGACTGCTTTGAAGTTTCAATCGATGAGGAAAAGGGAGATCGGCTACGAGGAGGCCCTCATAACCCTGTGTGAAAGCCATGTTGAGACTGTTATGCCTAGAAGGAAGGATAGGAGTATTACGAGGGCTACTGTGACGTAGTAGTCTAGCGTATTAGCGTTTGACCCCGGAGCTCCGGGCACCATGGGCTGGGCTGGAGGGGTGGCTCCGGCGATCACCCCTGTTGGCGATGCGACTTTCAACAGTAGGGTGTACCATAGTATTGTTGAGGCTACAGCCTCCTCTAGCAAGCCTAGGGATGCGATGTAGTCGCCTAACCTGTATCTAACCATGGCGTAGTCCGCGTAATCTGGGGCTAGGCCTGAGACGAAACCACTAGATGTTATTGAGGTGGCTAGAAGTGATTGGAGGCTTGAGAGCTCCTTCAAATAACCATTAACTATATCATCTCTTATAACACTGGGTGGCACGAATATCCTGGCTAGGCTTTTCGAGAGAGCTTCCCTATAGAAGCCTAGGGCTGCTAAATAGTTACCCTTTGAAACCTCACTATCAGCCCTCTTTAGAAGGCCCTCCACAATCTCAAGGTATACTTGGAGGGATGTAGCCTCGCGTTCTGGAAGGTTATAGGCTCTAATCATGTACTTGACCAGCTCTGAGGCGTAAAGCACGCTAGATCTAACATAGTCACCGAAGGTTACAGCTAGAGCCCTAATGAAACCCTCCTCTATAGCCGGCCTCTCCCCCCTCAGGCGGTCTGCTATGGATATCCATGTTCTAACCGTGTCGAGCCTCGCCTTAGCGAAACCTAGATCAAAAGCTAGGTCGCCTAGCGTGTAACCCCTATCTATCATTGACTCCACCCTTTGAATTGTCGTATTAGCATCAGCAAGCCTAGAGTAGGCTGTGGCTAGGAACTCGAGGTAGTATGCGGAGCCGCTCCTAGGCTTCGAATCCAGCTCTGCTTTAAGCTGTCCGACCTCAGACTTTAAGCTAGATACCTCTCTTCTAGCCCATTGAACACCTCTCTCCTCAAGGAGGAGGTAGTATTGGGATTGTAGTGCTATAATGTAGGCTACAAAAGCGAAGCTAGCCGCTGCGTAGGGGTGCCTGTCTACAACCTCTCTCGCCCTAGAAACATTACCTCCAATCCAATCTAGAGTCCAAGGTAGCCTGGCCCCCCTAAGTTCTCCTAGGAGCCTCTCTGATTCACCTATATACCGTTGAGCTGTCTCCCTCATACTCCTATCGTACTCCCGGGGTAGAGGGTAGGAGGCTGTGATATTAACTTCAGGAACCCCCCTCACGCTCCTTAAACCTGAGAAGAGCCCTCCAACAGCCACCATTGACCTACACTGTGGCCCCAGGTCGGGGAGGCTGGCTAGAGGTAGTATGAGTGTGTAGCCGGAGCTCTGAGCAACATTACATTTTACATCAACACCTCCAACCCTCGATGACAGCCCATCAGGCGATATGGCCCCTGTTACAGCAAACCCTCTAAGCCCCATGTTAGAGTATGTTACTAGCATTAGATACGTTAGAAGGGCTACGGCGAACCCCCCACTAGGTCCTTCAACCTCCTCCCTAGTCCCAATTCTTATGGTTGCATCCAGGGAGCCCCAGTAGTAGCCTGCATACAAGCTCCCAGTCTTAACGGCCATAGTCATGCTAGCCCGCGTAGTCCCCCCTACTGTAGCCTCCCCTCTCTCGCCTACAACTCTTATGGCGCCCGATCCCGGTATCACTATTGTAACTGTAACGTTTATCAGACTACCTCTACCACTACTCTCAACAGCAGGTACCATAACCCAGCCTGTGAGGACTGCCCGGTCCTGTTGCTGGGCTATGCTAGCATAGCTTAGGAGTAGGAGTATTGTTAAAACATATGCTAGCATGAGCCTCCAGCGCACCCTTCACACCATACCTACCTTTAAACACTTAAACCTTAAATTTTAAAGTTCTAGAACTCACACTATGATCTGTGGCGGTGGCTAAAGATGCCTAGGAAGGAGGAGCAGAAGGGGCAGGCTAAGCAGGAGACTGGGAAGAGTAAGGAGCTTAAGATAGTATCTGTACAGGTTGTAACCAGAGATAAGGTTGTTAAGAACCCAAGGCAGATGGCACTCCTCTACATAGTAGACTCCCTAGGGCCTATGCATGAGAGGACTTTACATGATATAGCTAGACACATACAGGATCTAGGAGGGGAGCTTGGATACGAGTTTAGAAGCCTTGGCGTAGGCCTCCACAGCCCGGAGTTGAAGAACGATCTCATAGCCTTAACCTACGTTGGCTTCGTGGAGGTCGACCCGGTTAGAAGGAAGATTAGATCCACAGGTGAGGGTAAGGAGGCGTTGGAGAAGTATGGAACCCCGCCTGGCATCGTTAGGGTTGTGGAGGAGAATAAGGTTAACCTGAAGAACCTTGTGGCCCTCTTCGACAGCCAGGTTGACATGCAGCTTAGGAGGAGAGCTGAGAGGCCTACAAGGAGGTTCCCCGGTGTAAGGCCTGGGCTACTGTGATAGCTCACCCCCTTATAGCTAGGATTGTTAAGGGTAGGGAGCTAGCTTACATCTACGGCCCTCCCGGTACTGGGAAGACTAGGATTGGCGTCCACCTATTCAGGCTAGCTAGGAGCTTAGGCTTAAACCCCATCTTCATAGCTACTGAGGCTGGTTCAGTAATAGTAGTTGGTAGCCTAGAGGGCGAAGCTCGGGTAGCTAGGACAGCTGATGATCTAGCTAGGCGTGCTGGGGAAGCATCGCTTAAAGGCATGTATGTCATAGTTGACACCATAAACTCCTACTACAGGGGGGAGCCTGATATGTATTCAAGGAGGCTCCTAGCTGCAACCCTAGCCTTCATGAGGGTGACAGGTGGGCTAGCCTTAGGCCAAGCCTCAGAGTTCTCCGGTATACTAACGAGCCCGGGTATCGGGATTGCCGAGAAGTACGCTAGGGTGGTAGGATACACTAGTAAGGTTGAGGAGGGGAAGTTCATGTTAAAGATTGTTAAGCCGTTGGAGAGGATACTCTTATTCAAGGTAGAGGGAGGGGATCTAAGGTGGCTCTAGACTTCAAGCCCATAGACGGCCTTTACGAGGGGTTAATAGCTGTAATCCCAGCGATGTTCGCCAACGCAACGCCCGTCTTAGCCCGGGGGAGAAGGCCTATAGACGGGGGGTTGAAGTTCTTAGACGGCCGTAGACTACTAGGAGATGGGAAGACGTGGGAAGGCCTCATAGCAGGGCTGGTAGCTGGAGCTATCGTAGGGTTTCTCTTAGCACTGGTGCTAGGCGAGCCTCAGATAGCTTACATAGGCCTACTATCATCGATAGGAGCTATGATAGGAGATCTCATAGCATCATTCATTAAAAGAAGGCTTGGAATGCAGAGAGGAGCACCGGCACCAGTACTAGACCAGCTGAACTTCTACGTAGGAGCAGTAGCACTACTATACATAGCAGGGTTCACCATAACACCGGTAATGTTCATAATACTGGCTATCATCTCAGGCACAGCACACATAGCAGCTAATATGGTAGCCTACAAACTGAAACTAAAAAACGTACCATGGTAGACTGCTCCTTTCAATTCCATTGAATGGATTCCTGCACAGCTGGAGACCCCCTGTAGAAGCGGGGTTCTGAACTTTCAATTCCATTGAATGGATTCTTGTTGTAGGATAGCGGGTTTGGCTTTGGTGGCCCTAAGTCTCTTTCAATTCCATTGAATGGATTCACCATCAGTAGCAGGGTCGAAGACCCTGGGCCTAAGCTATCTTTCAATTCCATTGAATGGATTCGACCCCCGTCAGCCCAGCGATCTGCTCTAGGGACACGTGGCTTTCAATTCCATTGAATGGATTCGGTGGGTTTGCATCTGTGCTCCCGGTGTCGCGCGCAGGTGTTCTTTCAATTCCATTGAATGGATTCTCTAAGGGAGAGGGAGGTCAGCAAGAGTAAGACAGTCTACACTTTCAATTCCATTGAATGGATTCCCGAAAGTTGGAAGATTCCTGCGATGGCTGAGGAACAATTACCTTTCAATTCCATTGAATGGATTCATGTAAAGGCGTTATACAATAAAGCAACTAAGGATATCAGAGCTCTTTCAATTCCATTGAATGGATTCTGCACCATTACGCTTTATGTTCACTGTGGAAATTTCTCTCATCTCCATTATATGGATTCTATTCCATTAAGCCCCCGGATGGGGGCTCCATGTATATGGTGTAGGATCTGGTATTTAAGCTTTTCGCTTCTACCTCTCATTGGTTTTCCCATGTTGTGGATAGGAGTTTCCATTGTATACTGTTAGCACACATGTTTATGGATAGGGTGTCCGAGGGTAACGTATATAAGCTTTGGTTTATGTGTGGTTTCTAGGCTTCCTTTGGTGTGCTTGTTATCTAACTCTAGTGTTTTCCGCTTCTGGTCTGTATTGTCGTTAATGTGTTTGGTGCTTCCGGGGGTGTTTTTATGTGTTTTTGGTGGTTTGGGGTTTCGCTATTATGGTTTTTCCTTTGCAGCCTGGGTGTGCTATTGTTATTTCTCCTTTTAATAGTGCTTCTTTGATGTGTGTTGTTTGTCTTGGTGTTAGTGTTCTAGCTAAGGCATATGATTCAATGAAATTCCAGAGCTGGGGGGACTGGATTAAGGTGATAAAAAGATATGTTGCAGAGGGAGGGGTCTTTGGAGTGAGAAGCAGAGAGTTCCTGCGGTTAGCTAGAGAGCAAAAGTTGCTCGTCCATGTAGGTTGAGAGCACATGTAGGGTATGTGGAGGGTGTTTCACCCGAACCATATTTCCAGTTTATGGGCTTTCTCTTATTAGCTCTTGGAGGGGGCGAAGGCTTTTCCCCAGTTTACAATGTTATGTTGGGTTTTTAAAACACCGAGTCCCCCTATATAGTACTTCCCATATGATATTTAGGTTTTTACCTGGTTTTAGAGTTCTAGGCGGGGGTTGGTGGTTAGGAAGGTTTATGTTGAGATTCTATCTAGGGCTTTGGTTTTGGTTGTTGTTACACCTTTACTAGTTCGTGTTTTAGAGGGTTTTCTATTGTTGTTTGAGGGTTTAGGTGGTTTTAGTTTTATTGAGAGGCTTTCTCCCGATACCGTGGTTCCAGTGGTGTTTATGGTGTTTCAGCTTTTCTCCCTCACCCTCCTAGTCTTATCCGTTGTCTTCTTGGAGCCTATTCTCTACTCCCTCTCCCTACTCCCTCTAGCTGTAGTTGGGTTCGATGTGGGTGTTATCTCTAGCTTCTACATTGTATCCGCCCTCTTGATACTACACTTCCTAAGCGTTACCCTCCAGGGTTATAGGGAGGGGCAGTTTTCAGCCTTTAGGGTTAGAGGCTTCCCCGCTCTCGTAATATCCTTGTTCTCGCTAGCTGTTATGGTGGTAGCCTTATCCTACGCTGTATCCCTTCTATCGTGGTCTTACATTGAGGCTCTTAGAGGTGTTAGTGTGAAATCAGCTGTCTTAAAACCTCTCGTATCATTCCTCTCCGGCAACCCTCTAGGCAATGTACTCGTTCTAGCCCTAATCCTCTCAGCCTTCTACCAAGTGGTTATTAACTTATCAGAAACCCTAAGCCTCTACCTTAAACCCTCAAGGGATGTCGCTGTTAAAGCCCTAACCCTAGACCCCTACACCCCGATAAAACCCCCTCTAACATCGATTAGAAACGCTATGATAACGCTGGCAGTATCGCCAGTAATATACACTCTCCTCATCCTAGCTCTCGAAAGGCTGAGTCTACTAACACAATACGATGGCGGCTTCCAACTATACAATACACTAGCTAGATGGGCTATAGCTGTGGTAACACTAACCGTAACCTGGCTACTTCTAACAAGAGCTCTAACAAGATTCGATGAGAGGGAACCAGGGCTAGGAGGCCTTATAGCAGGGTTAACCCTAATAATCCTACTATACACACTACTCTACACAACAGGACTCTGGAACCCCGGAGAGGAGGGTTTAAGCCTAACCAGGGCAGATCAATATGTAGCATCAATGATAACAGGATACTACAAAACCCTACTTAGCATACTAGAAATAGCCCCCATGCTAATAGGGCTAGCACCCTAAGAGCAGGAATTCAAAACACTAAAACCTATAAAAGCCCCAGCCCTCACTAACAACTCCTAGGATGCCGGGGTAGCTCAGCTAGGTAGAGCGCCGGGCTGTTAACCCGGTGGTCGAGGGTTCAAGTCCCTCCCCCGGCGCCAGCTACCCCCCAGGCACTACACGTTAAACGACGAATAATGGGGTTTGGAAGCTATTTCAGTTTCACTGTTATCCACATTACTTACACACTTTTACATGTGAGACCTTCTAATGCTATCCTGTATGCTGATGAAGGCGAGCTTTAAAACTAGAGTATAAGATAGGTCATATAGGTTAGGCTTGCGAGGTTCAGCTCTAGTAGGCTGCTTTAACTACTATGTCTAGTAGCCCGTCGCTCCTCAACCCCCTCTCCAGCCTGTATAGCTGTTCTGGTGAGATGTCGTATTTCAAGGCAACCTTGTAGGGGGGGATTCTGTTAAGCCTGGAGTATAGTAGGAGTATGAGGCTTCTCAAAGCCCCCCTATTGCACAGCCTCCTCCTGAACCTGTAATGTGTTATGAGCTCCTCTAGTATCCTACGTGCTACATGGCTTGTTTTAAGCCATTCTACAACCTCCCTGGGTAGCCTAATGTGTTTAGGTGATCCTACCCCGTTTATAATGAGGTTCTCGCTATCAATAAACAGTATTATATCCCCTATAAAGGGGTTCCTACCCAAAGGTGACCACCGGTAACTCGGGTTTCCAGCGGGGGTTAATTAGGGTTTGTAAGGTGGTTATGCTAGGAACGTTATTTATAAGGTTTGATCGCCAGCTTATACGCATAGATAGGTGGTGTGGTTGAAGGCTAGGGTTTTCATAGCTTTAATACTCCTAGCTTTCACAACTATAAGCATACTGCCATCTACCGGTTCTAGTGATAAACCTCTGGACGTAGATGTGAGGAAGCTCTTAGACAGATCTACCCCACCATACTCTCAAGGCGAGCTTAGCGGTCGGTTCATAGCCTTTCCAGGTGGGACGCCCTCTAGTGATGTGAGAGCTCTAGTAGAGCGTTCTGGTGGTAGGGTTGTAGGGGAGCTTAAGCTCCTAGGAGGCCTTATAATCGAAGGCCCTCCAGGCGTGGCTGAGATGCTTAGACTTAGGGGGTATAATGTCTACAGGGATAGAATCCTCTACCTAGTAGAACCTCTAAGGCTCCCCTTCGAGGCTATAAGCCCCATGCTCGGTAATGGAACCCCGGCGATTGGAGCTCCTAGGCTGGTCTCAATGGGCTATAACGGTTCCGGTGTTAGGGTGGCAGTCATAGATACTGGTATTGAAAACCTACACCCGTGGCTTGTGAGGGACGGTAGGAGTGTTGTAGAGTGGGAGGTTGACGCTACGGGTACCGGCATAGAGGACTACTGTGGTAAGAGGATTGGATTCTACTGGGGTGGGTTGCATGGGACCCACGTTGCAGGCATAATAGCTAGCCAGTATGAGAGGGTTCCAGGTGTAGCTCCTGGTGTCAGCCTCTACGATGTAATAGCGTTCCCGGAGATGGTGGATATGATGTTCTTCGGATGCTTCGGGACCCTAGCCTCCTACGTGCTAGCTGGGATAGAGCTGGCACTCCTAGGCCCGGATCTGGAGCCCGATACAGGGGATGAGGCTGATGTGCTAAGCCTCAGTCTAGGCTACATAGCCCCGCCTGAGATCCAGTACGCTATTAAAGCTGGTATCTTAAAGGACCCTGTTATAGATGCTTTGAGGAGGGCTGTGAGTAAGGGTAAAGTTGTCGTGGTAGCAGCTGGTAACTCTTACGGGCTTAACATGATTAACGCTCTATGCCTAGCCGATGGAGTCATATGTGTTGGAGCTTCAAGCCATATGGGCACCGTTGACCCAAGCGATGACATGATAGCATGGTTTAGCTCTAAAGGCCCGGGACCCCTTGGCGCACTACTACCACATGTTGTTGCCCCAGGTGTCTACATATACTCCTCTATACCAACAGATCTAGCTAAACTATACTACTTCCCAGAGCCTGGATATATGCTCTCGGGAACCTCCATGTCCACGCCCTTCGTATCGGGATCGGCGGCTTTGTTGATAAGCTACTTTAGAGCTAAAGGTGTGCCTGTAGAGCCTAAGGTGGTGGTAGCTCGCCTGGTTCAAACTGCTGTAGACGTTAAACCTCAGGGTGTGGAGGCGTTCTGGCTACTCCCGGATTGGTATAAGGAGTATTTAAGGCCGTATATACCAGTACCTCCGGTGAACACCCCCATTGACCAGGGTGGCGGGCTTATCAACGTTTCTAAGGCCGCCTTAGCTGAGCTAGAGCTATCAATAGAAGGAAGCCCTGTAGGCTATTTAATCCTCAAGAAGCAACCCTACAGGTTCAATGTTACAGTTAAAGTGTTGGTTAGCGAGAAGCTGGCACTAGATGTCTCAAAAGCCCTCATAGAGTTCTGGGATGCATACACCTTTAAGAGTGTTAGTGATAAGATTAAAGTAGTTAACGTGATCTCAGGTCCTACCACAAATGTTACTATTAACGTTTCAAACCTCGACCCAGGTGTTTACGCTGGATACATAGGATTTAGAGTTGTTGAAACTGGGAATCTCTACAGGATCCCAGTCCTACTAGTGGTCCCGGTAAACGTTGATGTTGAGGGGTTTAGATTCCTAGAGCAGTTTGAGCTAGTAACTGGAACCCGAGATATATGGGATATTGTGACCTTATATGTCAACGTTGAGAAGCCTGTATCAGAGCCTCTAGCTATAACAACCCTCTCGGGCCCAGGAGCTCCGGGCATGGTATCCGTGACTTTTACAACCCCCTCTGGCAGGTACTCCTCCTTCACCAACACCATGGGCTACATACTGTCAGAGCCTGGCTTATACACTTTGAGTGCATGGATTCTATATGCCTTCGAATGGCCTACGAACTTAGAGTTCACCCTAACCCTTGGGATTCCAACTCTAACTGAGAGGGTTAGAGGGGCTGTGGAGGGTATACAGCTCCTAGCATCAAGGGTAACCCTTCTTGAAGCCTCCCTAAACGCAACTATAAAAGCTCTTGAAATTCTTAGGCTGGAGCTCCAAGGGGAATCACAGCTCCTCAGGGGTAGGATGGCCACACTAAACCAGTCCATAGCGGAGCTTGATAGAGCCCTGAAAGGTCTGGGAGATCAGCTATCCATAACACGAGGTGACCTGCAAAGACTGTCAACAACCCTATCCAATGTCAATACAACGCTATCGCAGAAGATAGCCGGGGAGGCTAGAAGACTTGGAGACCAGATCAACACGCTAGACTCTAGATTGCAGCAGGCGAGAGGAGATCTAGAGGCGCTGAGAGGGGAGTTGAACGCTAAAGCTCAAGAGCTTACATCCAGGATAGGAGAGCTAGAAGGGGCCCACTCCACCACAAGTATTGTAGCTGTGCTAGCAACGCTAATAGGTTTAACAGCTGCAGCCCTAGGAGCCTACGGATTATTGAGAGGTAGGGTTACATAGTTCTGAAAGTGGGGCCTCCCATAGTAACCTCTCCCCCATCATGTTTTAAACATGTTCAATAGGCTAGACTAGCTTAGCGGAAGCTCTCCGATTAGCACTATAAGCTCTCCTTCACGTCCTATGAATACGTAGAGGCGTTTATTGATAGTTCTATTCTCTGCGGCTGATCCAAGCACTTTGATGGTTTCAGCCAGCTCTGTTGTTGTAGCTTTAAGTTTAACCCCTGCTTTGTCAGCTTCACGTATTACCAGGTCTACAGCCTCTCTTATGGTGAAACCCTTTTCTAGTACTATTGTAGCTATTGATATGGCTTTAAGGTAGGATGCTAGAGATTCCAGGTCTCTCCTTGCTCTTCTCCTAATACGCCTTTCTATGAGAGCTACATTCTCCCTAGTAGTCCCCAGGAGTTTGGAGACTGTGGTTTGGCTTAGACCCTTTGATCTTAGCTTGAGAATCTCCTCCTGCCTCCTCGTTAACACCGGGAAACCCTCACCCTGTAAACTGTTTCAAGTAACGGGGGGATATAAATAGCTGTTCTAACCTGAGATGGGTTAATAGGGCTCGGTAATGTATGTGGTTTATGTTAGGGTGGGTTAGGTGGCCGGGCTGGTTACCTCTGGTTTAGGCTTAAGAGGTCTAGCTTTTCTCGCCACACTCCTAGCTGTTGCTGTTTTATCTGTAACATATTATGCGTATCAGATATCTCAGCATGAAGTGCTTGTCGTAGGATCTCCTACGACCCTCTACGCTTCAGGGCTAGCTCAAAGGCTCCTGGAGAGCTTTGGCGCCAGCTTAGACTACAAGGTTGAGTTCAAGTACATTGCCAAAGGTAGTGGGGATCTCCTAAGGCTCCTAGCCGACGGATCCATATGCTTAGCCTTCACACATTCCCCCCTACTTGAGAGGAGGTACGTTGAGGAGGGTAAGATCAACTGGCATGGGGTATTCGCTTACAACCGCTTCACCATCGTAGGACCTCGTGGTGATCCAGCAGGCGTATCAAAGGCCTCTAACGTAACTGAGGCTTTTAAGAGGGTATTCGATGCTGGAGAGAGGGGGGTTGCAATGTTTGTGAGCAGAGGTGACCTATCGGGAACACATGTTAGGGAGCTCCAGATATGGAGCCTAGCTGGTTTAAACCCTGAGGGTAGGAGGTGGTATCTTAGAACATCACTGGGGGCATCTGAAACTCTCATAACAGCTTCTAATCTGAAGGCGTACACGTTCGTTGATGAAGGTACGCTCAAGGAGCTGAGGTCTCAGGGTAAGGTGGGCGACCTTGAGATACTATTCACCCAGGACACCTACCTCCTAGTGAACGTCTACTCGATAGTAACATCTAAGCATGACAGGTGTAGGGAGGGGCACCTGGGGGAGCTCCTAAGATCTATAGTGGGGTACGTTCTAGGCGAAGGCCAGGATGTCTTGGAGAGGGAGTATGCTGTAGAGGGGACCTTCTACCCCGCTAGGGGTATGGTGGAGCTTTCGAAGCTCTGGGAGCAGCTGTCAACAATAGAGATTAAACGTGGTGGTTAAAGGTGGCCGAGCCTCTTGTTGATATAGTGGCTAGGAGCATCTATATCTCGTTGGCAGCAGCATTAATAGCCTTCACGTTCGGAGCCCTCATATCGCTTTTAATGCTAGTAACTCCTAGGAGGCTCTCTGAGATGCTGATAGGCGTTTTCGACGCCTTGGTGGGTGCTCCAACTGTAGTTGTAGGGCTTATAGTATACATGCTCATATACCCCGGGGGGCCTCTAGGCTTCCTCAAGCTCCTATACACACCTACAGCTCTCGTAGTAAGCCAGGCCCTCGTAGCCCTACCTATAGTGGTGACACTACTCTACAGGTACTTCGAGCAGTTGTGGAGCGATGTTAAGGAGCTCGTTCTATCACTTGGAGCCCCGGCTGGTAAAGTTTACCCTCTGATACTAAGAGAGTCTCCTCCAGCCCTCATAGCAGTATACCTCATAGCGTTCTCCAGAGCCATAGGAGCTCTTGGAGCTGTAATGGTTGTAGGTGGTGGGATTGAGGGTTTAACGAGTGTCATGACAACAGCTATAGCCCTGGAAGTCCTACTAGGTAACTATGAGTACGCTCTAGCACTAGGGGGGATACTAGTGATGCTAACCGTTGGGCTGTCGATAGTCGCGAGGGCGATAGGGGGTTTGGTTTGGAGGTAAGATTAGAGGATGTATGGTTTAGCTACGATGGTAGAAGGTATGTGCTAAAATCGATAAACATGGAGATTAAAGGTGGAGGGTTACATGTAGTCATGGGCCCTAACGGCTCCGGTAAAACAACCCTACTTAAAATCCTATCCCTTATCTATAAGCCCACGAGGGGTAGTGTTATCGTGGATGGTAGGAGCTACTGGGATCTAGGGCCTGCGGAGAGGGATTCGATCAGACAGCATATAGTCTATGTACATGATAAGCCCATACTCCTGAGGGGGGATGTATGGTATAACGTTAGCCTGGGGTTGAAGCTAAGGGGCTTTAATAACTATGATTACCTGGAGGAGCTCATAAAAAGGTATGGGATATCAGAGCTCCTGAAATCCAGCTCTAGGAGTCTAAGCGCTGGTCAGAGGAGGCTTGTCTCCATAATTAGAGTTCTAGCCCTAAAGCCCAGGGTTCTAGTCTTAGACGAGCCCTTCAACCACCTTGATAGCAGTAGGGTTAAGATATTATTAGAAGATATAATAGCTATGGCTGAGAGCTCCCTTGTAGTCATTGCTACACACTATGTGGTGAGGGAGTTGAGGGATAACGCTGTCAAGATGTACGAGCTCGTAGAAGGTAGTCTGAGAGGGTAGGATTAGGCCTGCACTTACTCCACCACCAGGAGCTTACAGTTCAACCCACAACTTCTAATAACACCAACTGCTAATACGAAGAGCCTGTCTACAGACTCTACTGCTAGAACCCTAACAGCACCTCTCCTCAACCTATAGTTCATGCCGGTGATTAGACTTTTCACCTCCGACTCTGATACCACGCTCTTCCCCTCACCCCTAATAGTTACTATGAGATCTAGATCCCCGGTAACCCCTCTGAGTAACCTCTCTAGAGCTCCTACAAGCTCGCTTTTAGCCTCAACGTGTAACGCTATGGTTGCTGGTATAAGCCTTGTCATGAAAGAGAATTCAACCCTTCTCGACAGCCTTGCTATGGTCGCTGGATCAAGCCTCCTTGATAGTACTAGTAGCACTCCGGGGAACCTAGTCCTTCTAACCTCTACACCCTCATCCCATGGTGTGAACGAGTCTAGGAGCTCCTCCACAAGCCACGTATCCCTGTTGGGCTTGCTCACAGCTACCGCTTTGACGAGCTCGGGCAGTAGCTCGCTAGAGGGCACTCCCAGCACCTCGGACTCCTAGCTTTGCAAACCCTCCTTCCAAGGGCTATTAGGAGCCTGTGGGCCTCCTCAGCCCTCTCAGCCCCAAAGTACTCTAGGAGTGCTCTTGAAACCTCCATGTAATCCCTCCTCCTAGCAAGACCCCATCTCAACGCAACCCTCATAGCATGGGTATCCACAGCGAACACAGGAGCCCTCCTGACGACTGAGAGGAATACATCAACAGTCTTGAAGCCTACACCCTTAACCTTCAGGAGCTCCTCCCTAACCCTAAAGGGGTCCTCCCTCAGCAGGAAATCCTCGCCACCAAGCCTTGCAACATGCTCCGCGACCCTCTTGATAGTCTCAGACTTCTGCCTCCATAAACCAGCAACCCTTATAGAGGATGCTATGTCATCAACAGAAGCCCCCAGTATATCATCAAGCCTAACACCAACCCTCTCCCTCAACGTGAGAAAAGCCTTGATGGAATTCCTGTCGTTGGTATTCTGGCTGAGAATAACGGAGACCAGAACTGGGAAAGCACCCTCACTAAGGCTATGAGCAACCAAGACAACATACTCCCCAACATCAACCCTAAAAGCCTCAGATAAAACTCTGAAAACCTCACCCCCACTAATAACATCAGCAATACCAGCCAAGACAGGGGACCCCTCATAACCCTACATCCAGTAACCCAGATACAATTAAAGCTTATAGTATAAAGTAACCCCTAGAGCTAACATCAACACATGGAGCCCCACCAGGAGCTATTAAACCATAACGTTAAAGTAACCCCCACATCGCCGGGGGTTACCCTAGCGATCTAGGGTAACCCTACTTCGGTTAAGCCGAGCTCGCCACGTTGACCGGCTATGCCGTTTAACCCCTTGAATGGTCATGTTCAATGGTTTAAGCTTTAGGTTGTACGAGCCCCTCTACTAACGTAGGTGAGGTGTATGTGGAGGCTCTATCTAGGCCTACTTGCTCTCACTATCATCGTGCTAGGCGTTATTCTAGCCCTACAATCGACACTCACCTCGAACACCTCAATGCAGGCTTCTACGGGGGATGGTGCGGATGGTGTTAGGTATTTGGTTGAGGTTGCAGGCTCCAGCTTGGAGCTCTCGGTTAACTGGAGGTTTATAGTGGATGAGAGGTTGTTTAGAGAGCTAGTTGCTAGGATTGAATCCTACGGCCCCGAGTACTTTGGCATGCACCCTAGTGATATCAGGGTCCTGGAGCTCCTCAAAGAGGATCCCCGCCTCATAGCCATACTTGAGGTTAACATAACACTAACTAACATGGGGCCTGAGAACGTCTACGTGCTATGCGGGGGAGGCTACTTCTACCTCCCTAGGAACGAGCTGGTGGAGATCCTCAACGTACATGATAGCGGATTCCTGTTTACATACGTATCACTAGAACCGGTTAAAGGTGAGGTAGCAGTCGGTGGTATGGAAGTACTAGCCGCGCTCATAACGGTGAAGCTTAAACCGGGAGACTCTATAAACAACATACACTACTTCGTGATCAAAAAGCCTTCGCCCGAGGAGCCTTTCATAGCGAAGCTCCATGTGAAAACAGATCGTATATGCAAAGTCTACGATGTCGACTGCGAGCGTGGAGTTACCAGTAAACACCTAGAGACGACCATAGATATTAAGTTTGGATAGCGTGGAATCCCTCTAACCTTAAAGTTAAACCCCCTAGCAAATATTCAAAGGTTAGCTAGCTCTGTGGAGGAGCTCCTGGATTGAGAAGTTTAAACCCTATGGCTACCCGCTTACCGAACCTCTAACCAGGGCCCCAATAGGATAGGGGGCTCTGAACGTGGTCTTAAGTAACCCCTCCATGTCGGACAACCATGGGGGTTACTTTAAAGACCTAAGCTTCTTGGCAAGCAGGGTATACGCTTGAAGGGGTACTTGGAGAGGAGGTATGCTCTTAGAGCTCCTAGTGGGGTCTGGTTCACCTAGAGTAACCTAATTGTCACGATGAGAATTTCGACAGTCCTAATCTTCCAGATAGCTGTTTATGACCTTTAAATTCAATAACCTAGTTGTACCTGGTGGCTTTACCTGCTTCTAGCACGATCCTCTCCATGCGGTAGTCTATACCTCGCAGCTTCTGAGTTGAGTTTCGCTTCGTGGAATCCCCAGATGTTTAGTGTCCACGCTGAATCCTACGAGCTTAGGAACCGTGTGCTAAGCCCCCTTGCTATCCTACAGCTCTATCGAGATCCGCGGCAGTCCACCTCCCTCTCTCGGTGGCCCTCTCGACTATATCATCCACTTATAGTGTATTGCGAGGGTTTTCTCAGCCTCCTCTGTAGCCTTGTACAGCTTCTCGCTAGCCTTGACCAGGTCTTTGTGGATGAGAGCTCCGCCCCCCTCAAGGTACTTCAAGGCGAGCTCTACATGCTGTCTTTCTCCAGGTCTAAAGCTCATAGAATCCACTGAGCAACAGAGGGTTAAGAGAGCTTAATAACATCAGTGGAGAGAATAGATAGGGTTTAAAGGTCCTCTGCTTGGGGAGCCATAGAGCCATCTTACCTTATAAAGTTTAGCCTCTATATAACATATCTCAGCTGGCAGGCTTGGATGTAGGTGGAGGCTACAATCCTCGTGTGTACAAGAGGATGCTTAGGAGGAAACTTGAGGATTACGCTAGGTTCTCAT
>Ga0081478_164084_pt1 | contig 66782 bp, 67 predicted proteins | sample OctSprmetagenome_FD_70983 | JGI IMG/M metagenome (GOLD analysis project Ga0081478, IMG submission 70983) | Hot spring and microbial mat streamer communities from Octopus Spring Streamers, Yellowstone National Park, USA - T=80-84 v2 (version 2) | ecosystem: Environmental > Aquatic > Thermal... | reverse complement strand
CCATCCAGGCCTACCAGGGCTATTACTTCGAGATCCCGGTGGTGACCGCCTTCGCCCGCCAGCAGGGATGGATCGCCTAAGCCGGAAGGGGGAAGGTGGCCGGGACGAACGGCCCGGCGAAGCGGGCCGACAGCAGCCCGCGATCGGAGGAGCGGGAAAGGGGGCGACCGGTTGGTCGCCCCCTATGGCGGTGGAGCGGGCGCTCCCGGCGCCCGGCCTGCGAGCGATGGGTCGATGGAAGCAAGGCAGAGGAGAGGTCGCCCCGCTCGGGAAACGGAAAAGCCCGGATCGCTGCGAAACGGCTACGCGTGGATGCCCTCCACCAGCGCCGCTTCCCCCTGGCCCACGCCCACGCACAGGGCGGCCACCCCGTAACGGGCCCGACGCCGGCGCATCTCATACAACAGCGTGGTGAGGATCCGCGCCCCGCTGCAACCCAGAGGGTGCCCCAGGGCGATGGCCCCGCCGTTGACGTTCACCTTGTTGAGGTCCAGCCTTAGCAGCTTGATACACGCCAGGGTCTGGACGGCGAAGGCCTCGTTGATCTCCACCAGATCAATCTGATCCAGGGTGAGCCCGGTCCGCTCCAGCAGCTTGCGGATGGCGGGGACGGGGCCGTAGCCCATCACCCGGGGGTTCACCCCCACTGCGGCCGAGGCCACCCAGCGGGCCATCGGCTGCAGGCCCAGGGCCCGCGCCTTCTCCACGCTCATCAACAGCAGCGCCGCAGCGCCGTCGCTCAACCCCGAGGCGTTCCCCGCCGTCACCGTCCCCCCTTTCCGGAAGACCGGGGGCAGCCGGGAGAGGCGCTCGAGATCCGTGTCCAGGACGATCTCCCCGTTCTCGATGCGATAGCGCGGCCCCTCATCGACATCGATGACCAGAGGGGGCTGCCCCGGGCGCTCGATCACCACCGGCACGATCTCCTCGCGGAACTTCCCGGAGCGGATAGCCTCCACCGCCCGCTGATGGGAGAGCAGGGCGAAGCGGTCCTGCTCCTCCCGCGTGATCTCCGGATGCTCCTCGGCGATGTTCTCAGCCGTCTCGCCCATGGACTCGAGGGGGAACATGGCCTCCATCTTCGGGTTGGGGAACCGCCACCCCAGGGCGGTGTCGTAGACGGTGACGTTCCCCCGCGGGAAGGGGACGGCGGCTTTGGGCATCACCCAGGGCGCCCGCGTCATGCTCTCCACGCCGCCCGCCACCACCACATCCGCCTCGCCGCAGCGGATGGTCCGGGCCGCCAGGTTGACGGCGGTGAGCCCCGAAGCGCACAGCCGGTTCACCGTGACCGCCGCCACGTGGTAGGGAAAGCCCGCCAGGATCGCCGCCATGCGGGCGACGTTGCGGTTGTCCTCCCCCGCCTGGTTGGCGCAGCCCATGTAGACCTCGTCCACCATCGCCGGGTCGATCCCGGCCCGCCGGACCACCTCCCGGATCACCAGGGCGGCCAGGTCGTCCGGGCGCACGTCCTTTAAAGCCCCTCCGTATTTGCCCATCGGCGTCCGCACCGCGGCGACGATGACCACCTCCCGCATCGTGCCCCTCCTCCCTGCGTTTCCGGAGCCGTGAAGGCCGGAGCGCTCGCCTTCCGCTTCGCTACTGCAACCGGTTGACGTCCACCCAGATGGAGCCGCTCATCACGCGGGCCGGATAGGACGGCAGCGGAGCCGCGCATGGCCCGGCGATCGGGCGGCCGTCGGCCCCGAAGCGACATCCGGCGCATTCCGCCCACAGCTGCGTCCCCTCGATCTTCAGCAGGCACGGGATGCCGGGGGGCTGCATCGGGAAAGCCCGGATCCGATCGCCGGTGCGCACCAGGATCATCGGGTAGAGCCGTCCGCTCCGGTCGGAGAGGGTCAGGGGAAACGGCGCCCCCTCGCTCAGGCGATCCGGCGGCACCCCGGTGTCCAGCCAGCGCGGCGTCCAGGGGGCGCCGAAGACCGCCAGGGCGAAGAGCGCACAGAGGCCCACCAGCAACACCCCCCCGAACAGCGCGAGGAACACCCGTCCCTTCCGTCCCGCAGCGGACGGGATGCCCGCTTCGCCCTCCACCGGGAAGGGCCATCCCTCCCCCTGCCCATCCCCCGGCCAGGCCATCCGTCCTCGCCTCCCTTCGCGCTCCGGCGCGCCGCCCCGGGAGAACAGAGGCCGGAGGGATGAGCCGCTCACCCCTCCAGCCCTGGGATCCCGAGGTCCTGCCCATTATGGAGAGCGAGGATCAGGCGCGCCCTTCCACCTCGATCACCTGCACGCCCCGATACGTCCCGCAATGGGGGCAGACGTGGTGGGGAAGGATCCGGTTCTTGCACCGGGGACACGGCACCAGGTTGGGACGCCGGAGCGCATCGTGCGCCCGACGCATCCCCCGCCGCGTGCGGGTCACCCGGCGCTTGGGCAACGCACCCATCGGAACCACCTCCTCATCGAAGACTGTTTCCCACGGCGTTCCCCCGCATCCCCGATGGAAGCGACATAGATCCTCATGGAAGCAGGGGATCGGCCGGCGCTTCATGCTAACCGGAAACCGGATCTACCGCAACCGGAGACCTCCAGGCCTGGGGCCTTCTCCCGCTTCTCGCCGGGAACGGACCTGCGGGCCTTCACCCCCATCGTCGAGCCGATCCGGGCCGAAAGGGATCTTCCGGGTGTGTCCCAAAATCGTAGGGCAACTGCTCGCAGTTGTCCTACAAGGCGGCCAGGCCCGACAAAATCGGGACACACCCGATCTTCCCGCTTCAAAGCCGGGAAGCCTCGCCTCCGGGTAAAATGGGGTGGAGCGCCCGGAGCGAGGCCATGCGGCTGCGGGACTGGATGGAGGCCCTTCCTCAACGGCTGAAGCCGCTGCTGCCGCCGGACCTGCAGGGGTTCCGCTGGTCCGCCCGGCCCTGGCTGGTCCAGGTCTACTACCGGGATCCGGCCTTCCACTACGAGGTCTGGCATCTGGGGGAGCGACGGGGGCGGATCGAGGTGGGCCTGCACTTCGAGAGCCGGGATCCGGCGCGGAACCGGGCGATGCTGATGACCGTCTGCGCGCACATCTGGGAGATCCGCGCGCAACTGGGCCCTTATGTGGAGGCCGAGCCCTGGGATCGAGGATGGGCCAAGGTCTTCGAGACCCATCCGCTGACCTCTCTGGATGAGGACAGCCTGGAGCGCTTCGCCCAGCGTCTGGCCCGGTGGATCCAAACCCTGGAGCCCCTCCTGGGGGATCCGCCCCGGCGCATCGGTGGCCGACGGCAGGACGCCTCCAGGACCTGATGCGGATCGGAGGACCATGGGCAGGGATCTCTCTTTCCTGGAGGAGCTCAACCCAAGCCAGCGGGAGGCGGTCACCGCCCCCGATGGGCCGATCCTGGTGCTGGCCGGCCCGGGCAGCGGGAAAACCCGGGTGCTCACCTACCGCATCGCCTATCTGCTCACCGCCCGCCGGGTCTCTCCCTTCCACATCCTGGCGGTGACCTTCACCAACAAAGCGGCGGAGGAGATGCGCACCCGTCTGGAGGTCCTCTTCGGCGACCGGGTCGGAGAGCTCACCCTGGGGACCTTCCACGCCACCTGCGCCCGGTTCCTCCGGCGGGAAGCCCCTCTCCTCGGGCTCCACCCCCAATTCGTGATCTACGACGAGGAGGACACCCTCGAGGCCATCCGCCAGGCCCTGCGGGATCTCAACCTGGATGAGAAGCGCTACCGGCCGGGCGCCTTACGGGCGGCCATCTCTCGGGCCAAGAACGAGTTCGTCCGCCCTGAGGCCTACCCGATCCGGACCTACTTCGACGAGATCGTGGCCCGGGTTTACGCCCGCTATGAGGAGCGCCTGCGGGCCGCCGACGCCCTGGACTTCGACGATCTCCTCCTGCGGGCGGTGGAGCTCTTCGAGGAACACCCCGACGTCCTCGCCCGCTATCAGGAGCGATACCGCCACATCCTGGTGGACGAGTTCCAGGACACCAACACGGTGCAGTATCTGCTGTTGCGCTTGCTGGCCTCCCGACACCGCAACCTGTTCTGCGTAGGGGATGAGGACCAGAGCATCTATGGCTGGCGCGGCGCGGACTTCCGCAACGTGATCCGCTTCCGGGAGCATTTCCCCGACGCCCGCATCATCGTCCTGGAGGAGAACTATCGCTCCACCGAGACCATCCTGCAGGCCGCTCAGGCGGTCATCCGCCGCAACACCGAGCGCTATAACGAGAAGCGTCTGATCGCCGCCCGTGGCCCCGGCGCTCCCATCACCCTCTACGAAGCCTTCGACGAAGAGGATGAGGCGGCCTTCATCGCCCGGCGGGTCCAGGAGCTCATCGAGGCCGGCCGCATCCGACCGGGGGAGATCGCGGTGATGTATCGGACCAACGCCCAGTCCCGCGCCCTGGAGGAGGCCTTCCTGCAGGCGGGAATCCCTTATCGGCTGGTGGGCGGCGTTCGGTTCTATCAGCGCCGGGAGGTGAAGGATCTCATCGCCTACCTCCGGCTCGTCCTCAACCCCCACGACGACCTCAGCCTGGCCCGCGTCCTCAACGTCCCGCCGAGGGGGATCGGCCCGGCGACCATGGCCCGGCTCAGCGCCCTGGCCCTCCAGGAGAAGACCTCCCTCTTCGCTGCTGTGGAGCAGGCCGTCGCCGGCGCCCCGGGGATCTCCCTGGGCCCGAAGATCCGCCGCGCCCTGGCGGATTTCGTCGAGCGCGTCCGGGCCTGGCGGGCGGACCGCGAGCATCTCGGTGTGGCAGAGCTCCTGCGACGGATCATCGACGAGATCGGATACGCGGAATACGTGGAGTCTCTGGAGGAAGGAGAGCGGGAGGTTGGCGGCCGCCGCTGGGACAACGTCCTGGAGCTGTTGAAGGTCGCCGGGCCTTACCGCCCCGGCGCCTTCGAGGATCCCCTGGCGGCCTTCCTGGCCGATGTTGCCCTGCTGACCGATGTGGACACGCTGGAAAGCGATGAGGAGGCCCCCATCCTGCTCACGCTGCACGCCGCCAAAGGCCTGGAGTTCCACACCGTGTTCATCGCCGGCCTGGAGGAGGGGCTCCTCCCCCACAGCCGCTCCATGGACGAGCCGGGGGCGCTGGAGGAGGAACGCCGCCTGTTCTACGTGGGGATGACCCGGGCGAAGGACCAGCTCTTCCTCACCTACGCCTTCCGCCGCTACGATGAGCTCCGCACCCCCTCCCGGTTCCTCCGGGAGATCCCCCGGGAGCTGCTCATCCCCGCCGTCACCCGAACCGCCGCTCGCTCTCCAACCGCCGCCGGCCGTAGCCGCCGGAAGGAGGAGGCCCCCGCCTTCACACCCTCCGCCCCCCGCTTTCGCCCCGGCCTGCGGGTCCGGCATCCACGCTTCGGCGAGGGGCTGGTGGTGGAATGCCGGCCCATCGGCGCGGATGAGGAGGTGGTGGTGATGTTCGAGGAGGCGGGCCTCAAGCGGCTGCTGGCCTCCTTCGCCGGGCTGGAGGTCCTCTCTTAAACAGCGGAAGCCGGGATCATCGCCCCGCCGCGCGCCGCCGTCGGTAGAAATCGCAGTCGCGGCGCACCGGACAGAGGTCACAGCGGGGCCGCTGGGCCTTGCAGATCTCCCGGCCGTGGCGGATCAACAGCAAATGAAAAGGGAGATAGCGTTCCGGGGGAACCAGGGCCTCCATCCACGCGTGGGCTCGCTCCGCCGACATCCCCTCCGGGATCAGCCCGAGCCGCGTCCCCACGCGGTGCACATGCGTATCGACCGGGAAGGCTGGCTTGCCCAGCGAAAAAAGAAGCACGATGGCCGCCGTCTTCGGACCCACGCCGTTCAGGCGCCGCAGGTAAGCCTTCGCCTCCTCCACCGGCCAGTCAGCGAGGAAATCCAGCGACAGCTCCCCGCGCTCCTCGGTGATCCGGCGCAGGATCGCCTGGATCCGCGGGGCTTTCTGAGCGGCCAGGCCCGCCGGGCGGATGGCTTCCTCCACCGCCTCCACCGGCGCATCCCGCACCGCCTCCCAGGTGGGGAAGCGCTCCCGCAGCCGCTCGAAGGCCCGCCAGCTGTTCACATCGCTGGTGTTCTGGGAGAGGATGGTCAGAACCAGCTCGGAGAGGGGGTCCAGGCGCCAGCGGGCCGGGATCCCGTAATACGCCTCCAGGGCCCGATCGATCCGTTCCGCTTTCCGGCGCAGCGCCGCCCGGGGTCGCTCCATCCCCTTTCCCCCAACGGATGGCGCGGGTCAGGCCGCTACGTCCCCGAACCAGGTCCGCAGGCGCTCGGCCTCGAAGCGCTTCTTCTCTTCCAGATAGTTCGGCGAAGGCTCCGTGATCTCGATCTCCGGCGCCGGCTCGACGAGGAAACGGCCGCGCACCAGCATGGCCTCGCCCCGGCCTAGCTCCAGGTAGCAGAAGCCCTCGCCGGAGAAGGAAGCCTCGGGCTCCCGCCCCGCGAAAACGGCCGCGATCCGCTCCGCCACCACCTCCCCTTCGGCCTCGGCGAAGACGCCTGCCTTGGGCAGCGGCATGCCGTTGGGGAGGAGGATCTCAGTGATGTCCCCGATGGCGTAAACCCCGGCGAAGCGGGTCTCCAGCGTGCGCGGGTGCACCCGCACCCACGCGCCGCCGTCCGTCAGGCCGCTGCGGACCACGACCTCCGGGCAACGGTGGGGAGGGATGCCGAGGAGCAGGTCGAAGGGCCGCCGCCGCTCGCCGAAGACCACCGCCCCTGCCTCCACCGCCGTGGCCTTGTGGTTCGGGAGGAAATCGATCCCGCGCTCGGCCAGGCGTCCCTCCAGCACCGAGCAGCCGGCCGCTCCCAGGACGGGGAGGGACATCGGTTGCGGGGTGAAGACGGAGATGCGCGCCCGGACGCCACGGGCCTCGAAGAAATCCTGGAGGAGGAAGGCCATCTCGTAAGGGGCCGGCGGGCACTTGTAAGGCGCCCCGAAGATGCCGATCATCACCTGGCCGCCACGGAAGGCGTGCACCGTCTCCATCGCCCGGGGGATCTCCTGAGGATCATAGACGTTGAGGGCGTGCTCCCGGAAGCCCGGGATCGCCTCCGGGGCTAGCTCGGCCCCCAGGGCCACCACCATGGCGTCCCCCTCCCAGCGTCGGCCGTCCACCTCCACCGCCCGGTTCGCCGGGTCGATGGCGGTGATGGTGCCGGGGAGGATGCGGATGCCGAAGCGCTCGAGAGCCTGGAGCGGGCGGCGTCCTTCCTCCAGGGTGCCCCGGCCGACCAGGGCCCACGTCTTGCGCAAGCCCAGCATGAAGTAGGTACGCCGCTCTACCACCACGATCTCGTCCTCCGGGGGGAGCCGCCGCCGCAGGGCATGGGCCGTAGCCACTCCCCCGAACCCGCCTCCCAGGATCAGCACCCGTCGCATCGCCTCCCTCCATACCGGGGTGTTCTCCAGAGCCTGTGGGGAAAAGTTTACACGGGAAGACCGCGGGCCTGCCATTGTTCCGCCGCCGCTGCAGCGATCGCCTCGGCCTCCTGCTCCAGGCGCACCCCCGCGTAGTGGCGGGCGAGATAATCGCGCAGATACGCCCACAGGAATCCCAGAACCCCGCGCTCCCGCCATTGACGCACATGGATCAGCTCGTGGACCAGCAGGCGGAACCCCGAGAGGCGATCGGGGGGCCAGTAAGCGGGGTCCATGAAGATGTGCCGGCCCAGGGTCACCGCCGCCGGATCCACGCCCGGGAGCGGGTCGGGCATCGCGCGCAGGATCAGACGGGCCAGGGAGGTCCCCACGTGCAGGCACGCCCGCTCGAGATCGGGCTCTGGCAGCCAGGCCCCCGCCAGCTCCCGCAGCTGGGCCCGCACGGGCTCCGGGATCGGGCCGCGATAGATCGGCATCTGCCGCCTCCGATCAGGATATGTGGGGGAGCCATCTCCACGCCTCAGGGGAAAGGTCGCCGCCATGGGATCCGGGTGGATCCAGCCGTTCAGCCCGCTCGGATCAGCCAGCCCGGACAAAGGGGATCAGGCCTCTTCCGATTCCGGCCCTTCCTCGGGGATCTCTTGGGGGGCGAAGGCCCTCCCGTCCTGCAGCCACCACACCCCCCGCGCCCGGGCCATCCGCCGCGCCGGCGCCGTCAATTCCTTCGCCGCCACCACCGGGATCACCTCCGCCCCCAGCGCCCGGGCAAAAACGGCCGCCCGCTCCGCCGCCCGAGCCACATCCTTCGTCGTCCCCTGCCAGGAGATCTCCACCGCCAGATACACCCGGCGGTCCTCCCGGCGGTGGAAGCCCTCCACCAGGGCGTCCAGGGAGGCGGCCCGGTCGGCCTCTTCCATCGTGATGCGCCCGGCCGCCACGGCCTCCTCCAGGATCTCTGCCTGCCGGGCGTCCGGGACGATAGCGGCCCGCCGCAGCAGGGAGCGGAAAAGGACGGCGGGCTTTTCGGCGTAGAGGGCCTCCAGGCGCATCGACTTGAGCTCTCCCAGGTCCCGGCTGTGGTCCTCCTGGCGGCGCTCTACCCGGTCCAGGCGAACCTCCACTTGATCCAGGCGGGCCTCCACCCGGTCCACCCGCTCGGTCAGGATCCGGAGGGCTTCGGCCAGCTCGGCGAAGCGGCGATCGGTCTCGGCCCGGTAGGCGGCGAACTCCTCATAGTGCCGACGCTGGGCTTCGGCCAGCTCGGCGAAGCGGCGATCGGTTTCGGCGCGGAACTCCAGGAACTCCTGGCGGTGGGCGATGAACTCCTGACGGTGAGCGGCGAAGGCCTCGGCCAGGCGCTGGAGGGACTCCTCCGTGCGGCGCTGGGCCTCGGCCAGCTCGGCAAAGCGGCGGTTGGTCTCCTCTCGATGGGCCAGGAATTCCTGGCGATGGGCGATGAACTCCTGACGGTGAGCGACGAAGGCCTCGGCCAGGCGCTGGAGGGATTCCTCCGTGCGGCGCTGGGCCTCGGCCAGGCGCTGGAGGGATTCCTCCGTGCGGCGCTGGGCCTCGACCAGGGCGCGGACCTCTGCGCTGAGCTCTGCGAAGCGGGCGTTGACCTGGGCCTGGTGGGCCAGGAACTCCTGACGATGGTTCACAAAGGCCTCGCTCAGATGGCGAACGGCTTCTGCCAGCTCCATGAAGCGGCGCTCGGTCTCCGCCTGAAGCCGGGCCAGCTCGTCCCGAAGATCCGCCAGCTCGGTGGGCATGCGGAGGACCTCCTCCGAGGCCAGGAGGGCCCAGAGGACCTTCCGCCATTCGGGGTGGGCCTGCAAGAGGGCGACCAGATCCCGCAGGTCTTCCGCCGTCAGCGCCATCGCGCGCCTCCTTCAACACGATATTGTAACACAAAACAAGGGTTCGAAGACGGGCGTGAGATCCGTTGTGCGGATCGTCGTCCTCATCGACTCCGGGGGCTCACTCTGCCATCCACCGCGGCTCGAAGGCGGCTGCCATCTCCCAGAAGAGGGCGATCTGGAGGATCGTGGTCATGTGCTCATAGGTGTGCTGGAGGGTCTTGGTAACGATCCAGGCCAGCGTCCGCGTCCCCCAGACCGTCCCCGACACCGGCCGGGTCCAGACCTCAGGCGGGAGGGGACGGGCCAGGGCGATGGTCTCCCGGCGGACGGCCTCCAGCCGCTCCAGCCAGCGGGCGGCGGGGATCTCCCGGGGCCAGGCGAGATCTTCATCCGGGACCTCACCGGGAAGGAGGGGGCCTTGCAGGCCTAAGGCGTAGCGCATCTGGGGCAGGGCGATGTGGTGCTCATAGAACCAGAGGTGGTAGAGATGGCGACGCACGGACCACTCGCCCAGGGCGGGGGGAGGGCGGCGCGCCTCCCGCTCCGGGGGGACCTGGGCGAGGGCCCAGCGCAGGTCCTCCAGCGTGGAGTCCAGGCGTCGGAGCAGCGCTTCCATCGCGACGCCGTAAGCAGCGCTCGGGTTCCTTAGGATTAGGGCTCGATCACGGCTTCGGCCAGGATCTCCGCCACATCCCGCACCGGGAGCCGCTCGGCGACGCCCCGGGTTTGGGCGGCGGAGGTCAACATCAGCTGGCAGAAGGGGCAGGCCACCGCCACCGCCTCCGGGCTCGTCCCCAACGCCTCATCGAGGCGCTGGAGGTGGATCGGACGGGCCTGGGGGGTGTCCATCCAGACCTGGGCCCCGCCGGCGCCGCAGCAGAACCCCCGCTCCCGGCTCCGGGCCATCTCCACCAGCTCGGCCCCGCTCTCCTGCAACAGGCGCCGCGGCGCATCGAAGATCCCGTTGTAACGGCCCAGATAGCAGGAATCGTGGAAGGTGAGCCGCCGGGAGACGGGGCGCCGGGGCTGGAGGCGGCCTTCCTCCAGCAAGCGGGCCAGGAACTCCGTGTGGTGGACCACCTCGAAGCGCCCGCCGAACTGTGGGTATTCGTTGCGGAAGGTGTTATAGCAGTGCGGGCACATGGTCAACAGGATACGGAACTGATACGCGCGCAGGGTCTCCAGGATGGCCTCGGTGGCCGCCACATACATCGCCTCGTGGCCTGCGCGGCGGGCCCACTCGGCCGTGCAGGTTTCTTCATCCCCCAGCACAGCGAAGTCCACCCCTGCGGCCTGGAGCAGGCGGGCGATGGCCCGGGCGGTGCGCTGGCCGCCGGGATCGAAAGCCCCCGCGCAGCCCACCCAGAAGAGGACCTCCGCCTCCCCCTTCTCCGCCATCACCGGGACGTCCAGGCCCTTCGCCCATTCCAGGCGGGAGGTCCGTTGCCCCCACGGATTGCCCGTCCGCTCCGTGTTGCGGAACGTGTTGGAGAGGGAGGCCGGGACATTCCCTTCCATCAGGGTCAGGTAGCGCCGCATGCCCACAATGAGGTCCACATGCTCGATCAGCACCGGGCATTCGTGAACACAGGCGTAGCAGGTGGTGCAGGCCCACAGGGCCTCGCGCGGGGTCACCGCCCCAGTTAGGACGATGCGTTCCTCATCCACCCGGATGGGGGCGAAGGGGTTCAAGGTGGGCGGCAGCAGGGCGTGGAGGGTGTTCCGCACGTCCAGCACCACCTGCTTGGGGTTGAGGGGCGTCCCGGCCGCATACGCCGGGCATGCCGCCTGACACCGGCCGCACTCCGTGCAGGCCTCCCCGTTGAGCAGCTGCACCCAGGTCAGATCCCGCAACGTCTCGATGCCCAGCCGTTCTGCTGTCTCCAGGTCCGGGATCGGCGTCAGGGCCCCGTTGGGCCGGTCCAGGCGGGAGAAGAACACGTTGAGGGTGGAGGAGACGATGTGGACCAGGAAGCCCACCGGGATGAAGACGTAGGTGAGGCCGGCCAGGGCAGCGTGGAAGGTCCAGGTCGCCTGATGGAGGGGCCGCAGGAATTCTTCCCCCAGGCCCATGGCGATCCAGAGCTGGCCCAACCCCCATCCCATAAAGGAAGCGGGCCCCCAGGGGGGGCGCTGCACAGCCATGCGGAAGGATTCCAGGAGCCAGCCGGTGACGATGAGGATGATCAGCCAGGCCAGGGCCAGGTCGAAGCGGCGGCCGTAGCTCAGCTTAGGCGGGCGGGCAGCGTATCGACGCCACGCGAGGACCCCCATCCCGATCAGGTTGAGCAGGGTGAAGAGATCCAGCACGAACTCATAGACCAGATAGATCTCCCCCCGCAGGAACTTGAACAGGTCCGCGTCGATGAAGGCCAGGGTGGTCCCGATGAAGAAGATCACGAATCCCCAGAACAGCGAGGCGTGGGAGAGGCCCCCAACGGGGTCCCGAATCACCCGGCGCTGCCCCAGGACGTAGATCAGGACCCGTTTCAGGCGCTCCGGAAGGCGATCGAAGCGCATCTCCGGCCGGCCGACGGTCCACCAGATCCGAATGCGTCGATAAAAGGAAAGAAGGAAGATAGCCAGACAGAGGGCGTGGAAGGCGTAGACGGCTGGCTGGGCCCATGCGGGCATGTTCCAGAGGTTGATCCGCTCGGGCATCGCGACTCCCTCCCGCGGACGGGATCCATGCAGCGCTGGAGCGCGGTTTTGAGTTTAGCACAGAGGGTGTTCGGAAGATGTTCAGATGGGGCAGTGGTCCGGGGACCGATTGGACAGTGCAGGAAGATTGGGTATAAAATAAAACGCAGGAACGAATCCGGCGATGAGGCTCGCCGGGCGGGGATCCCCGCGAACTGCCATGCTAAGCATGGCTGATAGCCTCTATCCCGAAAGCGGGATAGAGGCTTTTTTGTTGGAGGGTCAACGGATGAGCTGGGGGCTGGCGGTTTTGCAGCATGCGATGCGACAGCCGGGCTGCCCGCTGTGTCGTCTGCAGCGGGAGGCGGAGGCGCGTTACCTGGAGAACCTGCTCTGGGAGAACGTGAACGATCCGGCCACGCGGGAGCAGTGGGCGGCCGGCCTGGGGTTCTGTGCGCGGCACGCCTAGCAGCTGCAGCGCCTGGAGGCCCGCCGCTACGGGGATGGGTTGGGGAACGCCATCCTGTATGAGGATCTCCTGCAGCGGGTGATCCCCGTCCTGGAGGCGATGGCCCGGGAGCCAGCCATGGATCCGCTCCCCCTCCACTGGCGGCTGGCTCACGCCCTCCGTCTTCCCCGCTCAGGGGATCCCGAAGGGATCCCCGGCTTGGAGGGGCGGGCGCGCTGTCGGGTGTGCCGACTGGGGGAGGAGACCGCGCGGGCGTATGCGGAATGGCTGGTCGAAGGGCTGGAGGACGCTGAGGTTCGGGCGCGCTACGCGGCTTCGGATGGGCTGTGCCTGCCTCACCTGCGGATGGCCCTGATCTGCGCCCGCGCGCGTGCCCCCCACGCTCTGGCGGATCTGGCCGGCGACGCCGCCCGACGCCTTCAACGTCTGCTCGGAGCGCTGCGGGAATACATCCGCAAGCACGACTGGAACTATCGCCATGAGCCGATGAGCCCGGAGGAGCGCCGTTCGTGGATCCGGGCGGTCGCCTTCTTCGTCGGGGAGGGAGAAGGGGATGGTTCGCTGGACGATCGAGGTGGATGAGGAGACCGCGCAGCGCTGGCAGGCCCTTTGGGCGTCCCGGGGCCTGAGCCCCACGGAGGGTTTGCTCTTCTTCCTGGGGCTGGGAGCCGCGTATGCGGAGGGTCAGGCGGTCCTCTCCGGGGTGGCCGCCGGGACCCATTCCGCGGAGGAGGTGGAGCGCCTGATCCGGCGCCTGGTGGAGCTCGAAGGACGCCACGCGGTGGTGAGGTTCCGGCTCTTCCAGTGCGAGCAGGCCCTCCAGCGCTGGGAGCTCAGCCATGGGGCCATTGAGACCATGAGCACCGGGCTACAGGAGGTGGTCCGCCGCCTCCGGGAGGAGAACGCCCAGCTTCGCGAGGCCTTGCGCCGTCTGCAGGGGGACTCGGCGGCCGGGGCGATGGATCCCGGAGGCGGAGCGGGTGGAGCCTGAACGTCCGGCGGGGGGCGCGAGATGGAACGAATCACCCGGTTCTGTCCGGAGTGCTGGGCGGAGCTGCCCGCGGCGGAGCAGGCGGTTTGCCCGGCCTGTGGGGCTTCCCTGACGGAGGAGCGCGATTTCTTTGAGAAGCTGCTCCGTGCCCTCTGGCATCCGGAGCGGACCCGGGCGGCGACCGCGGCGGCCATCCTGGGGCAGCTGGGGGATCCGCGGGCGGTGCCGCCTTTGATTGAGGTGGCGCTCCACGCCCGGAATTTCGGCGTCCAGGAGGCTGCGGTGCGCAGCCTGGGGCGTCTGCGGGATCCGCGGGCGATCCCCGCCCTGGCGTTGCTGTTGCGGATGGAGAGCCCCCTCCCCGTGCGCCTGGCGGCGGTGGAGGCCCTGGCGGCCTTTGACGATCCTCGAGCCCGGGAAGCCCTGCGGGGCGCGCTGAACGACCCCTCCGGGGTAGTGCGGCAGGCGGCCCGGGAAGCGTGGAAAGCCGGTTCCCACCTGGTGAGCCAGGAGGAGGGATGAGATGAGGACCATCGCGGCCTGGTTCTCCGCTCGTCCCGCGCTTCGCTTTGTGATCTGGATCGGAGTCCTCAGCCTCCTGGCAGATGTGACCTATGAGGGAGGACGGAGCATCGCGGGTTCCTATCTGGCCGTCCTGGGGGCCACCGGCACCGTGGTGGGGCTGATCGCTGGGATGGGGGAGCTGGCAGGGTATGGAAGCCGCCTGCTTTCCGGAGTTTTGAGCGATCGGCTTCAACGGCTGTGGCTGTTCATGTGGATAGGTTATTTCGTCAACCTTGTGGCGATCCCCTTGCTGGCTCTGGCCGGCCGTTGGGAGATCGCGGCAGCGCTTCTGATCTTAGAGCGGATCGGCAAAGGGATCCGCACCCCTGTTCGGGATGTGATGCTCTCTTACGCCTCCGGCGTTGTGGGACGTGGATGGGCTTTCGGCCTCCATGAGGCGCTGGATCAAATCGGAGCGGTTCTGGGGCCCGTGATCGTGGCAGCGATGCTCCTGCGAACGTCGTCTTACCCATCTGCTTTCGGCATCCTGGCGATCCCTGCTGGAATGGCTCTCCTCGTCCTCCTTCGCGCGCATTTGGCTTATTCGCATCCTCAGCGGATGGAGCCGATAGGGCCCAGGAAGCCTTCGCAGGCCTTTTCGCGTGCTTTCTGGCTTTATCTGGCCGGAGTGGCCTTGCTGGCTGCAGGGTATGTGGATTTCGCCCTCATCGCCTTCCACCTGGAGCGAGGCGCTCGGGTGGCTCGACCCTGGATCCCTATCGCTTACACGCTGGCGATGGGTGTGGATGCGCTGGCGGCCCTCGTCCTGGGATGGGCCTATGAACGTCGGGGAGTACGGGTGCTGAGGGATGCGATAATGCTTTCGGCCATGGCGGCCCCTCTGATCTTTCTGGGAGATCCGTTCCTGGTCATCGCCGGGGTGGTTTTGTGGGGGATCGGCACAGGCGCCCAGGAATCGATCCTGCGAGCGATCATCGCGGCGCAGATCCCCCAGAGCTGCCGGGGAACCGCTTATGGTCTCTTCTACCTGGTTTACGGAACGGCCTGGATGCTGGGAAGCGTTTTGCCGGGATGGCTCTACGACCGATCCGTTCCGGTCATGGCCGGTGTCTCCGCAGGGTTGCAAATCGGCGCCATCGGGGTGCTTGCCCTCGAGCAACAGTTGAAGACTTCAATCTGAGATGAGAAAACGCCCTGGGCTTCAAAAGGAATCCTCTCCATCCGGAGGTGAGAAAGCGATGAATCTGTGGAAGGATCTTCTGCCCGGACCGGATGTACCCCATATGATCCATGTGGTGGTGGAGATCCCCAAGGGATCTCGAAATAAATATGAGTTCGACAAATCGACGGGCCTGCTCCGCCTCGATCGGGTTCTTTATTCCCCCATTCACTATCCGGGGGATTACGGCCTGATTCCTCGAACCCTTTATGAGGACGGAGATCCTCTAGATGTTCTGGTGATGGTCACGGAGCCGACGTTCCCGGGGTGCATCATCGTGGCGCGGCCCATCGGATTGTTTCGGATGATGGATCGGGAGGTGCCGGATGATAAGATCCTGGCGGTCCCTGCCATGGACCCGCTGTTCCAGGATTACCACGGTATCTCGGACATCCCCCAGCATTTCCTCCGAGAGGTTGCGCATTTCTTCGCGGTCTACAAGGATCTGGAGGGCGGGCGGGTGCGGACGCTGGGGTGGGAGAACGCGGATCGGGCCAGGGAGCGGATCCTTCACGCCGTCCGGCTTTACGCGGCGCGCGAAGGGGGGTGAAGGACCCCAACCGGTGGAGGCCGCGGCGGGATGATCGCCGGAGGATTCGCTTCCGGGGCCCGGAACTGAGCCCATTGAGGAGGGAAGGCAGGGATGTTGGAGGATTTTGAGAGGACGTTTTTCCCGGACGCTCGCATCGTCACGCTTTCGATCCCTCTGCTCTCCGAGACCGTCGAGGAGTTGCACGCCCTGGCGGACTCTTATGGGCGGAGCCCGGAGGAGATCGCCCGCATCGCCTTGATCGAAGGGATGGGGGTGCTCCGCGAACGCGCGAATCGTGAGCCTCTTGAGGCCTCGGAGGATCCGCGAAGGGATCCGCTGCGGCTTCAAGCGGAGCTTGCCGTCATGCGCTATCGCGCTTTCACGCTCCTGAAGACGGTGCAGGCCCTGGAGCTGCGGCTCAGCGGTCTGGAGGCCGAGCTTCGGACGTTGCGGGACGCCAACGCGGATCTGCGAGCACGCCTTCGGGCGTGTGAGGAGGAAAGGACGGATCCCGGTGGCCGGCCCCGTTAATCCAGGCGGGCGGCCGCGGCGGCGATGAAGGCTTTGAACAGCGGGTGCGGGCGGTTGGGCCGGCTCTTGAACTCCGGGTGGAACTGGGTCCCCAGCATGAACGGGTGATCGGCCAGCTCCACGATCTCCACCAGCCGGCCGTCAGGGGAGAGGCCGCTCAGCACCAGCCCTGCCCGCTGCAGGAGATCCCGATAGGCGTTGTTGAACTCGAAGCGGTGCCGGTGCCGCTCGTAGACCAGATCCACCCCGTAGGCCTGGGCCGCCCGGGTCCCCGACACTAGCACGCAGGGATAGGCTCCCAGCCGCATCGTCCCCCCCAGGTCCGTGATGTCCCGCTGCTTGGGCAGCAGGTCGATCACCGGGTAGCGGGTGTGGGGGTTGAATTCCGTGCTGTTGGGCTCGTCGGAGCCCAGGGCGTAGCGGGCCAGCTCGATCACCATCACCTGCATCCCCAGGCACAGACCCAGGTAGGGGATCCGGTTCTCTCGGGCGTAGCGGGCCGCCAGGATCTTCCCCTCCACCCCCCGATAGCCGAACCCGCCCGGCACGACGATCCCGTGGACGCGCTGCAGGCGGTCCCAGCCACGGCCGTGCTCCAGATCCTCCGCCGCGATCCACTCGATCTGCACGTCCACCCCATGGGCCACCCCCGCGTGGATGAGGGCCTCGCGCACACTGATGTAGGCATCGTGGAGGTCCACGTATTTGCCGACCAGGGCGATGGGCAGCTTCTCCTTGGGGCGGCGCATCTCGCTGACCATGCGGGACCACTCCGTCCAGTCCGGCTCGCGGGCCGGCAGGCTCAGGCGTTCCACCACGAAATCCCCCAGCCCGGCTTCCTCCAACATCAGGGGGACCTCATAGAGGATCTTCGCCGTGGTCAGCGGGATCACCGCCCGCAGGTCCACGTCGCAGAACAGGGCGATCTTCTCCCGCAGGCTATCCGGGACGGGGTGATCGGCCCGGGCGATGATGGCGTCGGGCTGGATGCCCACGCTGCGCAGGGTGTTGACGCTGTGCTGGGTGGGCTTGGTCTTCAACTCGCCGGTGGCGCCGATGTAGGGGAGCCAGGTCACGTGGATGTAAAGGACGTTGTCCCGGCCGACATCGCGTCGCATCTGCCGGATGGCCTCCAGGAAGGGGAGGCCCTCGATGTCGCCCACCGTGCCGCCCACCTCCACGATCACCACGTCGGGGTTTTGGTGGGCTTTGGCCACCAGCCCGATGCGCCGCTTGATCTCGTTGGTGATGTGAGGGATGACCTGGACGGTGCCGCCCAGGTAGTCGCCCCGGCGCTCCTTGGCGATCACCTCCGCATAGATCTGGCCGGTGGTGACGTTGCTCGCCCGGGTCAGGTTCTCATCGATGAACCGTTCGTAATGCCCCAGGTCCAGGTCCGTCTCCGCGCCGTCCTCGGTGACGAAGACCTCCCCGTGCTGGAAGGGGTTCATGGTCCCTGGGTCCACGTTGATGTAAGGGTCCAGCTTCTGCATGGTCACCCGGAGCCCCCGGGCCTTGAGCACCCGGCCCAGGGCCGCCGCCGCCACGCCCTTGCCCACGCTGCTCACCACGCCGCCGGTGCAGAAGATGTATTTGGTCATCGCTTCCTCCTCCCAGGCCCCTATAAACGTCGATGGGGAGGGCTGTTGGGCCGCTCCCCATCGACGTGAGCTTCCGGGTCTCATCGCCGGTTCACCCCATCAGTTTGGCCAGATCCTGGGCTGCCCGGCGCATGTCCAGGAACACTAGGCCCAGCTTGGCGTTCTCCCGGGCCAGGACGGTGAGCACGGCCTCCTGGCCCACGGCCATCAGGATCACGTAGCCGTTGGAGCCGTGCACATAAACCTGATCCAGGGTCCCTCGCCCCAGCTCGCTGGCGATCCGCTCCCCCAGGGAGAGCATGGCCGCGGACATGGCGGAGACCCGATCTTCCTCCACATCCCGGGGGAGCGCGGAGGCGATGATCAACCCATCCACGGAAACCAGGGCCGAGGCCTCGATGTCCGGCGTGCTGGCCTGGAGGTCCTTCAGTCGTTGCACGATCAGCTCGGTGCGGGACCTGGCCATCGGAGCCGCTCCACGGCTTGAGGATTTACCGTTCTGAGCATACCATGGCCTCCCCAGGCCGTCAACGCCCGGGATGGAGCGCGCCAAATGGGTTCGATCTGAGAGGCCTTCGGCCGATGGTCGGCCTGGGCGCCGAATGAATTCGGCCTCAAGAGGCCTCCGGCCAACGGTCGGCCTTCGCCGACCGGGAGGTTGTCCTGCGTCGGCGGAGGCCGACGCCCGGCGCGGGGTGTGCTGAATGAATTCGGCCTCAAGGGGCCTTCGGCCCACGGTCGGCCTTCGCCGACCGGGAGGTTGTCCTGCGTCGGCGGAGGCCGACGCCCGGCGCGGAGCGCCTCTGAAGGCCGATTTCAATCGGTGAGCCAAATCATCATCGGAGCGAGGGGCAGTGGAGGAGCGCTGGTGGGTGATCGTGAACCCGGTGGCTGGCAACGGCCGCACCGGGCGCCGGTGGGGCGGGCTGGAGGCCCGCCTGCGCGTGGAGGGGATCCGGATGGAGGTCGTCTTCACCCAGGAGCCGGGCCACGCCACAGTCCTGGCTCGTCAGGGGATCGAAGCCGGGTTCACCACCGTGGTGGGGGTGGGCGGCGATGGAACCCTCCACGAGATCCTCAACGGCCTCCCGTTGGAGGATCCCGAGCGGATGCAGCGGATCCGCCTGGGTATGCTCCCCTTGGGCACCGGCTCCGACTTCGTCCGCACCTTCGGGCTGCCCCGGGACCCGGTGGCGGCGGCCCTCCGGTTGCGGGAGGGGCGGGTGCACTGGGTGGATGTGGGGCAGGTGACCTGCCGGCGGGCCGGGGAGACCGTCACCCGTTATTTCGTCAACGCCGCCGGCCTGGGCTTCGATGGGGAGGTGGCCGATCGCACCAACCGGGGGATCAAGGCTTTCGGCGCCACCGGCACCTATCTGGTCTATCTCTTCCTCACGCTCCTCCTGTATCAGAACAAAACCGTCCGCCTCCGCCTGGACGGAGAGGAGCGCGCCGGACGGATGAACTCGGTGCTGGTCTGCAACGGTCGTTACTTCGGGGGCGGGATGTTCATCGCCCCTCAGGCCGCTGTCGACGATGGCTGGTTCGACGTCATCGTGCTGGGAGATCTCGGGAAGGGGGAGATCGTCTGGAACCTCCCCCGGGTGTATCGGGGAACCCATCTGACGCATCCGAAGATCACCTGGCGGCGCGCCCGGGAGGTCCATGTGGAAGCCCAGGAGCGGATGTTCCTGCAGGCGGAGGGGGAGCTCATCGGGGAGGCTCCCGCGGCCTTCCGCCTCCTCCCCCGGGCCTTGCCCTTCCTGGCCTGAGGGCGACGTCCGCCTCCGCGCCTTGCATCCTGTGGAGGAGCCGAGCCGGTATGCTGACCATCCAGGAATGCCGGACAACGGCGGAGCGCCGGGCTTTCGTGACTTTCCCCTGGCGGGTTTACCGTAACGATCCTCACTGGGTGCCTCCGCTGATCAGCGAGCGGATGGCCTTCTTCGACCCGCAGCGGAACCCCTTCTATCAGCACGCGGAGGTGGCCCTTTTCATGGCCCGGCGGGATGGGGAGCCGGTGGGCACCATCGCCGCCCTTATCAACCACCAGCACAACGCTTTCCACAACGAGCAGGTGGGGTTCTTCGGGGCCTTCGAGGTGCTGCCGGACAGGGAGGCCGCCCATGCGTTGCTGGCCACCGCCCGGGACTGGGTCCGGGAGCGGGGGATGACGGCCCTGCGGGGCCCGGCCACCTTCAGCACCAACGAGGAGTGCGGCCTCCTCATCGAGGGCTTCGACGATCCCCCGCGCATCCTGATGGCTTACAACCCTCCCTACTATCGGGACCTCATCGAGCGCTTCGGCTTTCAGAAGGCGATGGACCTCTATGCCTATGAGCTCACGGTGGAGGTCTTCAACTGGCCGGAGAAGCTGGTCCGGGTGGTGGAGAAGCTGAAGAGCCGGGCGAAGTTCCGGGTTCGCCCAGGGAACATCCGGCGCTTCCGGGAGGAGCTGGATCGCATCAAGAAAGTCTACAACTCCGCCTGGGAGCGGAACTGGGGTTTCGTGCCACTGACGGACGCGGAGATCGAGCACATGGCGGCCCAGCTGATCCGCTTCGTGGACCCGGATTTGGTGTTCATCGCCGAGGTCGATGACGAGCCCATCGGCTTCTCCTTGACCCTGCCGGATCTGAACCAGGCCCTGCGCAAAGCCTACCCGCGGCCCGGGGTGCCGGAGTGGTGGACGTTGATCAAGCTTCTTTACTACTGGAAAGTGCGCCGGGTGGTGGACACCATCCGCGTGCTGGCCATGGGGGTGGTGGAGAGCTGGCGCGCCCAGGGGGTGAGCGCCCTGTTTTACTACGAGACAGCGAAGGCGGCTCTGCCCAAGGGCTACCGGCGCGCGGAGATGTCCTGGATCCTGGAGAACAACCTGATGATGAACCGGGACATCCGGGCGATGGGCGGGCGGCTGTATAAGATCTACCGCATGTATGAGCTGCCGCTGTGATGTCGGCCCGGACGCTCTGGCGGAAGGGGCGGGCGCTCTGGCCCTTCGGGGGATCGTTCACCCTGCTCTGGCTGGGCCAGTTCCTCTCGCAGGTGGGCGATCAGTTCCTGTTTATCGCCGGCCTGAGCCTCCTGAACCGCCTGACGGACTCCCGGGCGGCCTTCGGGGGGCTGGCCCTGGCCATCACCGTCCCTCAGATCCTCTTCGGGCTGTGGGGCGGGGTCTTCGTGGATCGATGGCCCCGCCGCTTCGTGCTGATCGGCTCGGACATCGCCCGCGCCCTGATCGTCCTGGGCGCGCTGACGGTGCAGACGAACGCCGATCTGTGGCGGATGTATCCGCTGGCCTCGGCCCTGGCCATCGCCGGGCTTTTCTTCTACCCCGCCCGCAACGCCGTGCTCCCCGCCCTGGTCCCGTCGGCCCACCTGCTTCAGGCCAACGCGGTGCTCCAGGCCAGCTACATCCTGGCCCTGATCGTGGGAGGGATCTCAGCAGGCTTCTTCGTGGATCGCTTCGGCCCCTACGCAGCCTTCGTTCTGGACAGCCTCACCTTCCTGATCTCCGCCCTCAGCCTGGCCTTTATCCGCCTGCCGCCGGCCGTCAATCGCCCCCAGCCTGCCCTGCAGAACTCCCCCGGCCGGGATCTGTTAGAGGGCCTTCGCTTCGTCTGGGAGCAACGGGCGCTCCGCCGGGTGACGGCCATCACTCCCTTCGCCACCGTGGGGATCGGGACGGTCCAGGTCCTCGGCCTGGCCTTCCTGGCGGAGGTCCTGAACGTGCGAGCGGGAGGCTTCGGGTGGACGATGGCGATGATGGGCGTGGGCCTGGCGCTGGGATTGGGCGGGATGCCGCTGCTGGGCCGCTGGCTTCCCCCGCACCGGGCAGTGGGGCTGGCCCTGGCGGCCGCCGGCCTGGCCACCGTGCTCTTCAGTCAGGCCCAGACCTTCGCCTTCGTCCTGATCGCCGCCCTGGCGATGGGGTTGTGCGTGGTGATCGCCCGGGCCGGGCTGGCCACCCTGATGCAACAGTTGACCCCGGATAGCCTGCGCGGGCGGGTGGACAGCCTGATCAACCTCTCGGTCAACGGGGCCCTGGCCCTGGCCCAGGGGAGCGCCGGGCTCTTCGGGCAGTTGTGGGGGCCTCGCCCGGTGCTCCTGGGGGCCGGCCTCCTGATGGTGGCGGTGGGCGGCCTGGCCACCCTCGGCATGCGCGGGCTGGTCCGGGAGCCGGAGCTCTATACCCGGCCCTGACCCCGAGCCTCACCGCTCCTCCGGCCTGAAGCGACGGATCGCGCTGCACTATAATTCAGTGAAGGCAGCTGGCTGATCCGGAATCAGGCCCTTGATCTGCGATGGGCACTGGAGGCGATCATGCCGATCTCCCGGGAGGAAGTGGAGCACATCGCCGAGCTGGCCAAGCTGGCCCTGACGGAAGAAGAAAAGACCCTCTACGCGGAACAGCTCTCCGCCATCCTGGAGTATTTCCGCCAGCTGCAGGAGGTGGACACCTCGGGGATCCCGCCGACGGCCACCGTCCTGCCGATCCGCAATGTCTTCCGGCCCGATGAGCCGGGGGAGCCGATGCCCCGGGAGGAGCTGCTTCGGAACGCCCCCGCCCAGGCGGACGGATGTTTTCAGGTGCAGCCGATCCTGGAGTTCGACTGAGGAGGCAGGCCGTGGCCCCCTGGCGGTGGACGATTCACGAGACCCTGGAGCATCTGCGGCGCGGCGAGATCTCCGCGGTGGAGGTCACCCGGGCGTATCTCGATCGCATCGAGGCCCTCGATCCCCTCCTGCACGCCTACCTCACGGTGACGCCGGAGGAAGCCCTTGCCCAGGCCCGGGAGGCGGACGCCCGCTGGGCGGCCTGGCGGCGGGATCCTTCGACGCCGCTCCCACTGCTCAACGGGATCCCCCTGGCCATCAAGGACGTGATCTGCGTGCGAGGGGTGCGCTGCACCTGCGGCTCCCGAATCCTGGAGAACTTCATCCCACCCTATGAGGCCACCGCGGTGGCCCGGCTGCGGGAGGCCGGGGCGGTCTTCCTGGGGAAGACCAACACCGATGAGTTCGCCATGGGCTCCTCCACGGAGAACTCCGCCTTCGGGCCCACCCGCAACCCCTGGAACCCCGAGCGGGTGCCCGGGGGATCCTCCGGGGGCAGTGCGGCGGCGGTGGCGGCCGACCTCTGCGCCGGGGCCCTGGGCACCGACACCGGCGGCTCCGTCCGCCAGCCGGCCGCGCTATGCGGCGTGGTGGGCCTCAAGCCCACCTACGGCCGGGTCTCCCGCTACGGCCTGGTGGCCTATGGCTCCTCCCTGGATCAAATCGGGCCCATCACCAAGGACGTGCGGGATGCGGCGCTGTTGTTGCAGATCATCGCGGGGCCGGACCCGCGGGACGCCACCTCATGGCCGGCGCCCGTCCCGGATTACACCCAGGCCCTGATCCCGGATCTTCGGGGGATGCGGGTCGGGGTTCCCCCGGAGTATTTCATCCCCGGGATGCAGCCGGAGGTGGAGCGGGCCGTCCGGGAGGCCATTGAGGTCCTGGCCGAGCTGGGAGCGGAGGTGATCGAGATCTCCCTGCCCCACACCCGCTACGCCCTGCCGACTTACTATATGATCGCCCCGGCGGAGGCCTCGGCGAACCTGGCCCGCTACGACGGCGTCAAATACGGCCTGCGGATCCAGGGGGAGACCATCTGGGACACTTACCGCCTCACCCGGGGGATCGGGTTCGGGCCCGAGGTCAAGCGGCGCATCATGCTGGGGACCTATGCGCTGTCCGCCGGTTATTACGATGCCTACTACCTGAAGGCCCAGAAGGTGCGCACGCTGATCCGGCAGGATTTCGAACGGGCCTTCGAGCAGGTGGACGTGATCGTCTGCCCCACCTCGCCCACGACGGCCTTCCGGCTGGGCGAGCGCACCGCCGACCCGTTGCAGATGTATCTCGCGGATATCTTCACCATCACCGCGAACCTGGCCGGCATCTGCGGCATCAGCGTCCCGTGCGGTTTCGATGGGGAAGGCCTGCCCATCGGGTTGCAGATCCTGGGACCTGCCCTGGGGGAGGAGAAGATCCTGCGCGTCGCCTACGCCTATGAGCAGGCCACCCCGTGGCATCATCAACGCCCGCCGATGGATGCGGCGCTTCAAGGACGAACGGGGGCCTGACGCCCTCCGGCACGGAGCGGACGCCGCCTTGTTCGGAAGAGAGGGATCCGCCTGCAGGCCGATCCCGGACTCGGATCGCCGATGAAACCGGTATGGCATGTCCTGTTGCTCCCAGCGGATGCGGATTGGCGGTGGGTGGAAGCCGCCCGCCTCTATGTGGAGCGCTTCCGCGTCCTCTGGGCATGGGATCCGGAGCAGGCGGTGGCGCTCCCCGGGGATCCCCTCCTTCTCTCCCTGGTCCTGCCGGACGGACGTCCCGGGCACACCGCGGCCTGGCTCCGCCAGCGTCGTCCTTCCATCCTCCTGGACATCCTGTTCGCCCCCACCCCGGAGCACCTGCAGCGGATCCTGGACGCACGGGCCGCCCAGGGGGACCGGCTGGGCCGGGGGCTCCGGGTGGTCACAACGGACCGGCTGAACGTCCGGAGCGGTCCGAGCCGTTCGGCCCCCATCGTCGGCCGCCTGGAGGCCGGAGTGGAGGTGGAGGTGATCGGACGCACCGCCGACGGCGCCTGGTGGGCGATCCGGGATCCCGGCGGGCGGGGCCGGGCATGGATTGCCGCCGCCTACACCCGCATCGTGCGGGGGATCCCGGAGACCCTCCCCATCTGGATCGGGGCTCCCCCGCGGGTTCGCGCCCGCCGAGCGCTCCCGGTCCATCGGGCGCCGGAGTCCGGATCGCCGGTCGTGGGATGGCTCGCGGCGGGGGCGGAGCGGGAGGCCCTGGGGCGGACGGAAGAGGGGGAATGGGTGCAGATCGCCTTCCCGGACGCCGCCCATCCGGGCTGGGTGCGCGGGGCGGACCTGGAGGTGGAGGCCGGGGCGCTGGAGGGCCTGCCGGTCTACGCCTCCTCCCGCTGGCTGGAGCCTCCGGTGCGGCCGCCCCTCATCCAGCGGCCCTTCGGGGCGGATCCGGCGGCCTTCGCCGCGTGGGGTCTGCCCGGGCATGAGGGGATCGATTTCGCCGCCCGGCCGGGCGATCCGGTTTATGCGGCGGCGGACGGCTGGGTCCTGCAGGCCGGGGATCGTCTTGAACATCCTTATGGCACCCAGGTGCGGATCCAGCACCGGAGGCCCGATGGCGTTTACGTCACGGTCTACGGTCGCCTGATGCCCGGCAGCCTGGTGGTCCGCGCTGGGGAGTTCGTTCAGGCCGGTCGGATGCTGGGCCGCGTGGGTCCGGAGGGGTTCGTGCACTTTATGCTCAAGAAAGAGGGGGCGCGGAACGGCCCCTACGGGGACATCCTGGATCCCTCGCTGCATCTCCGCGTCGCGCCCCGACCGCAGTAAAGATTCGTTCACTTCCTCGGAGGCACGGCGTCCATGGATCAGGTGCGGATCATCCGTCATCCGGTGGTTCAGCACAAGCTGACGGAGCTGCGGGATCTCCAGACGCCCCCGCCGCGGTTTCGGGAGCTGCTCCGGGAGATCACCCCACTCCTCCTGTATGAGGCCACCTGGGATCTGGAGGTAGAGGAGGTTCCGGTGCGCACCCCGATGGGGGAGGGGCGGGGGCAGCGGCTGCGGGGCGCGGTGGGCCTGGTGCCCATCCTGCGGGCCGGGCTGGGGATGGTGGAGGGCGCCCTCCAGGTCTTCCCCGAGGCCCAGGTCTGGCATCTGGGCCTCTACCGGGATGAGCGCACCCTGCAACCGGTGGCCTATTACAACCGGCTGCCCGCCCAGCCCACCGTGACCTGGTGCTTCATCCTGGATCCGATGTTGGCCACCGGCGGCTCGGCGGTGGCGGCGGTGGACATGGTCAAGCGCTGGGGGGTTCCCCATATCGTCTTCGTCGGCCTGATCGCCGCCCCGGAGGGGCTGGAGCGCTTCGCCGGAGCGCATCCCGACGTCCCGGTTTACGTGGCGGCGGTGGACAGCCATCTGAACCCCCACGGCTTCATCGTGCCGGGCCTGGGGGACGCGGGCGACCGCCAGTTCGGAACCGGATGAGCCGGCCGCCTCAAAGGCACAAGGCAAAGCGGGATCGCCTCGCGATCTTTCCAGGGCCGGGCGTGCAGGAGGCGCATAATGGGACGCTTCATGAGCTTGCGGGTGCTCGCATGGGCGTTGCGGGCGGCGGGCCTGCTGATGGGGATCGGGGTCGGGCTCGCCCTCTGCTCGGCGCTGATCCCCGGAGGCCTCGGCTTCTTCCGAATGCCCTCTCCGCTGGAAGGAGTTTTCTTGCTGGGGGCGGGGCTCCTCTACGCGTTGCTCCTCTACGGAGCCGGGGAGCTGATCGAGCTGCTCCTGGCCATCGAGGATCATGTCTGGACGATGGCCGAACATTTCCGACGTCAGGGAACCCCGCCCGCGGCCTCCTGAAGGCGGGGAGCCCGCGGGATGCGCCCTCCGGATGAGGCGGTCCCATCGCCGGGATCGGCACAACGTCTTGCGGGTGAGCATAAACGGTTATGGAAACGGGCTTGACGCTGGTCCTCACCCACGAGAACGCGGATTTCGACGCCGTGGCCGCCCAGCTGGCGGCGGCCCGGCTTTACCCGCGGGCCATCCCGGTGCTCCCCCGACGGGTGAACCGGAACGTGCGGGCTTTCCTGAACCTCTACGGGGACCAGCTGCCGTTCATGCTCCCGGATGAGCTGATCCGCCGCCCGGTGGATATGGTGATCCTGGTGGACACCCAGACGATGGCCACGGTGCGGGGGATGGGGCCGCAGACCCGGGTGCAGATCATCGACCACCATCCCCTGGCCCGGGATCTGCCTCCGGGCTGGACCTATCACGGGGAGCCGGTGGGGGCGACCACCACGCTCCTGGTGGAGGGGCTGGCCGAACGGGGGATCGCCCTGAGCTGGGTGGAGGCCACTTTTTTGCTGTTAGGGATCTACGAGGACACCGGATCCCTCACCTATCCTTCCACCACGCCGCGGGATCTGCGGGCGGCGGCCTGGCTGATGGAGCAGGGGGCGGATCTCGCCGTGGTCAGCGAGTTCCTGCACCATCCTCTCTCCGAGGCCCAGCGCCGCCTGTATGATCGCCTGCTGGAGTCCGCGCAGACCCTGGAGCTGGAGGGGCACACGGTGATCATCGCCGCCGCGCGGGCGGATGGTTTTCTGGAGGAAGTCTCCAGCGTGGCCCATCGCCTGCGCGACCTCTTCGAGCCCTCCGCCCTCTTCGTGCTGGTGGAGTTCGACGGGCACGTCCAGCTGGTATGCCGCACCACCACCGACGACATCGACGCCGGCGGCGTCGCCGCCCACTTCGGGGGCGGGGGCCACGCCCGCGCGGCCGCCGCGGTGATCCGGGGCCGCTCCCTGGAGGAGATCCGGGAGGAGCTGGTGCGGATCCTGCCCCGACACATCCGGCCGGCGGTCACGGTGGCTGAGATCATGTCCCGCGGCGTGCGGGTGTTCCCGCCGGATCTCCCCATCCGGGAGGCGGCGAAGGAGATGCAGCGCACCGGCCACGAGGGCTTCCCGGTGGTGCGCGAGGGGCGGGTGGTGGGCTTGCTGACCCGGCGGGCGGTGGATCGGGCCATGCAGCACGGGCTGGGCGGCCAGCCGGTGGAGCGGGTGATGGAGAAAGGGGAGGTGTTCGTCCTGCCCACCGACCCGGTGGAGAAGGTCCAGCGCCTGATGATCGAAACCGGCTGGGGGCAGATCCCGGTGGTGGAGGACGGCGAGGTCGTCGGCATCGTCACCCGCACCGACCTGATCCAGCTGTGGGGGGAACGCCGGAAGGTCCGCCCGCGCTTCAGCGTGACCTCGGCGATGGAGGCCGCCTTCCCGCCCCCCTGGCTGGCCCTGGTGCGGGAGATCGGGGCCACAGCCCAGGCCATGGGCTTCACCGCTTACTTCGTCGGCGGGCTGGTGCGCGACCTCATCCTCAAACACCCCATCGTGGACGTGGATATCGTGGTCGAGGGGGATGCCATCGCCCTGGCGGACGCGATGCGGGCGCGTTACGGCGGACGCGTGGTCGCCCACCGGCGGTTCGGGACGGCCAAATGGTTGATGGAGGGGACTGTGATCACCACCCCGGCCGGGCCGGTGGAGGGGTTGAAGGCCATCGACTTCGTCACCGCCCGCCGGGAGTTCTACGCCCACCCGACGGCGCTCCCCCAGGTGGAGCCCAGCTCCATCAAGCAGGACCTGCACCGCCGCGATTTCACTATCAACACCCTGGCGGTCTGCCTGAACCCCGATCGCTTCGGGGAGCTGCTCGATTTCTATGGGGGCCTACAGGACCTGCAACGAGGCCTCATCCGCGTCCTCCATTCCCTGAGCTTCGTGGAGGACCCTACCCGGATCCTGCGGGCGGCCCGCCTGGAAGCCCGCCTGGGCTTCCGGGTGGAACACCGGACGGAGGAGCTCATCCAGCATGCGGTGGATCTGCTGGCCCGGGTGAGCGGCGAGCGGATCCGGCACGAGATGGAGCTGATCCTGGCCGAGCCGGAGCCGGAGCGGATCCTGGCCCGGCTGGAGGAATGGAAGGCCCTGACGTTCGTGATGCCGGGCCTCCGGGCGGACGATTGGTTGCGGGAGCGCTTTCGCGCGATGCGCGCGGCCCTGGAGGACGGGGAGTGGCAGGCCCGGGAGGGGACTCCGTTGGATCGCTGGCGGGTTCTGGCCGGGTGGGGGCTGATGGCCTATCGGCTGACCCCGGCCCAGCTGGAGCAGGGGATCCGCCGCCTGCGCTTCCCGGGCCGGGAGGCCGAGGCGTTGCGGGCCGTGCTGGAGGTTCGGGGGAAGCTCGAGCGCCTCGCGGAGCCTCTCAAGCCCAGCACCGTCGCCGAGCATCTGGATCCGTATCCCCTGATCGCCCTCTTTGTGGTATGGGTGGCCGCGCCGCCCGGCCGGGCCCGCGATAACCTGTTCCGGTATGCGCACATCTGGCGGGGAGTCCGGCCGCTGCTGCGGGGGGACGACCTGCGCCGGTTGGGCGTGCCGGAGGGCCCAGCCATCGGGGAGATGCTGCGGGCCCTCCGGGTTGCTCGCCTGGATGGGGAGGTGCAAACCCGGGAGGATGAGATCGCTTTCGTGAAAGCCCGCATGGGCGCCGCATCCGGACAGGGCTCCCGGTAGATCCCTTCCGGGTTGGCGTGTAGAAAACCGGAGTTCCCCCTTAGAGACCAGCGCTATACTCAAGATAGCCATATGGCCGGTAGGCGGAAAGGAGTGTGGGGCGATGTCCGATCGCGGGTGGCTGCGCATTGAAATCGAGAACTTCGGCCCGATCGCCTCGGGATCCTTCGAGCTGCGCCCTCTGACGCTCTTCATCGGGCCCAACAACGCAGGGAAATCCTACGCCGCCACGCTGGCGCATTCTATTGTTCGAACGATACGCAGCGGAGTTTTCTTCTCACGAGTCCTGGAAGAAGAGATGGCCCTGCTGACGATTCAGGAACTGGTGGACCGGCTGTTCTCTTCCGAATACCTCCAAGAGGGGATGCTCGGTCGGCTACAGAACTACTTCAGCAGCGAGGATCTCAGCGCGCTGATCTCCCGGTTCGCCCTCGAAGACAGGGTTCGTGTGCGCGTCTACCGTCGCGAGGCGGAGGACGGGTGGATCTACCTGGAAGGAAAGGGTCCTCGCTGGTCGGTTAAGGGGAAAGCCCCGAAGCTGCCCAATCGAGAGGGGCGACGAAAGACTGAAAGGATTTCCGTGGGCGAGCTATGGCGGGCCCACAGGCTCATTACGGAAACGATGGGTCTGCCGGATGCCTCTTATTACCTTCCGGCGGCACGCTCGGGGGTGTTGCAGGGATGGCGTGCCCTGGCCACCGAGGCTGTTCGCCGGGTCTCCCGGTGGGCCGGCATCGAGGAGATCCGCGTGCCGGCGCTGCCCGGCCTGATCGGAGAGTTCCTGGAGGAGCTCATCCACGCATCCGAGGGCCTGAGGCGACGGTCCCGGGTGGGCGAAGGCGCCTCTCCTTTCCAAAGCGCCCTGGAGGTGCTGGAAGAGGATCTTCTGAAGGGCGCGGTGGATTTCTCCTATCCGGATGGTGTGCTTGTCCCTGAGATCGTTTATCGAACCCGGGCGAAACGGAAGAAACTTGAGATCCCGATCCGACGCGCCTCCTCCACGGTGGGGGAGCTGACCCCGCTGGTCCTCTGGATCAAGTATCTGCTCCGGCCGGGAGGGATGCTGGTCATCGAGGAGCCCGAGGCCCATCTGCACCCGGAGAACCAGCGTCGGGTCGCCCGGGCCCTGGTGCGGCTGGTGCGGGCCGGCGTGACGGTCCTCTGCACCACTCATAGCCCCCTGATCCTTCATCAAGTCAGCAACCACATCCTGGCCTCCCGGGCGGACCCCGCGCGCCGGAAGGAGCTGGGGTTCACCGAAGAGGATCTGCTCCGCGAGGAGGAGGTGGGGGCTTACCTGTTCCGGATGCGGGAGGACGGACGCGGGTGCGGGAGGACGGACGCGGGAGCGAGATCCAACCTCTCCGCATCGAGCTGGGCTTCGGCTTCCCGGAGGACGAATTCGCGCGGGTCTTCGAGGAGATCGGTGCGGAAACCTATCGCCTGACCGGCCCCCTGACCGTGGAGCTGGGGGAGGGATAGCGTGCGAGGGGCTCGGCATGCATCCTTTCCTGAGCTGGCTGCTGACGCACCACAATGCCCACGGTTGTTTAACACCTACTCCCCTACGATCACGATGGAACATTAAGTGCTCCATCCGGTGGCCGAAGGACTCGGCTTTTCGTCTTCTGGATTGCGATCGGTGCCCAGACTTCCTGCAGGGGCAGGGCGGCAAGAGACCAGACTTTCTCCTTTTCTGGGAACGTCGGGGACGGCTGCTGGTTGTCGTGTTGTAGCTCACCCGGGGAGCGGTGGAATCCGATAAGCGGGATCAGATCGCGGCGGGCCTTCGGATCCTGGAGGGATATCTCGCTCAGTCTAATAGAGGACCCCGTCTTCTTCTCGACGTCCACGCCTTTATCCTCCATAGCGGGCATGTGAGTAGCGTGGATGTGCGTCGTCTCCAGCGGCCGTTGCCCTTCCGGGGGAATCGGCTCCAGCCTGTTGTGGATCGCTGCGGGCACTATTTGGGAGATCTCTTGGCGCGCTGGCCGTGAGGCCACGTTCCCCCGACGGGATAAGGAGCCGGGAGGAGCTTCCCGGCTCCCGAAGGCAAGTGCGCGTATCGCTCGGGCATCCCTACTCTCCCCGCACGATGCGCCGGGCGATGCGGTTGTGCTGTTCGATCAGGCGGCCTTCTTCTACGGGGAGCAGGTGCCCCTCCTGAACGATCACCCGGCCCTGGACCACCACCCAATCGGCCGGGCGGGGCTGACAGAACACCAGGGCGGCGACCGGGTCGTGCAGGGCCCCCGCGTAATCCAGACGATCCAGCCGCCACGCGGCGAAGTCGGCGGCCTTCCCCGGCGCGAGCTGCCCGATGTCATCCCGCCCCAGCACCGCCGCGCCGCCCCGGGTGGCCAGCCACAGGGCCTCCTCCGCGGTCAGGGCGTCGGGCCGCTCCAGGGCCACCCGCTGGAGGAGCATCGCCTGCCGGACCTCCGCCAGCATATGAGAGGAATCGTTGCTGGCGCTGCCGTCCACCCCCAGCCCGACCTTCACCCCCTGGTCCAGCATCGCCCGGATTGGGGCGACGCCGGAGGCCAGCCGCATGTTGGAGGTGGGGCAGTGGGCGACGCCCACCCCCGTGCGGGCCAGGGCGGCGATCTCCTCCCGATTCACGTGCACCATGTGGGCGAACCACACATCGGGCCCTTCCCAGCCCAAATCGGCGGCGAAGGCCACGGGGCGCTTGCCGAACCGGGCCAGACAGTATTCCTCCTCGTCCCGGGTCTCCGCCAGGTGCGTGTGGAGCATCACCCCGTAATGGCGGGCCATGGCCGCGGCCTCTCGCATGAGATCCGGGGTGACGGAGAAGGGGGAGCACGGGGCCAGGGCCACCCGGCACATCGCGTAGGGCTTCGGGTCGTGATAGGCCTCGATGACCCGTTGCATGTCTTTCAGGATCGCCTCCTCATCCTCCACCACGGAGTCCGGCGGGAGGCCGCCCCGGGATTCCCCCAGCGACATGGCCCCACGGGTGGCATGGAAGCGGATCCCGATCTCCTGCGCCGCGCGGATCTCGTCGTCCAGCTTCGCCCCGTTGGGGAACAGATACAGGTGATCGCTGGTGGTGGTGCAGCCGGAGCGGATGAGCTCCGCCATCCCCACCAGGGCGCTGACGTAGACCGCCTCGGCGTCCATGCGGGCCCAAATCGGATACAGGGTGCGCAGCCAGTCGAAGAGCTTGGCGTTCTGGGCGATGACCCGGGTGAGGGTCTGATAGAGATGATGATGGGTGTTGACCATGCCCGGGATCACCACCATCCCCCGGGCGTCCAGGACGAGGTCCGCCTCCCGAGGCAGCTCCTCCGTCCGCCCCACCTGTTCGATCACGCCGTCCCGGGCGAAGAGGCCCCCGTCCGGGATCCGCCGCCGGGCGTCGTCCATGGTCACCAGCACCTCCGCGTGGCGCACCAGCAGGGTTGTCATCGGTCGCCTCCCCGGACGCAGGATTCGAAGCTCCGATGGAGTTCATTTTACCCGGGCCGTGAAGGTAGAGTAGGAGCAGGTCCAGACAGCGGGCGTGGCGATCCCCCGGGAGGGTCGCGGCGATGTGGGCCATCGGGCTGGATTTAGCGTGGTCGCCCCGGAACCCGAGCGCCGGGGTGGTGTTGGGATGGGCGGAGGATCACTGGAAGGTGGTGGCCTGGGAGGCGCAGCTGGGTGCCGATGCGGAGATCCTGGCCTTCCTGGAGCCTTATCTGGACGCCCCCTGTGTGATCGGGATCGACGCGCCCCTCATCGTCCCCAACGAGACGGGTTCCCGGCCCTGCGATCGGATCCTGGCCTCCCGCTTCGGCCGCCATCACGCGGGTGGCTACCTGGTCAACCGTTGCTGGCTGCGATCCTTCGGAGGGCTGCGGGGGGAGGCCCTGAGGCAAGCCTTATGCGCCCGGGGGTTGATCCTGGAGCCTCCCGAAGCCCCCCGCCTCCCGGTCCGCGCAGTCCTAGAGGTGTTCCCCCATCCGGCCGCCGTGGTCCTGTTTGGCCTGCGACGGATCCTCCGGTATAAACGGTTGGGCCGGGATCAATGGGCGCAGGCGTTGCGACGGTGGCATCAGCGGCTGCTGACCCTCGAGGCCTTCCGGCCTCCGGTGCGCTGGCCGGAGCCCTGGCGCGAGCCGCCCCGCGGGGGGACCCGACGGATGTGGAAGGCGTGGGAGGATCAGCTGGATGCGGCTTTCTGCGCCTACATCGCGGGCTACGTCTGGTTCCACGGCCCGGCGGGCTATGAGCGGATCGGAGATCTGGAGACCGGCTTGGTGATCGTCCCCCGTCGGATCGATGGATAGGGCAAGGATCCGGACTCCGGTGCAGGAGGGGAAGATGAGCGGGGAGTGGCCGTGCTGCGAGGAGCCGCTGCCGGAGATGGTGCGGCATGGCCTGGAGCGGTTTAACGCCGGAGAATACTTCGAACAACATGAGATCCTGGAGCATGTGTGGCGGGCGGAGCGCCGGCCGGTGCGGGAGATCTATCAGGGCATCCTGCAGATCGGCGTGGCCTGCTATCAGATCCAGCGGGGCAATTACGCTGGGGCGCTGAAGATGCTGCGGCGGGGGCTGGCCCATCTGCGCCGGGCCCCGGATCGCTGCCAGGGGATCGACATCGCCCGCCTGCGGGAGGACGCCCAGCGCCTGCTCCACGAGCTGGAGCGCCGGGGTCCCGCAGGCTCCTCCGAGCCGGATCCCCGCTGGTTCCTTCGGGTGTTTTTCGAGGGTTGATGTGGACCGAAATGAAGTTCGGTTTACCTCACAGCATCGCATCTATTCGTTCTGAGGAGGTCCGATGAAAGCGGTGGTGATGCGACGGCGGGGAGGTCCGGAGGTGCTGCGGGTGGAGGAAGTGCCCACCCCGGTCCCGGGGCCGGGGGAGGTGCTGGTGCGGGTTTACGCGTGCGGTCTGAACCATCTGGATCTTTACACCCGGGCCGGGGCCCAGGGGCGGAAGGCGAAGCTTCCCCATATATTGGGCCTGGAGCCGGCGGGGGAGATCGTCGCCCTGGGGGAGGGGGTGACCGGATGGCGGGTCGGGGATCGGGTGCTGGTAGGGGCCTTCATCGTGTGCGGGACGTGCGAGTTCTGCCGGGCCGGCATGGACAACCTGTGCCGGCAGCGCAAGATCATCGGGGTGGATCGCTGGGGCGGTTACGCGGAGTATGTGGTGGCCCCGGCCGCCAACCTGATGCGTCTGGCCCCCCACATCTCCTACGAGGCTGCGGCGGCGGTCCAGGCGGCCTTCGGCACCGCCTGGCACATGCTGGTGTCCCGAGCGCGGATCCGGCCCGGGGAGACGGTGCTGGTGCTGGCGGCCGGCAGCGGCATCGGCACCGCCGCCATCCAGATCGCGCGGCACTTCGGGTGCCGGGTGATCGCCACCGCCAGCAGCGAGGAGAAGCTGGAGAAAGCGCGGGCCCTGGGGGCAGACGTGCTCATCAACTACCGCCAGCAGCCCCGCTTCAGCCTGGCGGTGATGGAGGCCACCGGCGGGCGCGGGGCGGACATCGTCTTCGAGCACGTGGGCTCGGACACCTGGAAGGAGAGCGTGGCCTCCCTGGCCTTCCGAGGACGCCTGGTGTTCTGCGGCTCCACCACCGGCCGCTGGGGCGAGACGGATCTGTGGGGGGTGTTTTATAAAGAGGCGGAGATCCTGGGCTCCTTCGGGGCCACGCGGGCGGATTTCCAGGCGGTGATGGAGCGGGTGGAGCAGGGGATCTTCCAGCCGGTCATCGACCGCATGTTCCCTCTGGAGGAGGCCGCGCAAGCCCATCGCGACCTGGAGGACCGGCGGGTCTTCGGCAAGGTGGTGCTCCGAATCCCCTGAGGGTTTGGTCTCCTATGCCCTCGGGTTGCGCTTCAAAGGACATCCCGGGATGAAGGGGATGCCCTCCTCAGGGCTCTCCTCAGCCCTCGGGCGGCCCCTTCCCGGGCTCCCCATACACATCGGGCCGCGCTGCCTGGACCCATTCGGCGGGGATGCCGCACAGGAACCGCAGGGGCTCCTGCCCGGTGTTGCGGTACTGATGCGTTACGTGGGGTGGCACGAACACCACATCCCCAGCCCGAATCGGACACACCTGATCGCCGATCTGCACCTCCCCCTCCCCGCTGAGGACGAAGTTTTCGTGCTCGAACCAGTGGGCATGGAGAGGGGTGTGGCCGCCCGGCTCCAGCTCGATGACCCGCAGGCGGTAGGTCGGGGCGCCGTGTCGGGTGTCGATGATCCACCGGATGGAGGCGCCCCGGGCGCCCGCATCGGTCACCGGCTGCCGCTCGCACGCGGTGAAGGGAGAAGGACGTCGGGGGTCGAACTCGCCCATCGGCTTCCTCCTGGGGAAAGGGATTCGCCTTCATTCTACTCGATGCGGAGGCCCAGGCGGTCGGCCAGGTGGGCGCGGATCGCCGCCTGCACCGCCTCCATGGGCTGGGAGGCGTCGATCACCACCCATCGGGCGGGCTCGGCGGCGGCCAGGGCGAGATAGCCCTCCCGCACCCGTTGATGGAAGGCCAGGTCCATGGCGTCCAGGCGGGTCCAGGCCTCGCCGGAGGCCCGGCGGCGGGCCAGGCCCTGTTCCACCTCTACGTCCAGCAGGAAGGTGAGGTCCGGCTGCAGGCCGCCGGTGGCGAACCGGTTCAGGCGGCGCAGCTCCTCCAGATCCAGTCCCCGGCCGTAGCCCTGATAGGCCAGGGTGGAATCCGCGTAGCGGTCGCTGATGACGATGCCTCCCGCCATCAGGAAGGGGCGGATGACCCGCTCCACCAGCTGGGCCCGGGCGGCGCAGAAGAGCAAGGCCTCCGCCCGGGCGGTCATATCCGCCTGCTCATGGGCGTGGAGCAGCTCCCGGATCGCCTCCCCCACGGGGGTCCCGCCGGGCTCCCGGGTGAGCAGCACCCGAAGCCCTTTCTCCTGCAGGACGCCGGCCAGCCAGCGGGCCATGGTGGTCTTCCCGCATCCTTCCGGCCCTTCAAAGGTGATCAGGAGGCCGCGCATCTTAAAACCCCTGGATCCAGTGAGCATATAGGTATGCGATCATCGCATTCCAGAGCAGGCTGTCCAGCCGGTCCAGCACGCCCCCGTGCCCGGGGAAGAGGTTCCCGGAGTCTTTCACCCCGGCCCGGCGCTTCAGGACCGAGATCGAGAGATCCCCCAGGGTCCCCAGGCTGCCGGCCAGCAGGCCGAGGAGGGCGCCGGGCCCGGCTCCGATCCCGATCAGAAGGCCCAGGAGAGCGCCCACCACGAGGCCGGCTATACAGCCGCCGAGTAACCCCTCCCAGGTTTTGCCCGGGCTCAGACGAGGCGCCAGGCGATGTCGCCCCCACCGCTGGCCGACGAAGTAGGCGGCGGTGTCGGCCCCCCAGGTGACGAAGAGGACGAAGACCACCCATCCGCGGCCGTAGGGCTCCGGGAGGTTCCGGAGCCAGACGAAGGAGCGCCCCAGCCAGCCCAGATACAGCCCGCCGGCGGCGGTGAAGGCCCAGTCGATCAGGGGATGCTCTGTGCGCCGTATCCACCAGAACCACACGAGGGCGAAGGGCGGCGCGAGGGTCAGGGTGAGCTCCGCCGGCCGGGGGCTGGCGGCGGAGAACATCCCGTCTATCAGGAAGCCCAGGATCATCAACCCGACCCAGCCCGGGGAGGGGGAGAAGCCGATGCGCCGGATCAGGCCGGTGTATTCCCAGGCGGCCAGCCCCAGGGCAAGGGCCACCGTCGCCGCCCAGATCCACCCGCCTTGGTGGATGAGGGCCGCGAGCAGGGGGATGGCGATGAGGGCGACGAGGAGGCGCTGGCGCAGCACGGCGGGATCAGGAAGGTTATCCGGGGGGAGCCAGTTGCTCGCTGATCTGTCCGAACCGACGCTCCCGGCGGCCGTAGGCCTCGATGGCCTTCAGCAGCTCTTCCCGGTCGAAGTCGGGCCAGTAGACGGGCGTTACGTAAAACTCCGCATAGGCGGCCTGCCAGAGCAGGAAGTTGCTCAGGCGCATCTCCCCGCTGGTGCGGATGATCAGATCCGGATCCGGCAGCCCGGCGGTATACAGGTAGCGGGAGATCAGCTCCTCGTTGACCGCCTCCGGGGGGACGCCGACGGCGATGATGCGGCGGACGGCCTCCACGATCTCCTGGCGGCCTCCGTAGTTGAAGGCGACGCAGAGGATGAGCCGGGAGTTCCCCTTCGTCCGCTCGATGGCCATGCGGATCTTCCGCTGGAGCCGTTCAGGCACCCCCTCCAGGCTGCCCAGATGGCGGATCTGCACCCCATTGCGGTCCAGGTTGTCCAGCTCCCGATCGATCATCTGCTCCAGCAACTCGAAGAGGCCGTAGACCTCCTCCGGGGGGCGGCGCCAGTTCTCGGTGGAGAAGGCATAGAGGGTGAGGATGCGGACCCCGAGGTCGGCGCAGGCCTCGATCACCCGGCGCAGGTTCTCCGTGCCGGCCCGATGCCCGGCCAGGCGAGGGAGACCGCGGGCCTTGGCCCAGCGGCCGTTGCCGTCCATGATGATGGCGATATGGGTGGGGATTTTCAGCGCGATCTCTGCGACCTGACCGTTCTGCTGCCTCACGGACTCCTCCTTCCGGGCCCTCTCCGAATCCGGGCGGGGATCTCTCCCCCCTCCCGGCCATGATTCAGAAGGACATGATCTCCCTTTCTTTGGCCTGGGCGACCTTCTCCGCCTCCTCGATGTAGCGGTCGGTGAGCTTCTGGACCTCCTCCTTGGCCTCCTCCAGCTCATCGTCGGACATCTCTTTGTTCTTGTGGCGGGCCCGCAGCTCCTCCAGGGCATCCCGCCGGATGTTGCGGATAGCGACGCGGGTCTCCTCGAGCCGCTTGTGCACCAGCTTCACCAGCTCCTGACGGCGCTGTTCGGTGAGCCGGGGCAGCACCAGTCGGATGATCCGGCCGTCGTTGCTGGGAGTTAGCCCCAGGTCGGACTTGAGGATGGCCCGTTCGATCTCCGGCAGGGCCTTCGGGTCATAGGGCTGGATGGTCAGCAGGTTCGGCTCCGGAGCCCGGATGATGGCCAGCTGCTCCAGCGGGACCTGGGTCCCGTAGTATTCCACTGGGATCCGCTCCACCAGGGCGGGGGAAGCGCGCCCTGTGCGGATGCCCTTGAGCTCGTCCTCGAACACCCGAATGGCCTTGCGCATGCGCTCTTCGGCGTCGCGGAAGACCTGTTTCGGGATCATCGCGCCTTTTCACCTCCGCCAGGTTCAAGCGGCGGGCGGATGCGGCTCAGCCATCGATCAGCGTGCCCACCGGCTCCCCTCGCACCGCCCGTTCCAGGCTGTCCGGCTGCCAGAGATCCAGGACGATGATGGGCAGGTTGTGATCCATGCACAGGGAAAGGGCCGTGCTGTCCAGCACCTTCACCCGCAGGTTCAGGGCCTCTATATATGTTAGTTTATCAAACTTGCGGGCGTTGGGGTTGACCATGGGATCTTCCTCGTAGACCCCATCCACCTTGGTGGCCTTGATGAGGACGTCAGCGTGGATCTCCATCGCCCGCAGGGCCGCGGCGGTGTCCGTGGTGAAGTAAGGGTTCCCGGTCCCGGCCCCCAGGATGACCACGCGCCCCTTCTCCAGGTGGCGGATGGCCCGGAGCCGGATGTAGGGCTCGGCGATGGCGCGCATCTCGATGGCCGTCTGGACGCGGGTGGGCACCCCGAGGCGCTCCAGGGCATCCCGCAGCGCGAGGGAGTTCATCACGGTGGCCAGCATCCCCATCTGATCGGCGGTGGCCCGGTCCATGCGATGCGCGATCCCATCCCGGCCCCGCCACAGGTTGCCGGCGCCGATGACGATGGCGATCTCCACCCCCATCTCCTTCACCGCCTTGATGCGGGCGGCCAGCTCCGTGGCCCGTTCCGGGCTGATCCCGAATCCCCCGGGCCCGGCCAGCGCTTCCCCGCCCAGCTTCAACAGGATCCGCCGGTATTTCGGACCGGACATTGCGTGCTCCTTCCCGTTCGGCTCAGGTGGTCCACGCGCCTCCTGATCGGAGGGGCTGGGTTTCATCAAGAAGGCCGGGCTTCAGGGCCCGGCCCTCTTCATCATTCCGCCGTCTCCCCCAGTTCGTATCGTGCGAACCGGCGGACCACGATGTTCTCCCCGACGCGGGCGATGACCTCCATGATCCGCTCGTTGACCGTGCGGTTCTCATCCCGGATGAAGGGCTGCTCCAGCAGGCAGACCTCCTGGATGAAGCGGGCCAGCCGGTTCTCCGCGATCTTCTCGGCGATGTGCGGGGGCTTGCCCTCGTTGAGGGCTTCTTTTAGATAGATCTGCCGCTCGTGCTCCAGGACCTCCGCCGGGATGTCCTCGCGGCGGATGTAGCGAGGGTTGGTGGCGGCGATCTGGAGCAGCAGGTCGTGGGCCAGCTGCTGGAACTCCGGGGTGCGGGCGACGAAATCCGTCTCGCAGTTCAGCTCCAGCAGCACGCCCACCCGATTGCCGGGGTGCACGTAGGCCACCACCAGGCCCTCCCGGGCGGTTCGCTCCAGCTTGCGGGCCGCCCGGGCCAGCCCCTTCTCCCGCAGGTAATCGATCGCCTTCTCGAAATCCCCACCGGTCTCCTCCAGGGCTTTCCGGCAATCCAGGATCCCGGCGCCGGTCATCTCCCGCAGGCGCTTGACCATATCGACGGTGATGTTCAAGGGTCTTCCCTCCATCGAAGGATGTTCGAAAAGGCCCGGGCAGGGGCCGGCTCAGGGGAGCTCCTCCAGCTCCTCCCCGATCTCCTCCTCGATCTCTTCCTCGGCCTCTTCCTCCTCCGCCTCGAAGACGCGGCGGGGCTCCAGAGCCGGCACGGCCTCCTCGATTTCCTCCTCCTCAGTCGGGACCTCCGCCACGCCGATCTTCTCCCGCAGCTGCAGGCCCTCCAGGACGGCGTCCGCCATCAACCGGGTGATGAGCTTGATGGAGCGGATGGCGTCATCGTTGGCCGGGATGATGTAGTCGATGGGATCGGGGTCGCAGTTGGTGTCGACCATGGCGATGACGGGGATGTTCAGGGCGTTCGCCTCGCGGATCGCCGTGGCCTCCCGCATGGTGTCCACCACGAACAGCATGTCGGGGAGGCGCTTGAGGGGCCGGAGCCCCTCGAACTTGAGGCGCATCTTCTCGTATTTGCGACGGAGCCGGATGGCCTCCTTCTTGGGCATCGTCTCCAGCCCGCCGTTGCGGATCATCTCGTCCAGCTGGATGTAGTAGCGGATGCGCTCCCGGATGGTCCGCCAGTTGGTGAGGGTGCCGCCCAGCCAGCGGTAGTTCACATAGGGCATCTGGCAGCGCTGGGCTTCCGCGGCGATGGTCTCCTGGGCCTGCCGCTTGGTCCCCACGAACAGGATCACGCCGCCCTGGGCCACCTTGTCCCGGACCAGCTCATAAGTGCTGTCGATGGCGCGGATGGTTTGATGGAGGTCGATGATGTGGACGCCGTTGCGTTCCGTGAAGATATAGGGTTTCATCTTGGGGTGCCAGCGGTTGGTCTTGTGGCCGAAGTGCACCCCGGCTTCCAGCAGCTCCTTCATCGTCACACGCGGCATAGGCGCTCCTCCGAATGCGTTTTTCTCCTCCACCCCTTCCTCCCGGCCGGGAGCCGGGCCGCGCCCGGCACGCCCCTCCGGTCCAGGGTGTGTGGGATGGGATACCGGCTGCACAGTATAACACGGGATCCGGCGATCGGCCAGTCCTCCCCGGAACCCCGTAACCTTTTGCCGTCCACCGCCGACATGATGGGCGGATCACGGCGCGCCGCTCGATCCGCTCCGTTCAAACCGTCAGGGAGGTGCTTCCATGCAAAAGATCTTTCGTTTGGGGATCCTCGGGCTTGGGCTGGCGCTCCTCGCGCTGACCGCCTGCACGACCGCTCCCGCCGCCGGGGATGGACAGACGATCCGCTGGCAGGGGACGGTGGAGGCGGTCCTCCCCGATGGCCTCCAGGTCTCCGGCCAACGGGTCCGCTGGACCGGCGACACGCAGATCCTGGGGTCGGTGCAGGTGGGCTCGCAGGTGGAGATCGAGGGGACGCATGCGGACGGGGCGCTGAGCGCGATGGTGATCCGGGTCCGCTCCTCCGCTGAGGCGACGGCGATGGGCTCCGGGGCCGCCGGGACCTTCGTCTCCCCGCTTCCCACGCCGATCCCGCGCATGAAGTTCCGAGGCGTGGTGGAGGAGATCCTTCCCAACGGCTACCGGGTCGCCGGCCAGACGGTGATCGTGACGACCACCACTCGAGTGGAAGGCGCGGTCGAGGTGGGCGTCTTCGTGAAGGTGAAGGGAATCCTGCAGGCCGACGGCTCCGTCCTCGCGCTTCAGATCGAGGTGGAGGCCCCGCCCGCCGAGGTGGAGTTCAAGGGCGTCGTGGAGGCGATCCTGCCGGACGGCTATCAGATCGCCGGGCGGACCATCATCGTGACCGCCACCACACGGATCGATGGCCCCATCGCGGTGGGGACGTTCGTGGAGGTGAAGGGGACTCTCCAGCCCGATGGAACGATCCTGGCCTCGCGGATCCATCGGGAGGAGGAGGGACAACCCCGGGTTGAGTTCGAGGGGATGGTGGAGGAGATCCTTCCCAACGGCTACCGGGTCGCCGGCCAGACGGTGATCGTGACGACCACCACTCGCATCGAGGGTCCGATCGCCGTGAGGGATTTCGTCAAGGTCGAGGGGATCCCCCAGCCGGATGGGACGATCCTGGCGACCCGCATCCGCCTGCGGGAGGAGGTGAAGTTCACGGGCCTGGTGGAGGAAATCCTCCCGGACGGCTATCGGGTCAGCGGCCGCACCGTCGTGGTGACGGACTTCACGAAGGTGAAGGGCCCCATCGCCATCGGAGACTGGGTGGAGGTGAAGGGGTTCCTTCAGGCCGATGGCCGCATCCTGGCCCGCGAGATCAAGGTGAAGAAGGCTCCCGGGCCGGTTCGGATGGAGTTCAAGGGGGTGGTGGAACAGGTCCTTCCCAACGGCTACCGGATCGCCGGGATCACGGTGGTGGTAACCGCGACCACCCGCATCGATGGCCCGATCGCGGTGGGGGACCTGGTGGAGGTGAAGGGGATCCTCCAGGCGGACGGCACGGTCCTAGCCTCGCGGATCCATCGGGAGGACCGCTCCGGGAAGGATTCCGGCAGCCTTCAGGCCGGACGTGACGAAGGGAAGAAGGGCGGTGATCCGTCCGGGAAGGACCGTAAAGGAAGCGGCAAGGAACGGAAGGGGGAGAAGTCCGGGAAGGGCGATAAGGGGAAAGGCGAGGACAAGCAGGAGGATCGGTCCGGAAAGGACAAGGATGATGACGATTAAGGATGGCGGCTCGCATCTGGAGGGCGATCCCAATGATGGGGTGACACGATCCGGGGGACGCGCGGCCCTCCCGAATCGTGGGACCGGGAAGAGGGTGGGGCGGAGGACCGGCCGCGCACAATGGTCCTCTGCCCAGCCTTTTTCAGCCGGGGACCCGATGGCATCCTTCCCCCAGAGCGGATACGATGGGGTCGATCGACGGTGGAAACTTTTCTTGAGCGATCCGGAACGGTGACGGACGAACAGGCTCTGCTGGCCCGCGCGCGGTCCCTGGATCCGGAGGCCCTGGTCGAGCTGCACGAGCGGTATTACCGAATGCTGTATTTTCTACGTGCTCGGCCGGGTCGGGGAACGGATGGCGGCGGAGGACCTTACCGCCGAGGTCTTCACGCGCCTCCTGGAGGCTTTCCATCGGGGGCGGGGGCCGGAGCGGCACCTGACGGCCTGGCTGTTTCGGACCGCGGATCACCTGGTGGCCGATCACCACCGCGCCCGCTACCGGCGCCCGGAGGTCGCGCTGGAGGAGGCGTGGGCAGCCGCGAGGGAGGAGGAGCGGAGCGATGTGGTGGTCCAGGAGCGGGTGCGAGAGGCTCTGGAGCACCTCACGCCCGATCAGCGGGCGGTGATCCTGATGCGGTTCTGGATGGATCTCCCCCTGGCGCAGATCGCCCGGGAGCTGGAGAAAAGCGTGGGGGCGGTGAAGTTGCTGCAGCATCGGGCCCTGGCCGCCCTCGCCAAACGATTACAGGACCTCAGGAGCGACCATGGCGCAGCGTGAGGAGGAGCTGGAAGAAGCCCTGCGGTTGCTCCGGGAAGGAGCTCCGCTCGAAGCGGTGGCGGCCCGCTATCCGGAGCTGGCTCCGGCCCTGCGCGCCGCCCATCTCCTGGAGCGGGCGCGCCCCCCGGGGCCGTCCCTGCGCGCGGAACTGGCCTCCCGGGCCGCCTTCCTCCGGCGCGCGGAGGAGCTTCGGGCCGCTCGCCGTCCCTGGGCCGGGATCCTGTTCGGATGGCTCCGGTATGCTCGGGCCGGCGCCGTCCTCGCGGGCATCCTGCTGATCGCCGGGATGCTGCATCTCCAGGCCCAGCAGAGCCTTCCAGGGGATCCCCTCTACGGGTTGAAGCGGGCGGAGGAGCAGGTCTGGCTGGCGCTGACGCTGGACCCGGTGGAGCGGCGTCTGGTGGAGGAGGCCCTGGCCGCCCGCCGCTGGGAGGAATACCGAGCCCTCGCGCAGCGCCGGGGCTCGGGGACGGTGACCTGGGAGGGCCGGATTGAGGGGATCGAGGGGACCACCTGGCGCATCGGGGGGATCCCGGTGGAGGTCTTCCCCGAGACGGAGATCGTGGGGCCGGTGGCCCTGGACCAGCGGGCGATGGTGACCGCCTTTCTGGGGCCGGAAGGACGGTGGATCGCCCTGCGGATCCAGGCGATCCCGGAGGCCCCAACGTGGACTCCGGAGCCCACCCGGACGCCGGAGGAGATCCAGGAGACCTCCACGCCCACATCAACCCCGACGCGGACCCCCGGACCGACGGCGACGCCGGTCCCTGCGCCCGCTCCCACGGCCATCCCGTCGCCGACCGCGCCGGAGACGTCCACCCCCACGCCTCGGCCGACCAAGACGCCGCGGCCCACGCCGACGCCGGAGGATCACGACAAGGGAGATACCGTGGAATGGAAGGGGATCCTCCAGGCGATCGCCGGATCCACCTGGGTGATCGACGGCCGCGCGGTGCAGGTCACGAGCGATACCCGGATCCGCGGCAGTCCCCGGGTTGGCGATCGCGTGGAGGTCAAGGCGCGGCGCCAGCCGGATGGAACGCTCGTCGCTCTGGAGATCGAGCGAAAGGATTAGCCCGATCGGAGCCGGAAGCCCAAAGGGGGCTTTTCACCCTGGATTCTCAAAAGGAGGGAAGCCCATGCGTGGGGGATGGATGCACCGGATCGCCTGGATGCTGGGCGCTTTCATCCTGGTGATCCTCGGGGCTGTGGTGGGGCAAACGATTCAAGCGGCCCGGGCCGGGATTCCGGCTTCGCCCCCTGTGGAGGCGACACCCACCCCGGCTGCGGATCCGCAACTGGAAGCGTTGCTCCGGGAGCGGGAACAGGCCTATCGTCAATTGATCGCCGAGGCGAACGCCCGCCTGGAGCAGGCTTATCAGCAGCTCCAGGAGCTCTCGGCACAGCGTGCCGCCGCTTCTTCCGAGGCCTCTCAGGCTTCCGGCGCGCCCGCTGAGCCCCAGGCTTCGATATCCCCGGCCCGGGCCATCTGGATCGCTATGAACGCCGCTCCGGGATCCGCCCTGATGAAAGAGCCCGAGCTGGTGCTTTTCCAGGGGGCTCTCGCTTACGAGGTCGTGCTGGACCAGGGAACCTTGTATATCGATGCGAACACCGGGCAGATCCTCTACAACGGCATCCCGCCGGTGATCCAGGTCGTCCAGACGCAGCCTGTCGTCCAAGCGCAGCCTTCCCCAAAGAAAGGGAAGGATAAGTCTGCAAAGGAACATGAGCGAGAGCATGGGAAGGAGCATGAGGATGATGATTGATCGAACCGATGATCCGCAAGGAGCTTCGCTCTCGCGTGAGCGGAGAATCCTTTAGTCGGAGGAGTTGGGATGTCCATACATGGGAGAACCCGTCCAGGAGGTCGTCCGGCGCGGAGCACAGGAGGATTGAAAGCGCTGCTGACCAGTGGGGCGCTAGCGGCTATCCTTTGGTTATGGGTGATGTTTGCCGCCCCGGAGCCGCCGGCGGAGGAAGCCGCCGAGGCGGCCCCGGAGCCGCCGGTCTCCCCTTCTATCGCGCTGCAGCTGGAGCCGTTGCCCACCCTGGTGCCCGCCCCCGATTTGAGCCGCAAGGGCGTTGCGGCCTCCTCCGGGGCTCCGACCCGACGGGGGAAGTCCCCTGCCCCTGCGCTGAGGTCCGTTCAGGCCCCGCCTCCCCCGGCGCCCCGGGTGGTCCAGGTCCCTGCGCCCTCGAGCGCTAAGCCTGCGGCCGTCACCCGATCCTCCCGGTGAGGCGTTCGGCCGCCCCATATGCGCCGGAGAGGAAACGTGACGTCTGTGCGCTTCCTTGCTGACACGATAGGAGGCATCAATGTTCCAGATCTCCTTCCGGGCGATGGGCTGTCAGATGAAAGCGATGGTGGACTCCGAATCCGTCCATGCCGCGGCGACCCTGCGGGAGGTCCCCCGCTGGTTCGCCGCCTGGGAGCGTTGCCTGAGTCGGTTCCGGGAGGATAGCGAGCTGAGCCTTCTGAACCACAGCGACGGCCGCTGGATGCGGGTAAGCCCCACGATGTGGGAGGTCCTGCGGGCGGCGCTGCTCAGCTGAGCGAGGGCCTGGTCGTCCCTACCGTTCTCCCGGCTCTGGAGGCCGCCGGTTACGATCGTCCCTTTGAGGAGTTGCTCCGCGGAACCCCAGAGGCCGCTGATGAAGATGAAGTGGAGACACGAGAGGTGGGGAGCTGGTCCTGGGCCGCCATTCAGCTGGACCTGAAGCGACGGATGGTGAAGCTCCCGGAGGGGGTGCGGCTGGATCTGGGAGGGATCGCCAAGGGGTGGGCCGCGGATCAGGCTGTGCGTCGGTTGAAGCCCTACGGGCCGGCCCTGGTGGATGCGGGCGGAGATATCGCGGTCAGCGGGCCCATGGCGAACGGAGAGCCCTGGCCCATCGGTGTGGCCGATCCCCGTTCCGCGCCACGAAGCGTGCTGGAGGACCCTCCGTTGCTGGGGATCCTCCGGGTGGCCCGAGGGGGCGTAGCGACCCTCGGGGCGGGATGTCCGTCGATGGCGGCGGGGAGCGGAGGAACAGCACCATCTGATCGATCCCCGGACCGGCCGTCCGGCTCGCACGGACGTGCTGGCCGTCACCGTGGTGGCCCCGACCGCCTATGAGGCGGAGATCGCGGCCAAGGTGGTTTTCCTCCGGGGAAGCCGGGAGGGAGTGGCCTGGCTGGAGGAGCGCCCCGGCTTCGCCGGGCTGATCGTCCGGCATGATGGCGAGATCCTGTGGAGCTCCCGCTGGTCCATGGAGCCGGCGGGGGCTGTGCCCACCTCCGGTCAGGGGGGTCCGGATGGAGCCTAAGGAGCTGGATCAGATGTCAGCGGAGATGGCGCTCTCCACCATGGTCGGGTTGTTGCTCTCCGCCGTCGTGGGGGCTTTCCTGGCGATTCTGGTGTTGCCGGCCTGGTTGCCCGCCCTGGCGGGGTCCCTGCAAGGCCCTGCACCCAAGGCCTACTGGTATCTCGCGAGGGCGAGCGGGCTAGTGGCCTACGTCCTGCTCTGGCTGTCCATCGTCCTGGGGTTGATGATCACCGGCCGCATCGCCCGACTGTGGCCGGGAGGGCCTGTTGCTTTCGATCTCCACCAGCACACTGCGCTGCTGAGCCTGTCCCTCTCCCTGTTTCACGCGCTGATCCTGCTGGGCGACCGCTATATCTCGTTCACACCAGCGCGGATCTTCATCCCCTTCGCCAGCGTGGACTACCGGCCGTTCTGGGTGGGGTGGGGGCAGCTGGGCCTGTATTTGCTGGCGCTGGTGACGCTCTCTTTCTGTGTCCGGCGGCGCATCGGTCATACGACGTGGCGGCGGATCCATTACTTGAGCTTTGTGGTCTTCCTGATGGTCACGGTCCACGGGCTGATGAGCGGCACGGATACGGCCAGGGCCGGCGTTCGGGTCATGTATCAAACGGCGGGGTGGAGTGTGCTGGGGCTTGGGATTTATCGAGCCCTCGCGGTTTGGATGTTCCCAGCCTTCCGGAAATGGACTTCCGCGCTCTTCGGGAAGGGTTCGGCGTTTTCGAATGAACGCTCCCGCCCGCTGCAGGGGCGATCGCCCTGAAGCGGCTCTCGCCGGCGCATGGATGTCCGGAAGCCATGAAGCTCCCCTATCCGGGCTCGCGTCCGCCCCGAGGAAGGACGACTCGCACCTCCCGGAACAGGATCGCCCCTTCCTCGATGCGATCCCGAAGGGAGCGGATCCAGCGCAACAACCGGCGATCCGTCCGGGACGCGGCGCTCATCTCCTCCTCCTGTAGCTCTTCCTCCAGCTCGCGCTCCGCCTCCTGGAGGCGCCTTCGGAGCTTCTCCTGACGATCCGCCCATTCCTGCCGCAATCGCTCCCGCGCTTCCGGCCGCAAAAACCGGACCCGCACGGGCTCCGGGGAGCCCCGGCTCCGCTCCAGGACATCAAAGTCTTCCCAGCGGATCAAAACCGGGAGGCTTTCGTTGGCCAGCAGCGCTTCCAGCTCCCGGGCCATCCGCCACGAGCTCCCATAGCACCACCCGCTCCATTCGTCCCCTTCTTCCGGATGAAGGGCGAAGAGGTTGGTTCCCATAGGCTTCTCCTCCGGCGAGCGTTGCGAGATCGGGCAAGGGTGCTCACGGGCGCCAGTCGACCGGTCGGGCTCCGGGGGGCCAGGGCGCCTCCCAGAGCCGCCACGTCCCGGGCTCCACCAGGCGGACGCTCCACAGGCCATCCCAGCGTGGACGGAGAGCGAGCAGAAGAGGCTCTCGGGGGCTCCAGGCGATCTCCTTCACGTCCGCAAAAAGATGCCGCCCCTCCTTCCCGTCCGCTCGGAGCACCCAAACATCCCCATACCTTGGATCCGGAGAGGGAGCCAAGAAGGCGAGCCATTGTCCATCCGCGCTCCACGTGATCCCGGAGGGGATCGGAGGATAAGGCTCCGGCCGCGTCCAGAGCGGCAGCACCTGGGCCCGGCGTGTCCTCAGGTCCGTGATCACGATGACGGATTGACTCTCGCGCTCTCGCCGCGCATACACCGACCATGCCAGGCGGCGGCCATCCGGCGCCCAGGCCGGATGGGAGACAGAAACCCGCTGCCATCGATCCCAACGGGATGGAAACCAGTCCAGGAGAATCGGGCCTTTCTCCCAGACATATAGCGCGGGAACCTCACCTCGCACATAGGCGATCGCTTGTCCGTCCGGGCCGGGGGCAGCCGGCCCGATCCCGCCCGCATCAGGATCCAGGATCCGGTAATCGGTGCCATCCCGACGGATGGCCGCGAGGGCGACACGGGGAGGTAAGGCGCTTGGGGACATCACCTCCAGGATCAGCCACTCCGGGCGGGCCGGCCATTCATATGCAGCCAGCACGAGCTCCGGAACCTCCCAGGTGAGGTTCCGGATGACGTTCCCCTGGAGATCCCACTGATAGAGATCCGTATCCCGGATGCTCTCCATGAAACGACCGTCGGGGGAAAGCCGGATAGGCCGGAAGGGATCGATGGGGGGATCCGGCGGCCGGGCGAGGAGGCGCGCCCGGCCATCCGGATCGATCCGCCACAGCGCTCCCCCGCTCCAGTAAATCAGGCCCGTCGGGAGGCGCGCGGCGGTGAACGTCAGGCCCTCCCGCATCAGGAGAAAGGCGCTCCCCAGTTCCACGGCGCCGCGATCGGTATACCCCAGGCCGATCCCATGGAGGCCCGCGGCGATCCACGTTTCCTCCGCCGGTTCCCCGTCCCGCCGAACGTGAAGCGCCGGAAGCCCGCTGGCCGACGTCGGAAGGGTCGTGCGCGGAGCCTCGCGGCGCGGGGCCCACTCCTCCAGGGTGCTGGTGATCGGGGAGCGATAGAGGATGCAGTCGATCCCCGGCGCCTCGCCGGGGGGCTGGCTCGCATAAAGAGGCGGGATGAACCGAACGCGACGGCGCGCGTGTTCGTCCGGCGGAAGCTCCCGGGGGATCCAGCCCGGGGGATAGCGCACGGAGAGCGAGGCCTCCGGGATGTGGAGGACCGGCCAGGCCATGGGGTTCTCCCCCAGGAGGCCGGCGAACCCTGCGAAACTGCCTCCCGGCACGGTGAGCCAGATCAGCCGGCCCAGACGTTGCCACGGCTCCTCGCCCCCGCCCTCCCATCCGATGAGGACGCGATCGCTCCGGCCGGAGGCCTCCGATCGCCATGCCAGCGGAAGCCAGACCGCGGTCTCAGCGAGCCACAACCGGGTGGAGAAGAATATCCTATCCTCCCACCCCAGAAGCGGATCCCACCAGGGAAGCGAAGGCCCCTCTGCGCTGAAGACCGGCCGCGATCGATCCATCAGGTCGATGCGCAGCCATCCGCCGGGCCCCTTCCCGCGATCCCCGGGCCGCATCAGGAGCAGGCGCCGGCCGTCCGGAGCCCAGATCGCCTCGCGCGGCCGCGGCGAGGGCACGAACAGCCAGAAGGCCCCAGCCTCCAGGTCCAGAAGATGAAGCCCCGACCGATCCTCATCGGCCTCCGCATCCATCAGGATCGCCAGATCCCGTCCGGTAGGCGAGGGAAGGAGGCGGATCCGAACCCTCTCCAGCGAGCGGGACTCCACCGGCAGGGACGACGAGCGGATCCGTTCCGTGATCGGATCCAGCTGATGGAGGGTCCACCGGCCGTCGACGTCATGCGCGACAAAGGCGAGGCGCCCATCCGGCATCATCGTCAGGCTGTGGATCGCCCGGACCCGGCTGGCCGGATCGAAGCAGAGATCGGAGTCCCGCCCTCCGGATTCCGGATCCAGGCGGGCCAGACAGAAGGGACGTTCCGCCGGGACGAACCACAGCCGGAGGGATCCCATCGCCCGTGCCCATGCCATCCCGCCCGCGCGCGTGAGCCGGAGCTCCGGGAAGCGGCGGCGCTCTCCTGCCAGAGGGAAGAGCAAATCGAGCAGGAGATGCTCCGGCCGGGCCGGATCCGGCCGGACCAGGGCCAGGAACCGCTGATCGGGCGACCATAAGCCCGCGATGGCCTCTCGATCGACCCGCCACAGGGTCTCCCCTTCCGGATCCGTCACCCAGAGGCCATCGGTGCGGGGCCAGACGATGGGCCCAAGAGGAGAGGGCAGCGGTTCTGTGAGGCGGAGGAACGGAGCGGGCAGGGTGGACGGGCTTGACATAGGGAGCGGCGCGGCGGGTGGAGCGGTGGGGGTAGGGATCGATGACAGGGGAGAGGACCTGCTCCGGCACAGGCTCAGGAGGAGCAGGCCCGCAAGCCCCAGAGGAACCCATGCGAGCCGCGCGGGTTTCATCCGTAGGACCCTTCTCCGCTCTGGAGAGGAGGGAGTCCCGGCTGCTGTGCGGAATCCGCCGCGGGCAGGGTGAACCAGAAGGTGCTGCCACGCCCGGGTGTGCTCTCCACGCCCACCTCCCCGCCCAGTTTCTCGACGATCATCCGCACGATGGAGAGCCCCAGGCCATGGCTTCCAGGCCGTCGATCCCGAACCCCGAAGGGAGCGAAGAGCCGGGCCTGCTCCTCCGGCGGGATCCCCGGCCCGTTATCTTTCACCCAGAACCGGAGCGCGCCGTTCGGAAGGCGATCGGCCCCCAGAACCACCCGGGGAGGCCGCCCGCCGTATCGCAGGGCATTGCTCAGGTAATTCGCCCACACTTCTTCAAGCCATGGACCATACCCGAGGACGGTTGGCCAGGATTCCGGCAGATCGATGTGGGCGCCGGCGCCGGTCTCGGTGATCAGGGGGGCCAGCCGCTCCAGGACCGCCTCCACAATCGTCCCCATGGCCACCGGCTCGCGAGGGACCTCCGTGTAACGGACGCTGGCCAGCAGCAGGAGCTCTTCGATCATCCGATGCATTTTCTTACCCACCCGGCGGATCCAGCGCAGATGCTCCCGGAGCTCTTCCACGGATAGCGTCTCCAGATCCTTCTCCAGGAACTCTGTTGCTCCCAGGATCACGCCCAGGGGCTGTTTAAGGTCATGAGCCACCGTATGGGCGAAGGCCTCCAGGTCCTGGTTCAGCCGGCTCAGCTCCTCCCGGTGCCGTCGTTCCTCCTCCAGCCATCGCGCCCGCTCCAGCGCGACGGCCGCCGAGTTCACAAATGGCATGACCAATCGGAGATGGTCCTCATGGAAAAAGCCGGGCTGGTAGCTGTCCAGCGCCAGCATTCCGATCACTCGGTCCTGAGCGATAAGAGGGATCCCCATCCACGATCGGATGGGAGCGTGCGGAGGCTCTCGGAAGATCGGATACTCCGCTGGCGCGTCCGGAAGGATCAGGGGCTTTCGCTCAAGGACGACCCGCGTGTTCGGGTTGTCCCCGGGGATCGGGAATCGGAAGCCCAGGACGGACTCCGGGAGGCCGCTCTGCCCGACGATCTCGAGATATCCCTCTAGAAGCCACTGGACCGAAGCGCTGTCATAGGGGATGAGGGTGCGGAGTTGTTCTAGGATGCGCCGGAGCATCACGGTCAGGGTGGGGGCCTCCACCACCGCGGCGATCGCCCGTCGGAGGGTGTCTGCTTCCCGCCAGCGGGCCTGGGCCTCCTCCATGGAGCGCGCTTTGGCGATCGCCAGGGCAACGATGCGCGCCATGATCTCCCCCCGGGCGATCTCCTCGCTGGTGAACCGATGGGGGGTGTTGTAGGCGATCAGGAGGGCCCCCAGCCACTTCCCTCCGGCGATGAGGGGGAGGGCCAGCAGAGATCGGGTGGGGAACTGCGCCGCGATACGGGGGCTGAGGTAAGGAGTGTTGAACACATCCTCGATGGGAAGAGGCCGGCTGGCCCGTAAGGCGGATTCCGTAGCGGTGACTTCCCCGGGCGGGGCCCGCAAGGTGGGGTAGATCTCCCGCAAGGGGCCATAGGCCGCCATGGGAATCGGTTGGCCGGACCGCTCGTCCCACTGCGTGATGAAGCAACCGTCGGCCCCGATGATGGCTCCCAGGCGATCGGCCAGCACCTGAAGCATGGACGGAAGATCTGGCGACTCCAGAGCAGTCCCGAGGATCTCATAAAGGGAGCGCAGGAACCGCTCCCGATCCTCCAGGATGAGCTCCATCTCCCGACGGCGGGTGAGGTCCCGGAGGGTGAGGGCCCAGCCGATCATCCGGCCCCGTCGATCCCGCACCGGTGAAATCTGCAGCTCATAGAAACGCCGTGCTTCCCCTTCCCCCAGGACCATCTCCTCCCGCGTCTCGGTCGCTTCTCGGAGACGGGTTGCCAGGTCCGGCCAGAGGGCGAGGATCTCCCGGGTAGGGCGTCCCAGCGCTCGATCCCGATCCAGCCCCAGCATGCGGGCGGCGCTCGGGTTGAGGTCGACGAGGCGGTGGGAGGCGTCCAGGACGATCAACCCATCCGCCATGTTCTCGATGATGGTTTCATATGCGATCGGTGTGATGTCTAAGAGCCTGAACCGGTAAGCCCCCCAGGCCAGGGCGAGCCCGCCCACGACGAAGCCGTAAGGGGTGAAATCGAACGTCACGGTGGGGAAGGGGTTCAGGAGAGCGGTCAATCCGTTGGCGGCCCAGGGCGCCAGGAGGCCGAGCATCATCATCCCGGCCTGACCCCGATAGAGGGAGGGGCGACGGAGCAAGAAGCGCAGGAACAGGATGGTGGCCAGGAGCATGAGGCTGTAGGCGTATGCGACATGGACGTAAAACCAGGTCCCGTGGATAACGGCCATGCGGGGGAAGGGGCCTTGCACGTCCAGGGCGATGGACGACCAGATCAACCCGTGTCGCTCGTTCGTCCAGGCCAGCCCCAGCGTCAGCAGGGGCTCCAGGACCAGCCATCCCAGGCGCCGGGGAGAGGTCCAGCGCTCGTGGCCTGTGTAGTGAAGGGCGACAATCAACCATATGGTGGGGACGAAGGCGATCCCGATGTATTGGGCTTTGGCCCAGAAGACTTTCTCCGTCAGGCTGGCCCGGGAGAGCTCGAGGGCGTAGCCGGAGGTCCACAGGGCGATCAGCAGTTGCATGGCGCAAAGGGCCGTAGCTCCAGGGGCTGGCCGGGCCTGCCAGGCGTATCCAGCCAGCCCCAGGGCGATGAGGGCCGCTCCGAACAGGGAGAATATGAATAACGCGCCTGGCCCAGGCATGAGCGAGATCCCCTTCGCTTCCAGAGGGGTAGCCGCCCACCCCGCTGCTCGCAGCTCGTTTAGGCGCCTTCGCGCCGTGCCTCTATCGGCCTGGACGCAGTTGCCCGATTGGTCGGTGAAGATCGATGGCGGATGACTTCATCGGCAAGAAACGGGACAGCGTCTTTCAGGGTATACGGGATCGCAAGGGAATTCCAATCACGCCGTTCCGATTCTATTGTAACCCTGCTTCCATGGGGTGGAATTTTGAGCCTCCGGCTGTGAACCCCTTTCCGAACCCGGATCCGCCCGGATAAAAAACCGCGCCCCGGAGGGCAACCCCGGGGCGCGGTGAGGTGGGCCGTGCAGGACTCGAACCTGCAACCTTGGGATTAAGAGTCCCCTGCTCTACCAGTTGAGCTAACGGCCCACGTCCACTTCTAAAGTATAGCCAGGGCTCCATGGGCTGTCAAGGCCCCGAGGTGTGTCCCAAAATCGTAGGGCAACTGCGAGCAGTTGTCCTACAAAGCGGCCAGGCCCGATAAAATCGGGACACACCCAACCCCTAAGGATTATTCCCGCCATCCCGCCATGCCGGGCTTTCCGAGCGAATCGGGTGAGGACGACCCGGCGGGTCACCTTCACCGGCCGGCATACATATCCGGAACCCATCCTCCGGCGCCAGGAGCCGCCCCGGGGCTTTCCGGTGTCCGCACGATGGATGCCGCCACTACTCCCGGGTGGGGGGATGGGCCTCCAGTTCGGCGAAAGCCTCGCGGAGAAGGCTTTCGACATCCGTCGGTCCCTCTCCCTTCTGCAGCCAGAGGAGGAACTCCACGTTGCCCGCCGGCCCCAGCAGCGGCGAGGGGATCAGCCCCCGGGGCCACCAGCCATGCGCCCGGCTCCACTCGATCAGCGTCCGCAACACCCGTTCGTGGACCGCGCGGTCGCGCACCACGCCCCGTTTGACCTCAGCGCGCCCGGCCTCAAACTGAGGCTTGACCAGCACGATGGCGTGGCCCTCCGGGACCAGCCAGCGATGAGCATTGGGAAGGATCAGCCGGACCGAGATGAAGGAGACATCCACGGTGACCAGATGCACGGGCTCCGGCAGTTCCGTGAGATAACGGGCGTTGGTCCGTTCCATCACGATCACCCGCGGATCCTGGCGCAGCCGCATGTCCAGCAGGCCGTAGCCCACATCGATGGCGTAGACCCGGGCCGCCCCGTGCTGGAGCAGGCAATCGGTGAAGCCCCCCGTGGAAGCGCCCACATCGGCGCACACCGCCCCCCGCACGGGGACCGGGAAGCGGGCCAGGGCGGCGGCCAGCTTCAGGCCGCCGCGGCTCACGTAAGGGAAGGGCTCGATGATCCGCACCGGCGCGTCCGGCGGCACCAGGGCCCCGGGCTTATCCACCACCCGATCCCCCACCCGGACCCGGCCGGCGCGGATCAGGCGCTGCGCCCGCTCCCGGCTCTCCGCCAGCCCTCGCTCCACCAGCAGAAGATCCAGACGAACCCGACCCATCGCCCTCTTCCCCTAAACCGGATCCGCGCGTCTTGCCCCCCACAACTTCTCCGGGTAACATGAAAGCTCAGAAATCTCTTCTATGGCGGAGGTTTCATGGGTTTCCCTCTCCGCCCGGAGGGATTGCGGTGGCTGGGCAACGGGCTGATCCTCCTGGGCGTGCTGGTCTGGGTTCCCTTCCTCACAGCGACCGCAGCGGGGGAGGACTGGCCGATCCTCCCCTTCCTGGCGGCGCATCTCGCGGGCGTGCTGGGCGGGTGGCGGCTGCGGGCCCGGGCGGCGGCAATGGAAGGACGTTCCGGCGAGGCGCGGCATGGTTGGCGGCGGCGCTGGCTCAGCCGGGTTCTGATCTATCTGGGCGTGCTGGCCTGGGTCCCCTATTTCTATCAAACCCGGATCCTGGGGCGGGAGCTGGACATCTCCCCCTACCTGGCCGCGCACCTCACCGGGGTCCTCAGCGGGGTCGCCCTGCGGCTCAGCCTCGAGCTCGAGCGGCTCCGGACTCGCCGGTGACCAAGCCCCGCACTCGCTCCGGCGCGCGGATCCCGGCCTCCAGAACACGTCCGTCGGTCCACGCCCAGCTCATATGAGGCGTGTTGTGGGCGATGCCGATGCGGCCCTCCCGGTCGATGGCGATCAGCCCGCCCCGCCCATTCACCCGCTCCTCCAGCAGGCGGATGGCGGCGGTCACGGCGCCCGAAGCGGAGAGCCCCAGGGCCATGAAGTCGCAGGCCGTTTTGGCGATCACCACCCGCATCAGGGTCTCCCCCCACCCGGTGGCCACCGCCGCTCCGCTGTGATCGTCGGCGTAAGCGCCGCAGCCGATGAGGGCCGAATCCCCCACCCGGCCCGGCCATTTGTTCGACATGCCGCCGGTGGAGACCGCGGCGGCGAGGCGGCCAGCGGCATCCATGGCCGCCGCCCCGACGGTGTCCATCGGCTCGGACAGGGCCCGCGCCAGGACCTCCCGGAGATCCACGGGTCCGTCCGCCCGGAGCAGCGCCCCGCCCATAGCGTCCCGAGGGGCAGCGAGCTCGGCGTCATCGGCCATGGGCAGCCCCAGCAACTCCGCCAGGGCCTCAGCCGCCGGGCCCACGAGGAGGACATGGGGGGTGCGCTCCATCACCGCCCGGGCCAGGACGATGGGGTGGCAGACCCGACGGACGGCCGCCACGGCCCCGGCGCGCAGGGTGGTCCCTTCCATGATCAGGGCGTCCATCTCCACGGTGCCCGCCCGGGTGCGCACGCTGCCCCGTCCGGCGTTGAAAGTGGGGTCCTCCTCCAGCGTCCGCACGGCGGCCTCCACCGCGTCCAGGGCGGAGCCGCCGGCCTCCAGGATCGACCATCCCGCCTGCGCCGCCCGGCGGCATCCCTCCACCGCCGCCGCGTGGCGCTCCTCCGGGATGGTCCCCGCGCCTCCGTGAACGATAAGGATCGGTCGCGGCATCGGAGCGCCTTTACCGCAAGGGAAGTTGGCATCTCCAAGGATAGCCGGGCTTAGGGTTCGGCCGCCAGTCCCCTCTCACGGGCAGACGAAGGGAGGAGACATCACCAGCGGGAGATACACCCGATAGGGCCCGGGAGGTGGGCTGGGTGGGGGAGGCACCACGCTGCGGACCGCCGCTTCGGCGTTTAACCGGCCGTATCCATAGACGTCATCCCGCCCGGGGGTCCCCAGGTCCACAGCGGTGCGGAGCAGGGCGCCGCACACCTAACTCGCCGTCAGAGCCGGCCGCGCCGACCACGCCAGCCCCGCCACCCCGGCCACATGGGGCGTGGCCATGGAGGTGCCATCGGCCCATGCATAAGCCCCGCCATTTAAAGTGGACAGGATGTCAACCCCCGGTGCGGCGATGTCCACATAGGATCCGGAATTCGCGGCGGCCACCCCGATCACCCCGGGATAGGCGGTTGTTTGAACCATCGCATCGTGCACCTCGAACCGGCGGCATCTGCGCGCGAGTCAAAAGAGGGTTTGTGGGATAAAATGGATTTCGGGATCCGCGGCGGATGTTCGGGGATTCGGCGGACTTCGGACCTCCGATCCTCAGCCATCCCGCAAAGGGCAGAGCGCAACTCGTGCGAGACAAGCCGGATCGCCATAGGAGGCCGGATGTTCTCGGACACCCATCCGAAGATCCGGGCCCTTCAAATCGAATGGATCCGACGCATGCCGCCGTGGAAGAAATTCGCGATCGTGGATAGCCTCAACGAGACCGTCCGCACGCTGGCCATCAGCGGCATCCGACAGCGCCATCCGCAGGCCACGCCCGAAGAGGTGCGCCGGATGCTGGCCGAGATGCTGCTGGGAGCCGAGCTGGCCGCAAAGGTGTATGGCCGTGCCCGGTGAAACCACGCGCATCACCTTGCTGGTCGCTCAAGCCCTCGAGCGCCTCGGCATCCCGTATGCCATCGGCGGGGCGCTGGCCAGCTCCCTGCACGGGGTCATGCGTTCCACGCTGGATGTGGATATCGTGGCCGATATACGCCTGGAGCATATCCCTGCCCTGATCGATGCTCTTTCTGAGGAATTCTACATTGACGCAGAGATGGTCCGCAGCGCCGTTGAGCATAAAAGCAGCTTCAATCTCATCCATTATGAAACCGCCTTCAAGGTAGACATCTTCATCTGCAAACCGCGGCTCTTTGATCAGATGCAACTGGAGCGACGCCAACGGCTGATCATTGCGACTGAGCCAGCAGGAAGCGTGTATGTGATCAGCCCGGAAGACATCATCCTCGCCAAGCTGGAATGGTATCGAATGGGCGGCGAGGGCTCTAAGCGCCAATGGGAAGACGTGCTGGGTGTGCTGAAAGTTCGCGCCGGCGAACTCGATATGGATTACATGCACCGCTGGGCAAACGAGCTGGGGGTAGCGGATTTGCTGGAGCGCGCCTTGCGAGAGGCGGAGATCCAATGATCGCGGATCGCCGGCCGGTTGCCTCTGAAGATGAACGGCCACCCCAATGTCAGCGCGGGCACCTGCGGGCTTCTTTCCACCTGTCGGCAGGCCGCAGCGCCTCACGAAGGGAGAGCGGCTCGGAGAGCCCCGCTCCGTTTGGCCCCTTTATTTCAGACACCAACCCGAGGCGACCCCGGCTTCGCATGACTCATCCCGCGAGCGCAGAAGACGCCGGGATCGCGCCCCCTCTCCGCAGCGCGCTTCCTATCGATTCCCCAAACACCTCTGCCTCGAAGCGGAAGAGGCGGGCTTCCGGCCATCGCCAGGCGTCCTCCGGAAGGCCCGCTTTGAGGCAGATGGCCCGCAGGAAGGCCTCCCGATCCCATCCCTGCTCCACCGGGACCTGGGGGAGCAGCAACCCCGTGCGGCCCCCCGCCAGGATGAAGAGGCCGTCCCGCCCGATCACGATCTCCTCAGGGTCGGCCACCGGCCGCAGCGGGGAGAGGACGCTGATCTCATATTCCAGATGGGGCAACTCCTCCACGGTCACGGGAGGGAAGCGGGGATCGTCAAGGGCGGAGAGCACCGCCACCCGCTGCACGGCGTGGGCGAGATCCGAGCGCGGCCAGACCTCCCCCCGGCATCCCCGCAGGCGGCCGCCCCGGGTCAGGGTCACGAAACAGGCGCGGGGCAATTGCAAGGCGGGGGACGAAACCGACAGCTCCGGCAGGGGCCGCCCCTGCACCGCGTGGTTCACCGCCTCCCGGGCGATTTCCAGAAGGGTGCGGCGGTCCTCCGCCCCGAGGGGCGGGTCCGGCTCCCGGGCGAAGCGGATGGCCGCGTAGCCCACCACATGGTCCTTGCGCCCGTAGGGGACGTCGCTGGAGTTGGCGTAGCGGAGCAGGGTCGTGTGGACCGCGCCGGTGCGCCGGGCGTAGGCCATGGCCGTGCGCACGGGCCCCTCGCCGCACATCAGCGTCGCCAGCCCCGGGATCCGACGGGCCATCCACTCCGCGATGGTGTGGCGAAGCAGCTCCTCATCCAGGGAGAGGATGGCGCCGATGGCGCTGAGGTCCACCTGATGGGCGTGCTCATCCCGCGGGTAGTGGGAGAGGTCGCTGCTGGCGATGACAATGGCCCGCCGGCCGGCCAGGGCCCGGGCCAGGGCCTCCGCGAGGGCCTCGATGTTCTCCGGGGAAGGCTCCCCGATCATCACCGGGACGAAGCGCAACCCGGGGAACAGCCGCTGCAGGAAGGGAAGCTCCACCTCGATGGAATGCTCCTCCAGGTGGACCTCGGGGACGAAGCGCAGCGGCGGGCCTGCGGCGAGCAGGGCGTCAGCCAGCTCCTCATCGATGGGGATCTCCCCCAGAGGGGTCCGCCACGCCCCCCGCGCCCATACGGAGATTTCGTGGAAGAAAGGCTCGACGTGGTTGGTGCCCAGCACCACCACCGCGTCGTAAGGACGGCCCTCCAGCTGCCGGAACCCCCACGCGGCCACATGGCCCGAGTAGATGTAGCCGGCGTGGGGGACGATCAGGGCGGCCGGCTCGGTCTCGTAGCGGGGCGCCTCCGCGAGCAGGCGATCCACCATTTCCTGCAGCGCCCCCGGGTCTGCCGGGTAGAAGGCGCCGGCCACCGCAGGCTCCCGGACAAGCGTGGTCCGATACGCCATCCCAGGCTCCTTTCCCTGTGAACGGGCGAGCGCCCGCGGGAGCGTTCACAGGATCGCGATCTCCCAATCCACCACCATCACGTCCGGCCGATGGGCCTGGATCCAGCGGACGGCGCCCTCCAGCGTGGCGTGGATGTGGCCGGCGTCGTTGGAGATGGTGGCCAGGCCCAGCCGGGCCGATTGCGGGAAGTCCTGATGATCGATCTCCGCCGCCGCCACGTTGAAGGACTGGCGCAGATGGGCGATAAGGGATTTCATCACGCTGCGCTTGTCTTTTAACGACAGCGCCTCCGGCAGATGCAGCTCCACCGTGCAGGTGCCTACGACCATCGCCACGCTCCTTGCCGGGGCTCCCCTTCCCGCCTCAGGATGGCTACGCGATCCCGCCACGCCGGGATCCGCGCCGCCTCCGCCGGGGTCAGGTCCCCCGGAAAGACATGGATGTTCAGGAGCTCGCGGAACGCGATCAGGATCGCCTCCGCCGCCGCCTCGAAAGCCACCGGGTGCCCCACGGCCTCCCGGAGGGTGATCGCCCGCCGACGGAGCCGCTCGGGATCCGGCCCGCGGCGCAGATACCGGGCGATGGCCCCCGGGTCGCCGTCCAGGGGCAGGGAGCCGTGCTGCAGCACCACGCCGCGATGACGCCACTGGGCGCTGCCCATGATCTTGCGCCCGCCCACGGTGAGCTCGGAATCTGTGGGCACCTCGAAGCAGACGAACCCCTCGCCCCGGACGCGCGGATCCAGCGGGGGGGCCAGGGCGACGTCGGGGACGCCCAGGGCGCGTAAGGCGGCCGCGAAGGCCTGGGCGAACCGGCGGAAGGTCTCCGGTATACCCCCCGCCGCCCGAGGGTCGGCCTCCGGGAAGATCACGCTGTAAGTGAGCTCGTCCGCGTGAAGGATGGCCCGCCCCCCTGTGGGCCGCCGCACCACCTCGACCCCATCGGCCCGACAGCGCGAGAGATCCACCTCCTCCACCGGCTGGCTCCGCCCCAGGCTGAGGCAGGGCGGATCCCAGCGGTAGAACCGCACCGTCGGCGGGGCCTCTCCGGCCGCCACGGCCTCCACGATGGCCCCATCGATGGCCATCTGAGTGGCGCCGTCCGCAGGAGGCGACCACAGCAGACGCCAGCGGGCCGGTGGGAAGGTCACGGGCGGGACAGGCGATCCTGCAGCCACTCGATCAACACCTCTTCCAGCTCCCGGCGACATTCTTCCAGGGTCGCTCCGGTAGCGTAGACCTCCGGGTACACCTCGATCTCTCCGTAATAGGTCCCGTCCTCCAGCTGGCGGAAGCGGGCCTTTTCCATCGCGGCCTCGACCAATGCGGAAAACATCGATTCGCTCCTCCCGGTGGCTCAGGGAAACCCGTGGGGCGCCCACGCCCCGGAGCGATGTCCTCGCGGATAATCCCCATCGAGTCCCCATCTCTCACTCATTTTAACGCATCCGGGCGGACCGAACGCCCGCATCCTCACGCTCCGGGAAAGTCCGGAGGCCCAGGGCGGCGAGTAACTGAAGGAATCCTTCGGGATCGGGGACGGCGAAGAGATGGGTGGGGCAGCGGCAGTCGCTGCTGCCGAAGTGCGGGATGGCGGGGGGCAGGTGTTCGGCCAGGGCCCGGGCCAGGGCGCACTCCGCAGCGGGATCCTCCGTTTCCCTCACGAAAGCGCCCCGCCATCGCCCGACGGCGAGCAGGTAATCGATGTGCCAGCGGCGCACCGGGTTTCGGCCCTCCGCCACCCTCCGGTGGCGCTCCAACCGCTGGAAGCCTCCGGGCCCCCGGGCCGAGCCCACGTAGGCGTAGGTCCCAGCGAGCGGCCAGCGCCCGAGCCGGCCGACAGTCACTTCCCCCCACACCTCCAGCGACAGCACATAAACGCCCCGCGCGGCTTTCATCCCGGACCCTCTAAAAGGACCTGAGCTTCCTCCATCCGTTCCAGAGCCCATGCGGCGTGCTCCTGCAAGATGGGGTCCTCATCGGCCCGCCAGCGCTCGAGCAGCGGGCGGAGCGAACGCGCCCGCAGGTTCCCCGCGACCACCAGGGCGTTGCGCACCAGCCCCCGCCGTTTGGCCCGGCGGATGGCGCTGCGGCGGAACCGCGCCCGGAATGCTTCCTCATCCATCCTTAGGACCTCCGCCAGGGCCAAGCGGGGGATCCCTTCCCGGGGCTGGAAGGCCGGCTCAGCGGTCGGCCGGGCGAACCGCCGGTTCCAGGGGCAGACTTCCTGGCAGATGTCGCACCCGAAGATCCAGTCCCCGATCGCTGCCCGCCGCTCCGTCGGGATCCCCTCCCGCCGCTCGATGGTCAAGTAAGAGAGACAGCGCTCCGCCTCCAGGGTGCGATCGGGGCGGATACAGCCGGTCGGGCACGCCTCGATGCAGCGGGTGCAGGTGCCGCAGTGGTCCGTTGGAAAGGGCGGGTCGGGCTCCAGCTCCAGATCCACCAGCAGGATCCCCAGGAACAGGTAGGAGCCCAGGCGCGGGTGGATGAGCATGCTGTTCTTGCCGATCCATCCCAGGCCGGCCTGGACGGCCCAGGCCCGCTCCAGCACCGGCCCGGTGTCCACGTAGATCCGTCCCCGCACCGGGCGGCCGGCCTCCCGGTTGAGGAACGCCAGGAGCGCCTCCAGGCGCTCCCGCAGGACCTCGTGGTAGTCCTCCCCCCAAGCGTAGCGGGCGACCCGTCCCTGCGGCACATCCTCCCGGGGCGGCGGGGGATCCCCGGCGTAGTAGTTCATCGCCACCACGATGACGGAGCGGGCCTCCGGCCAGAGGTTGCGGATGTCCCGGCGTTTCTCGATGGCGTCGGGCCGGGTGAGATAGGCCATGGTGGCCGCGCGGCCCGCGCGGACCCATTCCTCATAGCGATCGGCGGAGGGCGTGGGGCCCGCCGCGGCCACCCCGATCAGATCGAAGCCGAGGGAGCGGGCATAGGCTTTCAGGCGCTCCTTGAGGACCACGGCTCACACCACATCCGCGGGGAGCGGCTCCGCGCGGACCAGCCCCAGGATGTGGCGGGCGATGACCAGGCGCTGGATCTCGCTGGTGCCCTCCCCGATGGTCATCAGCCGGGCGTCCCGGTAGAGCCGCTCCACCGGGAACTCCCGGCTGTAGCCGTAGCCGCCGTGGATCTGGATGGCGTTGCGGGTCACGCGCTCGGCCATCTCGCTGGCGAAGAGCTTGGCCATGGCCGCGGCCTGGGTGTAGGGGAGCCCCTGATCCCGCAGCCAGGCCGCCCGATACACCAGCAGCCGGGCGGCCTCGATCTCCACCGCCGCGTCGGCCAGCATCCACTGGACGGCCTGATAAGCGGCGATGGGCTGGCCGAAGGCGGTGCGCTCTTTCGCGTAACGGACCGCCTCCTCGAAAGCGGCCTGGGCCAGGCCCACCGAGAGGGCGCCGATGCCGATGCGCCCCCCGTCTAAGACCTGCAGGGCGTAAGGCAGGCCTCGCCCCGGCTCCCCCAGGAGGTGATCCAGGGGCACTCGCACATGATCGAAGGTCACGGCGTGGGTGGGGGAGCCGTGGAGCCCCATCTTTTTCTCCGGCGGGGCGATGGAGAGGCCCGGGGCGTCCGTGGGGACGAGGATCAGGCTGAGGCCGCGCTTGCCGGCCTCCGGGTCCGTGCGGCACAGGGTGACGATCACCTCGGCGATGCCGGCGTTGGTGCACCACATCTTCTGGCCGGTGATCACCCACTCGTCCCCATCGCGGACCGCGGTGGTGCGCACGGCGCCTAAGTCGCTGCCGCAGTGAGGCTCCGTCAGGGCCAGGGCGGCCAGTCCGTTGCGGCCGCTGGTCAGGGCCGGCAGCCAGCGCCGCTTCTGGGCCTCGCTGCCGAAGAGGAGGATCGGCGCCAGTCCCAGGCCGTTGTGGGCCGCCAGGGAGAGGGCGGTGGAGCCGCATCCCCGGGCGATCTCCTCGATGGCGATGGCGGCGCTCACATGGTCCAGCCCCGCCCCGCCGTAGTCTTCCGGGACCGTCAGGCCCAGCAGGCCCAGGGAGGCCCCTTTGCGGACTGCCTCCCAGTTGAACTCGCCGCGCTCATCCACATGGCGGGCGCGGGGCTTCAGCTCCTGCTCGGCGAACTCCCGCACCGCCTGTCGGAACAGCCGTTGCTCCTCGCTCAGGCGGAAATCCATGGCGCCTCCCGGAAACGCAAAGCTCGGTCTCTTCGCTTCACGGCCTTCCTCCTCTACAGGAGGGGCATGCCGGGCCACGCGGGGACGCTGCGGCATCCCTCACGGCGCCGCCGGCTCCGGGAAGTCCGCCCCCAGGCGGATGACCAGATCGCAGGCGCAGGCGAGATCCGGCGCGGGCTGCACCGCGGTGAGGGGGAGGCCCAGCCATCCCGCCACCTGACGGCCGGCCTCCAGGGCCTCCGGGCGGGCCAGGATGCGGGTCTGCCCGTAATCGGAGCGATCCGCGTTCCCCACCTCCACGATCTCCGCGCCGAGAGAGCGAAGGAGCTCCGCCACCCGACTCGCCAGGCCCGGCCGCATCGTCCCGTTCTGGACGGAGATGCGGGCCTTCAGGCGCATCGGCTGGGGCCCGAACAGGTCCGTCAAGGCTTCCTGGACCTTCTCGGGGATGCGGATCAGCACCTCGGCCCCGTCGGGGGTGGTGGCCGGGATGGTCATCGAGGGGCCGATGGTCACCATCCGGATCCGGTCATCGGGGATGCGGGCGGCCAGGCGGGCGAGGGCGATCATCTCCTCCAGGGAGAGGTTTGTGCGGACTCCATCCTGAACCGTCTCCCAGAGCGCCGGGGCCCGAGCGATCAGCTCCGGCAGCATGTTCAGCCGAAGCACCCGCTCCCGCACCGCCTGGATCACCTGCTGCTGGCGGCGCATGCGATCGAAGTCCCCCCCACGGGTGGCCCGCGTCCGCGCGTATTTCAACGCCGTCCGCCCATCGAGATGCTGGCACCCTGCCTCGATGTGGAAGGGCTCATACCCGTAACGGGCGTCCGGGTAATGGGGATCATCGATGGCCTCCGGGACGCACAGATCGATGCCGCCCAGCAGATCGATGGCCTTCTCAAAGGCGGTGAAGTTCACCCGCACGTAATAGGAGGTAGCGATCCCGAAGTTATAGCGCAGGGTCTCCTGGGCCAGGGCGATCCCGCCGTCCGGGTAGCCGGGGTAGCCGTAGGCGTCCCCCAGAAAGTGGGCCGTGTTGATGCGGTTCTCCCCGAAACCGGGGATCGTCACCCACAGATCGCGGGGGATGGAGAGCACCCCGGCGGAGAGACCCACGGGATCGATCGTCACCACCATGATCGTGTCGGTCCGCCAGGGGCCTGACTCCCCCTCCCGCTGATCGATCCCCAAAACCAGGATGTTCACCCGCTCCTTCCCGTTCCACTCCGGAAGATGGAGGGGGCCGCTGTGGGTGGTGGGAGAGGAAGAGACGGAGGCTCCGGGGGGCGGGAGGCTGGGGACGGCGCGCAGGGCCTCCTGGAAGGCCAGACGATACGCCACGAGGCCCAACCCTGTCCCGATCCCCAGCACCCCCAGCGCCCAGAGGAGCCCGAGGAGGGGGAGCCGCCGCCATGGCGTCTGGATCCCGGGTGCCATGCCTGTCTCCTCAGCGAACCGCCTGGAGATCCCGGGGCCCGAAGGGTTCCGGCAGCAGGGCCCGCAGGGAGGTCTCCCGCACGTGTCCTTTCGCGTCGACCAGGAGGATCCGCAGGTCCGTGGAGAACTCGGAGAGGACCTGGCGGCAGGCTCCGCACGGAGTGCCGCCGTTTTCGGTGGCGACCGCGATGGCGGTGAAATGATGCTCCCCTTCGGAGATGGCCTTGAACACGGCCACCCGCTCCGCGCACAGCCCAAGGGGGTAGACCGCGTTCTCCACGTTGCATCCGGTGAACACCTGGCCGGAGGCGCTCAGCAGGGCAGCCCCCACCCGGTAGCCGGAGTAAGGGGCGTAGGCCCGCTCACGCATCCGGAGGGCCAGCTCTACCAGCGCCCGATCTTCCATCCGTGGGGTTCCTTTCCGTTGGAAGTTCATGCACGGGAATTATAGCGCAGCCGCCTCTTCCGATCGGGGGCTGGCCCTATCCGCGGTGAAGCCCCAGCTGGCGCTCCAGCGTCCCGGCCAGCCGGCCGAGGGTGTAGTTAACGATGAAATAGATCACCGAGACCACGTAGAGGGTTTCCATGGGGTTGCGCTCCCCCTGAAAGAGGATCACCCCCCGCCGGTAGAGCTCGATGAACCCGATGATGGCGCCCAGGGAGGTGTCCTTCACCAGGGTGGCGAACTGGGCCACCAGCGGGGGAAGGGCCCGTCGGAAGGCCTGGGGGAGGATGACCAGGCGCATCGCCTGGCCGTAGGTCAAGCCCAGGGAGCGGGCGGCCTCCCACTGGCCTCGGGGGAGGGAGAGGATGGCCGCGCGCAGGGCCTCGCCGTTCACCGCGCCCGTGTAGAGCCAGAGGGCGGCGATCACCGCCGCGTCGGGCCGGGTCAGCGCCTCTATCCCCAGCTGCCGGCCCAGGGCGCTCAGGCGCAGGAAGAGATAAAACATCAGCCCCAGGAGGGGGAGAGCCCGGATGCCTTCCACCAGGGCGATCACGGGGTAACGGAGCCAGAGCGGGCCGCTCAGGCGGGCCAGAGCGAAGAAGAGGGCCAGGGGAATGCTGGCCAGGATGGCGATGGCCGAGGCCTCCAGGGTGAGAAGCAGCCCCAGGGCCAGGAACCGCCAAGTGGATCCCTCGAGAAACGGCGCGAACCGCGCCGGCTCCATGCGGAAGGCCAGGGGGATCAGGGCCAGCACGATCCCCACGCCCACCAGGGTCTGCCAGGGTCGCTCCGATGCCTGCATCCCCTCCGCCTCAGAAGAGGATCCGCAGACGGCGCTCCAGAAAGTTCACCAGCCCGCTGAGGGGCACGGTGATCACCAGATAGAGAAGAAAGGCGATCAGCATCGGCCAGTCGGCGAAGGTGCGGCCGATCACGAACTCCGCCTGATACAGCAGTTCCTCGACAGCGATGGCCGAGGCGATGGAGGTGTTCTTCACCAGGGCGATGAACACAGTGCCCAGGGGCGGGATCATCATGCGGAAGGCTTGAGGCAGCAACACCAGGCGGACCATCTGGGGGAAGGTCATGCCCAGGGAGAGGGCGGCCTCGATCTGACCCCTGTGGACCGACTGGAGGCCGGCCCGCACCACCTCCGCGACGAAGGCGGCCGTGTAAACCCCCAGCCCGGCCACCGCGCTATCGAAAGAAGTGGGGAGCCGGATCCCCGCCTTGGGCAACCCGCTGTAGACGAAGACCAGCACCGGCAACAGCGGGATGTCCCGGAAGAACTCCACATACCCGGCGGCGAACCAGCGAAGGGGAGGCACCGGGGAGACCCGCAACACCCCGATCAGCGTCCCCAGGGCCAGGGCCACCCCCATGCTGGCCAGGGAGAGCCGCAGGGTCGTCCACAGGCCCAGAAGCAGGTAATGCCAGACGTCCGCCGTGCTCATGGTTCCACCCGAATGGGGGGCCTGGGATCCGTGCGGATAAGAACCGGCGGGGCGCCGTGAGCGCCCCGCCGGCGGATCTCCCCATCGGAGGGGGTCACGGCTGGCTCACCGCCCGCCAATCATCCGGCGGGGGGTCCGGCACCGTGTCGCTGGGGACCCACTTCTTGTAGATTTCCTTCCCGCGGCCGGGGGACTGGGGCCTC
>Ga0081478_155090_pt1 | contig 69209 bp, 69 predicted proteins | sample OctSprmetagenome_FD_70983 | JGI IMG/M metagenome (GOLD analysis project Ga0081478, IMG submission 70983) | Hot spring and microbial mat streamer communities from Octopus Spring Streamers, Yellowstone National Park, USA - T=80-84 v2 (version 2) | ecosystem: Environmental > Aquatic > Thermal... | reverse complement strand
CCTATAATACATTGTTGGAACCCCTATTCTCCTCAAACGCCTCCTAAGAACCCTATCGTTCGTAGCCGCTATAACCCTACACCTACTCTTCAGACTTAGAGCTAGAGCCACTATAGCGTCATCGACCCCGCCTTCAACCTCACCTAGCACAACCACACCCACCTCCTCTACGAGGTTCAACGCCCTCCTAGCTATCCTAGATCTCAACCCCCCACCCTCTGCTATCCTAGAGAGCTCCTCTAGAACCCCTTTAACCGTAACCAGCTTATAGGAGCCAGCTATTACACCATCTATGGAGGATAAGGGTATAGTCCCCCGGGCTATATCGAGTACTATGCTTGTATCCAGTACTACGATTAAACCCTCACAACCCCCCAGCCTATCAGCCTCCATCTACCTACAACCTTCCTACTAATAGCTACCTTAGCACCCCTCCATGACACCACGGGCCTCGCCAGGTCAACGTCTAAGACACCCCTCCTAACCCCTCTTACGAGGGCTGGGACTGTCGACGGGCCTATGGAGAGTAGTAGCTGCTCCCTGGGCTTCAGAGGCTCGACCCTAACCTCTCCCCGGGTGCCAACGAGTGTTTCGAAGAGGCTGTACTCTATGGTTAAGCTCGTATACTCAGGTGGTAGCTGGCCTGGCTTACCAGCTATGTTTCCAACCATGTTATCAGCCTTTGTTATCGAAGGGTCGAGAGTGGTAGCTATAGCTACAAGCCCTCCGGGCCTCGCCTCGTCAACCTCAAGGCCGCCATATCTAAGCCCTTCAATCCTGGTTACCACAGGCTCGTAGCCTATACTTCCATCCCTCCTCCTAACCTGCAACCCCGGTCTTATCTCAATCTCATCGCCCACCCTAAACCTACCCTGTATAACAGAGCCTCCTAGAACACCTCCTACAAGCTTCTCTGGCAGCGTTCCAGGCTTGTTGACATCAAAGCTTCTAAGCACGTACATTAAAGGAGGCTTATCTAAATCCCTCTCAGGTGTCGGTATATACTCTTCTATTGCAGCTAGGAGGGCATCAACATTAACCCTCTTAAGAGCGCTCACAGGGATTACGGGGGCGCCCTCCGCTATAGTCCCCTCAAGGAATCTCTCTATCTCCTCATAACTCTCCCTAGCCCTCTCAGGTGTTACAACATCAACTTTATTCTGTGCTACGATAATGTTCTTGATACCAAGGATCTCTAAGGCAACCAGATGCTCTCTCGTCTGAGGCTGGGGGCACGGCTCGTTAGCGGCTACCACCAATATAGCTCCATCCATGACAGCGGCTCCTGAGAGCATAACAGTCATAAGGGTTTCATGGCCTGGTGCATCTACAAATGAGAGTCTTCTAACTAGCTCTGGCTTCGCCCCAGGCTTACACTCGCACACAGGCTCCGGGGTGTACATTTCAGGGTAACCGCAACCCCTGCAAACCCACACCTCTCCATCAGCGTATCCAAGCTTTATAGTCATAGCCTTCCTTATCTCCTCACTATGCCTCATAGTCCAGATTCCTGTGAGGGCTTGAACCAACGTAGTCTTACCATGATCTACATGCCCTACAACCCCTATGTTAACCTCCGGGTACTTCTCCACCTTCAAAACCTCAGCCCTCATAAGCTATAACTAGGTTAAGCTGAGCTAAGCTAGTCTTCCTCCTCTCAGCTCTAGGATCTGGTATCATGCGACCTCTAACACTCTTCCTAACCCTCTCACCCTCCCTCCTAGGTTTAAAGCCTGGAGGCCCTGAAAGCAGTATACTCCACCTACCCGTACCCGGGACGCCTGGATGCATGGGTATTCCTGTAGCGTCAACACCCCCGGCTACCTTAAGCCTCAACCCCTTCAATCCAACGAGGCTTCCATCAATATAATCTCCTATCTCAAGACCGGCAATCCTCGTAGCAACATCATCGCCAACAGCCACCTGCCACGACATAGCCCTGGAAGCCTCAGCCTCACCCTCACTAGACCCTATAGCCTCTAGTAGTAGAGCCTCGCTAACCCAAACCTCCCCCTCGGGCACAGAATCGCTAACCTCAACCCTAAACGGAATCTTAGCCTTCCTCCCCTCAACCTTAAACCTCAAAGTCATAACTCCAACCTCCCCTAGGCCAAGCCTCTCAAACATCCCCTTACTAACCTTAGCTAGCGGGAGCTCCACCCTCTCCTGCTCCTTACTCTTCCTCATAGAATCACTATAGGGAATATCCTGGACGCCCCTAACCTTAACTCTAATCACATCACCCTTAGCCTTGGGATCCGATATAACCACCCTTAGAGGAGGCCTCTCCTTACTAGCCATTCGAACAACCCTAGTACGCTCCACTAGGAGTAAACCTTATAAACATAGCTAGGCTTGAGATCTAATTAGATAAGGTGGAGACGGCTAGAAGCCCCTTACTCTAGGGTAGACTATGGTTATAGCTATTAGGCTTTCTTCCAACATGTAAAGGTGGGGGCTATTATGGGGTTTGGTGAGGTTAGGAAGCTTAGACAGCCTATAGTAGTGGTTTTAGGGCATGTGGATCACGGTAAGACTACGTTGCTTGATAAGATTAGGAAGACGGCTATAGCTGTTAGGGAAGCTGGGGGTATGACCCAGCATATTGGGGCTAGCTTGGTCCCAGCAGATGTTATAGAGTCTATAGCTGAGCCTCTTAAGAAGACTGTCCCTGTTAAGCTCGTTATACCAGGCCTACTCTTCATAGACACTCCGGGTCACGAGCTGTTCTCGAATCTTAGGAGGAGGGGTGGTAGTGTTGCTGACTTCGCTATACTAGTCGTAGACGTTATGGAGGGGCCTCAACCGCAAACCTATGAGGCCTTAGAACTTCTAAGGTCTAGGAGGACTCCCTTCATAGTGGCAGCTAACAAGATAGATAGGATTCCAGGTTGGAAGCCTAACCCGGATACACCGTTTATATTCAGCTTCCAGAAGCAGGGTGAAATGGTTAGAGGGGAGCTTGAGAGGAGGGTCTACGATATAATTGGGAAGCTCTACGAGAAGGGGATCCCATCGGAGCTCTTCACTAGGATAAAGGATTACACGAAGAAGGTCGCGGTAGTCCCTATATCAGCTAGGACCGGTGAGGGTGTGGCGGAGCTCCTAGCTATACTAGCTGGTTTAACACAACAGTATATGAGGGATAGGCTTAGGTACGCTGAGGGGCCTGCTAGGGGTGTTGTCTTAGAGGTTAAAGAGCAGCACGGTCTCGGAGCTGTTGTAGATGCTATTGTCTACGATGGCGTTATAAGGGTTGGTGATGTGGTAGTCCTCGCAGGTAAAAGTGGGCCTGTGGTGACCACAGTTAAAGCACTGTTAATGCCTAGACCTCTAGAGGAGATTAGGGCTAGAGAGGCTAAGTTCATGCTTGTAGAAGAGGTTGTAGCAGCTGCAGGTGTTAGAATAGCTGCTCAAGGCCTAGAGGATGTCCTAGCAGGCTCCCCTCTATACGTGGTTGGGGATGGAGATCACTCTAAGTACGTGGAGTTGGTTAGAGAGGAGGTTGGAGGTATAGTTATTAGAACTGATAACATAGGGGTTGTAGTTAAAGCTGATACCCTGGGGACCCTTGAGGCTATAGTGGAGGCTCTGAGGAGGAGGGGTGTCCCGGTTAGGATAGCAGATGTAGGTCATGTGAGTAGGAGTGATGTGATAGATGCAAGTGTAACAGCTAGAATTGATAAGTACCTAGGCGTAATACTAGCCTTTAACGTCAAGATACTACCTGAAGCGGAGGAGGAGGCTTCAAGAACCGGGGTTAGGGTGTTCTCAAACAACATAATATACAGGCTTTTAGAGGAGTACGAGGAGTGGGTTAGGAGGGAGAAAAGCGAGGAGAGGGTTAGAGCTTTAGAGGCTCTCGTAAGACCGGGGAAGGTAAGGATAATACCTGGATATGTGTTTAGGAGAAGCGACCCTGCAATAGTAGGGGTTGAAGTTTTAGGGGGCATAGTGAAACCAGGATACCCTGTAATGGACGCAACTGGGAGACCACTGGGGAGGATAATGGCTATAAAGGATAGGGATAGAAGCTTAGCTGAAGCTAGAACAGGAGCCGCTGTAGCAATATCGATACAGGGGAGAGTGCTGGTAGGAAGACATGTAGATGAAGGTGACATAGTATACACTGATGTACCAGCAGAGCACGCTTCAAAGCTTATAACGGAATTCCAGGATATGCTATCACTAGACGAGCTAATGACCTTAAAGGAGATAGTGGAGGTGAAATATAACAGTGGGGATAAGAGCTATCTAACACCACTACTTAAAATCAAGAAAGTACTTGAGAAACCTATGTAATTAAACCCTCCGCACGCTCACACACTAGTAATCTGAGACGACCTCCAGGTCGCTGAATAACACCTTATACTCCCTATAGAAAGACTCCTCGGAGTCGGAAGCGTGCACAATGTTCTCTAGTATCGATAGGGAGTAGTCCCCCCTAATGGTCCCCGGCTGTGCTTTCCTACCATCCGTAACCCCTATCATTATCCTCGCTACGCTTATTGCAGACTCACCCTCTAAGATCATTGCCACCACAGGCCCGCTAGTAACGAATTTCACGAGCTCCTCGTAGAAAGGCTTACCCCTATGAACCTCGTAGAACTGCTCCGCCTGCTCCCTAGTCATCCAGGTCATTTTAAGAGCTTTCAATCTAAACCCTTTCCTCTCAAACCTCGATATAACCTCCCCCACTAAACCCCTCCTAACACCATCTGGTTTAACCACTACAAGGGTCCTCTCAAGGGGCATCCCTAAGCTACCTCACTCACCTTCCTAACCCTCTTAACCCATGAAAGCCTAGCGGGGTTTCTGCCCATTCTAAAGCTCTTCCTACACTTACTACTACAAAACCAGTATATCTCCCCCTTAACCGTAACATACATCATCCCAGTCCCCGGCTCTATGGTTTTACCGCAAAAGCTACAAACCCTCTCCTTAGGCAAAGCCTAGACACCTAACTCTCTATAACTGTAAGAGCTTAATAGGCTTAAATAGCCTAGTAAAGGCGGGGGGTTAGAGGAGGTTGAGCTCTGAGGAGAGGAGCGTGGTGGAGGAGATAGGTTACCCGGCTGAGGTTATACAGATAATAGGTAGGACTGGTGTTACAGGAGAGGTTACCCAGGTTAGGGTTAGGATACTGGAGGGTAAGGATAAGGGTAGGATATTAACGAGGAACGTCATGGGGTCTGTGAGGATCGGGGATATAGTCATACTAAGGGAGACTGAGAGGGAGGCTAGAAAACTCTCGGGTAAGAGATGAGGATAAAAGCTATGAAGCTAACAGAGATTACATTAGCGATTGTGGACGACCTCCTAGTCGTTGGAATCCTACTCCTAGCCCCTGTAGTCATAGCGTATAAGATTAACATAGTGGGGTTAGAGGAGGTGCTGGTGATAGCGTTAATCCTATTAGCGGTTGCAGCCTTCATCATATACAAGGTCGTAGAAGTCTATAGGAGGGAGGTTAAGGTCGGCATGGAAACTTATATAGGGAGGAAGGCTACGGTAGTCGAGGTCTCAGGGTCTAGGTTAATAATATTAGTTGAAGGGGAGCTCTGGAATGCGGAGTGCGAGAACTGTGAGGCTGTTAAACCAGGAGATAGGGTTTTAGTAACGGGTTTTCATGAGGGTAGGTTTAGGGTGAGACCTCTAAGCTCCGGCTGAGATCATTTAACATAATCCTTCCCTATAAGCTCTCTCGCCACAATATACCTCATGATGTTTTGAGCCCCCTCAGCTCCAACTAGGTATGATAGCACGCCTAGCAACCCCCTATTCACCTTAGATTCCTTTATATAGGATAGACCCCCTATAGTCTTCATGGCTGTCTCAAGGATCTTGAGTGCTACCTCCACAGCTTTTATCTTCGAGGCTGCAGCGTAGAAGGCTAAATCCCCTGGCTTTAACCCGGGCTCCCTCCTCGCATATATCCTATCTGCCATCCACGCAGATTTATAGACTAGCAGTCTTGCGGCCTCAAGCTCTACAGCTAGCTCTGCTAGCGGGAAGCTCACAGCCTGGAAGCTTGCTATAGGCCTTTCAAATAACACCCTCTCCCTAGACCATTTAACAGCCTCTTCTAGAGCCCACCTAGCAACTCCTAGGTTAGCTGCTGCCACCATTATCCTCGCTACGTTAAACCCCTCCATAGCTACGTAGAAGCCCCTACCCTCACCTCCAACAACTGTGTCGAGGGGCGTCCGAGCCCCCTTTAGTGTGAGAATCCCAGTTGATATACCGTGTCTTCCTATGGTCTTCAGCATACTATACTCCAACCCCTCAACCGACCTACCATTCCTCCTGGCTATGAAGGCGAACGCAGTTAAACCCCTATGCCTATCCTCCAGCCTACCGGTTCTAGCTAGTAGAAGCCAGCCCCCCGTATCAAGCTGTTCTAAAGTCTCCCTAACACCGCTAACGTATATCTTCTCACCCCACAAGCTGTAATAGCCGTCCTCTCGGGTAGCCGAAGCTCTAAGCCCGGCCACATCACTACCCCCCTGAGGCTCCGTGGAGGCTATGCCGAAGAAAGCCCTCCCAGAGCCTACGAGGGGGAGTATTTCAAGCTTAACATTCTCACTACCGTAGAGGTATAGTATGTAGGGCCAAGCGTTATTCAAGAGAGTGTACACAGCCGTAGCCATCGAGGGATCATGGTAGCCCACTTCCTCAGCAGCTATAACTGCTAGGGTAAACGTGCCACCCTGACCTCCATACTCCTCTGGAACTGGGATAGCGAAGAAACCCTGAGAGCCCATATCCCTTATGAGCTCAACGGGAATCAAACCACTCTCATCAATAGACTCCCATATGGGAGAGAGCCTCTTACTAAGAAAACCCCTCACAGCCTCCCTGAAGAGCTCCTCCTCCCTGCTAAACGAGAAGTCCAAGCTAGACCACCGAGAGACTTGATACTAGGCCCGTGCTTAAATAACCTCCATGAATTCCGCAATACCTCCGAGCTCTTTAGAGCTACTTATAGTTGAGATAATCAGTTATCCTAGCCGTTCTTGGGAAGTGCTTCTCCTCAAGATCCCTTAACCTTAAACCCTTTTGGGGATCGCTTATCTTGAAGTTCCCCTTCCTAGTCGTCTCCAGAGAATCCAATGGATGGAACCTCCACTCCCCACCTTCAAGCCTCACAGCTATATATGCTACACCCCCAGCTCTCCCAGCGAAATCCTGAACCCCCAAGACCTGGCTTGAGTCAATGTAGACGGGCTCTCCACCCCTCCCCGTCTTAACCTCAAACACTAGGATAACCCCACTCCTAGCCGCAACCAGATCAGGCTGGAACCTCCTCTTCACACCCCCACCACTCGAAGGACCTCTCACCACAGCATAGCCTAAACCCCAGAGTATAGTAGCGAGCTCATTCTCCGCCCTAGAGGCTTTCCTCTTAGCATACGACAACGGAGTAAGCCCCATTCTACTCAAGAGCTGAGACTAGGTTTAAAGCCTTAAGGGTGGACGAGTAGTACTCAGATCTTAAAAAGATTAAGGATCTAGACAAGGGCTAGGCCTTGTATCGGTCCCTAACACTACCCTCAGGTCTATCATTGAAACTGCTAACACTATTGACAGGAGCTCACCCTACCCAGACCTATATGAGGCCTTGCCTCTTTTAGGGCTGAGGGGTGTTTCTAGCTCCCAACCTGTACAGATGCCGGGATAGGTTGTGTTACGTATTCTTTACGGAGTTTGTGTGGACAAGCTTAGTGGACGGGAAGCCCATACAATCCGCGAGGCCGACGAGAGGGTTTAGGCATATGCTGTTATGATGCATCCGTGAGGGGCTTCCAGAGGGGTGGGAGGTGGCCCTAGGTGGGTGTAGAAGGGGCTCTCGCCTCTTTCAAGGACGGGGGCTGTCAGCTGGGGATCTGAGGGTTGCGTGTCAACCTCCTACTCGGGGGTGAATCTGAGCTCTAGGCCGTGTTCTTCGGCTATCCTTTTAACCCTTTTTACCTTCCTAGCTGTAATCCTGCCTCCCAGTCTTGGTAGTCTTACTATTAAAACCCCTTCTCTGACTTCAACTTTAGCCTCTGGTATGACCTTCCTTACTTCATCCTCTACTGTGGGGGGTCTTGTCATGCTCTTAACGGGGATGACCATTGTCTGCTCACCGAACGTGTATATCTCGTACTCTAGGTCGCCTGATAGGAAGTCTTTAACCTCCACGACGGGTCTTGTGAGCTCAGCTTCTTTAAGTCCTGTAGGTAGTTTAACTCTTATGGATATCTCGTAGACCTTATCAACTCTACCTTCGTTTATGAATATAACAGTATCTATTATACTTGGTATCATGCCCAGCTCAACCCTTCTGATAAACCTCTGTATACCATCTATAGGCGATGTAGCGTGTAGAACTCCAACCATCCCTATCCCCGCTAGTCTCAGATCTACGTAGAGTTTGAAATCCTCATCCGTTCTAAGCTCGTCGAAGACCGTGTAGTCGGGCCTAGATAGTAGTAGTATGTCGTGAAGCTCTCCTATGTCGGCGTACGACTTAGAATACTGGGTTACTATTGGGGGTAACCTCATATCCCTAGGGGATTCCACGGTCTTAACAATCTTACCCTGCCTGGCGTAGAACTCTGCTAGAGCCTGGGCAAACGTAGTTTTGCCCATTCCAGGAGCTCCTGCTATCAATATACCCTCAGCTCTCTCTATAAGCCTTTTAAGGAGCTTCTCTGGCAGGTTGTAGTCCTCAAGTCTAAGCTTCACCAACGGCCTCACAGCTGTAATCTCCCAGCCGTTGCTTAGAGGAGGCCTGGTTATGATAATCCTGTAATCCCCCAACTGAACTATGGTAGAACCCAGCCTATCGATCTCCACAAACCCGCCCCCCCTCGATGCAACCTCAACTATCTCCCTAGCCATCTCCTCTATCTCAGAGGCCTTCATAGGCTCCTCTCTGAGCTTAACGAAAACCCACCTACCCGGAGCTCCAACCTTAGCCAGGGGAGGCGCGCCCTCCTTGAGGTGAACGCTCATGGTCTTAGAGTCGAAGAAAGACTCGAACTTCAACCTACCCTGAACCCCCCTCCTAGAGTATATAACGGGTAGTCCGAGGGCCCCAGCGGTAGATGCCTGGACGCTATCCGATGTTACAAGCGTTGCTCCAACCCTCCAGGCGTAATCCCTTATAGCTGTTTTAACCACATATACATCGTAGTCCTTAGGGCTCCTCTTCTCATCCTCGACAACTGAAACCTCTACATCCGGGTTCTGGAGCTCAAGCAGCCTTCTAAGCTCCTCTAAACCCGTATAGCCTAGAGATCTACCGGAGCTAGCCTCCTTGTGGAAGTACTCGACCAGAGATTTAAGGATTACAATCTTACCTCTAATCTCACCCCTCTCCACCATAGCCCTTATACTCCCATCTAGCACAGAATCTACATCTACAACATAGACCCTCATATCGCTCTTACTCAAACCCCTAACACCACTATCCACATTCTAATGCTGCCATTTGAAGCTATAAATTCTCTACCACCCCACTAACGAGTACGCCTCGGGACAAGCTTCTCAGCCAGCCTTCTAACCTCGTTGAAATGCTTCTCCACTATGTACAAATGCTCCCCTGTATCAACAAGAACATCCTCTCCGGCTATGAGAGTTTCAAGCCTAGCCCCCGAAGTGTAGATCCCTAAAATCTCCCTCTCACCAGCCATATCAAGTAGCATTGCCGGAGGTCTACTAACATCGTAGACAGCTATCTCAGCCACCCTACCCGGCTTTATAGAAGGTGGAGGTAGGGATAAGGCCCTCCTAAGCTCTAAACCCTCAGCCCACGGATTCTCAGAGTTAGCCTTAGAGATAGTATATGAGACACCTCCAAACACGCTTAGAAGCCTTGAAGACCCCTTAAACCCTCTACCGTCAACCTCAACCACCTCAGCCTCACCCTCACACTCAGGACCAGCTATGGTGATAGCTGAGGCTAGGCCAGGAACATATCTAGGCTCGACCCCAGAGCATACGGGGACAGCTAGCCCGTAGAACCCGCCTACAAGCCTTGATAGCTCTAAGGGGAGCTCTGGCGTTAAACCCTCAATGATGATAGTAGTTACACCGCTCATGTGAAGCTCGTAGACGGCTGGGAGCGATGATAGGATAAGAGTTTTAAGATCGCTATCCGCATAAAACCTAACCCTACCACCCATAGAAGGCGATTTAAGCCTGATAGGGTACGCAGCAACACTAGCTAAGGCGGCTAAACCGGGTACAATCACCCTACCCGGACCCCCCAGTATTAAAGTAGCATACGTATACTCCTCCGGCACCGGAGCCTCCCCTACAGAATCGATCCTACCATCTCTCAAGTACACGTAACCATTCCTTAGAAACCTCTCACCAGTAAATACTATCGACCCAGTCACCAGCATATCAACCATAGCAGCCTAACCCCACCTAGATCTACCTCCCACACGGCTTTAAACCTAGAAGATACAAGCCATAACACTTTAAAGGAGAACAGGGGCATAACCTTGATCAAAGTAGAAAGCTGAATAACTTCCCCCAGGGAAGGTGAGGTGCTCAAGCCGCTCATCCCCAGGCCAATGATGGGTAGGAGTAGAGCTTAGCATGCCTTTCCTCAGCAGATAGCTAGTCATAACCGAACTATAATGTGAGAGACGGCTAGCCGTTATAGGTGAAAAGGAGACGCCGGAGTGGGGGAGGGGGCTTGTAGGGGGCTTTAACATCATCATGTATTTAGCGCTAAGACTCCTCGGTAGGGGATCCTATCTTCTCAGGTGCTTCTATCGAGGTTAGAGGTTCTACCGGGATATTATACTAGTATTATTCTTTTTCCGCTATTCTCGGCTATTAAGTAAACCTCTCTTCTTAGGCTGGTTCTTAGCATTACCATGTCCTTGGATATGGTGGCGTACTCGTAGAGGGATCCCGGAGGGGGGTATATTGTGAGGTAGTAGCCTATGCCTTCGATTATCGTGTAGGCGAGCCCGTAGGATCCAATGTATGTGTCTATATCTGCTTTGTGAATTGCACCTCCACCTTTAATTCCTTTTATTGGGAACGCTAGGTCTATGTATATGTTTTTACCCTGCCTCCAGCGGTACTCTCTAATCTTCTCGAACAACCCTTCTACGTATAAGCTTCTATTCTCGAAGACTATGGTGGTATTTGAGGCTCTAACCTCTAGGTTTCCTGATGTGATGCTACACAGTATGTAGCCTTCGCCCCAGTAGAATCTACTCCCCCTACTCAAGGCTACGCCCTCAATCTAGAATTATAGTTTTAGGCTTTCTAGTATCTCGTTTAAACTCCTTGATTTAAGATCTATTTCTAGGGGTTCGGGTACGACTACGTCTACTACCTTATCGTACTCCTCCTTAAACCTATCTACGCCACCTCTCGGAGTTGGTGTAGCTGCTAGACCGCATACCTCCACTTGCCTCTTGTTAAACTCGTAGGTTCCAATCCTCATCGCCTCCTTGACTATCTCATCCTTATCTGAGCCGGAGAGGGGTCTAAGTACTGGGAGTTTCATACCACCTCCTATAAGGTGTATACTCCTAATAGTTTGGCTTGCAGTCTGCCCTATAGACTCTCCTGTTGCAAGAGCCCCCGCTCTAATTTTCTCAGCTAGGGTCTCAGCATGGCTTAGCATAAGCCTTCTCATAACCAGGGTTCTGTATTGTGGTGATACAAGGCCGTTAACGATTCTCGCCACACCCCTGAAGTTCACTATGTACATTTTAACTTTGTGGCCGAAGCTCCGGTTATCAGCAATACGCTTAGCCACCTCAACTGCAACTCTAACAGGTTCGGGGAATCCGAGATCGTAGTGTACTAGGTGCACCCCGCAACCTCTCCTCATAAGCCTCCACGTCGCTACTGTAGAGTCGAAGCCACCGCTAAACAATACTAGCACTAAACCCTCACTCCCCACGGGGAGCCCTCCAGGGCCGTCCACTATGGTGTCAAAGAGGTAGGCTCTACCCCCTCTAACCTCCACGTACGCTGTGTACTCAGCGTTCTCCAAGTCAACTCTGAGAGCCCCAGCCTCAAGTAGCCTTGAGCCTAGGAGTTTCTCAACATCCTTACTTGTAAGCTGGTGGACTCCAACTCTCCTAGCTCTAACTCTGAAAACCCTCCCTTTAACTCTTTCCGCAAAGAACTCCTCAGCTCTCCGGATTAGATCATTGATATCAGTGAAATCGATACTATAAGCTGGGGATGCAGATTTAACACCGAAAACCCTTGTTGACGCCTTAACAGCTCCCTCAACACTACTAGGCTCCCATATGAAAACCCTCCCATCGCTAACATCTATAACACCTTCAACGCCATGGTAGCTTAGAGCCTCTCTAAGAGCTTTAACCAGGAGACCCTCCATCCTCCTCCTAGTCCTTAAACCCTTAATACCAATCTCACTATACCTAACCAGGACCACGCTGAAATCAAAGCCTGCCAAGGCCCCCAGCTACCTGCCTTGTAAAGCTTTTCTAGCCTTAAGATCCCTAAGCGATTCCAGCCTATAAAGGGTTTTCATATGACCCCTCCCTGCCCTTTAAAGGCGGGGTTTCTAGGCTTGGATTTCACTTTTGCTCTACAGGCTTTATGAGCTCTAACGGTATCGTCACAACCATCCTAAAGTCCAGTAGTGATACATCTACATCCTTCCTAGCCTCGTGGATCTCGACAACTCTACCTTTCATGCCTTTAAACGGGCCGCCAACAATCTCTACCAACTGCCCTCTCGACACCTTAGGAGCTTCCACTACGGGCTTAGCTAATCTTAGCACATCCTCCTCCCTAATAGCTACAGGCCTCTTCCTCTTAACATACCTGATGCCCTTAACCAGGTGGTATAGAACCCCTGGATTCCCCACCTCCACTATTATGTAGCCGTTTGCCTCTACAGGTACAACAATACTCCTCACATCCAACCCTGCATTCCTGGTTCTCTCCTCAAGTAGTAACGCTACTCTACCCTCCATCCCTTTCACGACGTGTATTGCGTAGAACCTAGACCTAGCTTCAGCCACTGATATCACCTCGATGTTAGCAATACATATAGCATGTGTATTGTGAACCCAATACTACCTATTAGAGCGAAGCCTAGAAGGCTTAGCCTTAAAAGTAGTAGGTACTCATCTGCACTAGGCTTAGACGATAAAGCTACTATCCTACGCCACATTAATAGAGTCTGCTTAACCCTCCCTAACACTCTCTAAACCCCGTTTACTACAATGTTACCTCCTAAGTCTATAAGCTTTCCTCATCTCCTCAGCTAACCCCCTAGAAATCTCAACCACCCTTCTAATGTTATCCCAATGACTCCCCTCCCAGTAAACCCTACCGCATACAGTGCACACGTAGAACACATCGTAGGTATTATAAGCTAGGGGGGGCACGCGATCTCTAACAATACTCTTATCATTAACCCTCTCCAGCACCCCATTACACTCCGGGCACCTACTCGTATTAGGGTCAACTCTAAGCTCAAGCCCTAGTTTTACAGAGAGCTCTGCAAGCCTCTCCTCTATAGTAGTAGACTCTAGGAGCACCGCTCTCACAGAGGCTTTACGAGCCTTAGCATGCAAACCCCTATCCCTTGTAATCAGAATCCTGCCTGTGAGGATGGCCTCGCTGAGAAGCTCTCTATCACCATAACTCCTAGAATACCTAGTATCATAACCCATAATTCTAAGCCACCTAGCAACATCACCTAACATGGTATCAACAATAAACCTCATCTCGGCAAACACACTCCCAAACACTATATTAAAGGTTTAAACTTAAATCCAGCCCGGTAACCAGGTTATCTAAGCGTTTAAAGCCTTAGAGCTAGATCATACCCTAGAGGAGCGGGGGTGCCCGAGCCTGGTCGAAGGGGTCGGGCTCAGGACCCGATGGCGTAGGCCTGCGTGGGTTCAAATCCCACCCCCCGCACCAAGGATGGTGAAGTTTAAAAGGAATGGAGAGAATAAGTGAGCTTGGTGTGGAAGCTGGATGCCCGATGTGCTTGGATTACTTGCTAGCTTAGCTGAGAGGTTGCCTAGTGTTAGTAAGCCTGCTCCAAGGCCTACGCTTTATAGGAGGCTCGCTCTAACTGGGTTAGTTCTAGTACTCTACTTTATAATGGCTAACATCCCCCTCTACGGGATTCCGAGGCAGGCTGGTGTAGCTCAGTTAGAGTTGCTTAGGATAATATTTGCTAGTAGTGCTGGGACTTTAATGGAGCTCGGCATAGGCCCTATTGTGACAGCAGGCTTAATACTCCAGATCTTGGTTGGAGCTAAGATCATAGACCTGGATTTAACTCAGCCTGAGGCTAGGAAGAAGTTTACAGGCGCCCAGAAGACTCTAGCCATACTCTTCGCCTTCTTCGAAGCCTCGGCATTAGTTATTGGTAAGAGGTACTGGGCTGGGACCGGGGTTGAGCCTAGCACTGCTATCATGGTACTTGTAATCCTACAGTTAGCTTTTGGAGCCATCATGGTTATAATGTTCGACGAGCTATTGCAGAAGGGTTGGGGTATAGGTAGTGCGGTTAGCCTTTTCATACTGGCTGGTGTAGCTTACAGTGTTTTCTGGAGCTTCATGGGCGTAGTGCCTGGGGTCGTCTACTACGGCCTAATACCAGCTTTTATAAGTGAGAGGAGCGCACTACTACTAGCTAGGCCTAACGCCTACCCAGACGTTACCGGGGCCCTAGCAACAGCTACCATGATTGTTTTCCTAGCGTACGTTCAGGCAATGAAGGTGGAGATACCGGTTACATCGCCTAGGTTTAGGGGTATTAGGAGTAGGGTTCCACTACAGTTCATCTATGTAACCAATATACCAATACTCCTCGTAGGGATACTGGTATCGGATCTACAATTAATCCAAGGCATCCTAGGCGACTTCCTAGGCCCAACACATGGATTCTACCAGGCTTACTCAAAGGCATTATACTATATAAGCCCACCTAGGGGTATAGTGGAAGCCTCTTTAGACCCCCTCAGGACTTTAACCTTCGCAACAACATGGACTATAATGGCGGTCATATTCGGCCTACTCTGGGTTGAAATAGCAGGGCTTAACCCAAGGGAGCAAGCTCAAAGGCTTGTTAAGGGGGGCTTGGAGATCCCAGGGGTTAGAAGGAATCCGCAGGCTGTGGAGGGTATACTAAGCCAGTACATATACCCACTAGCAATCCTCAGTAGCATTATGGTAGCTGGGATAGTAGTGGTAGCAGACGTGCTCGGAGCCTACGGGACCGGAACCGGGCTACTATTAGCAGTGGGGATTATAAACCAATACTATGCTTTGATAGTAAGGGAGAGAGCCTTGGAAGCATATCCGCTAATCAAGAGGATACTAGGTGAGGATTAGTGGAGGCTATGAGAAACCCCTTTAAGGTAGTGGTGGTAACAGGGGTTCCAGGGGTTGGGAAAACGACAGTTCTAGAGCACCTAGCTAGGATAGCCTCTAGGAAGGGGTTAAAGCTTAAAATAGTTAACTTCGGCGATTACATGCTGGAAACAGCTTTAAAAGAGGGTCTTGTTAAGAGTAGGGATGAGCTTAGAAGGCTCCCTCTGAGAAGGCAACTCAACCTCCAAGCACTAGCAGCGTCTAGAATAGTTGAGGACTCCGTGGGGGAACTCGGGGAGAACGACTTCCTTATAGTTGACACCCACGCCCTGGTAAGAACGCCTGCAGGCTACCTACCCGGACTCCCTTTCAACGTTCTAGAAAAGCTCAAACCAGATATGATAGTTGTTGTTGAAGCCGAGCCAGGCGTTGTAGTGGAGAGGCAGGCTAGGGATAGGAGTAGGTATAGGGGTGATATTGGGGGTGTTGATGGGGTTAGGAGGTTGATGGAGCAGGCTAGATCGGCTGCTATAGCTAGTGCTACTAGGTACGCTTCAACGGTCTTGGTTGTAGACAACAGGGAGGGGGCTCCGGAGGAGGCAGCTTTAAAGTTGTTAGAGGCTTTGGAGGGCTTGTAAAGTTGAACTTGATACCGTTGCTAGCCGTACTAGCATCTATGGCATCCCTCTATATGGCGGTGAGCGTTTATAGAACCCTGTATCCCTACGAGGATGTTAGGAGAGCTCTTGAGATAGCCTCTGAGTACAGGTCTCTCACAGCTTATGTTAGGAGTAAGAGGGTTGCTAGGAAGGCTAAGAGTAGAGAGCCTGAGTATAGGAGGGCTAGAAGTTTAATACTGAGAACTATACTCGTTAAATTCACCCTCATAACTTTATCCTATGTTAGCGTAGCCCTAATACTTACAATGATAATGCCTGTCGTTGAGACACCCTACTACATCCCCTTGATTACCTTTAAATTCGAGGAGTGCCCTGGGGAGGGTGGGGTTAGAGCGTGCACCCTCATGCCCATGCTCTACCTACACTTCTTCACATTCATATACACTATGCTCCTACTCAGAGAGCTAATGCTCTAACCTCTCTAGGAAGCTTTTAACAACACCATCTAAGCCCTTAAGCGATGCAAGCGCTAAAGCCTTACCAAGGCTATCCTCAGCTATACCCTCAACCTTAAACCCCAGCCTCGCGTAAAACCTGGCTTTAACGTATGTTGCTAGGTTATCACTAATCCTCGCCACTATAGCCTCAAGCGTAGAACCATCTCTATACTCCCTATAAAGCTCCTTGAGATCCTCGGACACCTCCAAGTCTTCAAATGCCCTAGCCTCGGCAACCTCCTTAGCCTCAACTATACCAGCCCTCCTTGAAATATCACCTACCACAGCCTCAGCTAAATCATGTGAAAGAGCTATAACAGCAACCCTCTCCGGATCAACATTGAACCCCGACCTCCTCGCCTCCACCGAAAGCTCGTAGGCTATGAGAGTAGATGCAAACAAATGCTCCGCTACAGACTCGGCAGTAGCGCTAGGAACGCCCCTCAACATCCACCCAGTCCTAGCGAGACCAGAGAGGGCTACAAGAACCTCGCCCAACCTCAATGCGGGCACCAGCTCTAGACTATAGAGAGAAGCCTAAAACCACACATCTAAAGCACTTGTAGCCCTCTAGGTACTCTAAAACCACCCCACGCCCTTCGCCTCTTCAAGACAAGCTCCTAGCACTCTAACACACCTTCCACATCTCATAGCCGCCGAGGAGGGCATGGAGCGCCTCGCCTAGCGAACCTCCCCATCGCTGTCTAAATTTTTAATGTGGATTCACATAGAATACCGGCATCTAATGTGTATGAGAAAGCCTTCATCTAGCGATAGGATAAGGGTTTAAAGTTTTGGAGACCGCATGTTCCCCGGATGGGGTTTGAGAGTTGTGAAGTTTCAGAGGAGGGTTGTTTCAAGAGGTTCTAGGGTTTTAGCTATCCTAGGGTCTATTGTGAGGACCGTGGAGTTTGATGCTGTGGAGCTCGACGTAGATAGGGTTACTTTAAGCTTTAGCTATCCCCGTAAATCCGATCTTAGCTTTCTACTAGAGGGGGATACAGTGGAGGCTTTTATTGGTGGGGCTCCGTGGTTTGAGGGGCGGGAGTTAGAGCTTGAAGACATTGGAGTTTCAGTCTACGTTAAGCCTTCGAACACCCTCTCGGAGGGTTTAAGGTTTAGGTCTATCTATGAGGTGTTACCTAAGCTTGTCATATCGCTAGACTTAGATATGTTGAGGGAGTTAGCTCTGATCACTACTAGGGGTGGGGTTGAGTTCATAGCGTTGTACATGGAGGGAGGTTCACTCTTGGTACTTGAGGGGGATAGGTATAAAGTTACAATACCAAGTCTAGAGGCTTTAGCGGCAATTCACACTCACCCAGAGGGTGGGTGTGGGCTTTCAGAGGCTGATGTTAAGAGTGCTGCCCACGCTTTAGCTGACTTAGCGTTATTCGAAGCTGTGGTAACTCCTTCATGTGCTTTCTACATAGCTAGGATAGGATTCCTAGACGAGCCTGATTTCGAGTTGCTTTTAAACAATAGTGGGGGTATGGTGAACCCCGTGGAGCTAGCCACTGTGAAGGCTAGGAGGATGGCTTTAAGCGGTGTTGAAAATACATAACATACCTATATTAGGCCTCAACCTCCAAGTATAAAGCGGAGGGGTGTAAAGGTGGTTGGCAACGAGATTATAGGCTTTCAGGCTCTACCACTCCTAGCCTTCATAGCCCTTATAGTGATCGCGCTCCTATCTATAAGCATTAGGGTTATCAGGGAGTATGAGAGAGCTGTAGTGTTCAGGCTCGGCAGGCTCCTAGGCATTAAGGGGCCGGGCCTCTTCTTCCTCATCCCATTCATAGACTCCATGGTTAAGGTTGACTTAAGGATTGTCGCTGTTGACGTGCCAGAGCAGAAGATAATAACTAAGGATAACGTTACTGTGGGAGTTGACGCTGTAATCTACTACAAGGTCTTCGACCCGGAGAGGTCTATCACTAAGATCGAGAACTACCATTACGCAGTCCTAATGCTAGGTCAAACCACCTTAAGAGATGTAGTGGGCCAGGTTGAGCTAGACGATCTCCTAACTAAGAGAGATGAGATTAATAAGAGATTACAGGAGATCCTAGATCTACTCACAGACCCGTGGGGTATCAAGGTTACAGCAGTCACACTGAAAGAGGTTAAGCTACCCGAGACTATGCTAAGAGCTATGGCTAAGCAGGCTGAGTCTGAGAGGTGGAGGAGAGCTAGGATAATAGAGGCTGAGGGTGAGAGGCAGGCTGCATCTATAATGGCTGAGGCTGCAATGATGTACGAGAAGCACCCTGTAGCTGTGAGGCTCAGGGAGCTTCAGACACTAATAGAGATTTCTAGGGAGAAGAACATGGTGATAGTAACCCCCACAACGCTAGGTTCCAATGAGATGATGGGCTTAATGGCGGGGATGTCTAGGGTTCAGCCTCAGCTGCGAGAGGAGGGTCGGGCTGAAGGGGGCTAGAGCTCCCTTGTTTAAACAACTACATCCTTTATACATTCTAGTACTTGCCTTTCTAGTTTTACTCTCAGCTATGGTGGTCTACAGCTCCGAGGATCTCGGGTCTAGCTATTGTAGGGTTACGGAGAAAAAGCATGGGATTGTGGGGCGTGAGGGCTCGTATGATAGGGTTGTAGGGCCTAAAGCTCTAGTAATTAGGATTGAAGGGGTTATAAGCTCCTGGTCTAAACAATACCTTATTAGAGCTATTAGGGAGGCTGAGTCTAGGAACTACCCGTTGATAGTAGAGCTTAACACACCGGGAGGCTTAGCGGATGTAGCCACCGATATGGTGTCGGAGATTACGAGGAGTAAAGTCCCGGTTATAGGCTATGTTGTTGACAAGTGGGCTGAGAGCGCTGGAACCTTAATACTCGTCTCAACACATATAGCTGCTATGCAACCGGGGACCATTATAGGATCGTTGCAACCCGTGACCTACGATCCCACAACTGGTAGGTACGCTCCTGTAAACGAGTCTAAGATAATAAATCCTATAATACAGACGCTATGCGAGCACGGGGCGTCTAAAGGTAGGAACGCTACCGCTCTCGTTAGATTCATCCTATACAATGACAACTACGGTGCTTATGACGCTCAGAGGTATAATGTGGTTGATATTGTAGCACCTAGCAGGGAGGATTTAATAAGAGGGGTTAACGGATTTATAGTAGCTCTCTACGGGGATGAGAGGGTTAAGCTAGAGCTTGATGGGAGTTACGAGTTTTTAAGCTTATCTCCTTCGGAGCGGGTTTTAAGCGTTCTATCAGACCCCCTGATTTCAGGGGTGCTACTATCCGTTGGAGTCCTAGCACTCATATTCAGCATAGCCTCAGCTAACCTATCTGGAATAGCCCTTGGACTCCTATTTGTAATACTGGGCCTCCTTGGCTCAGGCCTTAACCCCAACATAGCATCTATAATACTCATAGCTTTAGGCGCCCTACTAGTGTTCATAGAGCTTAACACTCCAGGCTTCGGCATAATAGGCGGTACAGGTATACTGATGCTTGTAATAGGAGTGGTACTACTACCCGCAATCCCGGGCTCCGGTGGCTTCTCCATATCCGGGGGGTATCTAAACCAGATCATAATATACATATACGCTCTCGGGATAGGAGCTGGGGCTATAACAGCTTTCCTAGTCTACAAGATACTCCAGGTTAGGAAGGTTAAACCATATATGTGGAGGCTTGAGGGTAAGATAGGGGAAGCCCTGGAAGACATAGAACCCGGCAAACCCGGCTACGTAATAGTGGAGGGGGAGTACTGGAAGGCTATAAGCGATGAGGAGGTAAAGAGAGGAGACAGAGTTGTCGTGGTGGGGAAAGAGGATTACATGGTTAGAGTTAAGAAAGCCCAGAAGACCTAGACACACCTACTTCTAACGCCACGTCTAAGCTCAGCTAGTAGATCGTAGACTTGATTCAATATATCTAGAACTTGAATGACAACCTTATCATCACCCTTAGCAATAAGGCTAACCCTACCTTCAAGTAACTCCATCTTAACATAGATTCTATCAATTAACTCCTCTAAACCATCGTTCTTCAAAGACCGCACACCGAGACTAAGGGGGTGAGTGAGAGTTTAAAGTAGAAGGTAGCCTAAGAACTTAGATCTACGATGCTTAGCGTTGCTAGGCAAGCTAGCCGGGATCCAGGCCGGCTTGTAGGCGGGCATTAAGCTTATATTTGCTGATTGTTTAAGCAATATGGGGGGTGGGGTTAAATGGAGACTCTAACCGAGGCCATGCAGCTTAGGTTAGAGCGGAGGCCTAGGGTCTACGGCTACCACGTCTACGGCAACTTCATAGACTGTGCTAATAGCGAGATACTAGTGGACGAGGAGGCTTTAAAAGATCTTGTAGTCGAGGCAGCATATATAGGTAATATGAAAGTCCTAGACATTAAATCCTGGAAAATAGGCCTCGGGGTTAGCGTTGTAGCTGTAATACTTGAAAGCCACATAGCAATACACACCTGGCCTGAATACAGGTTTGCAACAGTAGATGTTTACAGTTGTGGAACACACACAAACCCTGTAGCCGCATTCGAACACATTAAATCAACGTTGAAACCAAGGATTGTAGAAAGCGGGGGGTTCGAAAGAGTATTGGAATAGGCTTCAGCCCCAGGGGGTTAGGGCCCCTGGGGCATTTACAAGAAAACTGATTTGTTAAACACCTCGCTCCTCCTCATTAAACCTCTAGGGCTCTCAGGTTGATTCCTAGTGTTAGTTAAAGGGGGGTTTCCCCAACTACAGGGTCTAACACACTACTCTCTGGTGAGGGGATACGGTCTCTACTAGCATCTCACCGGGTCCGGTAGGATAAGTTGTACTCTGAGACAGGGTTAACCCTTCAACCTCCAAGTCCTTTATGTAGAGCAGGCCTCATCTGTCTTCACAACTGGGGCTCTCGCCTTTCATGGCGGGGGGCTGTCAGCTTAGTGGTGTGTTCCTAGGAGGTTTGAAGCTTAACACTTCGAGGCCTCACCCTGCTTTGGGATAGGTGGGTTTGCCGGGTTTTGTCGACTTGTGGTTAGCATACTTTCACTATGGCTCCATCTGGTACCACCTGTACCTTCTTGTTCCTCGCGGTAGCCTCCATAGCCTCCACTTCGCTCCACTGAGTTAGATGGTAGAGTATTGCTTGCTCCGCTCCTGATACCTGTTTTAGGGCATCCTCCACCACTGTGTGCCCTGTTATCCTCGCCTCCTCTCTCATGTTTGATGGCAGGGTGGCTTCATGTATGGCTATATGTGCTTCCTCAGCCTCTCTCCTATATGCTATTGTGGGTCTACTATCGCTGCTAATCACCACCTTTAGCCCAGCGTACTCCGCTACCACTCCTAGGGTCTCCACTGTGTGATCTGCCTCTATAAACCTTATCTTCACATCACCTACGGTTATTTGTGAGCCTAAAGTTACATGGTATACTCTATAGCCTACGCCCTTCCCGGCAGTCACAAGGTCTAAGATGCTCTTCACAAAATCCACTCCTGAAGCTACAGTATACACTTTGAGCTCGGGCTCTCTACTCCTAAAGGTCTTAGTGAATGCAACCATTGGAAGCCCGCATAGATGGTCGTAGTGAGCATGGGTTACTATGAATGATTCAACTTCATCAAGCTTATAGCCAAGTCTTTCAGCAACATTCGGAGCACAACACCCAACATCAACTACCACGGTATAACCACCCATATCAAGGATTACGGAGACCTGCCCTCTAAGAGGGTTTATAGCAGAGCCTGTCCCAGCTAAGACAACCTTAACGCACGACAACACAGGACACCGAGCATAGTATGGTAGGAAGAGGCTTGAATAACTTAAATCCATACAAAGGTTGTAGCAAGAGGCCTCCCGGTATGTGGAGTGAGTTTTTAAACCCTAAGGTTACCTTTTAGGGCTTTGGCGAGGTGGTGTTAGTGTTTGAGAGGAGCCTGGTTGAGGGCGCTTTAAACTACGCTGTTGAAACCCTATCGAGGCTGATAGCCATACCTACGGTGTCTCCCGCTGGGGAGCATTATGAGGAGGCTGCGGAGCTCCTAGCCGGGGAGCTCGAAAGCCTAGGGTTTAACGTTGAGATTCTAAGGGTTCCCGGTGAGTATCAATCATCCAAGTGCCCGGAGGCTAGCGGTAACCCTAGGTTCATAGTCTTCGGTAGGCTTGGTGATGGCGGTAGGAGGTTGCATTTCAACGGCCACTACGATGTTGTTCCTGGAGGCAGTGGGTGGACTGTAACGGATCCCTTCAAGCCTGTTATAAGGGAGGGTAGGCTCTACGGTAGGGGGGCCATAGATATGAAGGGCGGCATAGCCGCCACCCTTGGGGCTTTCAAGCTTCTAAGGAGCTTAGGTTATAAACCAAGGTTAACCCTTGAAGCTGGGTTCGTGCCTGATGAGGAGATTGGTGGTAAGTGTGGTTCAGGCTATCTCATCGAATACATGGGGAGAGCCCCGGACTACGTATTAATACCGGAGCCTAGCGGCCTGAAAGCACCATGGCACGGCCATAGGGGGATCTTATGGGTTACAGTTAAGGTTAAAGGTTTAAGTGCTCACGCCAGCACCCCCTGGCTTGGTAGGAACGCCTTCCTACTAGCATCCCAGGTCGCCCTAGAGCTACAGAGGATGATAAGCTCAACGTACCCGGCTAAGAGATCAAAGTATAAAGTTGAACCTGTAGAGGCATCAATGCCAACAGCGATGATTGGCGGTGTAGCAGGGGTTGTTGGGGGCGGTAAGACGAACCAGGTTCCGGGCGAGTTCATGTTCACGATAGATAGAAGGCTTATACCCGAGGAGAGCGTGGCATACGCACTCGAAGAGCTTAGAACAATGATAGCCTGGGCTACACACCTAGTAGGAGCGGATTACGAGATAAAAGTAGACTACAGCGCGGAACCAGCCATAAACGAGCCAGGGGAGCTATACGAAGCCCTAAGAGAAGCCTCAGAACAAGTAGGTGTTAGAATAGGAGAACCCATAGTGTGCCCTGGAGGGCTTGACATGTGGTACTACACAAAGGCGGGAAGCAAAGCACTAGCATACGGACCAGAGTATAGAACAGCTCACGCACCAGACGAGCACATAAGCCTAGAGGAGCTAGAGAAGCTAATCCAGATATACGCAAACCTAATAATAACATTAGATAGGAGGGCATAAGAGAAGACGAGAGAAACTTATTAAGCCCGAGCAGACTATAAACTAATACAGGGGAAACCCGCCGTAGCTCAGCGGTAGAGCGCCCGGCTGTAGTGGGACGGGCAAACCTGCACCATCGGGGCCTGCAGGGGGCCACCCGCCTGCAGGCACCGGGTGGTCGGGGGTTCGAATCCCCCCGGCGGGACCATTTCTACCTCCCAGCCTTTCTCAACATGTACGCTGTGTACGCTACGGCTATTGAGAGGGCTGTAAGTGTTACTAAGGTGGCTAGAGCGTTTAAAGCGTTCTGGCTTGCGAACTCTGATATGCCCGGTCTTCTAGCTCTATTCCATATTAGTATTGGTAGTGTGTAGAACCCAGGTCCCGTTGTGAATAGTGTTTTTATGAAGTTTGTGAAGCTTAGGAGGAATGTGATTGCTAGTGCTGCTACTATCCCTGGCATCGCTAGGGGTAGGATTATGTCCTTGAACGTCTGTAGTCTCCCAGCTCCAAGGGTTCTAGCTGCGTCCTCCAGCTCCTCGAACCTGACCCTTGAAACGGTTAGTGTCACGTAGGCGAATGCTAGGTTGAAGGCTGTATGTCCTAGCATTACCGTTAACCACCCCTTCTCTACGCCCAGGTAGGTGAATGCTAGGAATAGTGCTACAGCTTCAGCAACCTCTGGCATGACTATTGGTGGGTAGACGAGCGCATCTACAGCCGTCAACCTCCTACCCCGGACCTGGAGGGCTGCTAGGAGGGCTGTAGAGACGCTTAGGGTTGAGCTCACGATAGCTATCGTTAGGCTGTTCACTAACGCTATGTGGGCTTCACTATCCCTTAGGAGTAGCTGGTACCAGTACGTAGTGAAGCCCTCCCACACCCCTATGTAGGGGCTTGAGTTGAAGCCACTAATCACCATGAAGGCTATCGGTATGTAGAGTAGGAGTGCGATAACATAGGTGTAAACTCTTAGTAGTTGCTTGGAGCTCATAGAAGCCACCCTTTGAACCTCCTGTAGGCTAACACTATGGATAGCACGGAGAGCACGGTAATCACTATGGCTAGAGCTGCACCCCTACCCCAATCGTCACCAGCTAGGATTAGAGTGTATATGAGGGGGCCTACCGTGAACCCCCTAACACCACCTAGTAGTGATGGTATGACGAGCTCTGTGAAGCTCATGAGGAGTACTAGTGCTGAGCCTACGAGGACTCCTGGGACCGCGTAGGGTATTATGATCCTAGTCCATATGTCTAGAGATCCGGCCCCAAGGGTTCTAGCTACATCGACAATATGCGGGGGCATCCTAGCTAGGGATGCGTATACAGGTAGGAGCGTGAAGGGTATGTAGTCGTAGACCATCCCCACCATTAGTGCTAAGAACCCCTCTCTGACACCTACCATGTAGAGGAGGCTTTTCAAAGCCCAAGCTCTTAGTAGGAAGTCTATCCAGAATGGTGTTGTAAAGATAACAAGTAGTAGGATCCTCTCGAAGCCACGAGAGTATAATGCTATGTAGGCGGCTACGGGGAGTGTTAGAGCTAGTGTAGCTAGAACCGTTGTAACAGCTATGCTTAGGCTGTAGAGTATGACGTTAAGGTAGACTGTGTTGGTGATAACGTCTAGGTAGAAGTCTATGGTGAAAACCCCTCTAACCCTATCGTAGAAGCTGTAGTAGACTAGTGCTATGTTGGGAGCGTAGAAGAGTAGGAGTAGAGCTACGACCAGGGGGGCTACGGCTATGACTAGACTACGTTGCACCACTATTAAACCCCCTTACTTCGGAGAGCTTCCATCCAACTCTAACCCTAGAACCTAGGCTGACACCCTGCTTCGCGAACTCCCTCCTAGGCACTAGGAGCTTCAAAGACCTATTGTTAACGTTAACCTCTAAGCCTACAAAAGCCCCCTGAAATACTATGTCCTCCACTACACCCTCATATACTACATCAACATCACCGTTAGGGTTGAGGATTACATCCTCAAACCTTAATGCTACAAGGCCGTCCGAGTCTAAGCCAGCGAACCTTGGGTCTAGAATGTTAGCATCTCCGAAGAACGAGGCTACATACAAGTCCCTCGGGTTCTCGTAGACCTCCCTTGGGGTGCCAACCTGGACTACATAGCCATCCCTCATAACAGCTATTACATCACCTACGGCCATGGCCTCTAGCTGATCGTGGGTTACATAGATCGTCGTTATCCTAAGTGACCTCTGTATCCTCCTAACCTCCTCTAGGAGCCTCTGCTTAACCTTGTAGTCTAGGTGTGCTAGGGGCTCATCTAGTAAGAGCACCTTAGGCTCTATGACGAGAGCTCTAGCAAGTGCAACCCTCTGTTGCTGACCACCGCTAAGCTCCGTAACCCTCCTATTGTAGAAACTCCCATCGAGGCCAACAAGATCTAGAACCTCTCTAACCCTCCTCTCAAGCTCTAAACCCCTTACACCTCTAACCCTAAGCCCGAAGGCGACGTTCTCGAAGACGCTCATGTGCGGGAAGAGTGCTAGATCCTGGAAAACCATCCCAACATCCCTCCTCTCAGCTGGAACCCTTGTATAGTCAACACCGTTAAAGTAAACCCTACCCCTATCAGGCTCTAGGAGGCCTGCTGCGATTTTAAGTAGTGTAGTCTTACCGCAACCGCTTTGGCCTAGGAGTACTGTTATCCTACCCCCAGGGGCTGTTAGAGTAACCCCTCTTAGTGCAATAACAGCTTCATAGCTCTTCCATACATCCTCAAATCTAACTTCGACGCCAGCCACCTCAACCCCCAGTGTTCAGGCTCCCCTTGGCCTTCATATGCTCCAGGCCTTTTTAGGCTATCCTCCTCCTTAGAATATAGTATGTTATTACCGCTGATATCACTATGACGGCTAATACCACAGCGGCTACGGGCATCCACTGTGTTTCAGCCATTACCTCAGTGTGAACCATCGTTATGAGTCTAAGCATCTCCTCGTCGAATACAGGGCTTGGTATTAGCTTCACGCTAGCCGGTGGGTATACCAGGGGGTCTTCTAGGATAGCCTTTAACTCCTCATCCCCACTCTTCTCAGCAACCTCCTTTAACAAGCTCTTCTTAACCGATGATGAGTAGTATACTGCCTTAACGTTCCTAGCTGCTATATCGGGTCTTAGCAGGTAGTCTATGAACATGTGTGCTTCCCTAACATTCCTAGCATCCCTGGGTATCACTAGGAAGTCTACCCAGAAGTACGCTCCATCCTTTGGGGTGACGAACCCTACATTGGGGTTCTCCTCTCTAACAACTAGTACATCACCACTCCAGGCTTGAGCTAGGCATAGCTCCCCCCTCGCTAGAGCTGGCATGTACTTAGCGGCACCCCAGAACCCTATGAGGTAGCCTTTAATCCCCCTAAGATGCTCTATAACCTCCCTCATAACCCTCTCATTCCAGCTACCCCTATCCGCCATATCGTAGCCTAACGCTATCATGGTGGCCTCAACAACATCACTGAACTCCTCTAGCAGGGAAACCCTACCCTTATACCTCTCAAGGAACCTTGGGTCCAGGAACTCTCTCCAGGTTTCTGGTGATTTCCCGACACACCTTGAATCATAGGCTATCCCCGTAATACCCCACATGTACGGTATAGCGTGATCCTGCCTGGGATCGGCTGGGTGCGAGGCCACTATGGGGTCGAGGTTAGCTATGTTGGGTATAAGGCTTTTATCGAGAGCTCTCACCAAACCCCTCTCTATGGCAAGCCTAACATGGGTATGAGCTATGACTATGACATCGTAGCCACCACCCCCAACGCTAAGCTTAGCCCAAGCCTCCTCAGCAGCCTCATACTCATCGTATACAACCTTAATCCCAGTCTCCCTCTCGAAATCCTCCAAGACACTCTTATTAATGTACTCGCTGTAGTTGTAAACCCTAACAACCCTCTCCTCACCAAAACCAACAACAGGGTGTAGGAGAGTAGCGACAACCAGGCCAAGCAGAAAACCAACCACTAGGCGAGCTGTAAACCCCACACCAGGCCACCAAACAACCCTAGAAAACATAGACCCTATAAGTGTAACATGTCAGCGCTGAGAAACACTAAGACGATACCAGGAGCCATAGAGGGGATCTAGGCGGAGAGGCCGTGGCCATAACCCGCCTTCAGTACTACAGCGGCATTAGACTCAGCGGTCCCCCCAGGGGGCTGCACGGCCCTCATAGCCCCCCAGCCTTGCTCAGCCAGGGTCGGCCGTTTCAACGCATCCCCCGGGTTACTCAACCGGCTACTACCCCCCGGTCGCCCAGGGGGTCTCACGGCATCCTCGACATCCCCGGAGGCCGTGTCGTTTCTGTGCCGTTGCCACGGGTATCACCCGTGCCCCTTACGAGGCCTGGCCTCCGTGTTGAGGGCGGTGTGTCCTCAGGCCCTAGGCCCGTGGGCCGCTGGCCACGGTCTCCCCTATGCCCTCTCCGTATCTTAGGGTAGTTAACTATAGCTTATATGCCTTCACTGCTACTCTCGATTCTCTAGTGATATTAGAGTTCGGCAAACCCCGCCTTTAAAGGTGGAGGTTCGATGTTATTGGTGTCTAGAGCTCATCTACCCGTCTACTACGTCCTTCACTATCGCTAGTACATCCTCGATAATCTCATCTAAACTCTTTCTAGCCTTTATTAGAGTGTAGCTTGCTCCCCTATAATAGTTGGATCCCATCTCCTTAACAGCTCTAAGGCTCCTTTCAAGCCTCCAGGTTACCTCTCCTAGGCTTACTCCTCTAAGCTCTCGTTCTAGGTAACCTTTCATCTTACGTTTATCATGGTACCTTGCAATCCTCAGGTCTAACGCTAGTTTTAGGTACTCGTGCAGGTATTTTAATACGTCCTCCTCACGCCACCTCTCCACCGCGGGTTTAAGCTTGAGGATTACGTGGAATTCAGGTTCTGTTATAATAGCGTTATGCCTGTAACCGAATACATTGTGTGAATCCAGCAGGGTTTCCGGGTACTCGAGTCCAAAGCTTATCTCTACTAGAACCTCATCTACCAGGATGTTGGCGTAGCCTGTAACGTTCTTAAACACCCTCCTAAGCCCCCTTATAACCTCGTACTCTCTAATCTCAAGGTATTCGTGGAACGGTCTACCCGTATACCTCATTAGCACAGGGTACCTAAGTGGTATTACGAAGGGTAGTAGAGCTCTATCTCTCCCCACATCGTGTTTTAGGATGTAGAGGTTCCTGTTAGCTATCTTAACGGCCTCCCCTATCTCCATGAACCTAGAGTTCGCGCTCATAACCTCTTCTAGCACTTCACTCTTACTCCTAGCAGGCTTCCTCCACCCCAGGTTTAGGTGAATCTGGGCATTTCATTGTGTGATGGTAGTATTATGTAGTTGACCACTGAGCCTCCAGCGAGTCTAACATTCTCGCCGAACACCTTCTCGGTAACCCTAGCAACCCTCATTACATGCCATGCTCTTTCAAGCTGTGGAAGTAACTCCCTCCTACCCCTCTCATCCCACACTCTAAGCCTATCGAGGGCCCTCTCTAGGTCGTCTACTGGTGCTATAAGCTTGGCTAGCGCTTCTTCTTCGATCTCCAGATCGTAATCCCTAAGTTTACGGTTGTGCGAGGCCACGGTATCTCCCCGTGGTGCATCACATGTTTAACCTCCATAGTGCTTCGTTCGCAAAACCATATGATAGTAGTATCGGTAGTTGTTGTTTAAACAACTCCCGGTCTAAGAGCTTGTAGAAGTCTATCCCTGTCCTGACATCGAGTCCAAGCCATGTCTCCATGAAGGCTAGTGTGTTAGATAGCCTCTTTAACCCGTTTATCGTACACCTTCTAGCTATCCCATCTAGGTTGAGCTTGTTGAAGTTCCATACGATGTCCGCTTCTATGGGGTATAGGGGGTCGTAGCTTAGGATATCCGCTACCGCCTGGTCTTCGCTTGCAACACTACCCCAGCGGTCATCCCACCTCCACTCTCTACCCCTGAGGTTCACGAATACCGGGATTGTAACCGGGGTTGTTAACGTGGCTTCACGGTACTCGCCTAGATCCACCCATGTTATCCCCTCTAGCACTGGTTTGCCCTTGAGCGTGATGTCTATGAATGTTAGCTGGCCCTGTGGGAGGCCGAACCATGATTGGATGTAGATGTAGGGTTTAGAGACATAGTATGCCGTCTCAGGGAGCTTGGTGAAGAGGGGTGGGTATGCTGTAGGGGAGCTCCCGTAGAATTCAAGAAGCTCTCCTAGAATCCAATCCCTCCACTTCAAAGCCTTCTCTGTATCAGCTAGAGCATAGTTACCCCTTTTAACTCTAACAGCTAAACCTCTATCAACGAGCTCCTCTAAAACCCTACGAGTATACCAGGCGTTAAGCTTGAAGACACGGGAGAGCCTTGAAGCACTCACCCCCACACCCCATAACCCGGCCCTAGCAATGTTAGAGTAAACAATACACCTCAACCTACTACCTCCAACCTTTCTAAAGAAACCATCAACATCGGGGCCCACGTACAACCCCACATGTGTGAACATGAGGGCAAAACCTAATAAATTTAATACAGTAACTGTACCATTTCCAACTACTAACCCCAAGGCAACCCCTCCTCGACAGCATCATCAACATCACATGGATGTGGGGTGAGGCTCTAATCGTGTTAAACTCGTAAGAGCTTCTGTAGGTGCTATCTCAACGCTGAGTTCATTAAACTACGTGGTACTATGATAGATCGTGGGGTTGTAGAGCCCCCCTAATGGAGCTTGAAGCCCCACACTAGCTTAGAAGCCACCATAGTCTACGCCAATAGCCCCCCTTAACCCGGGGATCGCTCTAAGACAGCTCTCCCCCCGTTCTCATCGAGGCCTCCCAGGTGAGGTTCACACTTAAAGTTTTCAATACGTCCTTCAATCTCGTGACCACAAGTACAAAACTCTCCACCTAGAGCTCCTTAATGCAGGTATTACTTACATGAAGTCCAGCCATAAAGCAAAGGTTAGGAGCCTCAGGATTTCCCCATTGTTAAACCCAGTTTAGGGGTGAGCGGGCTTCTACAACCTAACAGCTTCCGCTCACGGCCATGAAGGGGGTTACTTAGAACGGTGAGAGCCTTACCACATAGAGCTCCAAGCCAAACACCTCAACCCTATGGGCGTTCTGGTAACAAATACAGCTAGGCTGAACTATAGAGCTCCCCGGTAACTTGCTAGATCAGGGCTTAAGGTAACCTCTAGATGTCTTTCGGGCTCCCAGCTTTAGAAAAATTCCAGTTGTAATTTGTAGTGTAGTAACTCTAAGCCTCATATATACAGTATATACTCCTGTTTTTAAATCCTTGTCTTCTCTTTCTAGGTGAAGCGTGGTGTTATTGGGAGCTCTCAGACTGTTCTCAGGCCTCGCCTTAGCTGTTATCATCGTGTTTGCTATTACAGCTCCTCTAGCCTCTGTCCTCCAAGCCAGTGGTGTTGATGGTAGGGTTCACGTTGTAGTTCCTAGACCCTTCGTTGATTGGCTTGAGAAGCAAGGCTATAGTTTGGGTTCCCTCTTCATAGCCATGATGTCTCCTCTGGATTATGAGGGTTACCCTTACTGGCTTAGGGGTGTTGTTGGGGAACGTTTAGATCTTGATTTTAGGAGGGTTGCTAGGTCTTGGGAGGAGTTCTATAGGGGTAACCGTGATGTTTTAAGGTCTCCACCTATACCAGCGGTTAGCATAACCATAACCCTTGATAAGGTTGAAGGTGACAGGGTTCTAGAGTGTACCGCTCATTACACCTACAGCACTATAGACTACTTTATCGAGAAGGGTTTAAGGTTAGATCAGGCTGTTGAGAGGGCTAGAGCTGACCCTCTAGCCCACCTTAGGAAACCTCTTGTGATAACATTGAATCCTAGGATGCCTAAGAGTGAGATTAAGGTTTCATGTGCTGATCTAAGCCCTATAGTGGAGGATCTCAGGAGGGCAATGGGTGGAGATGTAAGAACAGCTGGAGAGAACCCCCTGGATGGCATGGCAGCTCAGGGTGGTCTAGTGCAGCAGTCCACGTGCCCGGCACGGTTCACGGAGGTCTGGTGGTCTGATGTATACAATAGCATTAATAGCCCTCTTAGTGGGTGGATGAAAAACATATACTACTACACTAACAGTAGCCCGGTACCGGATAGCCTTAAGCTAAGGGTTTGGAGAGCATTCGCTAGGAACTGGAGTCTAGCATACTACTATAAAGCGGACAGATATAGTGTGGAGAATGCTAAGTTTATCACCCTATGGGAGCTATCCTTCAGACCACCATCAAACCCAGCGTTCATCCTAGGAGAGAAGGTGTACTGGTTGGATGAGTGGGTTAACAGGGTTTTCAAGATATTCACAGACCCCTACCGTGTAGGCAGGATATTCGAGTGGAAAGACTATCATGAAAATAACCCTGGTGCGGTAGTAGAGTGGACAGACTATCAACCATTCTTCGGCATGAGATGGGAGAACCCAAACAACAAAGCCTTCGCAGCGGCAGGATCATACGCTGTGGCTAAAAGCAAGTACTATAAACATGGGATTACAGTAGCTGGGTTCATATTCCTCGGCAAAGAGTCTCTAACCATAGAGAATTCTATTACCATTGGTATAGTTCTTAGTCCTGGGGTTAATAAAGCGTACGTGGGCGCTAAGACCACCTATAGGTATCTAGGGGATGGCATCCTCTTGCGCTTGGAGGTTCAACCTGTTAGAGTTGTAAGGAGTGGTGTTGAATGTGGTGTCTACTGGAGGGTCATCCCGGTGCACGGCTTTGTGCCTTTGTACTCGGTTACAATAGACCTTGCTAGCTTAAGGAAGTTCAATAATAACGAGCCCCCATTCTATGATAAGATCCTCTACTCAGCGAGTCTAGATACCGTATATTATGCGCCCGTCTACAATCCTCAACCGGGCACAATCCTATGCCAAGATAATAACTCTCGCATAGCGAGAATAGCTTCGGATCCAAACCTAGCATCGATAGTCTCCAACCTGTTCCTACCAGCACTTGGTCTGTTTATTACCAACATCGGGTGTAAAGCTACCCCGCTCTCTGCAGTGTGCACCTTCGTTTCGCTTATTACAAGCATCGTCACAAGCTATGCTTACGAAGATCTACATAACGTAGCAATAATGTTTTACTTCGATCTTGCAGCAGGGGGTGACTCTGCCATTGTTCAAATAGATAAGGTTACTTTAAAGTACGCTAATAACACCTACGTTAACCTAAGGTGGAGGCCTCCAATGGTGGAGTATAGGATATACATAGATGTTGGTGGAGGCCCACCGCCCTGCGGTAACGCATGTCCTTACGATGGGCATAGGTGATGTTCGACCGGGACCCACATATTCCCTTACAACATAATGTTTTCCTAAACACTATTTCTAAGAGCTCCCCGTCATGCCCCTCTTCCAGTCTACAATGTGAGGCGTAGTACTCGTAGTGGTCTGCTTTACACCCGCCTATCCAATCATACTCTTCACGATAAACCTCTCGACGACACAGGCAGGGTTGTCGACCCCCATCCCGGTGGTGCTCAAGGAGAATCCTAGATAATCATAGCATTGAGCTTAATGGCCTTCACCACGGGCCCTAGGTTACTAGGGTAACCCCCATGATAGTGCATGGGCCCAACGGGATCCCATAGAGTGTTTCACGGAGGGTTTTTAACACTGGAGGGCCCAGACATTCCAGCCTTGGGGTTGAGTTTTACCCTCAGCAACTCTCACAAAGTCTAGCACCTTCTAGGGCTCAGGTCTTGCTGAACTCCTGGAAGCTTTCATACACGGTTGAAGTCCAACGAACTCGTAGAGGTTACCATAGGCTTGTGATATATCGATTCGGCTATCGGGTCTAGGAGCTCTACGCATTGAGACATCATGAGGTTACCTAAGCTCTGGTTGTAACGGTAACTCCATGAGGCTAGGATCCCTATCAACATAAATGGGCTTTAGAGGTAACCCTGGAAGCTCATGGCGGTTGATGAGGTATAGGATTGGGTTACTCTAACACTTGACCCTCACCCCGCATCCCTAGAGGCCTAGCCCTGTGCTAGGCCTCCCCGAGCGGTTTGTCGGTTTTCCGCTCGGAAGCGCACTCCTCATCTTCCTATCGGATTCCCCATGCTTGGGGCATCACTTTCTTCAGCTGGTGGGGGCCTGCCTGCCTAGGGGGTAAAGACCCCCTAGGCACCGGGCACTCTGTACCTCAACTGGAGCTTATATATTCTCACTCTATGTATGATCATCCCTCGTCCTAACAAACTTTCTCTTCCATCCTCGCCTTGAAAGGCGAGGCTTTCAGTCGTAAAGGGGTATGCTGGTTGCTTTCATTGACGGGTGACCTGAGGGGGTCTGTTTATTGAGGATTGTGGTGTGGTGCGGGGGGTGGGATTTGAACCCACGCAGGCCTACGCCAACGGGTCTTAAGCCCGCCCCCTTTGACCTGGCTCGGGCACCCCCGCTCCTCTAGTGTATTTTTAAGGTTCTAGGGCTTTAAACGCTTAAGATAGTGTTTCCAAGTCTCAGGGCTTGTGGTTTTGTTAGTAGTTTATGTGCATTCCGCCGTCTAGTGGTATTAGAGCTCCTGTTATGTATGATGCTCTCTCTGATGCTAGGAATGCTACTAGGGCTCCTAGATCTCTTGGATCCCCCATTCTGCCTAATGGAACCTTTGATGTCCTCCTTTTAAGTGCTTCCTCGAAGCTTACTCCAAGCCTTTTGGCATCCGCTTCTGCTAGCTGTCTAACCCTCTCTGTTAGGACGTCGTATGGGAGTATAGCGTTAACCGTTATATTATACTTTGCTAGCTCCAGGGCTAGGGTTCTAACTAAGCCTACTATAGGCATCCTCATTATATTACTTGTGGCCAGGTTCTCAAGAGGTCTAATGAGCGTTATTGAGCTTATGAAAACTATCCTACCCCACCTACCTCTAGCCATGAGCTTAGCGGCTTCACGTGAGACCCTCAAAGCACTCATTGTAAGTAGCTTGAACGAATCCTCCCAGTCGTCATCACTTATATCGAAGAAACCCCCAGGCTTAGGGCCTCCAGTACTGTAAACCAGTATATCGAGCCTTCCATACCTGCTCTCTACGTACTTGAAGAGCCCCTCTACATCCTCTTTCACCCTCAAGTCGCCAGCGTAAATATCAACATTAACACTGGCGACCTCCCTAATCCTCCTCCTAGCCGATTCAAGCCTCTCCATACTCCTAGAGAACAGTATAACATCCGCCCCTTCAAGGGCTAGCTCTAAGGCTGAAGCGAAACCCAGGCCGGAGCTACCACCTGTAACTAACGCTAGCTTCCCTCTAAGACCTAGGTCCACGACACCACACCAGCTACCGGGATAGAAGGAGGGGTTTAAGTAAGTATATTCTTAAAAACCCGGGATTCAAACCTTTGCTTCTAAGTAGAGTTAGATCTCGCAGGTCTTACATGTGGAGTTCTCTGTTAACTGTACTACAACCTCGTCCCCTTCTCTAGCCTCCTTAACTTCGAAAACCTCCTCTAACCTCTTATCCCTCGCTATCTCACTCTTCCTCAGAACCCTCCTAGGTATCGCCATCCTTGAGAGTGCTCTGGCCTCCTCCCTCTTCTTCAACAGCCTTCTCGTCTTACTAGCTCTACTCCCCCCGAACACTATGACTTGCGCTCCTTTACTCTCATCCCTATACACTGTGAAGCCCTTGAGGCCTCCGAGCCATGCTATCATGTATGCTGAGTACACACTCTCAACTGGAGCGTCTCTCGGTAGGTTCACTGTCTTGCTTATAGCCTGGTCTACATAAACTTGTGCCGCCACCTGGTGTGCTATGTGATACCATAGGTCGAAGTCCATTGTAGTAGCGTACTTGCGGGCTAGCCTGTAGAGGCCTTCTATGAAGCCTCTGGGAGCCCCCTTCTCCTCAAGGCTTCTAGCTAGGTCTGGGAGAGCCCACCTAAGGCTACCCTTACTAGCTCCTACAGCCTCGTAGACCTCTGTTATAGCCTCCCCAGTAGCCCCCGTGTCTCTGGCTAGGGCTAGCAGGTCGTCTCTAAACCTCCTTACTATCTCCAGGAAAGTCCCTATAGCTACCTGCCTCTTATATACAAGGGCGAAGTAGGGTTCGATACCACTGCTAGACCCAGCTAGTATGCTGATGGTCCCTGTAGGGGCTACAGTTGTAACAACGGTATTCCTAGGAGCCTTAGCTCCCAGAACTCTACCGTAAACACCGAGGATCCCCCAGGCTCTCTCAGGAGAGTATATGGCTAGGGCTAGTAGCAACCTGGGGTTCTTGACTACCTCAAGCGGGCTCGACTTAAGAGCTCTCCAGTAATCCTCCCTGTTCACACCGAAAACCCTTAAAGCTATAGACTCTAGGACGTCTACAGGAACTAGTCTAAGAGAGCCGTCGGGCTCAACCCTGGATGCTGAGAGGCCTGCGAGCTTGCCCATAATAGCATCAGGTATCCTAATACCATTATGGTATTTAACTTTAACCCACCCATCCTCAACCCTCATAACCCTACCTGCCTTGATAAGAGCTGGAGTATGCAGGGTTGATAGGAGCTCTGGATCTCCTGATTCTACACACTCAAACCTCCTCCAATCAAACCTCTTACACTCAAACGCCTTGGCATGCCCTAGCTCAGCCCCCAGCTCCCAGCTCCTCTTCCAAGCGAAAATCTCTAGTGCTGCGGTGGCGAGGAGGGTGAAAGCTACAGCTTCATCACTATCATATGGTATGCCGAGCTCTGCGAGAGCATCAGCTAACCCCATTAACCCTAAGCCTATCTTCCTCGTTAAAGAGTTAGCCTTATAGTGTCTCTCATCAGGGTGGTTGTTAAGGTCTATGACGGCATCCATAGCGTCAACAGCTAACTGTACATCCTCGTAAAACTTGTTTAGATCAAAGACCCCTCCTACCACGTATTTATCTAGAGCAAAGCTACCTAGGTTACAGCTCTCGAAGGGACATAGGGGTTGCTCTGCACACGGGTTTGTTGCCGTTACAACTCCAAGCCACGGCGTTGGATTCCACTTATTGTGGTTATCTAGGTAGAAGAGGCCTGGATCCCCTCCCGCCCAGGCGTTCTCCACAATCTCATCCCATAGTATCCTAGCTTTGATCCTCCACATGTAAGTGTTCTTCGTATCAACGTTAACTTCAACCCCCCTGGCTTTGAAAGCCTCCTCCATATCCTTAAAGGCCTTAGCTTTAACCTCCTCCAGCACATCCTCGTATATGTTTGTATAGGGGTTCTCAAGCATCCACGGGTATCTCTCAAGGAGCTCTCCCAGCCTCCCAAGTCCCGTCTCCCTACTTACACTATAATGTAGCCTGTACACACCATCCCCCCTATCACTGTACTTCGGGTTGACCATTAGCCAGTAGTCGTCCCTCAGAAGGGCTGCCATGAAGGCGTCGTTAACCCCAACGCTTATGTTGAAGTTTGTTAAGTTAGCATCCTGTAATGGGGGTTTCTTAGCCTGAATGAACCCTGCATCTTCAACAGTCCACCAGCCATTCCTCAATAGCGAATCCACAGCTGTTTTAAGCTCGCGGTCAACCTCGTAACCCTCAGCCTCTATCTCCTCAATCAACCTCCTAACAGCCTCTACCAACGCTGTAACCTGTGGTGGTAGCTTGTTCTTCAACGCCACGTAGGGGTCGAAGCCCGGTGTGTAGATATCAGGATGCCATACATGCATTATACCCATGTTAGCTCCACGCCTCTTACCCCCCTGTTTCACCATCTCCGTTATCACATCGTAGAGCTGCATGAAGCTCATGGGGCCGCTGCTATAACCACTAGTCCCTTTAACCAAATCCCATCTAGGTCTTAGCTCGCTAAAACTGAAACCCTGACCTCCGCCCCACTTGAAAGTCATGGCCTGGACTACGCCAGCATCCATTATAGACCTCATATCATCGTATACAGGGGTTACATAGCATGCTGAGAGAGTCCCCCTAGCGCCATCTGCATACATGTTGAAAAGCGTTGGACTGTTAAAGACGAACTTACCTTCAACGAGCAATCTATAAAGCCTAGCAGGGTCAACTTTACCGGAGAAGCCTAGAGCAACCCTAGCCATAACCATGCTAGGAGTTTCAGTGTAGAGGCCTCCAGAACCCCTACTCATATACCTAGCCATCAAGACTCTGATGGCGTTATAGGAGAAGTTGAGATCATCGGGGCACGGGGTTTTCGATATACCGGAAGCGTAGGCCTCAACACACTCGGGGAGGGGAGCTAGAAGCCCCCTGTTAAGAGCTCTTCCCGTATAACCTCTTAAAACCTCAGAGTAGATTCTCTTTAAAACGCTGAGCCTAGCCTCAACCTCAGCCTCAGGCCTTAGGGCCGACTCCTGGACGAGCTTAAACTCCATCTCCTCACTCAAAACCACACACCCCCACTTACTACACCTACCTCAACCAAGGCAACACGGTGGCCAGACTAGTTAGAGAGAGACGGAAGGTTGAATATACACGTAGAACACCGAATGTACCCACCTCTTCTCTTGGATCAGAGGGAGATATTAAGTCAACCTTCCCACCAGGAACCTCTAACAACTTACCAGCTCCGCCTTAATACCCGTGATTAAACCCACCTCTTCCCTCTCTCCAAACACCCAATAAAAACTTATCACAGTAATACCTATTATGTTTTACGATCAGAAGATAATCTAGCACATCAGGAGAAAGAATGTCGTTTGAGAGTTGCCACCGTTCTCGTAGATGTGGCTCTCCGCCATCTATCTCTCAACGGTTAGCAAGATCCAGGCTACCCTACGGGGGTTGTTTGCCCCCGGTCACTCGAAGGGTACATCCGCTCTCCACCGGGTAATCAGGGCTTGAAAGGCTCGTAGACCTCAAGACCTCGTCGGTCTTAGCATTTACAGGAATAGTATTGGGGGGCTTTGTGGGTTTAACCTACATGGCTTATCATATGTTCTGGTTTTCAGGGCTTGAAGATATCTCATTCACAAAGTATGTGGGTGATATGAGTAACAATGAAGGCTGAAACAGCCTCTATTACGGGCTCCTAGGGAGGCTATAGTATGGTTATTAGCTTTAGGTTACATAGCTAGATGTATGGGGCTTTTCTTGCCGAGAAAGGGTGGCCTTACTAGGAGGGATGCAAAGACTAAGGAGGGTTCCGGTAGGGTCCAGAGGGCTTCAGGTGTTTCTAGTCCTAGGAAGGTTGTTAGTGTTGAGGAAATCGATAGGATTGTGGGTGAGGTGTCTGAAGAGCTGGTTGTTAGGCTTGGGCTTCAAGGGTTGTTCGGGGTGGGTGATTTAAGGGATGTTGTTGAGGGTGTTGTAAGAGAACTTGTTGATGAAGGTAGGAGGGTTGATAAGAACTCTATAGTCAAAAGATTTATGCTTAACAAGGAGAATGTGTATAAGTACCTTGCTGTGAAGGCGTTGGAAGGCGGTGATTTGAGGGGGGAGCTAGCAGAGTTCATAGTGTATAGTGCTCCAGAGATTGCAGGTAGGGCTGCTCCCGAGCTCTACAAGCTAGTTAAGGGTAACCCTGTCACATTAGATACTCTAAGGTATCTGTGGGAGAGGTTTGGTAGGCCTACTCCGCTTAAATGCCCAGTCTGTAACTTCAAATCATTAACACCGGATCTCACATGCATGATATGTGGGAGCACGCCTAGCGAAGAGGATGTTAAGAAGGCCAATAACTTCGAAGAGGAGCTAGGGAACGCTGTAAAAGGATGGCATAGGAGGCTTGTAGAAGAGGTTGTAACAGCAGGGTACGTGTACTACGATTACCACGATAGAGAGATTAAACCACCGAGCATGGCGAAACCCGGAGGGGTAGGAGCTTTGATAACACTGAGTATACGTGAGAAGATGATGTTAAGGGAATACCTATCCAAGCTAGCCTAGGAGCTGGCTAGAGGTGGGATAAGGTTAGGAAGAGCGGTTGAGGTGGGGGGTGGTGTAAACAGTCGACTTAATAGTTTGTCGTTTGGGATTGGGGAGTTGTATCCTCTAGGGTTACGGTGTAGTTATACACATCTATTATCCTATCTATTATAGCATCCCACGAGTACTTCTCCTCTACAAGCCTCCTAGCGTTAGCTCCAAGTCTTCTCCTGTACCCCTCGTCTCCTAATAGCGTTTCAATGGCCTCAGCTAGCTGCTCCTCAGATCCAGGTTCTACTAGTATGCCTGTTTCACCGTTAACGACCACGTCTTCAAGCCCTCCAACTCTGCTTGCAATAACAGGCCTCCCCGACGCCATAGCCTCTAGGGCTACTATGCCGAAGCTTTCATTGAATATGCTTGGTACCACTACTATCTTAGCTCTCCTGTATAACTCCACCTTATCCCTCTCCGAGACTACTCCTAGGAGCTTCATCCTATCCTCAACTCCATAGGTTTTAGCAAGTATCTTTACAGGGAGCTCCATGTAGCCTCCCCCTATAACGTATAGCTTTAAATCCCTGCTCCTAATCCTCTGGAGGGCCTTCACCAGCACATGTAAACCTTTCCTGTAGACGAGCCTGCCAACAAACAATACTATGTCATCCTCAGGCTCCCTGGCTGGTGGGGTGAGCTTTGAAGTGTCAACTGCATTAGGTATAATGAACCTCCTAGCTTTAAAATCAACACCCATTACACTCTCTACAAACTCGTCGGCAACCTTGCTAACCGATATGACGGCCTGAGCATACTCCAGGTAGTACCTGGTTGGAAGTAGAAGCGAGGCTATACTCCAGAAAGTCCTAAAATCATGGGCGAGGAATAAAGTGTGGTTTGTAGCAACCCTAGCTATACCTAGCTCGCTAGCAACCTTTAACGCGAAAAGAGGTGTTAGCGTGAATATATGATGTGAGTGGACTACGTCAGGCTTAAGTTTTACAATCGCATCCTCGATACTCCTAGGATCTGGTGGGACGAGGATGTAGTCTAAGGGTATTAGAGAATCCACGATATAATACCCCTCACTCTCCTGAAACCTTAAATCCGCTAAGCCAACCTTCCTGGATATAACACTAACAGTAAAACCCCTCCTAGAAAGCCATACAGCTAAATCCCTAACATGAGCTTGAACGCCGCCAACGCTACTCGGATGCCACTCCATAACAAGGCACACGCTGAGATCCAAATCCTACCCCGAGAGAGTTAACCTAGATGGAGGAAGAGGGAAAAAGCGTTAATCCTGGAGCTAGGTGGTTGCTCTAAAAGGAGATATGGTTTAGCTTAGAGCTCCTCCAACCCAGAAGGCTTAGTCTCCTCCTCTTCCTCTCTACCCTTACCCTTACCCTTCTCCTCCTTCTTGGGCGGTGCTGCTGCTATAACATCATCGATCTTCAGTATGCTTATTGCCGCTTCTGTAGCGCTCTTGACAACCTGTTTCTTAACTAGTAGTGGTTCGAATACGCCAAGCTTCAGCATATCCTCTGCTATCTTACCTTCGAGCACGTTTACACCTGCATTCTTCAGCCCTTTGGCGTGCATGCTCCTGAGTTGTAGTAGTGCATCTAGAGGGTCTAGTCCTGCGCTCTCCGCTAGGATCACAGCTATCTGCTCTAGGGCGTCTGCATAAGCTTCTATGGCTAGCTGCTCTTTACCTCCCACTGTTCTAGCATAGGTTCTAAGCTGCTCGGCTAGCTCAACCTCCACCGCTCCACCGCCAGGTGTTATTTTAGGTTCTCTCATTATGTTCCTTAGCGAGTGTAGGGCGTCCTTAATGTTCCTCTCAGTCTCATCTAATAGCATGTCGTTAGCCCCTCTTAGGAGTATTGTGACACTCCTCGGGTTCTTAGCCCCCTCTATGAACACCATTTTATCCTCTCCAACCTTCCTCTCCTCTACTAGCTCAGCGTAGCCTAGGTAATCCTCTCTTAACTCTCTCAAGCTAGTCACTATCTTAGCTCCCGTGGCTCTGGCTAGCTTCTCTATATCACTCCTCTTAACCCTCCTAACAGCTAGGATACCCTTCTTAGCTAGGAAATGTTGGGCAACCTCATCTATACCCTTCTGTGTTATAACAACGTTAGCCCCTGTGGCAGCTATCTTCTCAACCATATCCTTTAATATCTTAGTCTCCTCCTCTAAGAATCTATCCAGCTGCTCTACATCTGTAACTCTTATCTTAGTAGTCAGATCAGGCTTCTGAATCTCAAGTGGTGCGTCTAAGACTAGAATCCTAGCATTCTCAACCCTCCTAGGCATACCAGGGTGCACTACCTCTTTATCGAGAACGATACCTCTTATAATCCTCGAATCATATATGCTACCACCTTTCTTCTTCTCAATCTTAACATTATCCAGGTCTACATTGTATGTTCCGTCGGGCCTCTTCTCGGCAATAATCCTTATAGACTCTAAGACCATATCAGCTATCTTAGATCTCTCAGGACCATGGCCTATGTACTTGCTAGCCAACGTCGTCTCAACAATCTTCTTAAGGCTAACATCATCATCTACGTTGACAGGCTCAGCTATCTTACTAAGAATCTCCAACGAGTTCTTCAAAGCCTTTATATAACCATTTATTATTATCGTTGGGTGGATATTCTCATCTAACAGCTTCTCAGCCCTCTCCAAGAACGTCCCAGCTAGGACTACAACAGAGGTCGTACCATCACCAACCTCGGCATCCTGAGCCTTAGCAACCTCAACTAGAAGTTTCGCAGCAGGATGCTGAACCTCCATCTCCTTAACTATGGTTGCACCATCATTAGTAACAACTATATCGCCGAAAGCGTCTACAAGCATCTTATCTAAACCCCTAGGCCCTAGACTTGTCTTCAAAACCTCAGCCATAACCTTAGCCGCTAAGATGTTAGCCCTAAGAGCCTCCCTACCATAAGTCCTCTGAGCCCCCTCCTTCAACACAAGTATGGGAACCCCAGTCGCCATATCCAACACCTCATTTACCTAGCACACATCCAACTCCGAATCTCTAATATTAACCTACCTCTATATAAGCTTTACTATACATCAAAGAAACAAACCAGGCAATGGGGAAATCACATCAAAACGCGCAGCACAAAACCCTGAAACCATCCTACCTAAAGCTAACTCTCTAACAGAGAAAAACACCCATGCCAAGGAAAGACCACATATACCCCTCCCCGTAAACCCTAACTATTAAGAGCCTCCCTCCTAGTCTAAAGCAGGGAATCCAAGGGCTTAAACAGAGAGCTTAGATTAAACATACAGCATATAGTACTCAGTCTTCTCAATCCTCCCCGTAACAGGATCCACCTTGAGCCCTAGAGTTTCAAGCGTATCAACACCTACAATGGGGATAGCGTTCTCGAAAGCCATTATCCTCAACGGCCCCCTCCTACCCTCAATTTCACCTTCAGCTACAAACACCTTAGCCTTCACAACCCTTCCATCACCAAGTTTAAGGTCTACTGTAAACGGGGTCTCAATGAAGTACCTCTCAGCAACATCGAGGGGCATTACAGTGAACGAAGCTCCAGTATCAACCAGGATTTTCTCAAACTCAACAACACCCCTACCCTTAAACCTAGCTTTAACAAACACGTGGCCCACAGCTATCCCTAGGTGTAGGCATCCTACCAGTCAGACCTTAATTAGCGAAACTCCAGTCACTACGGGGACGTTATAGCGGTATAACCGGAGCTCCGCCTCCTTTAAGGACGGGGGCGGTCAGCCTTCTCGACCAATGTACCTGTTTAGAGAGCATAAGAGGATATAAGGTTTAAATGGGGAGAGGAGGAGATGGTGATGAACGCCACGGGACGAGGCCTCAGGAGGGCCCTGAGGCCTATGAAATAGGCCTGTGTTACTGAAATCCTAGGCTTAACCTGGATAGGAGCTCACGTGTTCTCTCCAACAAGCTTTCTATGTGTGGTAAGCTTAGTTTAACATGTTCTATGCCTAGAACGGCCTCGTGGAAACCCCGTACGCGCAGGTCGTAGGCTACACTCCACCCAATGTTGATTAGAGGTTCTTCGAGCTTAAGGGATAGTGTTTTAGCTGCTCTCGATAGAAGCTTAGCCCACCACCTCCCCTCCCTTCTAGCCTTGTGAACCTCCGGAGTGTTAAACTCGACGGCCAGGGCTTTCACACCTCCCCTGCCACCCTATACAGCTTCTCCGAGCTCTGAACCGGATCCCCCTTCTCCACGTACATCCTAGCGTTTCCCCGCTAACGGTACTTGATTGTATTTCCAAATACCTGTATTTCCGTTAGCGGGGTTGGGCCTTGGTGTGGGTTCATTAGCTTCACCCACACCTCATGGGCCCCGGTCGAGCCCAAAGCCACAGGGCTCCCATCTGAGTATAGATATTTAAGGCCGATGTTTATAGCCCCTACAACATCCCTCTCGACAACCCTGCCATCCACGTATGCAACCCTCAATACTATCTTTACAACCTTGAATTTACCGTTAGCCCCCCTCACCGCAGTGCGGATCACCAGAGGGCTGTAACCATCAATCCTCCTCCCTGTGAACGGGTCTACACTAGAAGAACCCCTCTCGGACACCCTTACAACGTGTACTGGTCTATCCTCAAGCAGTTTTATCAACGTAGCGATACTCCACTGGTGTATTCTGTGTTTAAGCTTTCTACCCTTATTCTTCTCCATCCTCCCCTTATCATCTCCACTGATATCACCTATTACTACTACTGCGTTGTTCTCTCTTGCAAGCTCCTCTATGAATTTTGCAACCTTGTATAGTATGTCTTTCTTCCTATCCCCCTCTCTGAGCTTTCTAAGCTTCTTTTTAATCTCTCTTGTCTTGGTTGATTTACCCTTTGATATCCTCTTCCTTCTAACAGCGTATGCTATGACGATCCTTCCAAGACCTGTCTCGATCCTTATAACCTCTACTAGAACACCGTTCTTGAATACAGCTATTGTAATATTATTCTCGTTACCGTCAACCGCTATAACGTTCCTCTTATCGTAGAACACAGTGTATACCTTAACTAACGTTATGTATGCTAGCACCCTCCTACCCCCACCTGTCTTCAATTTAAGCTCGCTTGCGGGGATCCATCCTCCGTACATGTATCTATGTAGTTGCCTGTTATTCCTGTATTTTAGCTCAACCCAGCCTCTGTGGGTTCTAATCTTCAAGCCTCCACTCTCGAGTTTCCAATCTTGGTTATCCGAGTATACTATTGTAACCCTTCTAACCTCTGGTTTTCTTGTGTAAGCTTTACCTTTCTTCAAGCGTTCTCTGAAGGATTTAGCTCTCCTAACTGCATCCCTATAAGCACCCTTTATAACTCTTGTTGATATCCATGGGTACTCTCTCCTATACCTCTCATAGAACACTCTGTGTAGTGTGTTCTGGGATGCACTATGTTTTAACGCGTACTCAACCATCTCGCTAACCATGTTCTTCAAAGGTTCAACGATATCCCTTAGAGCCTCTCTAGCAATCCTGCTAGCGTAGCACTCCAGCACAACAGTCCTACGAAGCACCTTAAACTCCAAAAAACACACTTCAAATTCATAGCTAAACAATCTAAGACCATGATATACCTTTGAGCTTCGAAGCTTAAATACCCATACACAACTTAAAGGTAATCACAGTCAATCATAGATATTTAAATTTAATTATGAGATTGCAGAAGCCTCGCAAACCCCCTAGTACTAGGATGCCGCTCACCCAACACACTACGCCAAGCATTTAAAAATATTCACAGATATTTAAACTTATCGCCACTTCTGTAACTGCCTCCTCAAGATACCTTTCAGCGAGCTCAAGCCGGAAGCCAGCCTCGTCACCTGGATTCAGTCCTAACTTCTCGCTAAGCGATAGTAAGAGCAGGTCTACCAGGTCGGAAACCCCTCTCCTTAACCTTCTCGTACAAACCCTTAGGAACAGCCACATACTCCAATACGATAGCACCCTAGGGTAACCAATGTTTGAGATATAGTTTAAAGCACTTATCGGGATACGCTTCTCTACACCCTCTGTAGAAGCCGTTGGGAACTGTTTTGTGAAAGTTGATGAGTGGTTGGGGGCTGGGGTGCTGGTGGGCAGAAGCTTATGTTAGACTCCAGCTCTAGAGTAGCTCCTCGTAGAGTGTTTCTTGTGCTGCTCGTAGCTCTGTTCCTAGTTTTATGTTTGCCCCTATTCTCTTGAGCACCCTCTCTAGTAGTGCTATTGCCGCTATTACATCGTTGTGGTTTACGGAGCCCATGTGGCCTATCCTTATGCTCTTCCCTCTTAGTGCTGGGCGTATTGGCATGGCTACTACTATGTTTCCCTCCATCATGGCCTTTCTAACCTCGGCTGGGCTCACCCCCTCTGGTAGGTATACGGCTGTTACAGTGTTGGCTGCTATCTCCTCGCTTCTAGCTACGACCTCTAACCCCATTGCTCTAAGCCCTGCTCTTAGAGCTCTAGCCAGGGCCCTATGCCTCTTAAACCTCCTCTCAAGCCCCTCAGCTTGTATCTTTTCAAGTGACCTTGCTAGGGCTGCTACTAGGTGTGTTGCTGGTGTAGCGTAGTATGCTACCTCGCCCCTCTCATAGGCCTCCATAACCTTAGCCCAGGAGCTCAGCCTAGCATAGTAGCCTCTCACTCTGCCCGAGTTCTCGTTGAAGGCTTGTACAGCTCTCTCAGTACACAAGGCTATCAAGCCTAGGCCTGGAGGTGTCTCAAGAGCCTTCTGGCTTGCTGTAACAACTACATCAACACCCCAATCACTACAGCTTAGAGGCTCGGCTGCAACACTTGATACACCATCAGCCACCAGGAGGACATCAAACCTCCTAGCTATAGATGCAAGCTTCACGAGATCAGCTCTAACACCAGTACTAGTCTCAACATGGGATACAAGCATAGCACCATAGCTACTGCGGGAAAGCTCCTCGACAATAGAATCTAAGGGTACAACGTCCCCAGGCTCGCTAGAGAGTACTGTTACATCGTAGCCATTAGCTCTAGCAATCTCACCCCACCTATCACCGAAGAAACCATGGGATACAACTAGAACCCTAGACCTAGGGTCAACTGTGTTCAGAAGAGCAACCTCCATAGCCAGGGTACCACTACCAGGTATTACGAAGACGGGGGAGTTACTACGAGCTCCAACAACAACCCTAAACCCCCTAATAACACTACCATGTAGAACAGCGAAATCAGGGCTCGTATGCTCGAAGACCGTAGAGGCCATAACCCGGAGGACATCAACACTAAAAACAACAGGACCTGGAGTCATAAGTATCCTACGCTCATCAGGGTACATTTCTAACACCATTAGAAGTTACCTAGGAAAGGTTACTTAAATAGGCTTACTACAAGCCCTCAGTGGCAGCGATTAGGATCAGAACAGCCCACCAAGAGGCATGGGCATGGCTGACCTTAATCCACTTAGGTACCACCAGCTTTTGAGCAGCATACCCCCATATCCCAACTATCCCGGTGAACGTGCCTATGGCGATGGCTATCGTGGAGGCTACGAATAATGGGATGTTAAGACCGAGTCTTATGGTGTCTTTCAATCTACCCCACCCAGCCTAGTATATATTTTCTATATAGGAATACTTATGTCTAACCCCGAACATGTTCGGAGTTTCACTTAGTTTACATAACCCTCTACTTAAGGAGGTGAGGGGTCCTTAAGGGTAGTTAGTGTACTCGATATCAGTTTTGTATGAGAGAAAGGGGGATGGAGTGGCTGTGTTTTGGTTTGTGTTTCTGCTTAGGGTGCTACTATGTTGTTGGGGTTTAGTTTTACTGTTAGCTCTACTGCTTTATAGGTCCATCTTGGCCACTCGTTGTACCCGTGTATCTTCCTGTAGAAGTCTGATAGGGGTAGCTTTGTTTTGAAGAGCTGGCTGTACTTGAGCTCTCTAGCCTTCTCCTCTCTAACATTCTCTCCCTGGGATTTTGTTAGCATTGTTATTATTCCGGCTGTTGGGCTTATGAAGTTCATCCTACCAGCTAGCTCGCTTGAGGCTTTAACTGATCCCTCGTAGGATCTCTCTATGCCTGTTAGCATGTAATCCCCTGTTATCCTTAGGATCTCCTTATCCAGCATTACTCTTAGCGAGAAGTTTGCTGGTACTGGGTTTTCTACTGTAGCCTTTGATATATCACCTTCTGGGAACACTAGGAACCCGTACTTCACATCTCTAACCCACTCCTGGCTGAACCTGTAGGGTTTGAACACGCCCACTCTATCCTCTGGAGCTGTATCACTCCTATAATCCCATGTTAGTTTGAATGTTAGGTTAGACCAAACCCCTGTTTCATCGTACAACTGTGTAGCCCTTATACCAACCCTCATGTACGTTGATGCTATGAAGCTACCGCCAGTCGTGGCTATGATCGATGTAGCTGATACGCCTCTCATGGAGTCTATCGTGTAGTTGAAAACCCTAGCTCCCCCTGGGAGTGTCCCTACAACCCTCTCCTCCTCAAATGCCGGGGGCGCTATGACTCTGTAGTTTAACATGTTGTAGCCTATAGCCCTAGGCTCCCTGTATAGGGCTAGAGCTCCCGCTAGGGTCCAGTAGTTCTGGAGTTTCGACACGGTAACCGTTATATTGTGTTTTCCGACGAGTAGTGGGAGGAGGCCTGTAACGTCTATAACTAGGGGTTCAAAGCCCAGGGTCTTAATGTTCGGGACAGGCCTCCAGAGTAGTGGGCTTAAGCCACCAGTATGGATCCACGGCTGTGGTTGAGCTACAACCACTGGGATCCCATCGGAGTATATCCATATGAACCTATCCGGTGGTATGTTGTAGTACCAGAACTCGTCGAAGGAGAAGCCCTCAGTGTAGAGTATTAGTAGGGCTCTACTAACACCACTGGGGACCTCGAAGACCTCCCATGCCATGGGGTTAGCTCTATCAAGCCATACATTCGATACACCCGGCCACGCGGTCCTAGAGCTGTAGGCGAATAGGGGTATTACATCGTCTGGTAGCCCCTCAGGCTTAGGGCCTGGGTATAGTAGTAGCTTGAGGTAAACGCTGAAAGCCCCGGTTAGCCCTAGAGCTGGTACAGCCCAGTTCCTCAAGGCTACGGTGACGTTGATGGTAGGCCTACCTACTATGACGTTGTAGAGGTGGGTTACATCGACTGTGACAGTCTGGTTGAACCTCTGAACGGTGGAGCCGAAGAGCGCGGGTATGCCGTTAATGTAGACCCAGAAGGGCCTATCGTACTGTACAGCAGGCCTACCTGGGACTATGCTAACAAGGTGCACGTCAGCTCTCAGTAGGATCCTTGAGAAGCTATATCCAAGCTCACCCCAGTCAAGCGATACTATGAAGCTCTCCGGGGCGGTGAACCATGATACAGTGTAGTTTCTAACAAGCTCTACAACCACGGGCTCCACGGGGGGAACGCTATACAGGTAATCCTGCCAACTCCAGAAACCAGCCACAGACAGCCCAGGCCTAGGGTCTAGGGTGCTAGTTGAATAGGGGAGGGTAGAATCTAAACCCGCTTGTTGTACACTATAGTGGTTCTCGTTGTAAAGCGCTGGTGCTAGGATCTGAGCTGCCAATAGCAAGGTGATTAGTAGAGGTGCTAGGGAGCTCATAAAACCACCCCGCACCCTCTCTACTAGGTTAAATGTCTTATCTGTAGTCTACCTTAAATACCTTACTATTATCTCGCCTCCTCCTCAAATGCTAGGGAGCACCAATCTACCTCAGCTACCTCCCTCAGGAGCACCGTTACGTAGGCTGCGGGGGGTAGGCATAGTGTTACTATAGCCTTATCCCCTCTTGTAACGCAACTCCCTAGTTTGAAGGGGAAGTATAGTGGTCTAGGGCTTGGTTTAAGCTCTCCTAGCATCTCCAACCTTACACCTTCAAGCTCTGCTACACTTCTAACAAGACGAGCCCATGTTGTTGTTGCTGAAGCTAGTTCTTTTGATGGTAATCTTACAGCTGGGATTGTTGTTGCTAACCCGCAGTAGCCGATCTTCAAGATAGTCTCTCTAACACGCTCTACATAGCCCCCCTTGATGGCCTCTGAAAGAGCTCTATTGAATATGTAGGCTTGTAGTGCTTCAAGAGCTATGCCTGGAGCTCCCTCCATTACAGCCCATGGATCCCTCCTCTTCGAGACTAAAGCTAGGGACTCTTCTTCGTAGCTTAACCTAACATCCCCCTCTAATGGGTACCTGTAGGTGTACTCTCTGATAAGCCTCCTAGGCTCCCTTAGAGCTAGAGCTAAGCCGTATAGGTGGCTCGAAGGCCTCCTAACACCAAACCTCTGAGGCCCATAGTAGGCTGGGATCCTATCCAGCGACCTGATGTTCCTGCATAGGAGCTCCGGATCCTCAGCCACGACCTCCACCCTGAACATGTTACCATCATGGGATCCAGGTTTGATCATAGACCCAGGCCCTAGATACCATGCCCGTACATCGCCTAAATCCACGTAGCCGGGGGTAGCTCTTGGGCTGATTAGGGATACGTATTGGTATGCTATGGCATTGGCATCCTTAAGGCCTGCAATAGAGTACCTAGGGGCCCCAAGGTGTCTAGCTAGCTTCCAACATGCTATGGTTGATGCTACACCAACCTTCCTAACAAGGTATAAGTGCCACCCACCCCTCCTAAACCACGTCCTAGAGGGGACCTCGAATATCCTAAACCCATGGGGTGCTTCAACCCTAGCCCTGGTAACCTCTAGGTTGCTAAGCCTACCCTCGATACCCCATAGGAGCTCTAAAGCTTTGATATCAACGCTAGTACAGCTTGAGATGGCTCGTCACCCTATCAACTAGATCCTCTGGAGCAGGCCCTACAGCTACGGCTGTTAGAGTCCCAGGTGGGAGCTGTGTTCTACCAGCATCCCTTATGATAGATGCTGGTAGCCCGAGCTTTAAGGCGTTCTCGTAGATCTCCAGGAGCTCCTTCTCGGAGTTAACGCGGAGTACAACCTTCATCTGCCCCCCTCTAACCCACTCATCAAGCCATCTAACCCAGTCTTCGCGCTTAGAATTCACTATGGATAGGACTGCATCTACGCTAGCATGGGCTGCTTGGGCAGCCGCTTTACCCCTACCCATATCTATATCCCTCCTGAGCACTATAGCTTGTTTGAAGTTCAACCTCCCTTGAGCCCCCTACATCAATATCCTTAGATTCTAGTCTAGCTAGTTAAAGTTTTAAGCTATGGCGTTTACGGGTGGAACCGGTGGTGTGGGGTTGCTACAGCCTATTATTAGGCCTGAGGGTGTTAGAGCTCATGTGGGCATAATTGGTGGCTCGGGGCTCTACGACCCGGGTATTGTTGAGAAGCCTGTTGAGGTTAAGGTTGATACGCCTTATGGTAGCCCCTCAGACTACATTATAGTAGGTGATGTTAGGGGTGTGAGGGTTGCATTCCTTCCTAGGCATGCTAGGGGTCATAGGATACCGCCTCATATGATAAACTATAGGGCTAACATGTGGGCCTTAAAAGCTCTAGGCGTCAAATGGGTTGTTAGCGTTTCAGCTGTAGGTAGCCTTAGGTGGGATTACAAGCCCGGTGACTTCGTCGTCCCAGATCAGTTCATAGACATGACTAAGAATAGGAGGTTCTACACCTTCTACGACGGCCCCGCTACTGTGCATGTTAGCATGGCGGACCCCTTCTGCGAAGACCTTAGATCTAAGATATTAGAGGTTGGGTCTAAGCTAGGCCATACAATACACCCTCGTGGAACCTATGTTTGCATAGAGGGGCCTAGGTTCTCTACGAGGGCTGAGAGTAGGGTTTGGAAGGATGTGTTTAAAGCTGATATCATAGGTATGACGTTGGTGCCGGAGGTTAACCTAGCGTGTGAAGCTCAGCTGTGCTACGCCACGATAGCCATGGTTACAGACTACGATGTGTGGGCTGAGAGGCCTGTAACAGCTGAGGAAGTATCCAGGGTTATGGCTGAGAATGTAGCCAGGGCTAGGGAGCTACTCTACGAGCTAATACCACTACTAGAGGGGGAGCCGGATCCAGGTAGGTGTAGTTGTTGTAAGGCGCTAGAGTATGCAATTGTATGATGTTGAGAGGTACTACTTAGAGGCTTTAAGGGAGGCGGAGGAGCTCCCTCAAATCCACGTAGGTGAGGGAACACTCATAGCATTCTCTCGTGGAGCGGAGCCTCCAGCCTACACACTATACATTGCAACGCTACACGCAGGGCTTAAAACACGTATTGCATCAGCTACAGAGGCATCAGTACACCTACTACCATACAAGGACCAGGATAGAATGGTGCTATTCACATTAAACCCAAAGGATACAAGGGCTCTAAACACAGTTATAACAGCTGCACTACTAAACGTAAAGGTAACCCTTGTAACACCACCACTCCACGAAGCCTACGAGGAGAGGGTTAGGATGCACGATGTAGAGGTGGTGGGGATAGCGTCGAAGCACCCACTACTAACAATGACGATAGCATCTCTAAGGTGGACACCGAAGCTAATGGGGTTCAGGGAGGGGAGGGTTAGAGGAGAGATCTCAAACCTAAGAGATGCACTAAAATGGATCCATGAAACCTACAAGGACACTGTGGAGAGCGGGGCGAGATACGAGATAGCAGCCTACACACCATCAACAAGACCGGGAGCCTACTACTACTGCAGAGCAATAGGATGCCACGAACCACTACCACTAGAAGCGGTAGCAGAGCTCCCAAGAGGAGCAAAAATCCTAGGACTCCTAACAACAACGGAAGAGCACGCATACAAAGACCTACTACTACTAGCGAGAACACAGGGAATACAATTAGACACAGTAACATTCAACACAGACCCGGTAACGGCAACACTATACTCAACACTACTAGCCCTAGCAACAACAAGAAAACCACTATAAAACAAACAAGAGCTCCCTTAAAACACGCGAAACCCAAACACCCACATGAAAACTCAAAGGAAACCTAGACTGTTACAATTCCACCGTTAAATCTTTAAATACCCCGGATACTCATAGTCTACATGGAAAGCATGCCCGGAAGGAGGATTGACTGTGATGAGGTGCTGAGGACTATGGTAGATAAGCTCCCTGGGAAGAGACCCGAGCTCCTATTATGGCTTGTAGAGAACCCTGTGAAGGATTATGATAGGACGTCAGCTCTAAGGATATTAGAGGAGGGGAGAGCAAGAGATGAGAGGTTTAGAGAGTCCGGTGGAGAGTGTGACTCTTGATCTCATGACCCCCTTTCCGCACCCCTGGGAGGCTTTAAGTGCCTCCTCCGAGCGGTTTGGCTCCTCTTAACCCTCTAATGCCAATGATTCAGCCTTAAATCTCTCCATCTCCGCCTTGAAAGGCGAGATTTTCGTTGTAAGCTTAGAATCCCTGTTAACCTTGGAGACTGCGCAATGCTAGCCTTGGCGAAGAAGCATAGGTTAACACCATTATTTCTAAGAATGGAAAAGGATTTGAGGACGGTAGGGGAGAGGGTGAGAGAGTGGCTTGACTTGGAGTTGGGGTTCGTGCTAGGAGGGTAGAGTGGGAGAGCACTGTTCTCTCACCGGGTTATTATTTAATACCTTGGGTGCCCTTTACTAAGCTAGAGGGTTTCCCTGGGTGGCTGTTTGTGGTTAGGCTTGCTTTGATTGTTACTAGCGACTCTGTGTATAGGGGGTTGAGGGCTGACGAGGTAACTCCTATTGTTTCTAGTGATGGTAGGTTTGAGGTGGTGTTTTCTAGGGTTGTGCCTAACGATGTTGGCGAGATTAGGGCAGCCGTTCTTGAGGCCTCCAACCTAGCTGATGTCGTCCTAGTCACGGGGGGTACTGGGGTTAGCCCTAGGGATGTTACCGTTGAGGCTTTAGAGTCTATAGCCTCTAAGAGGGTTCCGGGTCTTGGGGAGGAGCATAGGAGGAGGAGTTACCTTAGGGTGGGGGCTAGAGCTCTTATGAGTAGATCTGAGGGCTTCGTGGTGGGCGGAGCACTTGCATTCGCCTCCCCAGGTAACCCTGATGCTGTTAAGGTAGCTCTAGACATATTAGCTGAGGTAGCTGAACATTGTCTAGAGGAGCTTAGAGGGAGAGGGCATAGGGGGGCTCATCAAGGCTAACCTCTTGCTATTATTCTAATGTAATCGAATAATGTGATGTGGGGGTTTCCCCACGTGGGAGTGGTTGGAGGTAACCCTGAGGCTGTAAGAGCTGGGATTGTTGATATCATTTCACGTGCTTTAAAGATTACAGTAGAGCTCGGAGACTTCGGTGATGTGAGGGAGGTTATCATATTCGGCTCGGCCGCTAGACCCGGTGATTTCGTGCCAGGTTTAAGCGATGTAGATGTGCTCGTAGTAACAGAGGGGGCTCCTAGGAGGAGGTCTCTAAGATTCTACCACGAGATAGGGAGTTATGAGGTTAGAGTTGAAGCCACCCTCTACTCTGTAGATGAGATTGAGAGGTTAGCAGAGGAGGGTAGCACTTTAATTCACATGCTAAGACACTCAATCCAAGTCTATGTGAGAGGTGATAGTGTAGTAGCTAGGCTTAAGCCAAGGATTACAGATCACACGTTACAGGTATTAAGACGCTCGACACTAGCAGCCCTAGGCCTAGCTCTCCAAGCATACTTCTATGGAGAGTATAGGAGGAGCGTTCACCACACATACCATTCAATAAGACACCTTATAAGATACGAGGGGTTCGGGCTTCAAGGAGGTTTATATCGTTTAACATTAAATCTCCTTGAAGCCCTTGGCTTCATTGGCTTCAGGTGGGGCTTTCTATCATCGCCCCACCATGTCATTAGCCTTTGCCCGCTTTGGGTGACCCCAGCCCACAGATCCACCTTCATTGTTTCCTCCAGTTCATCTCTGTGGGGGAACCCCCGCATCCTATGTTTCCTCCCCCCTTCTAGGTATCTCCTTCTAATGTTTATTGCTGCGTTCTTCTGCCTATTTATCCTAAGACCGCATCTTGGGCATTTAAACTCCTGCCCCCTTAGGTCTCTAACCTTAAACCTGCATTGGGAGCAGGTTTTTGTTGTGTTTCTAGCTGGAACTCTTGCTGTTGGGGCTTTCTCACCTATCTTTCTATGTATTGTTTTCCATGGTGTTCTAGCATTCCTCTTCCTCCTACCCTTTCCAACTCTACCTTTACCTATCATATCCTCTTTCTCCAAATCCTCGAATACATGTAGTGTGTTTGGGAATGTTCTTATCAGCTGTGATGCCAGCTTATTCATAAAATCTCTAACCCTGTTCTTCTCCCTTCTAACGTATTTCTCGTATAAATCCCTCCTACCCTTACTCTGCGCTACTCTCTTCTTCCTCTCATATACAATCTTCATGCTCTGCAACGGTCTTAGATCTATGTGTATGAATCCTATTCTCGGCGTGTATCCTGTTAGTTCTAGCTCATTACTATCCCATCCAATAACATCCATAACTTTTACCATCTTATAGTTTTTGAATGGTATTATTATCCTATCATCTTTTAATATAACTTCTCCTACAAGCCACCCCTCGATCCTCTTTTCGAACCATGTTCCTCTCCATGTTATTTCTAGGTATTCATGTGGTTTCATTGTTATTCTTATGGTTTTCTCTTTGTAGTCTACTTTCATCAGCGTTATTTTGCATTTTGCGAACCTCCTTTTAATCCTGGGTTTAGCCTTTCTAGCTTTACCTTTTAAATATCTTTTTCTCCATGATTTTATGGTTGAATATGCTTTTCTTATGATAGCGTCTACCCAGTGTGCTGCGTATGGGTTATCCTTCATAAGAATATCTCTAAGCATTCTGTTAAACTTCTCACCCTTGGGTATTATTGGGTTGTGTAGCTTCAAGCCCATTATAGTCTGTAGTGTGCCATTTCTTCTTACTAGCTTTGGTTTTCTAAGCTCCCACCTAATATTATCCCATATTATGTCTATAGCCTTCTGCAATGTTACAACATACCATGTTATGAGATCTGAGACCCTAGAATCTCTTACAGGCACATAGTATGCTCTTTTAAGTTCTAGGGTTAACAGTGAACCCTCCCTCACATCAAACGACTTCATCGATTTAACATACAACATGGTGCAACCTCTCCTCCCCTAGCGGGGGGAGGTCTCTCTATGGTGTGTGTTTCGGTTGAAGCTAATATCTCTGTATGCTAGTATAGGGTGGGGTTTGAGGTTTTCTAACATCAACCCTTATAAACCAATATAAAACTTGAAACAGCTTCAGAACGGCTGCTAGAGAGGGTAAGCAGATACCAATCTCGGATGGGAAGCTCCTAGAGGTAGTAGGAGTGGACACCAAGGATCTAGTATTAGAGCTTATAGAGCTGAGGAGAGCCGATCCAGGAGAAGAAGAGGCCTTAAAATACATGGTTAAAGTACTAGAGAGGGCAGCATCCAGGTTGAAACTCGTAGCACCAAGCCTAGAGCATGTAGTGAGAGCACATAGAGATAGCAGGGTGGTGGATGCCAGCATATGCGAGGAGGAAGGCAGAATAGCAGTTAAACTCATGGTAGTAAGCGGGATGGGCACGAGAACTCTAAAGCACTCGGTTGATGGGGTGGAAGAGGTTGAATCAATACTATGCATTTAATTAAAAACCAGGTGACCAAGTCTTTTCAAGGCCAGGTAGTCTGTGTTAACATAATTTGATATTATAGTCAGCCGGGAGCACCGAGGTTATTGGAGTTAATTAAGATAACCCCCTGTCTTAAGGGCAGTAAAGCTTATAAACAACTCCTAGCATAAAACGAGTTGAAGAGAGGGCTTGATCTCTGGGATGGAGGAGGAGGGCGAGCAAAGTAGGCTCCAGAAGGATGCTATAGTAGGTAAGCATGTCTATGGAAGCTTTTACGGTATAGATAGAGATGTAGCAAGCAACGAGGAGCTTCTGAGAACGGTGGTCCTAAGAGCTGTAAGAGAGTCTGGAGCAACATTACATGACATACATTCCTGGAAATTCCAGGGTAGGAAGGGAGGGGTTTCCGTGCTAGCCTTGGTTCTAGAAAGCCATATAGCTGTGCACACGTGGCTAGAGTATGATTATGCAACCCTAGATGTATACACATGCGGCTCTCACACAGACCCCTGGAAGGCCTTTAACGTGATAAAGGAGGCTCTTAAACCAAAATACTACACAGTCCACTACGCTGATAGAAGCCAACTACCAGTATAGCACATGGGGGGAAGGGTTCTACCCTTTCCCCCATATTTTTAAAACTATAGAATAGCTATCTTGAAGACGTCGAGACCCCCCTTAATCTCCAATGTTAAATTCAGGTTGCTCCCAGCCCTTTCCCTGCTATGGAAACATTTATATATCAACTCTGCTTTGCTATATATTACTATTGGTGGTTTAAAATTTGGGAGACGCGTATTCCTCCGTGGCTTTACGCTAGGATCTATGTTAGTTGGAGGAGGGTTAGGAGGGAGGTTGGTGTTCTGAGGGGTGTCTTTGAGAGGTTTAATGCTAGGAGGCTTGTTGAGTTTGGTTGTGGTATTGGTAGGCATGGATACCTCCTTTCAAGGCTTGGCTTCGATGTTCTACTAACTGATGTTGTAGACTGGAGGTTTGGTGTTGCCAGGAGACTTCCTTTCGCTTCATACGATGTGCTTAAGGGTGGTAGACTGGGGGAGTTTGAGGGGGCTTACGCTATGGGGCTCCTCATTGTAATGGATTTGGATGGCGTTGTTAGAGCTCTACCCAACATGGCCTCTAATGTTAAGAGAGATGGGGTCCTCGTCTTCGACTATAACTTCACAACGTACAATGAGCCTAGGGAGGTTAGCGTTAGAGCTCGTGGTAGAACATACAAGGCCCTCATGAGGTGGGAGGATGTTAAACCGATAGAGGGGGGAGTATACTATAGGTATAGGGTGGAGGTTGTAGATGAGGGTGGTAGAGTGGTGGGGGTGGAGGATACAGGGTACCCTGTGTACACTAAGGAGTCTTTATTCAAAGCCATAGAGAGAGCTGGTCTGGAGCTAGTAGAGGTTATATGGGCTAGGTGGAATCCAGAAAGGTATGTGTACGAGCTAGCGAGGAGAGAGGCTGACAGTGCATTCATAGTGTTAAGGAACCCTTAGCTCTGGCACCCTGCAATGGTTGTGTACAACCTCCTCCTATAGAGTAGAGGGCACTGTACACCGCTGACACTGCCTCCAACAACCTCGCCCAACACTATACTATGATCACCACCATCGTAGACAGCATACCTCCTAAGCAGAATATAGGGTCTAGCTATGGTAAGTAGAGGAGCCTCAAACTCGTCGGTAAAACCAACCTTCTCAAGCTTAACCCTAGGATCCACAGGCTCGGCCATAACCTTAGCTAGCTCGACATCATCAAAGCTAAGCAATGTCACAGCGAAGTACTCAGAGTTAACCAGAGGATCGTGACTTAGAGAGCTCCTACCCACAGAGACCATGATGAGAGGTGGTTTAAGGCTAATACTAGTAACACTTGAAGCTGTGAAAGCCGAATACCTACCACCCCACCTAGCCGTCACAACGTAAACCTGCTGAGCAGCCTCCCTCATAAAAGCCTTCAGCAAATCATGCGAATCCAAGGCCTGAGGCCCACGCCAAGAGGGGTTTAAGGGAAGCTTAAAGCAGGGGTATATACATGCTAGTTCCGGGGCCTCTAAGCTCTTCTCAGAAGGCGGAGCAGGGATAGCACTATTACGAAGGTTACAATGAAAACTAAAGCTAGTCTTGTAAGGAGCTCTGTTAGCCTCTCACCCTCTACGTAATAGCCGGTTTCAGGGGCCTGTGTTACATACCAAGACTCTGGGTATCCCGTAGTATACATGGTGTGCTCTGTTGTAGTCTCTATCCTAGGCTTCCTGGCTAGGAGCTCCTCCGCCCGCTCCCCCGCTATGAATCTAACAGCGTGGGCTATGGTGGCTTTTACTAGCGCTGGACCCTCATAATTCTCCCTTCTAACCTCCCCCGTTGAAGTCGGCCACTCCCAGTACGAGCTGTAGAGCCCGGCCTGGATGACGTTAAGACGGCACCCCGAGGCATAAGCTCCAATAAAGCCTCCTACCATTGTATCGCCTGACACTACAACCATCCTGCCTTCCAGCCTCTCGACTACCATGACAGGGTACGAGCCCTTAGCCCCCTTCTCGTAGAAAACAGGATCTTTACTAAGATCCCTCACTTCACGCGGGTTATCATAGTTTGATATCGTGGATTCAGCGTAGACCACTACGCTTATACCCTCTAAGCTTGTGTTAAACGGGTTTACAGTTGTATTACCTTGTACCACGTAGAGTGGGGCCGCCATGGGTAGTATCACCTTACCCTCCTTTAGCCCTAGAGCTCCACCCACAATGAAACCCTCAACTGGGCCCCACGGAGATGATATGGAAGCCATGTCAACTCTGATACGGGAGCCTAGTGCCTCTAGTAACCTGTTAGCATTGAACTGGGAGTGCCATCCAAAAGCTCTAGCTGGAGGATTATTGGATACTATGCATGTGGGCCCTAGGCTCGTTATCCTAGGGTATTCTACAATGAAATCACCTACAGATGCTATCCAGATAACCCTCCTCTCCCCAGAAGCCCACCACCCGGTTAGGCTCTCAAGCTCCCAGTCCTCAAAACCCCTAGCTCTATCTCCGTGTAAAGCCCCTATGACCAGCATATCAACACCGTCAAGAACCCCCTCCCCGAAGCCCCCTTGCCTAACTTCAACATTGTAACCCATACCCCTATACCTATCCCCCAGAGCCCACGCCCCCGGATCATAAGCATACACTACAAGGATCCACCGACAGCCGGGACAGCTTTCAATGAGCACATCGAGGCCGTTAGAGTAGGGGGCGTGGTAGAGGTCTACTGCTATGGTTACAACGGGGTTTCCACCACTTGCTATGAGAACCCCTAGTAGTGGGCTTATTAGCACAGTTAACAGTAGTGCAGGTCTTAACACGCCTAGATCGCCGCAGGTAGCTAGCTCTTAAATAGGGGCTTTAAGGGGGTGTATATACTTAAGATACTTAACCATCAACATCCCGCATGCTACCTACACGCTGACGCACTATCCTCTGGTTAGCCTACCATGGTTAACGCCAGACTCCCGGATAGCGTGTAGTCCTCCGTGCATGGTAGGGGCTCTCTTGCATCCGTTGTCGTAACAATGATCCCAACTCCTTGAAGTCTCAGTTTCTCTAGCACGCTGTACAGGTTAGTGCTCGACTCTGGATCTAGGCTTGCTGTGGGCTCGTCTAATAGCATTAGCTTTGGTTTCTTAGCTAGAGCTCTAGCAATCGCAACCTTCATCCTCTCACCCCCGCTCATCTCATAGGGTCTCTTGTACGCAACATGGTCAACCCCTAGGAGCTTTAGAGCCTCAAGGGCAGCGGTCCTCCTAGCCTTACCATCGTAGCCTAGTAGTGCTAGGGGGAGCTCCACGTTCTCCAAGCCATTCAACTCCTCTATGAGCCCCGCGAACTGAGGGACGTAGCCTACGTTTTCAAGCCTAACCCTAGACCTGCGTGATTCATCTAAACCCCACACATCCAAGCCCATGAACTTAACCGTGCCACCATAGGGCCTCTCAATGAAACCTGCAACTCTGAGAAGGCTAGACTTACCAACACCATTCCTACCCCTAATGCAGACTATGGAGCCACCTGTAACCGTTAGGCTAAGATTGCTTACGAGCTTCAAGCCACCCTTCACTATTGTAATGTTGGAGAGCTCCAACAGCATGCCCGTTGGGCCCAAAGGTGTTCTAGGCAACCTAGCCTATTTAAGCTAGAGTGAGGATTCACAGCCACCCCCTTTTAAGGCTTGATTGCACTATAACCCTACTGGTGTCCGGTTTGGAAACATGAGCTTGTTTAGGGAGGGTGTTCGACTGAGATGTGTCACCTGTGGATCCCTCTACCCGCCTAACCCGAGGCTCTTCACCTGCAGGTCTTGCGGTGGCCTCTTAGAGGTTGTTACACCAGTTGATAGCCGGTTTGAGTGGGAGAGGGTTAGGGCTAGGAGGTTTGGTGTTTGGAGGTACAGGGAGCTCCTCCCCTTGGCTGAGTGGGTTAAGCCCGTCAGCCTCGGTGAGGGTGGGACACCACTGGTTAGAGTCGATAGGGCTGCTGGCCCCTATGTCTTCGTTAAATTCGAGGGCTCAAACCCCACGGGGAGCTTCAAGGATAGGGGTATGACGGTGGGGGTTACTATAGCTAAAGGTCTTGGGGTTGAGGGTGTGGTCGTAGCTAGTACTGGGAATACTGCTGCCTCAGCTGCAGCCTACGCTGCCAGAGCTGGGCTTAGGTGTCTAGTCTACCTACCTAGGGGTGGTGTTGCTAGGGGTAAGCTTGCCCAGGCACTACTACATGGAGCTGAGGTTGTAGAGGTCGATGGGTTCTTCGACGATGCTTTAGAGCTCGTGTTAGAGGAGTACGTGGAGAGGAGTTATAGCAAACTCTACCCACTCAACTCCGTAAACCCATGGAGGCTTGAGGGGCAGAAGACGCTGGCGTTCGAGCTTGTAGACGGGCTAGGCCACGCCCCAGACGTCGTGGTAGTCCCGGTGGGGAACGCTGGGAACATATCAGCTATATGGAAGGGGTTTAGGGAGCTTAGAGATCTAGGCGTTATAAGCGGAACCCCTAGGATGATAGGGGTTCAGGCTACCGGGGCAGCACCCCTAGCTAAAGCCTGGTCGACTGGATCCAGGGAGCTCCAGGTTGTAGAGGAGCCTAGAACGATAGCCTCAGCCATAAGGATTGGAAGGCCTGTAAACTGGGTTAAAGCTCTTAAAGCAGTAGAGGAGTCCAAGGGAGCCCTCTTAACAGTGTCAGATGAGGAGATACTAGAGGCTATTAAGATGCTTGCAAGACTCGAAGGGCTGGGAGTGGAGCCTTCGAGCGCGGCATCACTAGCAGGTTACCTGAAGGCATTAGAGGGGGGCCTAGTGGATAGGGGGGAGACGGTAGTACTAGTGGCAACAGGGCACGCCCTAAAGGACCCGGATATCGTGAGAATACTATGTGAGCGGAACACGTAGTGCAACCCCTAAACCTCCAAGCGGTGCAGACTGGTAATTTCTGGGTTGAGGTCTACGTTAACATCTGCTACCTGCTAACAGCGTGAAAAGATATATGCAACAGTTAAAATGCAAATACACGGTGCCTAGGGGGTCTTTACCCCCTAGGCAGGCGGGCCCCCGCCAGCTGAAATGTGATGCCCCTAGGATGGGGAATCCGATAGGGAGATGAGGTGTGCGCGTCCGAGCGGAGATCCGACAAACCGCTCGGGGGAGGTGTAAAGCCTCCCAGGGATGCGGGGAGGGGGTCACGGGAGTCCCATTAACCTCATATCTCGAATAGCGCATAGCACTTTAGCTACTAGGAGAACCCAGATTATGAAACTGAAAGTATATCGTCTGGGGTTACATAAAGGCTCCTCCTAGCCACCATGGCTTTTAGGGCATAGTAGTATGCTGGGATCTGGTATGCATAGTACCTACCCACCCACTCCTCCTTAGGAATATCCGAGATCTTCGTGGAGCCTCCTATGAATACGGCTATATTATGCTTCTCCATGATCTTCAGGAGTCCGGCTCCACCATCATCTATGTTATCTGTCACGACCTTAAGCTTATCCCAGATGCTGGCTCTCGCTGTGCCACCAGCTTCCTTAATAACCCTCCATACCCTACCCAGGACGTCTAAGTCGATCCATCCTTTCAACCCCGCTACTTTTATACCAACTAGAGCTCTGGGGTTACCTCCTGTTAGCCTCCATAGTAACTCTGCGTCTACGCTTAGATTCAATTGCTCTGCTAGCTCCACCATGGCGTTGTATGGTAGGTTCCATATTAGGGCCCAGTTCACCTTAGAGCCAACCTTGTACCTGATCTCTGATACCAGAGCGTCGCTTGTCAACGCTACTACTGATATGCTTCCCCCCTTCTCCATCCAGTATTTTCCTGTATCCCATTTTAGTGTGTTTGCGAACCCCTCTAGCCATCCTCGGAATTCTGCTAGCCTCTCACTGCTATCAGCTTTAACCTCATCCAATACTATTACTATCTTCCTCTTGCTCCTAAGCATTTGTGCTGTGTAGCCTACCATCAAGCTTATGATTTTAGTAGCGTCAACTGCTAAGGAGCTTGTCACCTCTCCTGTTGATGATATATTGAAGCCTAGTATCCCCTTAACCTCCTTTAAGATCTCACCTAGGGACTTGGGTGCGTATAGCTTCTCGGCCTTCCAGGCTTCCTTCTCGCTACCTACGATGACCACGTCTACATCGTTATCCATCGAGGTTACTATCTCGTGTAATGCTTTGAATAAGCTTGTCTTACCACAACCCTTTGGGCCGTAGAGTACTGTTATCATACCGTTTAAGACTGCCTTCTCACTCTCATCCAAGATTGCCTTAGCCTCACGCACCCTATCAACAAACCTTAAAGAGCCGATGTTAGGCTCGGTCATCGTGTATCTAGTTAAGCTCAGGGTAACCCTTTCTATGAGCTCCTTCAATTCCCTAACACTGCTGTCCTCACTAACGCTGGGCAAGAGGAGCTCCCCATATCTAGAGATATCCTACATAGTGTTTAAATTCGAGCTTAATAGGCGTAACTAGGTTATCAACTGCTCTTAGACTAACATGGGCGCCTTCGGCTTACATGACTTCATGTTTGTTTAACCTTGTTTTAAACCGGGTCCGGGTTAAACTCTACTTAACCTAAACCATTTGATGGGCTTTGGTTGAGTTAACCGCCAGTTAACTCAACCACCCAGACCTCCCATGGGCCGCCATAAGCTGATGGCGTGCACTTAAAGCTAGGAGAGCTCCACATAGCGGCAATCCTTAAACCCTATCTCAAGGAGCACGCCTTACAGGTGTGAAGGGTAGAGTGGCGGGTTAAAGATCTTCTCCCTTCTCGAAGAAGTCTCGACCGTCATCCCTCGCTTCAAAGTTGTTCTAGTAGGCCATCTATGCTCTTTTCAAAGGTAGCATTGTGATAGGGGAGACGCTTTTAAGGTATGTTATTCTAGCCTGCTCTCCAACCTCAGGCTTATACTTGAACTCCATCTATGGTATTACTAGGACTTTAAGGAGGGCTTTGTATTGAAGGTTCTAGTAACACCCTTATCTATAGTTGATTTCTGGGATTCGACTTCCTAGCTTGCTCTACCACCTTATCTTACTACCCATCTACAATTATGGTATTACCTGGTTTCATTCTAGGAGGGTGTTTGAGATCTAGTGTTACACTCCTTTGAAGCTCTTCGTTGAAGTGGGGCTCCTCAGCTTTCTAGAGGGTGTTATAGTTGTAGATATGCTCTAGGAGCGGTACTACTTGAGCTGCACATTGGGGGGTTAACTGTTGCTAAGGTAATACCATTCTAGGGGTCTTCACGCTAACTACGCCTACACCATATGGCTGGAGCTTCTCCACCTCTTGAATCCCCGTCTTTACAAGTATTATTCTGGTTAGAGCTAACATCTCATATCTCTCAGTGTATGTATTAGCTTGTGACCTTAAATTCTATAGTTTAATCTAATGTACCGTTTACTTGTAAGACCGGGGTAGTTTAGCTGGATCTCACGCTATTACCGGGTTGGGTTTAAAGGCTCCTCTATCTATACCAGCTTATAGGAGGTTTGAATGTACTATGGTTTTGTCTATCTGATCTTACTTGTGGCCTTCTTTAGCGGGGTTTTGGTGGTGGAGGGAGATGCTGATGCCACTCTCTCTGTTCTTTAAGGGTTCGCATGCCTATGTTTACGCTGTGTTTAACGGTGTTAACCCGGGCTCCTCCGAGAGGGTGATTGGTGAGGTTTTCCAAGGTTACTCTTTTACTGTTATCGAGTCTAGCGGGGGGTTTAACACTTCTACCATACTTGTTAAGATCCCGCTTAGAGGGGGTGTCCTTAGGGTTAACCTTGGGGTTTTGGGAAATGCTAGTGTTAGGATCTCCTCTCCACCCTATCTTAGCGTTAGCTCTATTAGGGATAACGGGTACATTATTATATCAACTAGCTTAAAATCTACATTCTACTCTTAGGGTTACTCCTCCTACTCTTAGGGCTCATAGCGCCTCCTCTAGTAGCTTACGCATCCTCGGCTCTCGCTCTAACCATTATGCCTAGGGGTGGTAGCGTTGTTGATGCTATTGAGGTTGCTAGCACCCCCTCATCTCTATCCACTATACTCCCAGGCTTAAGCCTTATAGCCTCCCTTTTCGCCACCAGGCTCTTCGAAGCGGTAACCCCTATGGTTAAGCCTGACGAGAGGCTATTATAAGGTTGTAGCTAGGGTTCTAAGCAATCTAGGGCATGGAGGGTTTAGAAGGATAGATGTTGTTAGGAGCTCTAAACCGATAGAAGCTATTAAAGGTATCTTCGGTGATAGGCTGGTGGTTAGCAATAGGCTACTTGAGATTCTAGATGATGAGGAGCTTGAGTACGTAGTAGCCCACGAGGTTGTCCACTCTAAGGAAAGGCGCTTGGAGCTCGGATAGCGGCGGTGATAGCCCTCTGGATCGCATCTCTAACCACGGTAAGCACGATACTATTGAATATACTTAGAACACAACAGTCAATCCTAGCAGTAGCACTAACAATAGCGATCCTAGCTCTAGGAAATACGAATAGCCGGATCCCTCTGGATTTCGAGAAAGCTAGAGGAGAGAGCAGATATGAAAGCCCCGGCTATGATGGGGGGAAGGCGAAGGATAGAAAAGCATATCTAAGAGCTCTAGCTAAGATAGCAGTGGAAACAGGTGAGGCTGTGAAACCAGGAGATAACATGATATGGAAGCTGGCAAACCTATGCGAGATACATCCTAGGATGTTAGATAGGCTGGTGAAAACAGCTAGGATCATAGGTGTTAGCGAGAAAGATAGTAATGCTAGCCGAGAACCAGAAGAGCAATCCCAGACCCCAAGTACTTTAGAGTAAAGAATAAGATGGGGAGTAGTGGATGCTATGGCTCTAGCGGTGCCACAACTTATACTATGATCAAAAGTCTCCAGCCTTCCAAGGCCGGGGTTGGGTAGGACGTTCTAGGAGGCTCTTCCTAGAAACCATATCTTATTATAGAGCCTAGTAATGGTAGTGCTAGAGATAGCAGTGTTGCAACGACAACGAATAGGATTGCCCTCCAGAACACGCTGGGGTTATTCTGCCTCATCCCCGGAAATATCCTCGCATGAGCATAGCCTGAGATTACTAGTAGTACTATGAAGGTTACAGTTTTCTCGCCAATCCTCCCCGAAGGCTCCCCGAAGCTAAACCACTCGCTGGGAGGAGCTCTAAGAAGAGCCATGTAGAAGCCTGTAAGAGCTGCTATCAACAAGCCTACGGTTGCAGGCCACGCTATAGCCCTATAGAACTCTAGTATGGGCCTTGAATCCCTTAGCCTTAAAGCCCTAACCATAGGCCCAGTAGCTAGGATCAGGTGGGAGCCAACCCACATTGACGCTGCAATCACATGGATCAATTGCATAACCGGGTAGAGTGAATCCAACACTTACACCCGGGGAGGTGACTGGGATGTGAAGCTTAAAAGAAGTAGCATATACAGGTATATACCTCTGTGGAAGCTAGAGTTTAACTCTAACCCCGTTAATCTCGACATAGTCTACCTCAAGACACGCCCTGGCCCTGTTCTCCTGCGTAACATGGCGGAAAACGCTACCAGCATCCCTCCAGGAAGGGTAGAACACCGCGTTATCGATCCATACATCAGCTCTACCTCTACTCCTCCTATCACCCCTAAGCCTTGCCACTTCAACTCCGTTTATGTAGAACGCGGAGCTACTCTGAAACCACTCAACCCTAAACATGTTCCATCTCATCAAATCCAGGTCCTGCATTGTAGGGTTTGCGGATTCAATCCTTATGGGTGCTAGGAAGGGTAGTATGTCTAAGGTTATCTTGTAGTAGCTCACGCTCCTGAAGAGCATTATGGGCTGGAACCTGTTAGCCGTTTGAGCGAAGAAGCCTTGAAGGGGGTAGGGGCCGGCTGCCTTCAGGTATATGAACCACACGGGGTTACTCATATCAACTCTCATACTATGGTTCCAGAATCCGAAGCCTGCGCTACCGTAGTGGAGCCCTGTAAACCTAAGCCTGGTTTCAAGCACCCCTCTAACCCATGGTAGGTCGTCGAACTCCCCGTCGCTTACCTCAGCGTTTGAATAGTATAAGGCCTCTGTGGGGCCCATGCACATCTCAAGTATTCCATCACTTACTTTGATTGATGCGTAGTTATCAATCCTCCATTTCCAGTGGGGGTTTCTCTCCACGAAGTCGTCTCTTAACCTGTGCTCCTCCCCTATCATGGCTGTTCAGCCACCGTGTTTTAGCTGTTCCGGATTCCCAGCTTATATGGATCTCTACTTCTCAGCCACAATGTGGTATGATAGCCTTCTCTCCTTGAACTCAACTACTTTGAAGAGGCTTTCTATAGAGCTTATGGTCGCCTCTTTGGCTTTACTTAGGCTTCCTGGGCTGTGTGCTCCTATGCCTGCTGGTAGTGGGTTTACATCAGCTACCACTAGGAGCCCCCCCTTCTTGAGTGTCCTCCAGAGCTCCCTTACAGCTGTGGGGATCTCCCCGGGGTCTATGTGGTGCATTGTTGTGTGGTTTACGGAGTAGTCGAAAGTGGAGTCGGCATAGTGTAGCTTCCTCAAATCCCCTCTTTCAACTTTTAGGATACCACGGCTGGTAAAACCCTTGTAGATAAACTTGGCGAGAGCGGTGGAGTAACCGCTTATATCAACGCTATAAACCCTCCCATCAAGTCTTAGGGCTATATCGAGTACGAGAGCTAGGTTAAGCCCGAAGCCTGTAGCTGACTCGAGGATAACAGGGTTAGATCTCCTCACGTACTCCCTGTAAACATCTGAGATGTTGAACGCTACATCGACTAGTCTCGCTAAAGCCTTAATAACACGGTACAAAGGGTTAACACCATGGCTTGTGTTGAAGCTACACCCTATAACCTCCTATACTAACCTTAACCTAGAAGCTCTAACCATGGGTAGACCGTGAGGCTGGATCGTTAAACTGTGGCGAGGTAACCTTTATAATCCTCATTGCCAACTCTCATGTTCTGGTGTTACTCTCTAGGGTTGCCTGGTGTAGTTGAGGTGGGCCTGGCCGGCGATGTACCTCTACTCGTTAGGGTTGGCGGTGTCAACAGGGTTGTCTATGTCCGCGATCTACACTCTATGTCTAGGTATGATGCTGTCATCGAGGTTCTCGGTTTTGATTTGAAGGAGTTCACCTTAAGGTTCTATAGAGTTAACGGTGTTAGGGAGGTTGAAGTCGACTACCTATACTCCCTCGGGGCTACCGGTGGGGATCTCATAGCCTCCGGTTCTCAGAGGGTTTACGTTATAGACTCCCATGGAGGCCTTAAGGTTAAGCATATCTCATTCCTAAAGAGCTCCGATGCCCTTGTATCTTTTATTAGAGGGGTGTTTGATAGTGGTGGAGATGAGTTCCGGTGGTTGAGGGGTAAGGTTACCAGGGGTAGTCTCAGAGGTGTGGTGTGCGGCTCCCACGAGTGGAGTGATGTTAGCCCATCTAAGCTAGAGCTCTTCAACCCCCTCAGCTGGGCTTACGAGGAGCATGAGAGGGGTGGGAGGGCTAGGAGGGGTAGGGTGAGGAGGTGTTCTACAGACCTACTTAGGGTTTGCGAGTTCTCGTGGCTCTCCAGGCTAGAGGGGTTCCCGTCTACAGTTGCAAGAGCTGGTAGGAGGTTCTGTGCTACTGTAACCTACAAGCCAGGCAGGTCTAGGGATTCTCTGGAGAAGGTACCACTAGAGCCGTTCCTAAAGCTAAAGAGGATTCTCAAGAAGTCAAGGCAGGTTGAGGCTGTACGCCACATAATAGGGCATCAGAGGATGAAGTTCCTATCAAAGAAGGTTGCCTCCCTAGCCTTAATACACATGCTATGCGGTGGGCTCCCGCCTAGCGTTGAAGGGGTGCCTGGTGTTGTTCTAAGGAATATAGCTATGCTCGTCTTCAGCGATATAGTTTCAGTTAGGCTAGCTGAGGTTAAACGCTTAAACGTGAAGACAGAGGCATACGAGGTTGAGGTGGAAGGAGAGGCTTTCTTCGCAGGAACCATACCTATCCTCGTTGCACCTCCACGACCATCGATTTAAACCTTAGAGCGTCATCATAGGAGTAGATGTTGTTGAAGAGGATGTAGGCCTCCCCGGGCTTCAAGCTCTCCAGCACAGCCAGTAACCTTCTTAAATCCTCATCCGTGTACCTATACCTGTAGTTAACCTCATCCCCGCCAAGACCGTGTAGTCTTGTGTAGACAACATCCTGGCCCCCCGGTGGTAGCCTACCCCTCAGCAAATCACCTCCTATCAAGACCCCGGCTTTCCTCGCTATAACCTCTAGAGCTCCGACCTCACCCCACCAGCTCCCCCGAGGCTCCCACACTATAAGCCTACCCCTCCTATCGATCGATGTGAAGAACTCGATAACAGTGTCCACGTTAGCCTCGCTATAGCCGAAGCTAGGTGGGGTCTGAACCACTATTATGGGGGCTCCTAGGACCTCCACGGCTTTAAGAGTCTCCTCCCAAGCCCATAAATTCTCCTTTGTAAGCCTAAGACCGCCATAGCCGCCCTTATCCCCTGGGACTGGCCCCTTAAGCCTAGACCACAACCTCCCAGGCTCGTGGCTTACAAGCATCCAAGCTTTAACGGTGAATATGAAGCGTTGTGGAGCCTCAGACCTCCACTTGGAGAAAAGGCT
>Ga0081478_135198_pt1 | contig 70428 bp, 71 predicted proteins | sample OctSprmetagenome_FD_70983 | JGI IMG/M metagenome (GOLD analysis project Ga0081478, IMG submission 70983) | Hot spring and microbial mat streamer communities from Octopus Spring Streamers, Yellowstone National Park, USA - T=80-84 v2 (version 2) | ecosystem: Environmental > Aquatic > Thermal... | reverse complement strand
TACTTCATATTTATTACATATATCCAAAAGCTTTTCCAAAAAATCCTTCAAAAAACTCTGTCTTAATAGTAAAAGTTCTTGATAAGGAAACTCTCCTCTTAAATGAGATATAATAGAATCAATAACTATAAGCTTTATTTTAAATTTTTTTATATATTCTTCAGCAATTTTTAAACTAAGAAGTTGATCATCAAAACTCCATGTTCTTTTAATTAGAATTTTTTTCAAGGCATCTTTAACGTTAAATCTTCTTGAAATTTTCTCTATTTTTAAAGGATTAAAGGAGCCTTCATTATCTATATATAGAGAATAAGAGCCTAAGCCTTTTTTGACATGATCAAGTTGAACAGTAACACATAATTGCTGAGCTAAAATACTTTTACCTGTTCCAAATTCTCCAAAAAATTGAGTTATAACTCCGCATTCTATACCTCCTAATAATTTATCTAAACCGTTTACTCCTGTAGTGAATTTAATCATTTTTTAACATTTTATGTTGTTTAGCAAAAAATAATCCTTTTGTTGTTACCATTAGCTTCTTCACACCGCCTATTATTTTTTCTTCCAATAAGCCATCTATTAACAATTTGTCTATTAAGTTATCTATTTTATTTGAAAAGTAACCTAAAGAAATAAGATAATTTTTAGCTTCCTTTCTATTAATCATGCTTTTTTCAATTTCCAACAAGAAATTAGAGATAATATCGCTTAGATCTCCATATTCCAATTCTAAGTAACTTTTCCTTTTAGCAATATATTGTGTTATTTCAATTGTTTTATTTAATGAATCATAAACATGATAAGGCAAATCGATCTTCTTAATATCTATTATTTTTCCTTGATGAAGCATTACTTCTTTTCCCAATTTAATAGCTTCATTGAACAAGCTTGATGTATTAGTATTAAATACCATTATATGATCAAAAAAATAATAAAAAGAAGGATCAATATCAGCAAATCTTAAAGTCAGACATATTTTATTATCGTTCAAACATAATTTTTCTAATAGCCTTCTTACGAAATCAATGTATAGTTTATTAACATTAAGAAAAGAAGAACCTTCAGGAGAATTAATAATTATATTTAAATCGGTGAATACTTGTGAGGAAGAAATTTCCTGTAAAAATAATATATTTAATATATTTTTAACGACGGAAGAATTAATTTCAGAAAGGTCTAAAATTAAGTTTTCATTTTCAAGCTTTTTAAAAAAGGATTGATTGTTTTTATTTTCTAAGAAAATTATATCTAACTCTACAATCCTTGAAAGTTTGTATATTAGCTCTTCTATTATCGAAATATCATTTAAAGAATGAATGTATGGATTAGATGTAGTAAGTAAAAGAGATATAATTTCTTCAATTCTTATATCCAAATTTAAACCTTTTTTCTTTATCAAAGAATCATATAAATGTTTTTGCTCATGTACAGTTAAATTAAGTTGAGAAGAAATTGCATCCAATAAATCAATTTTTGTTACATTTTTAAAGTCAAATTTAAAATCCTTTACTTTATAAGAGAAAGCCTTAAAGATTTTGCTCAAAATTCCTAAGTTATCTAATATTAAAATTCTTTCTTCATCTATTCTTTCCTTTACATGTTTAATTAAAAATGTATTTGTTCTTTTTATATCTCCAAAGATCAATAAGTTACCTGTTAAATTAATATTAAATCACCCCAATTATTTTTAACCAACTCAGCTTTAATTCCCAAATTGTTGAAATAATTGTACAAATAATCAATTTTTGCTAACAAAATGTTCATTTTATTCTTTAAAACATGCTGTGTTAGTTTAAATGAAATAAAATCTTCTTTTATTACTATATAAATGCTGTTTTGTGAGACTACTTTAATAAGAGTTAGATTATCTAATGAAAAATTAAAATTATTGAATAAATCTTTTTGATTATCTAATAAATTTATTTGAATTAAAGCTAAAATAGACCATTTAATATTTTTATTTATTAAGAAAATATAATCATTTAATTTATATATGTTTGCTTTATCAGTTATAACCATTTTATCATATTTTTTCATAAAAATACTATTTATAATATCATTAATATTATATTTATTTATATTTTTTCCTTTCTTTCTTTCTTTTTTAAAATAAATAAAAAATATTATAAATACCAACAAAGGTATAATAACTATTGGAAAAATTATCACTGCCAAAAGAATTATTAAGCCTAATACAATTTTTTTAACATTCATCAATAAATATAGCAAAAATACGGAATAAAATTTCTAAACCTCTTTAATAGTAGACCAACAAAAATTATAAATATCAACTTTAAATTCTAACAAGTTTATTTAAAATCCACTTTTTGGTAGATTTTGCTAATTAATGTTTTCTATAAATTGAACCTTTAATTCTAAATTAAGAAATATAATATGATGCAAAAAGATGCAAGAAAAATTTTAGAGATCATTTCTGAAGAGACAAGATATGAAATATTAAAATTATTATCTCAAAGTGGTAGAAGTCTAAGTGTGTCTGAAATTGCTGAAAGAATTGGGAAAGATAAAAAAGCCATAGATAAGCATTTAAGAGTGCTTATGGAAAATGAATTGGTTAAAAGAGAATTTTTAGAAGAAGAAAAGGCTTATGGTTATTATTTAACTGACTTTACTTCATTTTTACTTTCAGCTCTCGAAAAAATTTTCTCTGGAAGGGAAGTTATAGAGTTTGATGAAGTGAAAAAAGAAGAAGCTAAAGAAGTGAAAGTTGTAAAGTTCGATTTTAAAAAGTTTATAAAATCTTATTTTGGATTTATAATGATTTTTTTAGGCCTATTTATAGGATATGGATCAAGAATCGGAGCCTTACCTCCAGATAATGAAGCAGCTAAGCTTTTACTAATGATTTTATTCATTATTATAGGAATAATTTATTTATTTTTAACAAGAAAAAAGAAATAATGCAAAAAGAAAAATTAACGTCAAAAATAAACATAAAAGAGGCTATATATTTAGCGATCATAGTATTAGCGTTATATTTGTTTTTTTCAGTAGGTCTTAAAGCAATTTTAGGTACAGAAGTACCAATTGCAGTAGTAGAAAGTGGAAGTATGCAACCAACTCTTAACATTGGAGATGTAATCTTAGTAAAAGGAATAAATCCTAAAGAGATAAAAGTTAGCGACATAATCGTTTATAAGCGAATTAGTGGCGGGAAAGAAATCTATATAGTTCATAGAGTAATAGAAATCTACAACGATAAAGGTAATTTAAAATTTAGAACTAAAGGAGACAATAATTTAATTCCAGACTATTGGTTGGTAGACGAGAAAGATGTTGTAGGTATAGTGGTATTCAAAATACCTTTGATAGGTTATGTAAGTTTGGCAATACAATCAAACCCTGTAATTTATTACCTAGTAATATTCGCAATAGTTGTCTTATTTTTATCAAGTATCTTAAAGCGGAATAAATGAAGTTTCCATTTTAAAATCTTATAAATATTTTAGAACATGTTTAAAAATGCTTCAATTTTTAATATTTTTTAACCTTAAAGACATCACATAAGCATCTTCTCCATCGCTATAATAACCGGGTATCACTTTAACTATTTCAAAATTAAGTTTCTTATATAAATTTATAGCAGGATAATTTGTAACTCTTACTTCTAAATAAATTTCACTAACATTATGTTTCTTAAATTTTTCAATCGCTAAATTCATTAAAGAAAAACCTATTCCTAGTCGTCTATATTCTTCTAAAACAGCTATTGATATTACATGCCCTTTTTTGGTTAAAGAAAAACCGAAGTTAGATAATCCAATTTCTATTCTATTCATAATATATCCTACAATTTTTTCATTGTCGTTTTCTTTTACAGTGGCTACTAGAAATAGATCACCAAAATCTCTTAAATGATAAACAAAATAATCATAGGAATAATTTTCAGGTAAACTCTTTCTATTTATTTCTATTACTTGTTCCAAATCTTTCATTTTCGCATTTCTTATTTCTATTTTATGAACTAGCATATGTTAAAATTCTTTATCTTTTATTAATTTTTATTGATTCCAAATCAAATATAAGATGTAAATGAAAATAACTCCCTTAGAAAAAGATGAAATATTAAAAACTATTCAAGAAACATTTAGCGTATATAGTGTTGAAACTAAGGATGAGTCATTAGAGATAGAAGTTACTGAAAATTATATTCCATATAAAAAATTTAGAGAGTTGAAAAAATTTTTTGAAAATAAAGGATACTTAATTTTAGCAAGAAGAACAAACGATCTAAGCATCAAGATTATAATAATGCCTTTCGATATTAAAAAAAGGAAAGAAAAGAGCGAATATTCTGAAATAATTTCTGCAATATCTTTGGTTGCTACTAGCTTAACTTTATACTATGCAGGTTATTATCTCTATGCAGGTAATAATTTTTTGGCAACATTATACATGCTGGCTATTTTATCTATAATTGGTTTACACGAAATGGGACATTATATTATAGCTAAAAGAAATAAATTAAGAATATCTTTACCAATATTCTTACCTGCGCCTCCAATTTTTGGAACATTTGGAGCAGTTATGCGACTAAAAGAATTTTTTGTTGATAAATTTCAAGCCTTTGATGTGAGCATAGCTGGGCCATTACTGGGATTATTACCAACATCCATTTTTGCGTTTGTTGGAATATATTTATCCAGTTCAGAAAATATTACTATTACCAATGGACAACAAATTCCAGTTCCTTTTATTTATTACTTATTATTAAAACTAAATTTTTCAACAAGTACAGTAATATATCTTCATCCTCTTGCTTTCGCTTCTCTATTAGGTTTCTTAATTACTTTCCTTAATATCTCGCCTGCAGCACAATTGGATGGTGGATATGTTATTAATTCAATTGTCAATAACAAGAATTTTATAATATTAGCTGCTATAATAGCAATTTTAGTAGTGCAGTTGAGCGGTTTTATTGTTATGGCAATATTAATACTATTCTTGTTGTTATTTACAAGAGTAGAGTTTTTAAATGATGTTACAAATTTGGATTTAAAAAGGAAAATTCTAGGTATATTTTTATTTATCCTTTGGGCTTTGCTTTTACCTGTAAGACCGGATTTCTATATTTTATTCAAATAGTACCCCGATTTCCTTTAATTTCTTATATGTTCTTTCAACAGCTACTTTAACGTCATTCTCTTTTTTTGCTCCTGTACATACTATGTTCCCTGAGCTAAAAATTAGCATTACTACTCTAGGATCCTCTGATCTATAGATTAAACCTGGGAATTGTTCGGGTTCATACATTGTATTTTCTAAAATAAGAGCAGCTTTTTCAAGATTTACTTCTGCAAAAATTTTAGCTGAAGCTACAATATTTTGTATTTGTATTCTTGGATTTGGAGGTAACTTAATTCCTCTTGCTTTTAATTTATCTATAATGATACTTATAGCTTTATAAACTTCCTTTTCAGATCTTGCTCCTGTACATACCATTTTGCCAGAACTAAAAATTAAAGTAGCCGTTTTGGGTTTATTTAATCTGAAAACTAGACCAGGAAACTGTTCTGGTCTATATTCAACCATATCGCCAAGAAGAGTAGCAATTTGTTGCAATTTTATAGGCTGGCCAAAGGAGACCGAGGCCACAACATTCTCTATTTCATATCTATATTTCTGACTTATCATAAATTAAATAAAAACAAAGTTGTATTTATTTATTTATATTTTTTAATAAAAGTTTATTATTTTGTTAATTTCGTTGCTTTCTGACTTCCTCCTCACTTTGAAAGGTCGAGGGTTACCTTTTCAAAGCGTTTCATTGTTATTACCATCAATTCGGAGCTACATCTCGTATTTACTGTGCAGTAAGATGTCACAGAGTACACCCCCATATATATTTCTCAGGACCAGATTTTAAAATTATCAAGGGATCCTCCATCGAAAAACAAAATTAAAGGTTTGTTATATGTCTTATTCTTCTTCCTCAGTCCCATAAAGCTCTCATTCGAGCTGGGGAGAAGCGTTATTACCATGCTTAAAGAAAAATATTTTATAAAATATTTAAAATCCTTACATCCCCGCTCTAAAGGGCGAGGCTTTCATTTTATGTAAAAATGTGCCTATTAAAAAATTTTTCAATATTTTCAAATTTTAATTCTTCCACCCATAAACAGCGAAGTTCTTAATTTATCCATAAATGTTTCCTTAAATAGTTTATTTATAATTTTTTCATGAAAATGAAATTGTTATTCATACTTATTTTACTGGTAATTATTAGTACAAATATCAGCGTCTTTGCTTCAACTAATAGTACCTCAGATCCTTTTGAATGGCTCAAAAACTTATTTGATAAAGGCGTAAGTACAGTTCAAGATTTAGGCAGTTATTTATTATACCAAGCTATTAAGTTATTGCTGTTCTTAGCTAGAATTGTTTATATAGTTGTAGCTTTAATTGGAGTAATTTTATGGTTTTCTGGACTACAACCTTATAAAGGCAAAAGATATACAATTGGTGCTGGAATATTAGCAATAGCAGTAGAAATTTTAAATATGGTATTATAAAAATTTTAAAAATTTAGTAAGGAGCATATTTTAAACCAAATTTGAAAGCTGCCAAATTAGTTAAGACATGAACAAAAAAAGTGATTAAAGAAACATAAACAATAAAACCCATAGGTGGGAGATTTAATGGCGGAGGAAAAACGAATAAGTAAAAAACATATGCAAATACGACAAAACCTACTTGATCAAAGACAGGTAGCATATCCCCTTGTTTCATTTTTAATCTTCTTTTAACAAAAGAACCTATAATATCACCTATCAAAGCCCCAGACACAATCAGCAATCCTTCTAAATAACTATTATAAAGATGCTGGTTTTCTAAAAAGAGAACTGAAATGTTTAAAGATTTGTCGACTAGAAAGAAAACTGAAAAATAAATTATTCCAACTAAAAATCCAAAAGCTGTACCTTCAATAGTCTTTCCATCTCCTAGAATTCTTTGCCCATCAAAGAATTTTTTATTTAAATCTAAAGGATGTAATTTTTTTAATAACCCGCTTAAAAAAAGAGGTGATGCATTAGCAGCATAAGCAGGAGACAGAAATACCAGCGGTAAACTATACGCTATGATCAATTCGCCTATCATAATTAATTATATTAAATAAATAATCTAAATCTATTTCCAAACTAGTTTCTTTATCTTCAGATAAATTAAGTATATTTAACTTTAAAACATTCTTGTTCCTATCAATATTGATTAAAAGGTCACTCCAATACTTTAAAATATTAATTATTTTATCATTTTCTTTTGAAGTATAATTTATTAAAATTGTTCCATCAAATTTTTTTACGATATAAGTTGTAATTAAAAAAAATTTCATAATGTTTGAATAAATTTTTATTCTTTCTTCTAATTCTAATTTAAGTAACAAAGAAAATTTATCAAAAAATAATAAATCCCTATAATTTAAATTTTCTAATATATTAGCTAAAGTTTCCTTTAAATCTTTAAAATTATTTTTATAAAAAATTTGAATATTTTTGGAAATTTTCTTTAAATATGGAAGATATGAATGAAAAGAAAAAAAATCGGGATAAAATATATAAATATTATTAAAAAATTTTAAATTTTTGATAATAAAATATATACTTAAAATTGTTTTGCCAGAGTACCTTTTACCCAATATTGTAATATTTTTATTCCTAATATTTTCTGTCAACTTTTGAAAATTCATAACGCCCTGGATGGGATTTGAACCCATGACCTACGGCTTAGGAGGCCGTCGCTCTATCCAGCTGAGCTACCAGGGCACCATATTAATTATAATAAAAAAGATATTTTTTATTTATGGCATTTCCACAAGTGAAAGATATTGAAGTAAAAAAAGGAGTAACAATAAACTATTTAATTAAAGAATTTGAGAAATCAGGTGCATTTATGGCCAAGCATTTAGCAAAGGCATGTCAAATCTTTATGGAAATGATAAAAGATGAAAATTGTTTTGTATTTTTAAGTTTCACAGCAAATTTAGTAGCCACAGGTGTAAGAGGAGTTATTGCTACAATTTTAAAAGAAGGATTTGTTGATGCGATAGTAACGACAGGAGGTGCAATAGACCATGACTTAGCTAGAGCTTTTGGAGGTAAATATTATATAGGAGAATTTGACATTGATGATAAAAGTTTGAGAGAAAATGATATTCATAGATTAGGAAATATTTTAATACCCTTGGAAAATTACGGTTTATTAATAGAAAAAGTTGTTAGAAACTATTTACCAGAAATATTAAAGGAGACAAAAACCTTTTCTCCTAGCATATTAATTAGAGAATTTGGAAAATTTATAAAAGATGAAAATTCGATAATTTATCAAGCTTATAATAATAATATTCCAATATATTGTCCTGGAATAGTTGATTCTGCATTTGGTACTCATTTATTTTTTATCTCTCAAAGAGAAAAATTTAACTTAGATTTATTTAATGACATGAAAGAATTGCTAGATATAGTTTATAATTATAAAAAAACAGGAGCTTTGATAATTGGTGGTGGAATAAGCAAACATCATGTATTATGGTGGAATCAATTTAAAGATGGATTGGATTATTGTATTTACATCACTACAGCTGTAGAATATGATGGAAGTTTATCTGGTGCACATCCTAAAGAAGCAATTTCATGGTTTAAAATAAAGCCGGATTCGAAAAACGTAATAGTTTATGGAGATGCATCGATTATATTACCCATAATGATTTTTTACGCAATTGAAAATCTCGACCCTTAAGATTAGGCCATTGAAAATATTTAATTAAAAAAAATAATTAATATAAAGAAATAATGTTTATAATGAAAAGAAAAGCTGTAAGTGAAATTATTGGAACAATGTTAATGTTAGTTATAATATTCATTTTAAGCGTGGCATTATATACGATTGCCACTTCACAATTAAATCTTAATGAGGCATTATTCTCAAGCGAAATTGAAAGTATTAATAGATTGTCAAGAGAAAGATTTGTAATTGAACATGTTCATCAATATAACGCTACAACTATACTAATTCTGGTAAATAACATAGGAGATTATAAAATAACTATAATGAGAATATTTGTAGCAAATTCAACATTCACTAGACTTGTTAACGACATATTTCAAGATATAAATGCTCATCAAACCCATACTTTTACGGTTAATTTAAATACAAACATTACGCCAGGAAGCGAATATAAAATACGTGTAGAGAGCGAAATAATAATAGATTCTATAAGAACAGGTAAAGGAAATTCTGTAACTTATTCGTGGACGCCCTAATTTAAAATGGGTAAATTATTTGGAACAAATGGTGTTAGAGGAGTATTTGGGGAATTATTGCAAATAGATTTTATTTATAACTTAACAAGAGCTATTGGTACTTATTTTAACGGAAAAGAAATTTTAGTAGGAAGCGATACAAGACATACAAGCGAATTAATAAAAAAGATAGTTTTTGCAGGTTTAAGTTCAACAGGAGTTACTTTTTATGATTCAGGCTTTGCCCCTACACCTGCTCATCAGTATGCAGTAAAACATTACAATCTAGATGGAGGCGTAATAGTAACTGCAAGCCATAATCCTCCAGAATATAATGGAATTAAACTATTGGGTAAAAATGGTGATGAAATACCTCATTCAGAAGAAGATAAAGTTGAAGAGATATTTTTCAAACAAAAATATGTTAAGCCTGAAAAATTGTCCAAATGTAAAGGAATAATAGATCCTATTGAACCCTATATTAATGGTATAATAACACATGTTGATTTGGAAAAAATAAGAAAAAAGGAATTTAAAATAGTTATCGATCCTGCATGTGGAACGGCTTCATTATGTGCCCCTAAGTTAGCAAAAATTCTAGGAGTTAAAGCTTATTTAATAAATTCAAATCCTGACGGATATTTTCCTTCAAGGGAGCCAGAGCCATTAAGGGAAAATTTAAAAGAGGTTTCAAACTTTGTAATTGAAACAGGATCAGATTTTGCAATAGCTTTTGATGGAGATGCTGATAGAGCAATATTTATTGATAGTAAGGGAAACATTGTTTGGGGTGATAGAAGCGGTGCTATTTTATCTAAGCATGTATTAAAAAAGCATGGAAAAGGAACTTTGGTTGTTGGTGTTAGTGCTTCATCTTTAGTAGAAAAAGTTGTTAAAGATAATGGTGGAGATGTTATATGGACAAAAGTAGGAAGTGTTATAATTACAGAGAAGATTAATGAGTTGCTATCAAAAAATATTTTCGCCTTTGGTTTAGAAGAAAATGGCGGTTTCTTTTACACACCTCACCAGCCAACAAGAGATGGATGCATGAGTTTAGCGTTAATGCTTGAAACTTTAGCAACAGAAAATAAAACATTATATGAATTAGATAAGGAATTACCAAATTTGTACATGTTTAAAACTAAATTAGAAGCAAAGAATGTTGACAGAGAAAAAGTAATAGAAAATATTGCAAATAAATTCAATAATTATAGACATGATAGAATAGATGGAATAAGAGTATGGTTAAATGAAAAGGAATGGTTTTTAATAAGGCCTAGCGGTACAGAACCAATAATAAGAATATTTGCAGAATCTGATTCGGAAGAAAAAGCAAAGGAACTTTTAAAATTTGCAACAACTATAACTCAAAATGAAATATATAATTTAATCCATAAGTAAAACTTAGAAAAAATAACATGAAATATACCATCAATATGCCAAGAATCGATCCTGCAATGGAAAAGGGAATTATAGGAAAAATCTTTAAAAAAGAAGGAGAACATGTAAAAAAAGACGAACTGTTACTACAAATAGTTACAGAAAAAGTCGTTTTTGATTATCATTCTCCTTATGAAGGTTATATTAGCAAAATTTTTCATAAAGAAGGAGAGGAAATAATAGTTGGCGAACCTATAATTGAAATCTCGGATGAACCTTTTGTTACAGAAAAAGAACAGTTATTGGAAACCCAGAAGATAGAAGAGATAATAGCTACACCTGCGGCTAAAAGACTTGCTAGGGAGTATGGAATAGATTTGAAAGAAATAAAAGGTAGCGGACCTGGAGGCAGAATTACACAAGAAGATGTTTTAAAATATATCGAAGAAAAAAAGAAACCCTCAATATCTCCTATAATGAAAATAGTAGCTGAAAGGGTTACAAAAAGTCATTTGGAAATTCCTCCAGTAACTATTAACATGGATATTGAAGTTTCAAACTTACTTAAACTTAGAGAAAAAGAAAAAATTAGTTTTGATTCTTTCTTTATTTATGCATGTTCAAGAATAATAAAACAATTTAACTTATTTTTATGTTATAAAAAAGGTGAAGATATAGCTTATAATAATGAGATTAATATTGCTTTCGCTTTTGATCATGAAAACGAATTATATATGCTTGTCATAAAAAACGCGGATAAAAAGAGCTTATATGAAATTGAAGCTGAACATTCAAAATTGATTGAAAAAGCAAGGAATAAAAGTTTAACACTAGAAGACGTTCAAGGAAGCACTTTTGCAATTACCAATTTAGGTGTATATAATGTTAGGGATTTTACACCTATAGTTTTTCCAAATAATTCAGCTATTTTAGGAATAGGTACAATACATTATGAGATAACAAATAAGAACGGAAAATTTGAAATATCTCCTGTTATAACGTTAAGTTTAACCTTTGATCACAGAATAATTAACGGTGCTTATGCAGCAAAATTTTTACAAAAAGTTAAAGAAATAATTGAAGAAGGAAAATTTGGAGAATAAAATAAAAATTCTAATTTCAAATACTTTTGATCCTAAATTTAATTTAGCTTTAGAAGAAGCAATATTAAACTACGTTAACGAAGGAAAGGAAATTAATGTACTTAGATTATGGATAAATAAGAAAAGTGCAATTCTTGCTTTTCATGAAAAAGTCTTTGATGTAATAGATGTTGATTATTGTATAGCAAATAATATAGAAATTAATAGAAGAATAACAGGAGGAGGAGCAGTATATCATGATGAAGGAAATCTGAATTGGAGCTTTTTCTTTAATAGAACTTTGTTTAAAAGGCTAAATCTCTTAGAGATTTACAAGTATTTTTCAGAAATCATAATTTCAGCGCTAGAAAATTTAGGTATTAATATTAGATTTTATGAACCAAACTGGCTTGGTATTGATGGTAAGAAGATATCTGGTATGGCTGGTTATATTAAAAACAATTCTTTACTAATTCATGGTACATTGTTGATTAATGCCAATACGGAAAATTTAAGAAGAGTTTGTAAATTGCACTATAAATATCCCCCTACAGTTAATATTTCAGACTTTAAAAAAGTTGAGATCAAAGATGTTATTAGAGAAATAGTTGAAGAAGCTAAGCAAAGATTTGATGTAATGGAAATAAATGATAAACTAAATGAGAATATTTTAAAGGAAACGATTGATTTAGAAAAAAATAAATACAGTACTCTTTCATGGATATTTAAGGAATGAAGGCAGCTTTATTAAAAAATATAAGGAAAATTGAAGTTGCAGACATAAGTATTCCTGAACCAAAAGAGGATGAGATACTAATAAAAGTTGTATATTCATTAACTTGTGGTACCGATTTAAAAGCCTATGAAAGAGGGCATCCATATATTAAATATCCAATAGTTTTAGGACATGAATATGTAGGAGAAATTGTTAGAAAAGGAAAAGATGTTAAAGAATTTGAAATAGGTGATATTGTAGCAGGTGTTAATTCGGCACCTTGTTTTAATTGTTTCTACTGTAAAAAATTCCAGTACAATCTATGTGAAAATATAGAAGATGTTTTATTAGGATTTAAACTAAATGGATGTTTTGCAGAATACATGATCATTCCTAGTAGAATAGTAAAAGTTAACCTATTTAAAATAGAGGAAAAAGACTTTAAAAAATATGCCATGCTAGAACCTTTAGCTTGCGTAGTACATGGTGTTAATATATTAAAAATCCAAGAAAATGAAAATGTATTAATAATAGGTTCAGGACCTATAGGCATTTTGTTAGCCCAGGTATGTAAAAATATAACAAGAGACGTTTTTTTACTTGCTAAACATATAAATAGAATAAAAATAGCTGAAAAGTTGGGAATAAAAACAATTAATGTTGAAGAAAATTATGAAGAAGAAATTAAGAAAATAACAAACAATTATGGTTTCGACGCAGTTATAGAAGCTGTAGGAACTTTAGAAGCATGGAATTTAGCTTTCAAATTTGTAAGAAAAGGAGGAAAATTAATGTATTTTGGAGGATTAAAGAAAGGCACTAAGATAAGTTTGGATGCATATAAGATACATTACGGCGAATTAAAAATATTCGGTTCTTTCCATCATGATCCTGCATCAGTAAAAGAAGCCTATAATTTTATTAAACAAAATAAAATACAAGTTCAAAGTCTAATAACAGAAGAAATGAAGCTTGAAAATATAGAAAAAGCATTACTTAGTATGGCTGAAGGAAAAAATATGAAAGTAGGGATTATTATAGACTAAAAACTAAAATTTTCAAGAACGGCTTTTACAATTTTTTCTTTGCTTGGCATATATTGTTTTTCTAAAACAGGACTAAAAGGTGTAGGTAATGGTGGAGCAGTCACTCTTACTATTGGACCATCCAAATAATCAAAAGCATTCTCAATGATTAACATTGCTACTTCAGCAGTTATACTTCCATTTTTAACATCATCAGCGACTATAACGACTTTTCCCGTTCTTTTTACTGAATTGATGATTATTTCTAGATCTAAAGGTACAAGAGATCTTGGATCTATCACTTCTGCACTTATACCTTTTTCTTCAAGAATTTTTGCAGCTTCAATGGCTTCTAATACACATCTTGAAAATGCAATAATTGTTACATCTTCTCCTTTTCTTTTAATATCAGCTTTTCCTAATGGTATTAAATATTCTTCTTCAGGCACAGGACCTTTTGTTCTATAAAGAATTCCTGCTTCTATAAATAATACAGGATTTTCATCTCTTATGCTACTTTTTAAAAGTCCCTTTGCATCATAAGGCGTAGAAGGTAAAACTATTTTTATTCCAGGAGATTGTAAAAACCATGAAGGAAAGAATTGAGAATGCTGCGCTCCATGAACTCTACCCAAACTATATTGTGTGCGTATTACTAAAGGAACTTTTAGTTGTCCTCCGCTCATAAATCTCATTTTAGAAATTTGGGTTACAATTTGATCCATTGCTATTGTTAAGAAGTCCATGTACATTATTTCAGCTACAGGTTTAAGACCTGACATAGCTGCACCTGCAGCAACTCCTATTATTGCTATCTCGGATATTGGAGTATCAATAACGCGTTTAGGTCCAAATTCTTCCAATAAGCCTTGAGTAACTTTATATACTCCTCCAAAAACTCCGACTTCTTCTCCAAGAATTATAACTCTTTCATCTCTTTTCATTTCCTCTCTTAAAGCTTCCCTTAAAGCTTCAGCGTAAGTAATTTCTCTCATTTTATACCCAAACTAAATTATACAATTCATTAAACTCTAAATAGTCACTTTTAATTGCGAAATCAATGCTTTCTTCAACTTCTTTAACAATTTCTGAACGTAAATTTTCAAATTCCCTTTCTGTTATTATATTTTCTTTGATTAATTTTTCCTTGAATAGTTTTATAGGATCTCTTTCAAGCCATCTTTTTACTTCTTCTTTATCTCTATATAATGCAGGATCATAAACTCCATGACCTTTCATTTTATAAGTTCTAGCTTCAATAAAGAAGGGTCCGATACCATTCCTTACTTTTTCAACCAATTCACGTGCTAATTTATATACTGATAATACATCATTTCCATCAACTATAAAAACATCCATATTATAAGAAGAAGCTCTTTCAGCAATGCTTTTTGAAGATAAGCTTCTTGAGATATGCGTAGACATGGCATAAAGATTATTTTCACATACAAATATTACAGGAAGTCTCCAAAGAGCAGCTATATTTAATCCCTCATGAAAAGCTCCTGTATTTACTGCTCCATCTCCAAAAAAGCAAACAGTTACTAAGTTTTTGCCTTGATATTTATTAGCTAAAGCTATTCCAGCTGCTATTGGAATACCACTTCCTACAATAGCTGTAGCATATAAAATACCATTTTCCACATCTATAGCAACATGCATAGAGCCACCAAGTCCTTTGCATGTTCCTGTTTTTTTGCCAAACAATTCAGCCATTATTTTTTTAATAGAAACGCCTTTAGCTATTGCATGGCCATGTCCACGATAAGTTGTTATCACAATATCTTCTTTTTTTAAATTTGAGCAAATCCCAACGGCAATAGCTTCTTGTCCTAGATATAAATGTGCTGGTCCAATAAGCATTCCCTTTACTAAAAAGAGTTCTTCTACCTTTTCTTCGAATATTCTAATTAAAAGCATTTTTCTTAAAATTTCGATAGGATTTTCCCTTAAACAATCCAGTGTTGCTCCTTCATAGACTTGTATTGACATAATTTTATATTATATTATTAAAATAAATGAATTTGAATGCTAAAAGAAGCAAGATTGGAACTTATTAATGGAATTAGCATCAATAATTTTAAGATTTATTGTAATAAAGAAAAAAAAGGAAGATTTAAAGAAGAAACTAACATGAGCTTATTTATTAAATACAAAAATGAAGAAGATTTTCTTCTAAATTTGAAATTGTTTTATGGTCGAGGTAGTTTTTACAAAGAATGGGTTGAAATATATAATATAAACACATTCTTAAGCTTTTTGAATTTCTTCGATTCCATAATCGAAGAAGAAATTTTAAGATTCTTTTATAATTACTTAGAAAACGAAGGCAAATTGTTTATAGAATATTATAAAGATAGAGAAACAGTAGAACAGTTAGAAAGAAATTACCCTATAATTTCTACTAGAATTGGCTTTAAGTTATTTAAAATAGGTTTTATAAATTTTAAAGATTGGTATTTTGCAGAAGGATTTTATGAAGGAGGACAAAAAATACAAGCTGAAAAGAATTTAAATTCATATATAAAATTAAAATTTATGAAAGAAATATATTATGAAATTATAAAGTTTGTTAATAAAAATAGGAATGGCGATGAAATTTTAAAGAAATCAATTTCTTATTCAAATGAAATATTAAAAATTTTAAAAAATTATTTAGAATAAAATTTTAATATAATAATAAATATTTTCAAGCAGAAATTATAATATGGCAAACAGGGATATATCATACGCTTTAAATTTTCATGAAATAACAAAACATTCCTATGTGAGTGTAAGAACTAATAGATACTACTTAGATTGGTCTATAAAGCCTTATCCTTTTAAAGTTTATATTGATTTACCTAAAATATCTCTTCCCAAAGATTTTCCAAAGCCTGAGAAAAATTCTTTAGAATGCTTTAAACAGCCTGAAATATTCTCAGAAGAAGATCTTGGCCTTAAAAAAATTACTGAATTGTTATATTTTACTGCTGGAATATCTAGAGTTGAAAAATTTGGTTTAGAATCTTATTATTTTAGAGTTGCTCCGGCTACAGGTGCTTTATATTCAACTGAAGTTTATTTTATGTGTAAAGATCTAAAAGATCTAAAAGCAGGACTTTATCACTTTGATCCCGGAGAATTTGTTATAACAAAATTAAGAGAGGGTGATTATAGATATATGATAAGTAAATTTTGCGGTAATGATACAAACATTGCCTATTCACCCGTAACATTTATTTTTACTTCAATAGGATGGAGAAATGTTTGGAAATATAGAATTAGGTCTTATAGGCATTGGTTTTGGGATTCAGGAGTAATGATCGCTAATTTACTAACAGTAGCTAATTCTGAAAATTTAGAAACAAAATTGATCATGAACTTTGTAGATAAAGAAATTAATAGGTTCTTGGGCATTGATGGAAAAAAAGAATGTGCTTTAGCTCTAGTAAGCATAGGAGCTCCTAAATTTAAAAATGAAGAAGAAAAAACAATTGAAGAGATTAAATATCAGATTTTGCCTTTATCTAAGAAAGAAATAGAATATAAGGAAATTTATGAAATGCATGAAAATTCTTCTCTTTATACAATAGATGAAGTCATAGAATTAAGGAATGAAGGAAAAACTGGTTTTTATAAAGAAGTTCATGATAAATGTAACTTTCAATTATTAGGTGAAGAAAAAACAGAAATTCCCTTATGGAAAGTAATATTAAAAAGAGGCTCAACGAGAAGGTTTAGTTTAAAACCAATTAAAGCAAGTCATCTTTATACAATTCTTAAGTTTTCAACTACAGGGATAAACTGTGATTTCTTAAAAGATTATAATGATACTCTTATTGAAATTTATCTAATAGTAAATGCTATTGAAGGATTAGAGACTGGAGCTTATTATTATAATAAAAAATTAAACTGTTTAGAACTATTGAAAAAAGGCAAATTTAGAGAGACAGCGGGTTATTTATGTTTAGAACAAGATCTTGGTTATGAAGCAAGCGTTGTATTCTTCTTAATGAACAATTTAAATGAAACATTGAAAAAATTTGGCAATAGAGGATATAGGATGGCTCAAATTGAAGCTGGTATTATAGCTGGTAAAATCTATTTAACTTCTTATTCTTTAAATATTGGAGCTACAGGATTAACTTTCTATGATGATGATATAACAAACTTTTTCTCGCCTCATGCATCAAATAAAAGTAATATGATGGTTGTAGCCATCGGATATCCAGCATATAAAGCAAAAGAGGGGAAAATTTATACAGGAATAGTTAAGCACAAAATTAAATAATTTCTTTTTCTTTTTCCTTAGCTTCTAAAATCTTTTTCTTTACGCTTGGAGGTAAAGTAATATCTTCTTTTCTTTCTTCACTTTTACCAATAAAAACAATTCCTTTACCATTAACTATATCTATTTCATATAAATAAGGACTATGCTGTGTTTGCCTCATTTTTTCTACCATTAAATAGCGATGTAATTTGGAAGCTTTTATTACTCTCCTAAATCTTAGAATACCATCAGCTACATGTTCAACACCCCAACCAAATGCCTCAGAAGTAGTTATTGCATACTGGGAAGTAGCATATATCGTAAATTCCCATTTGTATAATATTCTTTTTAATTGATAAGAAAACTTTCTTGCCATCGCTGGTTTATCCAACCAAAAGGCTGATAAAGAATCTATAACAAGCCTAGCTCTACCAAATCCTAAAGCTTTCTTAGCTTCTATTATTTTATCTATTAAACTTTCCAAATCTAGAGATTTTAAACTCCATTGTGATTCTCCTCCCATCAATGCATCAATAATTATTAATTTATTTTCCTGTATTGCTTTGCTAAAATTTATGTTAAACTGAGCTGCTTGCAATATAATTGAAGAAGCACTTTCTTCTGTTGTAACATAAATACATTTATCATTATCTTTAATGCCTTGAGCTATAAAATGAATACATGCTATAGTTTTGCCAGAGCCAGGTTCTCCTGTTAAGGAAATAAAAAAACCTTTAGGAATGCCTCCTTCAATAATCTTATCTAAATCAGGAATACCTGTTGATAACCTTTCTATTTTATAGCTATCCACATGAATTTAATGAAGATTAAACTATTTAGTTTTATTTTTCTTTTATAACGTTTAAAACATCATAAATTCTGCCTTTTTTAACCATTTCCTCATACAAACGCCATATTCGCTTGTAAGATAAATATTTAGTATTAAATCCTTTTGACTCAAGAATTTCATATACTGCAGAAGGAAATAAAGAAGGATGATCAAAAAATTTAGATAAAGCTTCAGTTATAGCTTCTCTAACATCTTCATTTCTTGGATAACCTTTTTTCATTTAATTTAATACTTTTTTCAGAAATTTTAATCTTAGGGCCCGTGGTCTAGTAGATATGATTTGGGTCTCCGGAACCCAAGGTCCAGGGTGCAAATCCCTGCGGGCCCGCTTTTAATTGAGGATGTAATATTATAAATAACTAATTGTTAACTTCAAAAATTTCTTTTAAGCTAAGTATGCGGGGGGTGGGATTTGAACCCACGCAGCGCTTTACGCACAGGATCTTAAGTTTGGCCCCCTTACGGGACCTGCCCCTTTGTCCTGGCTCGGGAACCCCCGCTATCAAATATTTTATTAAAATTTTACCTTAAAAAATTTTAATAATAATAAAAAGAATAGAGATTGATGCCCCGGTAGCTTAGCTGGTTATAGCGCCGCACTGGTAATGCGGAGGCCGCGGGTTCGAATCCCGCCCGGGGCTTATTAAATAACTTAATAAAATTTCTAGATTTTTACAAGTCAATTTTTATTTAACAAAATATTCCTAGTTTTTAAGTAAGAAAATCAAAATTAAGAAGCTTTTTCAAGAAAAAACTTTAAATAGTTAATAGTGTTTTTAGTTTTTTAAGATTGATGAAAAATAATAAACCTAAAGCTGTTCTAATTCTTGAGGATGAAAGCATTTGGTATGGTCGTGGTTTTGGTTTTCCATGTAAAGTAGTTGGAGAAGTTGTTTTTACAACAGGTATGGTTGGTTATACTGAAGCTTTAACTGATCCCTCATTTAAAGGACAAATTTTAGTTATGAGCTATCCGTTAATAGGGAATTATGGAGTACCTTCTTATAATTTAACAGATCAATGGGGATTACCAAAACATTTTGAATCTGATAACATTCAAATAAAAGGCTTAGTTGTAAGCGAACTTTGTACTTATCCAAGTCATCCTTATTCAGTAAAAAGTTTAAACGAATGGTTATATGAAGAAAGAATTCCAGGAATCGAGGATATCGATACAAGGGAAATAATTAAGAGGATTAGGAAAAAAGGAACAATGATGGGTATTTTAGAAGTGTCTTATGAAGATATTAATGTAGAAAAATTAATAAAGGAAATAAAAAACGTTAAAAAATACGATGAGATAGATTTTTCTCAGGAAATTTCTAAAGAAATTAAAATTTTTGAAAATAAAGGTCCAACGGTTGTTTTAATAGATTGTGGTGTAAAATTAAGCATAATTAGAAACATTTTGGAAAGAGGTTTTCGGGTTATTAAAGTACCTTATGATGTAAGCTACGATGAAATTCTTAGTTATAATCCTGCAGGGGTAATAATATCCAATGGTCCAGGAAATCCTAAAAAATTTGTAAAAACTATAGAAACTGTAAGAGAAATAATAGAAAATAAAATTCCTACTTTAGGAATATGTCTTGGTAATCAAATAATAGCCTTAAGTTTGGGAGGAAATACATTTAAATTAAAGTATGGTCATAGAGGACAAAATAAGCCTTGTATAGAATTAACTAATTATGTTAATTATATAACAAGTCAAAATCATGGTTATGCTGTAGATCCTGAAAAATTAAAAGGAACTGGATTGGAAATTTGGTGGATAAATGCAGATGATAAAACCATTGAAGGAATAAAACATAAAGATTTGCCAGTAATAGCCGTACAATTTCATCCAGAAGCTTCCCCTGGTCCTTATGATACTACTTTCATATTCGATATTTTTAAACATTTGATAAACAAATATGCCTAAAATACCTGATATAAGGAAAGTAATTGTATTAGGAAGTGGAGCGATAAAAATAGCTGAAGCAGGAGAATTCGATTATTCTGGAAGTCAGTGTTTAAAAGCTTTAAGAGAAGAAGGAATTAAAACAGTTTTGGTGAATCCTAATATTGCTACAATTCAAACAGATGAAAATATGTCCGATAAGGTTTACTTTTTACCGATAACTCCTGAATTTGTAAAGGAAGTAATTGAAATCGAAAGACCAGACGGCATATTACTCGGATTTGGAGGTCAGACTGCGCTAAATTGCGGTGTTCAATTAGCTAAAACTGGAATATTGGATAAATACGGAGTTAAAGTTCTAGGAACCCCCATTGAAGCTATAGATATTGCAAGCGATAGAGAAAAGTTTAAAAATACGATGATAAAAAATAATCTTCCTGTACCTAAGAGCAAAAGTGCGTATTCAATCGAGGAAGCTAAAGAAATAGCTAAAGAAATAGGTTATCCTGTTATGGTACGAGTTGCATATAATTTAGGAGGAAGAGGTAGCGGTTATGCTTTTAATGAAAATGAGTTGATAGAAATTGTTGAAAAAGGATTAGCTAATAGCTTAATAAAGGAAGTTCTAATAGAGGAATATCTCGGAGATTTGAAGCAAATAGAATATGAAGTCATGCGAGATTATAAAGATAACTGCATTGTAGTTTGCAACATGGAAAATATCTTAGGAATGAGAGTTCATACAGGAGACAACATAGTAGTTGCTCCTTCACAAACGTTAAATAACAGAGAATACCATATTTTGAGAGATGCCTCAATAAGGACTACTAAAGCTGTTGGAGTTGTAGGAGAATGTAATGTTCAATTTGCATTAGATCCACAAAACGAAAAATACTATATAATAGAAATGAATCCTAGAATGTCAAGATCTTCAGCATTAGCTTCAAAAGCTACAGGTTATCCTTTAGCATATATGGCTGCCAAATTAGCAATAGGATATACATTGCCTGAATTACTAAATAAGGTAACTAATATAACAACAGCAGCTTTTGAACCGTCTTTAGATTATGTAATAATAAAAATGCCAAGATGGGACTTTAGGAAGTTTCCAAAAGTAAATAGAAGATTAAGGACGCAAATGAAGTCTGTTGGCGAAGTTATGGCAATAGGAAGAAAATTTGAAGAAGCTCTTCAGAAAGCAATAAGGATGCTTGACATAGGTAAAGATGGTTTAGTAGCAAATAAAAATGAAGAATTGGAAAGTTTAGAAAAAATTATTGAAGAATTAAAGAATCCAACTGATGAAATTTTATTCTATGTAGCCAAAGCTTTAAAGGCAGGTATGAGCATAGAAGAAGTAGCAAAATACAGTAAAATTGACCCATGGTTCATTTCAAAGATAAAGAATATTGTGGATATGGAAAAAGTTTTACATAACATTAAACTAGAGGATGAACAGGCTTATCATATAATAAAAGAAGCTAAAAAGCTAGGTTTTTCAGATAAACAAATAGCAAGATGCTTAAATGTAGAGGAAGAAAGAATAAGAGAATTCAGGATAAAGAATAAAATCATTCCTTGCGTTAAACAAATAGATACTTTAGCAGCTGAGTGGCCTGCATCAACTAACTATCTTTATTTAACTTATAATGGAGATTTCGATGATATAAATTTTGATACCAATAAAAGGAAGGTAATCATTTTAGGGTCAGGATGTTACAGAATAGGAAGTTCTGTAGAATTTGATTGGGCAACGATGAATATGGTTTGGGCATTAAAAAAGGAAGGAATAGATGAATGCATAGTAATAAATTGCAATCCTGAGACTGTATCAACGGACTATGATATGAGCGATAAACTATACTTTGAAGAATTGACCTTTGAAAGAGTTTTAGATATTTATGAAAAAGAAAAGCCATTAGGAATAATAACGTGCGTTGGAAGTCAAATAGCTAATAATTTATCACTAAAATTATATAAAGCAGGAGTTAAAATTTTAGGAACAAACCCAGAAGATATTGATAGAGCTGAAGATAGAGCAAAGTTTAGTTCTCTTTTAGATAGCTTAGGAATTAAACAACCTGTATGGAAAGAATTTAAAGAAATTGAAGAAATTTATAAATTTGTAGATAAAATAGGCTTTCCTGTTTTAGTAAGACCTTCTTATGTTCTAAGCGGAGAAGCAATGAAAGTAATTTGGGATAAAGAAGAATTAAGGAAATATCTAAAGGAAATAGCTTTGGTTAAAGATAATACAGTGGTTGTGAGCAAATATATTAAAGATGGAATTGAAGTCGAAGTAGATGGTGTTTCCGATGGTAATAATGTGATAATAGGAGCTATAATAGAGCATATTGAAGAAGCTGGAATTCATTCTGGAGATGCTACAATGGTTATTCCGCCAATAAGAATAAGTAAAGAAGTTCAAAATAAAATAATTAGCTACACAGAAAAAATAGCTAAAAGTTTGAAAATTAAAGGACCTTTTAACATTCAATATATAGTTAAGTATAACGAAGTCTATGTTATAGAATGTAACTTAAGATCTTCCCGTTCTATGCCATTTGTTTCAAAATTTACAGGAATAAATTTAATTGAAATTGCAGCAAAAGCAATATTGAAAGTATTGGAAAATGAAAAAATAATTAAAGCTTATAAAGCAAACTATGCTGTAAAAGTTCCCCAATTTTCATTTATGCAACTAGATGAGGCAGACATAATATTAGGAGTAGAGATGCGTTCTACAGGTGAAGTGGCATGTTTTGGAGAAACATTTGAAGAGGCTTTTATAAAAGCTCTTTTAGCTGCTGGTTATAACATTCCAATAAAAGGAGGAAATGTATTCATAGGTGCAGGCGGAGAAGAAAAAACAAAAATAGTAAAAATAGCTGATTTATTATATAAATTAGGATTTACAATATATGCAAGTGAACATACAGCCGAATATTTAATAAATAATGGTATACCTGTTTATAAAGTACTTTATAAAGTTAAAGAGCCCGAAAGAAAACCTAACATACTTGATTATTTAAGAGAAGGAAAGATTAATTTAGTAATAAATATTCCTAGTTCAATAACTTTAGAAAAATATGCAGAAATGTTAAGAGATGAATACATAATTAGAAGGAAAGCTGTAGAATTAGGAATCCCCGTGATAGTTAATTCCCATACAGCATACTATTTGGTTCAGGGAATAATTTGGCTAATAAGAAATGTGTATAAAATGGCTCCAGTTTTGCTATACAATTTATGATAAAAGAAATTGTTAAAATTTTAGTAAAAAAAAATCCTCAAATATATGATCCATTATTATTGAAAAAATCTGAATTAATTAACATTATTAAAAAAATAAATCTTGAAAATGAAATATTAGACAAAATATTAAACGATGAAAAATTTTTATTAGAAATACAAATAGAATGGGCAAGATATATTTTTAATTATGTCGAGTAAAGAAAAATTGGTTGAATTTTTTAAAAATAAAAAGATTTTAATAACGGGCGATGCAATTGATTATATTTATAATTTTTTAAATCAAGAAAAAAAGTCGATAGATTTTTTAAATAACATTATAGAAGAAATAACTAGCAGGAGAGAAATAATAACTAAAGAAATAGCTGAAAAAATTATAAAAAATCGATTTTCTTTAAAATTTAAGAATGAAGTAAAGACAACATTAGTTACAGAAAAGTATGAAGAAATAGAACCTTCTACCAGTGGATATTTAGGTATAATTCAGGATAGATTATTAAAAACTAGAAAATTGATTGAAAAAATACATAATAAAAGACCTACTATAGACTTAGCACATATAGAAAAATGTCCTGAGAATCAAAGCGTTTCAGTGTTGGGAATAGTTTTTAGTGTAGAAGAAGGAAGATTCGATTCGTTGGTTGTCGAAATAGAAGATTTATTCGGAAGTGTTAGAGTTATAGTTCCGCATTCTAAGCTAAAAGAAATAGAAAAAATAGAGGAAGACGATATAATACTTGTAGAAGGTAAAGTTCGTAAAAGTAGAACAGGAAGTTATATTTTAGCAGAGAATATAATTTATCCGGAACTTGAATTTACTGTAAAAAGCGAAGAAGGAGAAGATATATTAATCGCAACAACTTCCGATATAAGATATGGTAATGAAAACTTTTTGGAGGAAGATTTTTTGAAATTTGTAGATTTCCTAAATGGTCAATTCGAAGATTATAAAGAGATGGCCAAAAAAATAAAATATCTAATAATATGTGGCGACTTAATAGAAGGGGTTTCTTTTGAAAGTAAATATTATGGATTAGTTGATGAAATTGAAGAAGAATATATAGCTATAGCTAAAATTTTAGATAAAATAAGGAAAGACATCGAAATAATAATAATTCCCGGAGAAAGAGATGTGATAATTCCTTCAATACCTTTATCTGAGCTCGGTAAAGATATTGCACAGCCCTTATATGAAATTAAAAATATAAAAATTCTTACAGATCCCAATCTCATTTATATAGGAAACAGGAAAATTTTACTTACACATGGTTTTTACTTTGAGAATATAGCAAGAAAATATATGTTACAAACTTTTAATAGTGAAAGAACAATCGAACTTACCATAAAACATATATTTAAAAGAAGAAATCTTGTACCCAATTTAAGAATAAACGGATTATTACCAATTGGTTATGATCCCTTTATAATAACAGAAAAACCTGATTTATTTATTTTTGGACATTTTGATATTCCTACATCTTTTATGTATAAACAATGCCTAGTTGTTTCAAATTCTTCATGGGTAAAATACAACAAAAATGAAGATATAGTAGTGTATGTAATAAATATGAAGGACTTAAAATTAAACGCTCTTTATTTCTAGGTCTAATTAAGAAGAAAATTCGCTCGTCTTTAATTTATAGATAGCATAACCTAATATATGGGCAATTCTTAAAGGTTCTGGTAGTTTACTAAAGATTCTTGTTTTATTTATTACTTTAATTGCTTCTTCTTCACTTATTCCTATAGCTTCAAAAAATATATCTTTATAACTTTTTATAGGAGGTAATTTGTTAATTATTCCAATTCTTATCTTATAATCCGGAAAATGTTTAATTAATGCGTCAAATACTTCCTGCATGTTTGGCAACTTTTCCAATATTATAAGTGATGGTATCTTTAATTTTTCATATATTTCAACAAAGTCTATTATATTAAATCCTCCAAAGGTTATACCTTCAGAAAGAATTAATTCAGCTTTTCTTTCATTTAATATTTCTATTAATTTTTCAGTAGCATCCAATCCATCAATTTTTATTTTCTTAACCTTTATGTCAATTATATTATTATTTTTAAAATAAAGAGCAATTAATGGAACGTAGGGTTTTTCTTTTAAAAATTTAAAATTAGGTGTAAAACCGCAATCATCTATTGCTAAGAGAACCATAAATTAATTTATGGAATCTTTCATCAGCATTCAATGCATTTAATAAATCTCCTTGAGTTACTCTTAAAGAGATATATTTTGTTCTTCCATATCTTCCTTTACTTGTTAAAACAGTTCTGATCAATCCTCCTGCATCTAATTCATTGATTATATCACTAATGCGTCTTGCAGTTAAAGGTTCATAACCAAATTCTCTGCATAATCTATAGTATTCATCATATACTTCGCCTGTAATACAATCCCTTAAAAGTTTATTTTGCAGCAAGTAAATAGCATATAAAACTAATTTTGAATGAATAGGCAAAGAGTTTATTACTTCATAGATTTTATCTCTTTCTATTATAGATAAAGCCTTCTTAACATGCGATTCTAAAATTTTAAGAGAATCTTCTCTTTCAGCCAATTCTCCAGCAACTCTAAGAAGATCCAAAGCTCTTCTAACATCACCATGTTCTTTTGCAGCTAATGACGCAGCTAACTCAATAACTCCAGGACCTATACATTCTTCATATAAAGCTATCTTTGCCCTTGCCATTAAAATGTCTTTAAGTTGTTCTGCGTTATAAGGAGTGAAGACAATTTCTTCTTCCCCTAAACTGCTTTTAACTCTAGGATCCAAATATTCCTTAAAGTGAAGATCATTAGTTATTCCTATTAAAGAGACTTTTGCAGATATTGGTTCTGAATTTATTCTTGTCAATTTATAAAGTATTTCATCCCCGCTTTTCTTAACTAAATGGTCTATTTCATCAAGAACAAATATGAAAAATTCGTTTCTTCTTTTTAATTCTCTTACAACTCTTTGATATAGCTCTGAAACTGCTAAACCTGTATGAGGTGTTCTTAGGTTTAAAAATTCATTAAGAGCCTTTAAAACGCGGTAATTAGTATCATCTATCTTACAATTAATTATTAAACTATTAACAGGAATAGGTAATTTTGCAACAAGTTTTTCCTTCATTAACTTTAAAACATGTTTTGTTGTAGCTGTTTTTCCAGTTCCAGGATAACCATAGATAAAAATATTTGAAGGTCTTGCTCCTTTTAATAATGGAGCAAATAAAACTTCAGCGATCTTGTATATTTCTTTGTCTCTATGGGGTAATTCATCTGGAATGTAATCAGGCCTTAAACTATCATAATTTTTAAATATTCTTGATTGTCGTGAGAGCTTTTTTATTAACTCATCGATTGATGAGGACGACATGAGGGTTTTATATAATCTTTTTACTAAAATTTAAATGTTTTTCTTTTTATACCAAGCGTAAAAGAAAAGTTCATTTTTCCACTGGATTTGCCATTCGGAGTAAAGTTTTAGTTTTTTATCTATTAAAAAAAATTCTTTTACGAATATCGACTAACTTCGTTGCCACCGATTCCAAACTTTCATTATCTATAAAGCCTATTCAAAATGCAAACTTTTACTTTTTATAGGATAATTCCATGCATTACCAAAAGCATTTCAGATGCTAAACATAATTACGAGTGAATGGAAATCCGATTAGTTGCATCGAAAATGTGATCTTCAATCTTTTAAGAACGGGAGAAGTTCAGCATATCTTAAAATGATACCTACTCATGTGAGCTGCCACCCTTTAGGGCGAGATTTTCATTTATTAATAAACTTTTTAGCGTAATTTACAGCATTTTTAAAAATAAAAAGTCCATCTCCTTCTTCTTTCAAATTAGGAAATCTAGTCCAACATGGGTGCATGTATTTATGAATGAATTTTTCAGGATGAGGCATTATTCCAAAAACATTTCCATATTCATTACATATTGCTGCGATATTATATTTAGAACCATTGGGATTTGCTTTTTCATCTATTTTACCATCAGCATGAGAATATTGATAAACTATTTGATCTTCATCAAAAAGTTTTTTTATAATTTTATCTTCTGCTACAAATTTCCCTTCTGCATGATTTATTGGAAGATATATTACGTTATTAGAATATTTTGTTAAAACACACTTTCTTTTATTTACATGTCTTAAATAGACCCACTTATCAATAAACAATCCCGAATCATTTATTGTAAGAGAAGCTAATTGTTTACCTTCATTTGAAAAAGGTAAAAATCCAGTCTTTAATAGCACTTGAAAACCATTACAAATTCCTATCAAAGGCTTTTCTTCATCGATAAATTTCTTAAAATCATTTTTTAAATAACTTTTTATTACATTAGCTAATATTTTTCCGGCAGAAATATTATCCCCATAAGAAAACCCTCCTGGAATTACACATAATTGAAAATTTTCCAAATTCACTTTCTTTTTTAATAATTCATTTATGTGAGCTAAAGTTACTTCTGCTCCAGCTACTTTTAAAGCTTCGACTGTTTCCAAATCACAGTTTGTTCCTTCAGCCCTTATAACTAGAGCTTTTACTCTCATACTAAAAACTTAATGGTTCTTTCCATGCTTTAATTATATCGTTTAAAGGAAGCTCTATAATGTTTTTACTATTCAAACCTTTAATTATCAAGGATTTATCACTTCTTACAATACCTATTTTTGAATAAGGTATTCCTTGAATAATATGTTCAAATTCTTTTTCATAACCCTGAGCTACTTCCACTATAAATCTTGAATTGCTTTCAGAAAAAAGAATCTTATAATCCTTTTTTAAATTTGTAGGTACTTTGCTTAAATTTATTTCAGCTCCTAAATATCCTCCTATACACATTTCTGCCAATGCTACGGCTAAACCTCCTTCAGAACAGTCATGACAAGATTTAACTAAGCCTCTATCTATAGCTTTTGTTAATTTTTCAAAAATAGAATTAGCTAATTTGATATTAGGAACAGGAACATTTGTATCCTTTATTCCATACATTTCATAATACAACGAACCACCCATTTCATCTTGAGTATAACCTAATATGTAAATATAATTCCCACTTCTTTTGAAATCCATTGTAACAGATTTTCTAACATCAGGTATTATACCGATAGCAGTTATTAATAATGTAGAAGGAATAGAATAAGATTTACCATTTTCAATGTACTCATTATATAGACTATCTTTTCCTGAAACAAAAGGAGTCTCATAACCCATTGCTCCATCATAGCAACCTTTACATGCCATAACCAATTTTCCCAATTCTTCAGGTTTTCTTGGATCACCCCAGCTAAAATTATCAAGTAAAGCTAGTCTTCTACCCCCTACTGCAACATTGTTTCTTATAGCTTCATCTATAGCTGATAAAGCCATTTTATAAGGATCATATGAATAATATGGATTTCCACCATGTGAAATAACTATTCCTTCCCAAGAATCATAAAGAGGTTTAATTACGCATGCATCGCCAGGACCATCTTGATTAATTCCATGTAAAGGTTTAATTATAGTTCTTGCTCCTACTTCATGATCATATTGTCTTATTATCCATTCTTTACTAGCTATATTATAATTGCTTAAAAGTTTAAGCAGGTCTTCGCTATAATCGTCTTTTTCAAGCTTATATTGCCTTTCATATTTTTCAGGAATATAATAAGCTTTCATTACAGGTATAGGAATTTCTTTAAAAAGAAAGTTTAAATCTATTTTTGCAACATTTTCTTTTTCGTAATTAACTCTCAGAATATTATCACTACCAACTTCACCTATTACTGTAGCTTCGCTTCCTTCTTCTTCAAATATTTCTATTAATTTTTCAACATTTTCAGGAGGTACAATTAAAAGCATCCTTTCTTGAGATTCAGATATCCAAATTTCCCAAGGATCCATGTTTTTATGTTTTAAAGGTATTAAACTTAAATCGATGAATCCACCGAGATTTTTTAAACTTTCACATGCTGCTACAGCTAAGCCTCCACCTCCTAAATCTGTAATTAATGAATATAACGGAAATTTTCCATAATCTCTAGCTCTTATTACTGCTTCAATTATCTTTTTTTCTTCCACAGGATTTCCAAGCTGTACTGCGCTATAATACCTTTCTTCACTAAAGGATGATAAACTTAATGAAGCAAAAGAAGCTCCTTGAATTCCATCTCTGCCTGTCTTTCCACCAACAATTACTATTTTATCTTTAGGCTTAGGATTTCTTATGTATCTTTTAAATGGAAGAATTCCAACAGCTCCTACAAATACTAAAGGATTTCTTATATAACCTTTATGAAAATGTACAGAACCATTTACAGTTGGAACACCAACTTTATTACCATAATCAGCTATACCTGCAACAACTTTTTTAAGCATTATTTTTGGATGAATAACATTACTTGGTATTTCATCATAACTTAAATCTAAAGGACCAAAGAAAAGATAATCCATTGTAGCTATTGGTCTTGCTCCTACTCCTAAAATATCTCTATAAACACCACCAACACCTGTATTTGCTCCGTTAAAAGGGTCGATAGCTGTAGGATGATTATGCGTTTCTACTTTTACAGCTATAGCATAATCACCATTGAAATCTATTATTCCTGCATTATCTTCAAAGACCTTTAAGCACCATTTTTTATTTAGCTTCTTTGTTGCTTTATATATAAAAGTTTCAAACAAGCCATTTATTTCTTCTTTATCATTAAAAATTATCTTTGCTTTAAAAGTTTTATGAAAGCAATGTTCAGACCAAACTTGTGAAAAAGTAAAAAGTTCAACATCTGTAGCAAGACGTTTTTCTTTTAAATAATATTCTTTAATTTTTTTAAGTTCCTCCAAGCTTAAAGAAAGATTTAATTCATTATTTAACTTCTCTAATTCCTTTTCATTCATTCTTGCTATATTAAAAGTTTTAACTTTATTCATTTTCAAAGACTTTTACTTCATGTAATAATTTATTTGCTAATAATTTATTAATAATTAATTCAAGTTCTTTGTAATTAATATCACTAGAAAATAAATAAGTATTAAAAGTAACAAGAGATGAAAACTTATTAGGATATAGCATATTCAAGGCTTTAAAAATTATTTCATCATTAGGATTAATTATAAATTTTTTTAAATATACATTAACTTGCCATTTATATTTTTTATCTATTATTTTAAAATCTTCAAAATTTGTAAAAGAATTAATAATAAAACTTTCTAATGTTTTATCTATAAAAAAATCCTCAGAAATCTTTTTCAATTCATCTTCGTTTATATTTCCTTCTAAAACATAATTCGTAAAAATTTTTATATTGACTTTTTTACCTATTAAATCCTTTATTTCATTACTTAAAATCTTATTTTTAGCATCCATTTCAGGATCATTAAAATAAACTGAAATGACCCATTTCATATTATAAAAAATTTTTTATTTTTGTATATTTAGATATGGAGATTCAAGAATTAAGAAAAAGTTTTCTTGAAAAAAGGATGAAAATGAAGGAAGTAAAAGGTCTAAGTGAAATGATATGCAGAAACATTGAAAATTTAAAAGTTTTTAAAAACGCAGAGAAAATTATGGTATATTATCCAATAAAAAACGAAGTAGATATATTGCCTTTAATAAAAAAGTATTTAAAAGAAAAAACTTTTGCTTTGCCGAAATGTGACTTAAATAATAGAAATCTTATACCAATAAAGTTGAATTCTTTAGATGAAATTAAACCTGCAGAATTTGGAATTCCTATACCAGTTAAGGAAGAAATAATTAATCCAAACGAGCTAGATTTGGTGCTTGTTCCTGGAGTTGTTTTTGATATGGAATGTTACAGACTAGGATATGGTTATGGTTTCTACGATAACTTCTGCAAAAATTTAAAAGCTGTAAAACTAGGTGTTGCATATGATTTTCAAATAATTGAAAAAATTCCTAAAAGAGATGTAAGACTCGACATGGTAATATCAGAGAAAAGAACATTGATTTCCTATCCAACTTAATGACATGCTTTCATTTTAATATAGCAATAAGAAGCTTAACCTTTAGAACAAGTAAGTTTCAAAGAATTAGGATGAAAGCTTAATATAATCAACGATTTTAGCTACTCTGAAAGCTTCCTTAACATCATGAACTCTAATTATATTCGCTCCGTTAATTATACATAAAGCTAATACAGCAAGTGTTCCTTCAAGCCTTTCTTCCGCAGGCAAATCTAATATTTTACCTATGAAAGATTTTCTTGAAGGACCTATAAGTATAGGTCTTCCGAGACATCGGAAATCCTTCAGATTTTTTATTATTTTTACATTGTCATCAACAGTTTTGCCAAAACCAATACCAGGGTCAATTATTATCTTTTCTTCTTTAATTCCTCTTTCCTTCAAGTAATTTATTCTATTTCTTAAAGACCTTATAATATCTTTAATCGTATCATTGTAATGAACATCTTTTTGCATAATTTTCGGGTTTCCTCTAATATGCATTACAACGACTGGAGTATCATAAGATTTAATAATATCTGGCATTCTTTCATCAGCTATACATCCACTAATATCATTAACAATATCTGCTCCTGCAACTATAGCTTCTTCAGCAACTTTTGATTTATATGTATCTATCGAAATTAACACATCTGAATTTTTTCTTATTTCTTTTATAACAGGAATAACTCTTTTAATTTCTTCTTCAGCGCTTATTCTGCTTGATCCAGGTCTTGTTGATTCACCCCCCACATCAATTATATCAGCACCTTCTTTTACCATTTTTAATGCTTTTGCTACAGCTTTTTCTTTTTCAAAAAATCTTCCTCCATCGTAAAAGGAGTCTGGAGTTACGTTAAGTATACCCATGATATAAGTCCTTTTGAAGTCTAAAATTTTATTATTTACCTTAATCGGGTGAGCATAATTTTTATACCTATTTACAGCCTCTAAAAGTTCATTAGCTAAAGGATTGTCATTATTAACTATCTCATCTAAATTAATTAAAAATTTTATTTCATAATAATCATTGATTATATTTTCTTTATATTCTTCAATTATTTTATTTTTAAAATAATTTTTTAAAGTAAAATATTCATTATAATTTAAATCTTCTATTTCTATTTGAAATAATTTTTTAAAATTTAATATTTCTTTAACAAATGTTCTATTACTTAACATTTATGAAACGTGGATCGGATACGAATAAAGGATCGGTTCTTTCATTAGCAAACATTTCTCTTGCTTCAGCAACTGTAAATACTGAACCAGTAATAAGAATAGGCTTTTCCTTTTTTGAAAGTTCAAATGCAAATTTTATAGCCTTTTTTACATCATTTACAATATAGCATCTAACATCCTTCTTTATTATTTCCAATGCATCCTTTAACTTTTCAGGCTGTATTGCCCTTTCCATTACTTTATGCTTGGTTAATACGAAATTATTGGAAACTTTTAAAAGTTCAAATAACATATTTTTATAATCTTTATCATTTGAAATGCTTATTACAACAATCAAATCTTTTAAGTCATTTTTAATTAAGAATTCTACCAGTGTATTCATAGCACATGGATCTTTTGCTGCATCTAAAATGACAAGAAAACCATCATTATTAAAAATTTCAAATCTGCCAGGCCATTTAACTTCTTTCAAAGCTTCCCTTATCGCACCCTCAGGAATTTTATATCCTAAGTTATTAAGAATTTCGCAACATGCAATAGCAATGGAAGAATTTAGCTGTTGGTGTTCTCCTTTTAAGCTTACTTCAAGATTCCTATATTCATCAAAAAGTCCAAAGTAATTAAATTTATTTTCTTTTAAATTGCTAACAATCGGTTCATAAATTATGTCATTGAATTTTTCTTTTCCTACCCTTAAAACAGCACAATTAATTTTTGAACATTCATCATTTATTACTCTTAAGCAACGTTCATCATTTTCACCTGTTATCAAGAATCTATCATTTCTAGCTATACCTACCTTATTCCATGCAATTTCTTCTACTGTATTACCAAGAATATCTGTATGTTCCAAATAAACTCTGGTTAAGCATGATACCATAGGATCTAAAATATTTACAGCATCATACCTTCCACCTATACCAATTTCATAGACACAAATATCAACATTCTTCTCGTAGAAACATAACATGGAAATCATTGTTGTAACTTCAAAAAAAGTAGGATAGTATTCTCTTTTCATTTTTATTTCTTCAATTTTATTATAAACTTTGTTAGCAATTTCAATTAATTCTTCTTCATTAATTTCCTTAGAATTTATAGAGATCCTTTCGGTATATCTATGTAAATGAGGCTTAATAAAAGTTCCTACTTTATAATTAGATTTTTCCAATATTTTACTTAGCATTGCAACAGTTGAACCTTTTCCGCCACTTCCAGTAACAAGAATTGCTTTTAGCTCATTATGAATATTTTGAAAAGCTTCAGCTAAAACTTTTATATTATCTATTCCTTTTGTCATTCCAAATCTTTTTAAATTATATAACCAACTAAGAAATTCCTCGTATTTATTAAACCTAGCCATTTTAATGCTTAAAACATCTAATATTGGTAAAAACTAACGAAATATTATGTTCATTTGCAGCTTCTATTATTTCTTTATCTCTTATAGAACCACCTGGTTCAATTATAGCAGAAATTCCATAAGAAGCAGCTAAATCTATATTATCTCTGAAAGGAAAGAAACCGTCAGAAGCTAATACAGCATTTTTAGCATTAACATTTGCTTTACTTAAAGCTAATTTTGTAGCATCTATTCTGCTTGGTTGTCCACAGCCAATACCTAAAGTTAATTTATCTTTAGCAACAACAATAGCATTTGAGTCAACATGTTTTACTACTTTCCAAGCAAAAATCATATCTTCAATCTCCTTTTCTGTTGGAAATCTTTTAGAAACAACTTTTAAATTATCAATGGTTATTTCATGCAAATCTCTTTCTTGAACAAGTATTCCATTGACTATTGATCTTAAATCCCAAGATTTATTAAGCTTTGCTCCTAAGTTTTTACAAGCTATAATTTTAGTTTTCTTTCTCTTTCCTAAAATTTCCAATGAAGAACCTTCATAATCTTTAGCAATTATTATATCAAAGAAATAATTTGAAATTTGTTCAGCCAATTCTTTATTTACTTTGAAATTCATAGCTAAAACTCCTCCATAAGCTGAAATACTATCAGCTCCATAAGCCTTTAAGAAAATTTCAATATTGGAAGCTTTGTTGTTACTATAAACACCACAAGGATTCGTATGCTTTATTATAGCACAAGTTTTTTCATTAAATTCGCTTAAAATTTTGATACTTGCATCAATATCAAGTAAATTATTATACGAAAGTTCTTTTCCAGCTAATTTTTCTATAAATAAATTGGGATCTGTTTCATAATTAAATAAAAATGCTTTTTGTTGAGGATTTTCCCCATATCTTAACATTTTACCGTTTTTTAATAATAAGAAAAAGGAAAAATTATTCAATAAATTTTCGTTCATAAAAGTATAACATTTCGCTTCATAGTTTATTAAATATTCCATTGATTTTAAAGCTAGTTTTTTCCTTAATTCATATGTGGTTTTTCCGTAAAGTTCTATTTCCTTGATTATCTCTGTTGCATCTTCTTCATCTATCGCAATAGTTACGTATTTGAAATTTTTTATAGCAGAATTTATTAATGCTCTTCCTCCCAAATCAAGCGAAGATAAAAAAGTATCAATATCGGAAAAATTTAATTCATAAAAATTTACTACAACATAATCTATTAGACCTAAATTTTTTATTTCATTTAATTCTTCCGTATTTTCTCTATTTGCTAATATCATAGAATGCAACAAAGGATTAATTGTTTTAATTTTACCTTTTAAATACTCTGTTTTTAATCCTAAAATATCATCTATCAAATAAGCTTCAACATTATTGCTCTTTAAGTAATTATACGTTCCTTTGGTGCAAATGATTTCATAGCCAATTTCTTTTAACTTTTTAGCTAATTCAAGCATAATTTCATGTTTTTTACTTAAGGAAAATAAAGCAAACTTTCTTAAATTATGCATATTTAACCATATTAAAACTAAATTATGAATTTAATGTTTTTATTTAAAACAAAATTAACCTTGACTATTGATTTTTTAAATCAGATTAAAACTTTAGTGGCTTAAAGCTATTTTCAAAAGTTTTATTTTAACAGAATATGTCTAAATTATATGAAATGGGAACTAATTAAAAGAGGAAAGGTTAAAGATATTTATAAGGTTGATGAAAAAACTTTAGCTTTTGTTTTTACCGATAGAGTATCAGCATTTGATGTCGTTTTACCTTCTACAATTCCTCTTAAAGGTAAAGTTTTGTTAAAATTTGCAGTATTTTGGTTTAATTTCCTAAAATTCCCTAATCATATGATAGGTTATGAAGAGCCAAATATTTTATACGTAAAAAAATTAAACATGATACCTTTAGAATTTATTGTCAGAGGTTATATCTATGGCTCTCTATATGAGAGATTGTTGAAAAAAGAAATTTCTCTTGAGGAAGAAGCAATACTTGCAAAAAAACTAAAAAAGCCATTCTTTGAAACCACAACAAAGTATGAAGAAAAAGATGTACCAATATCAAAAGAGGAAGTATTAAGAAGGAATTGGCTTAAAGAAGAAGAATATGAATATTTAAGAAAAGTATGCATCGAACTATATGAAAAGATGTATAATAAAGCATATGAATCAGGATTTATACTTGCTGATATAAAATTTGAGTTTGGAAAGGATGAAGAGGGTAATATTTTATTAGCGGATTCAATAGGCCCAGATGAGTTCAGGTTATGGCCTATCGAAAAATATGAAGAAGGAAAACCACAAGAGAGTTATGATAAGCAACCTATAAGAGATTGGTTAATAAAAATAGGTTATCGTAATGCATTGGAAGAATCGAGAAAGAAAGGATCGCCAATTCCTAATCCTCCTAATCTACCAGAATGGTTAATAGAAGAAGTTAAACAAAGATATATTTATGCTTATGAAAAAATTACAGGCTTAAAATTATAATAAAATCTAAAATATAAATTTTCACTTTGTTTCCTTTTTATTATAATACTAAAGAATAAAATAATTTTAAATTTATTTGTAACATTCAATGAATCTTTACCATAAAATCAGTCTTATTATTGTCTTTTTTCATTAATAATATTGGATGAAAAAAGTTCCTAAGACATATAAAGAAGCAGGAGTTGATATATCAGCGTTAAGAAGAATACATGAACATTTTAAAAAAGCTTATGATATAAAAGAAAAAAAAGAAGCAGACTTTAAACCAGTTTTAGGAATCGGACATTACGCTGGAGTTTTGGAGTTTGGCGATCATTATTTTGCTTTTCATGTAGACGGTGTAGGAACAAAGATTCTAATAGCGCAGAAAATGAATTACTATGAAACTATAGGATACGATTGTGTTGCAATGGGAGTAAATGATATAATTTGCATAGGTGCAAAACCTGTAGCATTTATGGATTATCTTGTAATAGAAAAGTACAATAAAAAGTTAATTAATGAAATCGTACATGGAATAAGCAAAGCAGCTGAAGAAAGTAATGTTCATGTAATAGGAGGAGAGACAGCTATGATGCCTGAAATAATAAAAGGTGCAAGAACTAATTATGGTTTTGATCTCGTTGGTATAACATTTGGTTATTTAAGAAAAGAAGATTTGATAGATGGTTCTGCAATTAAAAAAGGAGATGTTATAGTAGGATTAGAAAGTAGCGGTATTCATAGCAATGGTTATACTTTAGCAAGAAAAATACTTTTGGAAAGATATAGCTTAACTGAAAAAGTAGAAGGTTTTGAAAGCATATTAGGAGAAGAACTATTAAGAGCAACAAGAATTTATGTTAAACCTATTTTAGAAGCAAAGGAAAAATGTGAAATTCATGGAATTGCACATATAACAGGAGGAGCTTTTACAAAGCTATTAAGATTAGCTAAATATAAAAATTTAGGATTTATGCTAGATAACATGCCTCCAATGCCTCCAATATTTAAACTTATAATGAAGGAAGGAGACATTTCTGCTACAGAAATGTACAGAACGTTTAACTGTGGAATAGGAATGTGTGTTATAACTCCTAAAGAATATGCACATGATGTAATTAACATAGCGGAAAAACATAAAATAAAGGCTCAAATTGTTGGTAAAGTTGTAGATGAATATGGTGTATTTGTAAGATATAAAGGAAGAAAGCTAGTTTTAATTTAAATCCAATTTCAAATGAGAGTTTTAGCAAAAGTCTCATTTCAAGTGAAAATTAATAGTTTAAATTATAGTTTAATAGAAAAATATGATTAAAGAAAATTGCGGTATAGCTGCAACTTATTTAAAAGATACATTTAATGCTCCTTTCATATTATATCAAGCACTTATTGCTTTACAACATAGAGGACAAGAATCATGCGGAATTTCAACTTTAGTTAATAATAATTTGATTATTAAAAAATACATGGGTTTAGTTACTCAATGTTTTAACGAAAATATTCTCAATGAATTAAGAAGTAAACTAGGAATAGCGCATGTAAGATATTCTACAACAGGTAAATCTACGATAGAAGATGCGCAACCTTTTTTAATTAAAGAAGGAAATTTTGAATTAGCCTTAGCTTTTAATGGAAATATAGTAAACTTAATTGAATTAAGGAAAAAAGTTAAAGAAAAAGGCTACAAATTTATAGGAAATGGGGATGGTGAGCTATTAACTGCATTAGCATTCTTTGCAATAAAAGAAAGTAAGGATATTGAAGAAGCAGTAAAGAAAATAATGGAAGAAGTTGAAGGAGCATATTCTGCAGTTATGATGACAAATGAAGGACAAGTAATAGCATTTAGAGATCCTATAGGTTTTAGACCTTTAATAATATCCTTTAATAAAAACGAAGATGTGCTTTTAGCTTCAGAAACAGTAGCAGCTGATCTTAACGATTTTAATGAAATGCAAACAGTTAATCCTGGAGAGTTAATAATAATAGACGGAGAAAAAATTGAAAGAAAGAAAATTATTCAAAATAATCAACAACATTTCTGTATGTTTGAATTAGTTTACTTTTCTAGACCCGATAGCATTTATGAAGGTAAATCAGTTTATGAAATAAGATATAGACTTGGTCAAGAATTAGCAAGAACATATAAAACTGATGCTGATATTATAGTTCCAATACCTGATACTTCAAGACCTGCTGCAGAAGCAATCTCTAGGGAAACAGGCATTCCTGTTGTTGAAGGACTAATAAAAAACAGATATATAGGTAGAACTTTTATAATGCCTTCTCAAAAAGAAAGAGAAAGAACTGTAAAATTAAAATTAAATCCAATTAAACCGCTTATCAAAGATAAAAAAGTATTATTAATAGATGATAGCATCGTAAGAGGAACAACTATAAAAAATATAATAGAAATAATTAGGAAAGCGGGAGCAAAAAAAGTTGAAGTTTGGATAACTTGTCCTCCAATAATTTCACCTTGTTTTTATGGAATTGATATCGCTATACATGGAGAATTGATAGCTTCAGATAAAAAAGTTGAAGAAATAGCTAAAGAAATAGGTGCTGATAGGTTATGTTACCAAACATTAGAAGGATTAATAAGAGCTACAGGAATGGGAGAAAGACTTTGTTTATCTTGTTTAACAGGAATATATCCTACACCTTTAGCTCAAAGGCTTGCTAATATGTTAAAGGATAAGAAAATTCAACAAAGATATTGGGAGGTAGACGTTGCACAAATACTATGATTAAAGCCTTAGTAATTGGTGATGGAGGAAGGGAAAATGCAATAGCTTTAGCCTTGTTTAACAGCGGGGCTAAAATATACTCTTATTCTTCCATAAGAAATCCTGGAATTGCAAGAATATCAGAAAAAAATAAAATAGGAAATTTGTTAAACTTAGAAGAGATAGCCAATTTTGCTATGCATGAAAGAGTAGATTTTGCTATATGCGGCCCAGAAGCTCCTATTGTAGCTGGAGTTGCAGATGTTCTAGAAAAATATAATATTCCTTGTGTTTCTCCTTTAAAATCTGTAGCAAAAATAGAAGGTAGTAAATCTTATGCTAGAGAATTGTTGAAAAAATATAATATAAAAGCATATCCTAAATTTAAAATTGTTACAACCCTAGAGGAAGCAAAGAATGCTATAGCAGAAATTAAAGATTACGTTGTTAAACCAGATGGATTAACTGGAGGAAAGGGTGTTAAAGTCTTAGGAGAACATATTTTTAACGAAAACGAAGCAATAGAATATTGCTCAAAGATTCTACCTCAACATAAAAAAGTTGTAATAGAAGAAAGAATGGAAGGAGAAGAATTTGTTTTGCAATGCTTTGTAGATGGTAAAAGATTAATTCCTATGCCTTTGGTTCATGATCATAAAAGAGCTTATGATGATGATAAAGGAGAAAATACTGGAGGAATGGGATCGATATCACAAAAGGATCATTTACTACCATTTATAACCAAGGATGTGCAAGAAAAAGCTTATAAAATTATGAAGGAAACAGTTGAGGCTTTAAAAAAAGAAGAAGGAGTTGAATATAAAGGAATTCTTTATGGACAGTTTATGATCACAAGAGATGGACCGAAAATTGTAGAATATAATGTAAGATTTGGAGATCCTGAAGCAATGAATGTTCTTTCTTTACTTAGATCTAATTTTTTAAACATTTGTTTAAGAATTATAGACTCTAATTTAGGATGGAACGATGTGGATTTTGAAAAGATGTCCTCTGTTTGTGTTTATTTGGTTCCCGAAGGTTATCCTTCAAATCCCTTAAAAAACCAACCAATTCAAATAGATGAAAAGAAAATAATCGAAAAAGGATGCAAGTTATTTTACGCTTCTGTTTATGAAGAAAAAGGTGTAATTTATACCACAGGTTCAAGAAGCATAGGATTAGTCGGAATAAGCGAAGAGATAACAGATGCAAGTAAAATGTGTTATGAATGCATAAAATATATTCAAGGTAAATTATTTTACAGAAAGGATATAGGTACCGAATATTTAATAAACAAAAGAATAAATAAGTTAAAACAACTTGGAATAATAAAATAATGGTTATAATTTTTGATGGCAAAAAAAGACAAAAAGAAATATTGAATTCTATAAAACCAAAAATAGAAAAATTAAAAGAAAATAATATAATTCCTAAATTATCAATAATAAATGTAGGTAAAAATCCTTCTTCATTAGTTTATATAAGAAATAAAATTAACTTATTAAAGGAATTAAATTTATTATACGATCTTTTCAATTTTGAAGAAAATGTAAATGAAGAAACTATTATAAAATTAATAAATAAATTAAATGAAGATAAAAAAGTTAATGGAATATTAGTACAGCTTCCTTTGCCTTCTCATTTAAATACTTATAAGATAATAAATTCTATTGACACAATTAAGGATGTTGATGGTTTAACAAATTACAATTTAGGCAGACTTATGGATAAAGATGAAATGTTGGCTCCTTGTACACCTAAGGCAATAATAGATATTCTTGAAAGTTCAAATGTTAATGTTGAAGGAAAGGATGTTGTTATAATAAATAATAGCATAGTAGTAGGCAAGCCTCTTTCAATAATGCTGACTAATAGGTTTGCAACAGTTTCAATATGTCATATTAAAACAAAGAATATTAAGGTCTATACAGAAAAGGCTGAAATTTTAATAACTGCTACAGGTGTGCCAAAATTAATTAAAAAAGAACATGTCAAGGAAGGAGCGATAGTAATAGATGCTGGAATAGCTAAGCTTAATGGAAAAATTGTAGGAGATGTTGATTTCGAAGAAGTTTCAAAAATATGTAGCCTTATAACTCCTGTTCCAGGAGGTGTGGGACCTATGACAATCGCAATGTTGATCTATAACTTAATAAAATGCTGTGAACTGCAATTAAGTTAATATCTATGTTGTGAAAGTATTTATACATTAGTTAGCTGAATTATTTTTTCAAGGAAATAAATTAAATTTATCATTTTAATATTGATGGAAAAAAAGTTAAGGATTGCAGTTTTAGCTTCTACAAGAGGAACAGATATGCAAGCTATAATCGATGAAATAGAAGCAGGAAAATTAAATGCAGAAATAGTTTGTGTAATTAGTAATAAAAGAGATGCTTATGCTTTAGAAAGAGCTAGAAAGCATGGAATCGAAGCCATATTTATAGATCCTAAGAATAAGTCTCCTGAGGAATATGATATGGAAATTTTAAAGGAATTGGAAAAAAGGAATGTTGATTTGATTCTTTTAATAGGATATAAAAGATATGTAACTAAGGTCTTATTGGATAAATATCGTTATAGAATAATGAATATTCATCCATCTCTTTTGCCTGCATTTCCAGGATGGGATACAGAAGTACATAAAGCAGTTCTAGAATATGGTTGCAAGGTAACTGGTTGCACATTGCATTTTGTTGATGAAAATTTAGACGCAGGACCAATTATACTTCAAAAAGCTGTAGAAGTAGATGAAAATGATACAGTTGAAACATTAAAAGAAAAAGTACAAAAAGCTGAGCAAGAGATAATCCTTAAAGGAATCAGACTATTTATGGAAGGAAAGCTTAAAGTTGAAGGAAGAAAAGTAAAAATATTAAGTTAATTTATTTGAACACTTTTTTATTTAATTACCGCAAGTAAATTTTTAGTTTTAGTTGTGAAGCAGTTTTTAGTTTTACCCATAAATACTTTGAACCAAAATTTTCAACAATTGTCACATCAAATTATCGTAAATTATATGTTAGGATTGCATTAAAAAGATTCGAATATTTAGTACTTCTAAATTTTTAATTATTAAATAGCTTCGTTATTTGAAAATTTTTATTTTTAATGTTTATTTTATAAAAATTATGAAAAACAACAATTCTTCCCTTAATTTTAAGAAAAACATATCATGGGATGATTGGATTTCCCTAGGAAAATACGTAAACGTTAAAGGTATTAAAACTTTCTATGTTGAAAAAGGGAAAGGAAAAACTTTGTTATTATTACATGGATGGGGAGCGTCTTCATTTAGCTGGAGAAACAATTTGTTACCATTATCTGAACATTTTCATGTAATAGCTTTGGATCTTAAAGGTTTCGGTTTAACAGAAAAACCAAAAGGAAAATATGATCTAAGTGAATTCACAGAACATGTTAAAACCTTTATAGATGAACTTGGCTTGGAAAAAATTTGTCTAGTTGGTAATTCTATGGGAGGAGGAATTGCAATAAATCTTACATATAATTTCGAGGAATTAATTGATCGAATAATTTTAATAGATGCTACAGCTATAAGGGATGAAAATTCCTTACCATTATTATTTAGAATAGTTGGAATTAAACCAATAGGAGAGTTACTTTCTTTGTTTATGATTAATAGAAAGACGGTGATTAATGCCCTAAACCAAGTCTACTATGATAAAAGTAAAATAAATAACGCAGTCATCGAAGGATATTATAGACCCTTAAAATTGCAAGGCTCTAGGAGGGTTTTATTAAGTTCTTCAAGAAATTTAAGCAAATTTAAAGTTTTGGAAAATTATTTAGAAAAGATAAATAAGAAATGCTTGATAATTTGGGGCGAGAAAGATCCTTGGCTTCCTGTTAAATATGCTTATGAAATAAATAAAAAAATTAGAGATTCAAAATTAATAATTATTCCTGAAGCTGGCCATGTTCCACATGAAGAAAAACCCGAAATTGTAAACGAAGCAATAGTAAACTTTATGCAATATTAATGACATACATTTGATTGCACAGTAGGAATCCTAATTGTTTATTCAGAAAAGAGATCAAAAATTTAACTTAATCTTATCTCCTTTACTTAAGAGCATAATACGTGTCTACTCTCAAAAGATTTGATATTCAACTAGAATGGACCGGGAGGGATTCGAACCCTCGACCTTCCGCTTGCAAAGCGGACATTCCACCACTGAACTACCGGCCCTACATAATAATAATTATTATTAAGTATTCTTTTAAAAATTTGTTTAACCAACTAAACCTTTATTCCTCTTTTAATCTATACATATAGTTTATTAATAAGAAAAGAAAAGAAGAAAATATTATTGCAACATTAAAAACTAAAATATAAGATTTTTGCGAAGTGTCAAGATGAACAGTATGGGAAGGAAAACCACAAATAACCTTTTCTTCTATAAAATCGCATCCCCACCATTGCATAATAATCGACCATGAATTGTATTCTAAAACTACTAATATGTATATGGATAGTATTAATGGGAAAATAGGTGCATATTTTATCCTAAAAGATAAATAAAAAAATAATGCTAAAAGAGAAAATAACAAAATTAAAAATAAAATATGTGAAGAACTTTTCATTATAATATCAAAAGGATTAACTTGCAAAAAGACCATACAAAAAAATATTAGTTCTACAATATTTATTTTATGAAAAGAAAGAAAGATATTTTTGATGAGCTATTTGAAAAAATGTTTAAAGAAGATTTTGGATTTAGCGGTGTTAGCGGATATTCAATTAGTATAATTCAAGAAGGAGGAAGAACAAAAATATATGTTAAGGCTGATAAAAATACAGATATTTCTAAATTAAGAAAAGATTTGGAAAAACAATATCCTGGTGCAGAAATATATATAGAAGGAGAAAAAGTAAAGGAAAAACCTTCTAAAAAACTAATAGAAGTAATAGAAGAAAGGAAAATAGAGGAGAATTAATAAAATTTTAAATAATAAATATATAATAAAACAACGCAAGGGCCCGTAGCTCAGCTAGGTTAGAGCACCCGGCTCATAACCGGGGGGTCGTGGGTTCAAATCCCACCGGGCCCACGAATCATTTTAAATCTTCTTTTGTCAGTTTAGTCAATAAATCTTCTTCCTTTAACATTCCTAAATGATATAAAAAAAGTTGGCAACATGCAGAGCCCGTTCTTGCAATAGGAAAAAGTATTTCGTAATTCTCAGTCCAGATTTGATCAATATATATTGTTCCTTTCTTTCCTTTCTTTACATCAGGATGACCTTCTTTAATATATGCTTCATATAAAAACAAAATTAATTTATAAGAAGGTCTTTCCTGATAAAATGCTCCTAAAAATGAATAAGGTTCTATCAAACAACCTAATTTTTCAAGACCTAAACGCTTTACAGCATTTTCAGGTGTTTCAGGAGGTTTAAAAGAAATAGCAGGTAATCCCCACATGCCTGGATGTTCTTCGTCGTTATAAGGTCTTTTTACTGCTAAAAAATTTTTATCATTAATTTTTTCTCTTAAAACAACAGAGACTGAATATTTCATAAGTAACGCCGCCTGCCGGATTTGAACCGGCGACCCCTCGGTTAACAGCCGAGTGCTCTAACCGGGCTGAGCTAAGGCGGCATTATTTTCATCTTTAAATAATTTTATTAATTCAGCTATAAATTTTTCTTTATGATTTGGATAATATTGCGAAAGCATTCTATTTGAAGATGCAAATGGTAGAAAAGTTTTTATTGCATTTAAACAAACTTCAAGATACTTATTTTTATCGTTATTCCAAAGATCTATTATTTTTTTAAGCTTTTCAGAAAATTCTTTATAATCTTCTTCACTAATTTTATTTCCTTTTTCAGAATTGTATAAAATTAATTCTTTAAGATCTTTACCAAAAAGCCAACCATTAAAATTATCTTGAATTAATTCCAAAGCAGAACCATCCCTTGAAGATAAAGTAGGAATACCGTTAATTCCAGCTTTCATAATTGAAGTTCCACATGCTTCCCAGCCAGAGAAAGGAGTAAATAAAAGCAGGTCGATTCCTTTAAAAATTAATTTAGCTACAGCTGTATTGTAATTCCAAATATAAATTACGTTATTATTAGCACTAGAAAGTCTTTTCATTTCTTCCATAAATTCAAGACCCATTTCATCCATAGGATCAGTTTTACCTGCCAATATAAAAGTAACATTCGCATAATTTTCCTTAATAAACCTAATAACAAAATCAGGTCTCTTGTATGGTACAGTTCTTCTATTCCAAGCAACAAACATTGAATTTGGATCTATTTCTTTAAATTGTTTAAGGAAATCGTAGAGCAATGCTTTATTTTTTTCTTTTATTTCCTTTAATTTTTCCAAATTTAACTCATTATTTAAATGAAGTTCCAATAGATCGTTATCCATCCAACGCTTGATATCCACACCGTTTGTAACATATCTCATTTTATTAATATAATGAGGAAACATATTCTTAGATATCTCAAAATGCTTTTTGCTTACTGTAATTATTTCTTGACATAAAGAAGCAGCGATATTAGTTAGATAAACATTGTCTTCAATAAAGTTATATCCAAATTCTTCTTTGAATAGATCTCTATTATAGCGAGGATGTCCCCAAGGACCTGGTGTATGAATTATGTATCTGCAATTTAATTTGATATTTTTAGAAATTAATATTAAAGGAATAAATGCTGAATAAGCCTCTTCTAGATCTAAATATTCAACATTTTCAAATCCAATATATTTTTCAATAAAGGTTACGACAGCCTTAGCAAACAGTAAATATTTGTAAAAAGAAAAAGATTGATCCAAATGTTCGTAAAGCCTATTAAATAGCCTTGAAGCCCATGCTGGCTTTAAGGCTTTTACAAAAATTACTTTAGATTTATTAATAGAATATTCATAATAAGAAACTTCTACATTTTCCTTTCTTAAATAAATTTGTTCTTTTCCAACTTCCCTTAATTTAATTAAAAAATCATGGGGAAATTGATCTGGTAAAGCTATAGCTTTATCATTTAAAAAGTCATATTTAACATAACCAGAAGTATATAGAGGTGTAATAATAGTGTATTCTACAAAGTTTCTGGCGCAAGTATAGAATTTATCAGCTTCAAGAACACCCAAACCACCTGCAAAAGGTGTTCCGTCATCAAGTGCAAGTTCTGGAACAACACTAATTATCATAAGAAATTCTTTTTGTATTAAAATTTAAATTTTATTTTAATATGTGTTCTTTATGCAGATGGCCGTCGGCGGGCCATCTAAACAGCAACCTATAAATGGAAATAAAAGTGTTAAGTAATGCAAATGCAAGAGAGCTACCCAACTACTAACTTTGCTTTAAAAATCTAACAGCCTTAACCATGTTTTCAAGTTTTGCTCTAGCAATTTTCCAACTTCTTGTTCTTAAACCACAATCAGGATTCACAAATATTCTTTCTGGATCCTTTAATACCTTTATAGCATAACTTATTCTATCTTTAATAAGTTCTACTGGTTCAATGTAATCAACATGAACATCTACAACACCTAAACCTATTTCTAATTTATCTGAATATTCTGAAAAGTCTTTTAAAAAGGAATATCCCTTCCTTATATTATCATCTATTCCCAATTCTTTTTTATCTCTATTGGCAAATTCTAAAGCTAATTGTTTTAAATTCTTTGCTTCTAAAATATGAGGAAATAAAAGTTTATAATCCTTAGAAAAACAAACATGCATTGTAAACTTACAATTAATTCCCTTTGTAGCTTCATTAAAAGCTTCTACAACTAAAGGAACTTCTTCAGGAATCGTAGTAGCAGCTGGTTCATCTATTTGTATTATTTCGGCACCATTTTCAACAAGAACTTTAATATTTTCCCTTATAATGTTTTTGGCTAAATCTAATGTAAACTCTCTTTTAGCTTCATATTTTTCTTTATAATAATTATTTAACTTTCCTATCCATTTCCTTTGATAATATAAATTAAAAGACCAGTCTGCTAATGTATAAGGACCAGTTATAGGTATTTTTATTTTTTTCTTAGTATGACTTTTAACGAATAAAAATTCTTCCAAATGATAAGGCTTTTTAAGTTTTGGAACATCTTGAATTTCTCCTTTCAAAAAATATTGTATATCAAAAACCCTAACATATCCAACAGGTTTAATTCCTTCAATAAATAATATTGGATATTGGTACATTTCCATTCTAGGTTGTTCCCCGTTAAATATAATATCTAATCCTACTTTTTCAAACAGCTTTATTGCATATAATGAAGCAAAATTCTCCATTTCTTTTGGGAAAAGCTTGTAACCTCCTTTCAACAAAAGATCCTTTAAATATTCTAAATTTTCGACGCCTAAATCTTTACCTTCATTTATTATTTCATCAATTTCTTCTTTACTTAATTTTTCCTTTAACATTGAATGTCTTGCCAAACTTCCAATTTCTTGCGTTAAAAGAAAATCACTCATACCTGAATTTCATTTAAGCTTCTTAAAACTTTAACCTTTTCTAATGCAATGTTAAAAGGTAAAAGATCTAAATCTGAAGAATTTGTAATTATAATGTTATTTAGTTTAAGTATTTCATTTATTCTTTTTATTTCATTTAAAAGATAGTTAACATCTTCAATTAAAGAAATATTGCTATCGATTAATCCTAAAGCTATTTGTTTATTTATTCCTTGAATATTTTTTATTATTTCTTCTCTATCACCATAACATAAATCTACTCCTATCATATCTACATTTAATTTTCTTAATTTTTTTAATTTATTAAAATTTTTTATAAAACATAAATTAATTGATATTTTTATTTCTTTTTTTATTTCTTTTAATTTATTTATAAATTCATTTAATAATTCAATTTCTTCTTCTTTAAAATCATAATAACCTAAATAAGGTGAAATTAAGGAAATTAAATTTGGATTAATTTCATCGATTGTTATTTTAATATCTTTTAATAATGCATTTAAAAAATCATAAAATAATTCTTTTTCATTTTTATAATATTCATTTTCTGAAAGTTTTATAAAAGATAAAGGATCAATAAATGTTAATGAAGATTTATTGCTCTTCTTTAATCCTTCAACATAAAAATAATTAATTAAAACAGGTTTCTCTAGCTCTATTTTGCTTTTTATTATAGGCATTCTGTAAAAACTGTTTGTTTCAAACCATCTTATTAAAGTTCCTAATTCTATTCCTTTATAATTAGTAAAGGGTCTTAGAAGATCAAACCATTTAAGCATTCCATCATAAATGTAGCTTAATTTACATGATTCAAAGAATTCAATTAAAAAATCATATTCTTTTTTTAAATTTTGTTCAAATTCTTCTTTTGAAATTTTTCCTTTGATAAATTCTCTAAAATTTTTTCTTAGCTCATCACTCTTAGGAAATATACCAAAAAGATAAGTTGTTATTTTCATCTTTTATGCACTTTAGATAAAATATCAACAAGAGACTTTATATCTTTAGGACATGATAATATCAAAGTATCTACGTATCCTTCAAATTCCAATATGTTTTTAACATGCTCTTCAGTTGTTCTTACCTTCATTTCTTTAATTAAACCTAATTCATAAAGAATGAATTTGTTGTTTTCTGTATCGATTAGATAATAAGCATGTAATTCTTTATTATTTTTCTTGGTTAGGCTTACAATTTCATAATTTAATTCTTTAACATTCATTATTTGCGGTAATACTAGAAAATCAGCTTTTGAATTTATTCTTTCCATAATTTTCTCTTTTGAACTTAGAAAACTCATTAAAGGAAGACCTATTTTAACATTGGATAATTTATCATTGCTTTTAATCTTATCCACAATTGTCTCAAGTTTAAATTTATTATATATTTCATCTTTCTCGTAGAAATTAGTATCTCCTCTAACTATTAAGAAATTATTAATATCAAAAAGATAATATGCTCCTAATATTTCAGATTTTATTGCATAGAAATTTCTATCCGCAGCTTTAATATGGAGAATTGGATTAACTCCTAAATTTTTCAAAAAAATAGCAATAGCTAAGGCACTAGCTTTAGGTTGCCCTAAAGGATTATCAGGAACATTAATGCAATGAATAAAATCCTTAACACTGCTAACAAATTCAATTATCTTATCTTTTTTAGTTGTAGGTTCAATTTCTACGTTTATCTTCAACTTAACTTTTTTAAAACTTTTTAAATATAAAAGATAAATTAATAAAATATTCTTAAATTACACCACTTTGCTATAAAATTCATTTTAATAAAGATTGTTCGATTAAATTTAAATTAACAGCACTCATCTTTAAATCCATTTTTACATGATTTAATATAATATTGCATCTTTCTTCAACGCTTAGTTCAGGAACAAAAATTAATTTGTAACCAAACATTTTATAAGCCTTTATTATATATTCATGAATTTTCTTTCCTGTTTCAACATCTTCATATCTTAGTTCATCTGTTTGGTAATTCTTCAATTGTTCCAATATGAAAACTAATCTGTAATTTCTATTCTTACAAGCATTAATTAATTCAAAAGGAGGCTCAAGATTTAAGATCCAATAATAAGCTATACCATCTACCAATCCTCGATCTAAAAAAGTTATTTTATTATCAGGAATTTTAGATTCAAGTTCAATTTGTTTATTCATTATTGTTCGTTGCAAATAGTCTCTTTTATTAGGATCTATAAAATCTTCTTTCTTTAATATTCCTTCTTTTACTAAAAGTCTTGCTGATTCTTCAACTGTATGAAAGCCTTTTTTGTTTAAAAAATTTATTAATGTAGTTTTTCCAGTACAAGGACCTCCTGTAATTACATAAACAAACTTCATTTTTTTAATTCAAATTCTATTTCTTTATATCCTTCAATTTTGTTATAATAAAGAGCTAATACAAAGAATAGCGAAGAAAGCCTGTTTAAATATGGAATTATATTCTTATTTAGATTTTTCTTTTTACTTAATCTTACAACACTCCTCTCAGCTCTTCTACAAACACTCCTAGCTAAATGCAAATAACAAGAAGCTAAAGAACCTCCTGGAGCAATGAAATGTTTTATTGTAGGAATTTTATCTTGAAGTTCGTCAATTACTTTTTCTAAAAATGAAACATCTTTATCTTCTAATAATATAGTTTTTGAATAGGGATCGCTTATTTCAGCTCCTATAAAATATAAACTTTTCTGAATTGAATATAGCACATCTTTAATCTTTTCATCTTTTATATTAGCTATAACTAAACCAATTACAGAACTTAATTCATCAATGTTTCCCAAGGCTTCAATAACTTCATCATCTTTAGATACTCTAATTCCATACATTAAATATGTTTCTCCATCATCGCCAGTTCTAGTATAATATTTCACAAGATTATATTGTTCTAACCAATTTATTTTTATGATGGAAAATATTTTGGAAATGAAAAGGAATGCAATAAAGGCAACTATTAAAAACTTAAAAGATGGACAAATAGTTGGAATAGGCTCTGGCTCCACAATGGAATTATTATTAGAAGAAATACGAAAATATATGATCGAGAATAATATATTGCTTGGTTTTGTTCCCGCTTCAAGTCAAATTTATTTAAAATTAGTTGAATTAGGTTTAAGAGTTGAAAGCCTAGATTCTTATCCTTTTTTAGATATAACATTTGATGGGGCTGATGAAGTAGATCTAAGGAAATTTGCTTTAAAAGGAAGGGGAGGAGCTTTATTAAGAGAAAAAATTCTTTCTTATTATTCAAAAAAGTATATAATAATAGTTGATAAAACGAAGCTTTCTGAAAAAATAGGAGAAAAGGCTAAAGTTTCAATAGAAGTTTTACCTTTTGCTTTAAAGCCTGTAATTCAAGAATTAAAGAAAATGGGCGCAAAAGTTAACATAAGATACGGAGAAAGAATAAAGGATGGCCCGATAATAACTGATAATGGTAATTATATTGTTGATGCAGATTTTGGAATAATAGAGAAACCAAAAGAGTTAGCTGAAAGTATTAATAAGATTAAGGGAGTTATTGAGAATGGTATATTTTACGAAAGAATTACAAACATAATAGTTGGAGATGTAAAAGAAGTAAAAATTTTATAAGTTGATTAATTTTGTATTGATTCTTAATTTTTAGATTTAAAGAATAAAAAATCTAAAAGCTTAGTAGCAATTCTGACGCCTCTTCGTGGCCCTATTAAGCTCTTGATCAAATAGAAGAAGCATTACCACAAACTTAAGAAAAGGGTTTAAAAATATATTAATATTTCACCCTAACTTGTTAAGGCTAGACTTTCAATCTAAAAAATGTTATTAGAAATTATTTGCTGTATTGTGTATATACGAAATCAAATTGATATTGAGAGGTTCGTCCTGAACCAGCATCTGACCATACTGCAAAAGAAGGATACAAGTAAAGATTATACCAAGCTCCTTGTTGATAATGTCTTACATTTCTATCGAAATTCACATATCCTAGTACGTCAGTACCTTTATATGCTATTGCAAGAGCATAAGTATAACCGTCTTCCCAATGAAAAACTGCCAATATAACAAGATAAGCAGCATCGTTAGAAGCATCAAAAGTTTCAAGGGCAAAACTAATAATCGCCTTATTAGAGGGCGAATTAGCATATGATAATCTGAAATCAGCAAATAGGTATGGAGGATAGTTGGGATGATAAAACCTAGTAATTGTTAATTCGAAGACTGTGTTTGATGAAATTGTCGGATTGTAGGATATGTAGAAACCTATTCCTCCTTGATAAAGATTATTCATGATATACTTCATATTAGCTACCATCATTGCACCTAGATTACCATAAAAATTAAGAGTTATCTGAGTACTAGTTAAAGAAGCAAAAGTATAAGTTGAATAGGAACGGGGACGAGCTTCTAATTGATAAGGATATCCATTTAGTTCAGCAGGACCCTTTGAAGCATATGAGCCGTCATAAGTAGAGAAAAATTTTACAGGGTTAGGTTTCTTTGGTCCATAAAGATACAAAAGAGCCAATATATCATCTAACAAAGGAATAGGTAATCTATGACGATCCCAAGCACCGCCCATTATTGAGTACGGTTCATATTTCATATGACCTAAACCTAACGCATGACCAAGTTCATGTGTAGCTACTGCAACCCACCAACGTCTATCACTTGCACATGCTGGATTAGGATGCACTACTATTCTGGAATAATAAATATAACCACTAGAATCAGAAAAATTAGAGGTTCCTCCGCCACACGGGGGCGGGGGGTCGCGCCTTGTATCGGGCGTCACTATGATATTGCCACCAGTGTTTACTATTCTAAATGTTACTAACGTTCCTGTACTATTCCAAAAACCAATAGCTCTTAAGAAATGGCGCCGATGTTCCGGGTCTAAAGTTGTATTAAACCATACCTTTAAATTAGATGCAACTTCATTTCTCCATTTTGGTCCCCAGTCTACTGGATAGGAAAATGCTTCAACTCTTTGCTGTAATTGATTTATAGCTAGAAATGGAATGGTAATTAATAATATATTTATTAAAGCTATTAGTTTAGATTTAGCTATTGACATTTTTTATTAAATTAATAAAATCAAATAATGGCATGCCACATACTTTATAGAAAGCCTTAGTATAAGGTTCAGAATCAACAGGATAAATTACATTATCTGGAGAGTATACCTTTGAATCAAAAACGAAGTAAGGCGAACCAGCAAAGATCTTTAAAGGTTTAGATGGATCATAGCTTAAGTACAATACATATTCATTTCCTATATCTAATGGCATTATAAAACCTGTGAAGTGCTTAGGATCAACGTTTTCAATTACCTTAGGCGCAGTAACATTAATAGTTCCACTTAAATACATTTGTTTCGTAATTTCTAAATTATATACAGCATAATAAACATCAATCATTTCTCCTACATTCAATGAAAGAGGGGATTTGTTTATTATAATATCCAAAATTAATATTTTATAACGCAAAGAATATTCAGCAGGTATAATACTATCTTGATAAGCTTCTCCTAAAGAAATTACTTTAGCATGAACAACTATTATAATGTCATCAAAAACTTTTAAGAATAAAAGAGGATTCTTCTCATATTCTGGAGCAAAATCTTCTGTATAACCTAGTCCATACTTTCTAAGATCACTTACTGGAGCCCATCCCATATAATTTTTATTATATGGTTTGACACATGATATGACTGGCGAAGTATAAATTGGAATAGTATTAGTGTTGAATCTTTCAGTAGGAAACGTGCTGATTACAGCTGTATTAGTATTAAATGTATTTGAAGGATTTGTTTGATATAAAATAATTATTCCAACTACAGCTAAAATTATTATTGATGTTAAAGCGATAAATGTTGTTTTAATGTCCACAGTTTTTATTTTTTTTAAAAAAATATATATAAGCTTTTAGGCTAAAAAATTTGATTAGAGTAACATAATTGCACTTTATCATAAAATTAAGCCTTATTTTAAGGTATGAGTCAGTTTTCTCTTTTTGGTAAATATTCTGGAGACTTAAAAGAAAATTCTTGCTAATTTTTTAAATAAATCTTAAATATGAAATAAAATATGAATAAAATTCTTGCTTTTAATTTAAATTATGATGAAGAAATTAAATATTCAGATGAAAAAGATTTAATAAATAACTATATTGTTGATGAATCAAGAATTATTACCGGTTCAGCTGAACGTATATTTTTCCTAAAAATGAAAAACAAGTAGTTCGAATATTGAAAGAATGTAATAAATTAAAGAAAAGAGCTGCAATTTCAGGCGGAGGAACTGGAATTACAGGTTCAAGGGTTCCTTTTGAAGGTATAATAATAGCTATGGATGATTTACCCAAAAGAAAAAGAGCCGAAGGAAAACGAAAAATTAATAAAAAAGGAATTTTTAGGAAAAACCTATTCAATAATAATAGGTTTTGATAAAGAAAAGTAGGATTGATCCAAATTTAATTTTAAACATAGGAAATATCATTTCTTAAGAATACTTAATGTCAATAGTTTAAAACTTTTTATTTGCTATATGTATTTATTTTTATGAATATACCTTCCTATACTATTTATGATTTGGCATGGATAGCAGCTTTAATAGCATTAATTTATGCATTGTATAATATACTTTCTTTACGTAGATATTCTCAAGGAAATGAAAGAATGAAAGAAATAGCCAATGCAGTAAGAATAGGTGCTGAAGCATTTTTAAAAAGAGAATATTCTGTTATTTTACCAGCAGGAATAGTTTTAACCATTGCAATATATTTTGTTAGCCCAATTGCAGCGTTAGGATTTGTAATAGGAGGAGCATTTTCTGCACTAGCAGGTTACATAGGCATGGGAATAACTGTAAGGACGAGCGCTCGTGTTGCTAATATAGCGAGTAAAGGAATAGGACATGCATTAAGTCTTGCATATAAAGGAGGTAGTGTTATGGGATTTGCTGTTGCTGGATTTGCACTTATAGGCTTATCATTATTTTTGTTTACGTTTAAAGAATTAATAGTAAAAGATCCTGCCTTAATTGCAGGTTTAGGATTTGGAGCAAGCTTAATTGCCTTGTTTATGAGAGTTGGAGGAGGAATATATACCAAAGCTGCTGACTTAGGTGCAGACCTTGTTGGAAAAGTTGAAGCAGGAATACCTGAAGATGATCCAAGGAATCCTGCAGTTATAGCTGATAATGTAGGAGATAATGTAGGAGATGCTGCAGGAATGGGTAGCGATATTTATGAGTCATATATTGTTATAGGAATTGCTGCAATTATATTGGGAGTTTTATTAAGTGTTGCAGAATCAGCAAAGTTTGGAAATTACTTAGATCCACTAATGTTCTATCCTTTAATGATCGGAGCTTCAGGAATATTAGGTTCAATTATAGGCTCTACAGTAGTAAATCCAAGATTAGGCAATAGAATGGAACCTATGAGAGTATTGGATTTAGCTTTTATTATTTCTGCAGTTTTAACAATTGTAATAGGTTCATATATAAGCTTTATAATATTTCCTTCAAATATAGCTACAAGCTTAACTGTTGCTTTAATTTCAGGAGTAATTGTAGTTGTAGCTATTGAAAAAATAGTAGATTACTTTACATCTTATAATTACAAACCTACTAAATTTATAGTAGAGTCTTCTAAAATAAGTCCTGCCCACAATTTCTTAGCAGGATATACTGTTGGATTGCAAAGTGCAGCTCCAGCTGCAGTAATATTAGTTGCAACAATCATAATTAGTTATTTAACAGGTTACTACTTTACTGGTAGCCATCTGTTTGCAGTTTATGCTACAGCTATATTGACAATGGCTATGCTATCTTTAACAGGAATAGTTATGAGCGTTGATTCTTATGGACCAATAACAGATAATGCTGCTGGTAATGCTGAGATGAGCAATTTAGGAGAAGATATAAGAAAAATATTAGATAAATTAGATTCCGTAGGTAATACTGTTAAAGCTACAACAAAAGGTTTTGCAATAGCAAGTGCAGCTTTATCAGCTTTAGCATTATTCCTAGCTTTCCAAATGGAAGTGATTAATAAAGCTAAAGAAATACCAAGATTTGCAGAAATATACGGGCAAGCCTCAATTCAATTCTTATTATCTGATCCTAAAATTATTGTAGGTCTTCTTGTAGGTGGTTTATTACCTTTCTTATTTAGTTCTTATTTAATAAGAGCAGTTGGAAGAACTTCAATGAAAGTTGTAGAAGAAGTTAGAAGACAATTTAAGGAAATACCTGGTCTTCTTGAAGGAAAAGCTAAGCCAGATTATGCTAAATGTGTTGATATTGTTACAAAAGAATCCTTAAAGGAATTAGCATTACCTGGTCTTATAGCAATAGCTTCTCCTTTAATTCTAGGTCTTACGTTAGGTCCTTTAGCTTTAGGAGGACTTTTAATAGGTAGCGTAGTAAGCGGTGTTTTCTTAGCTTTATTAATGGCGAATGCAGGAGCTGCTTGGGATAATGCAAAGAAATTAGTAGAATTAAGTGGAATGAAAAGAAGCGAATTGCATAAAGTTACAGTTTACGGTGATACAGTAGGAGATCCTTGGAAAGATACTGCAGGTCCTTCTTTAAACTCTTTAATAAAAGTCTTAAACACATTCTCTATAGTATTCCTTAGTGTAATTATGGTTTATGCATTAATAATTTAATCATTTCCAGCCAGCCTTAAAAGCATCCCAAAAAGCTTTCCAATAAGGATCTACATCAACATATTCCAACCTTTGCTTTTTTCCATTTTCTATTATCCATTTTCCATATTCCTTTTCTTTGATTTCTCCTATAATGAAAGCATTTATGCCATTGCTTTTTAAAATATTAATTAGATCATCAACTTTTTCTTTCTTTACACATATCAAAAGTGCACCTTCATTTAAAGAACGATATGGATCTATTTTAAAAAGATCACAAATAGCTTTTACATCTTCATCTAAAATTATATTCTCTTTATATATTTCGACTCCAACTTCAGATGCTTCAGTAAGTTCATATATTGCTCCAAAAAGTCCTCCTTCAGTACAATCATGCATAGCTGTAACACCGCTTCTTAATCCTATTTTAGCTGCAGTTAAAGCATCCTTTACTGTAGAAAACTGTTTAAACATGGAAGCTAGTTTTTTCTGTGTTTTACTTCCAAGTTCCTTTTCAACCTTCTCAGGAAAAGCTCTTGCAAGAATGGATGATGCTGAAATAGCTACCCCTTTTGTTAATACCAATAAATTACTAACTTCAGCCATTCTACTGGTAACATAATTATCCTTTTCAGCTATCGTAAACATCACTCCTCCGCCTACAACAGTAAAATCACAACCAACATATTTTCCAGTATGACCTCCTATTATTGAAACACCTAAATTTTTCATCTCTTCATGGATAGCCAACCAATATTTTTTGAAATCCTCGTAATCCATATGAGGAGGTAAATTGTAACTAAGCAACGCATACATTGGAGGATTACCACATGTTGTTAGATCTGAAGCTAATAAATGAACAGTTAGCCATGCAGAATCTTCCATTCCTAATGCCGGAATTATCGATAATGGATCAGAGCATGCAATAAGGACTTGTTGTTCATTTAACTTAACTGCTGCTACGTCTCCTCCTACTTTAGGTCCAAAAATTACGTTTGGATTTTCTTTACCTAAGTTACTAAGTATTACTTCTTTAAGGAATTTTTGGCTTACTTTACCTATTTCCATATATATTTTTATTAAATTACCTATTTAATAATGAAAGCATGGTTTTTGGTTCAAATTAATAACGTTGAAAACGATCCTTTAGAATTAAAAAAGTTCAAATTAAGAAATTTAATGGATGATGAAGTATTAATAAAGATAAGAGAAATAGGCATATGTAAAATAGACATTGATTTAATAGAAGGACATGCATTGAGATTTGGTTATCCGAGTAAAAAAGGTATAATACCTGGTCATGAAGCAATAGGAATGGTAGAAAAAGTTGGTGATAAAGTAGAAGAATTTAAGAAAGGAGATATTGTAGGAATAAGCATGTTATATAGTGCATGTGGAAAATGTGATAAATGTTTGAGTGGGGAAGAGAATGCATGCAACAAATTAATTATAACAGGTGAAAAAATTGATGGTTGCTATTCAGAATATTTTATAGGAAAAGCTAATTTTATTTACAAAATACCTAGCGAAATTAACGAAATGGCAATATTAACCTTATGCAATTTACCATTAGCTTACAAATCTTTAAAATTATCATTAAGAAATATAAATGATAAAATAGCAATCTATGGTTTAAATATATTTTCATTTTTAGCTATACAAATTTGTAAAATATTTAATATAGATTATGAAATGATTATTTCAAGTGAGAAAGAGAAAGAAAAATTAAGTAAAATATTTTCTGAAGTAAATTTAAGGGAAATAAAAGAAATAAAAGAGAATTATTATGATTCGTTAATATTATTTGAAGTAGATGAGAATTATTATAAACTTATTAAAAGTATAAAATTTAAAGGAAAGATTATAAATTCTACTATAAAACCTATATTTTTACCACCTTTATTTGAAGGTAAAGAAGTAATTTTAACAGGAATACCAAAAAGAAATGAAATAATGGAAATTCAAAGATTTAAATTTCTTAAAAAAATAATTTTTTCAAAAAAATCTTATAAATTTGAGATGCTGAATGAGGCTTTACTAGATCTTAAACTTAATAAGGAATTAGATAAAATAGTCGTGACAATTCCTTAACAAAAGATTTTGATTATTTGTTTAAAATGAAAGCCACATACTTATAATATAAAAAAGTTCGCTTGTATTTTTCATTTAACTTTTTTATATTTTATAGTTGATAAAGAAAAGTATGAGTGGAATACCTCCTGATAATGTACCAGAAGAAAGAATTAAAGAAATTTTGGAAAAATCAAAGATAATAGCAGTTGTAGGAGCTTCAAGAACTGAAGGAAAACCTGCACACTTTGTGCCTGCTTATTTAAAATCTAAAGGTTACAAAATAATTCCTATAAATCCTTTTGCTGATGAAATACTTGGAGAAAAAGCTTATAAATCGTTGCTTGATATTCCTTCTGATGTAAAAATTGATGTTGTAGATGTATTTAGACCTTCAGAAGAAGTAACAAAAGTTGTTGAGGAGGCGATAAAAAGAGGAGTGAAAATAGTATGGCTACAATCAGGAATTTATAACAAAGAAGCGGTAGAGTTAGCTAAAAAGAATAATATTGAAATAATTTGGGATAGATGTATGATGGAAACCCATAAAAGATTATTTAAAAGTTAATAAACTTATTTACCTCTTTGATTTCCGAACATTAAAATATGTAGTCTTGTGGTAAAATTATAATTTCTTTTTTTGCTTTCATCTATAAGCCACAAACTTCTTTCTTTAATGGTTTTTTCATCTGTTCCTTCAGGCATTAAATAAACCTTTTCTTTATTTATATTTAATTTTTTAACTAATTCGTCGACTTCATCCAAATCTTTTATATCACAAATAACAAATTTAAAAATTGAGTTATTTATTTCTGAAAATACTTTTAAAGCTTCATTCCTTATTCTTAATTTATAATCTACTTTAGAATTTGATAACTTTGGACTTACATTAAATAAATCAACTAATTTAATAATTTCTTCTTTAGGTTTTATTGTTCCATTGGTTTCTATCTCTATATAAAATCCTTTATTTTTTAATTCTTTTAATAAATTTTTTAATTTTTCTTGATGTAATAACGGTTCTCCACCAGTTATAACAACACGGTTACAATCAAATTTGCTTATATAATTTAAAATTTCTTGAATATCCATTAAAAAGTAATCGATACCTTCTTTAGCCTTATCTTGATTTTCCCAGGTATATTTACTATCACACCAAATACAGTTAAGATTACAAAAATAAAACCTTAAGAAAATTGAAGGTTTACCAATATTAACTCCTTCACCTTGAATAGAGAAGAAAATTTCGCTTATTGGTAATTTCATATTAAAGAAAATAAAATAAAAAAGAAAATTTAAATTTTTAATTATTTAACTTCTTGAAAACCTTTTTCAGTTAATCCAATTAATGGATTTCTCTTGCCTATTCTTACTATTAATCCTTTTGCTTCAAGTTTTCTTAATGTATAATATGCTGTAATTTTGTTTAAGTTAAACTCTTTTACCAAATTTAAGAAATAAACAGGTTCACCCCTTTCCTTTAACCATTTCAGTATTTCGATCGATGTAGCTGTTAATGGTTTACCGTACTTTGTAGATATTTCTTTAACTGAAAGCCATTGACCTCTTACGTATACCTTTTGTTCTTCGGATTTTTCTGTAGTCATATGTTAATAATAATTAAATAATATTTATAAATATTTCTTTTAGATTTAGTTTTTACAATGAGAGAAAATATAAAAATTTTTAAATTAAAACATAACTTTCAGATACAAAATTACTTTTTCTACCATAATAAAAAGGAAAATCCATAAATTAAGAGTTATCATGATATAAGGTTTAATTTTTTGCTTTTTAATGAAAAATCATACTAAAAATTGTTTTTTAATTACAAGCAATCAAATATTTTTTTGAGAAATGAGTTTTGATTTTTCTTGAAAAGTCTTATAATTTAAATATTCTTAAGTTTTTATTCCTCAAATACTCTTTTTAGATTTAAAATAAGAAAATCTTTAAGTTCTTTTCCTTTCAAATTTTTATTTTTTGCATCCTTAAATATTTGTTCAATTTTTTGATTTTCTAATGAAAATTTAGCCCAATTTTCAAAATCACCTTGATATAAATGATATTCAATAGATTTAACATCAATTTTTTCTAAAATATCTATAAATCCTTTAAGGCTTATACAAGAAAAACCGCTGTAGTTATTATTATCATAAAAATGGAATTCATCTTTTGCGAAAATTTTAAGATTATTTTTTACTCTTGATTCAAAATCTAATAATATTGATAAAGCTAAGGTAGCTACATGCAAAGGAGATTTATATACACTAAAGTATTCGTGAACTTCTTCTGAAGCTCCCTTTTTTAAAGACATATAATAGGTTATATCACTTACTTGCAAATATCTCCATGTTTTAATTAAATTTTCATCTTTCGTTTCTTTTACATATTTCTCGAGTCTCTCCAATAATTTTATATATTCTTTTTGTAGAGAATTTTTATACCAAGCACTGATGTCTTTTTCTTCATCAGCCCATGAAATTGTATTCGCTTCATCAACATCTATTTCTCCTACAGGTTGCAAATTTTCTATAACTTCGGTAGGTGTACTTAAATATAATTCTTCATATTTTATTATCTCTTCAGGTAAATATTTCAGAAAATCTAAAATTCCAGATTCTTTCCAGTGATGTTCACCAAATGTCTCATAATCTACAAAAATTAAAATTATATTACCTTCACAATTTTTAATCCAAGAAGCATATTTTTCAGCAGTTAAAGGCCATTGATCCCAGTTTCTTAATGAAAATCTGAAAGCTATATCATCACTTAATCGATAATGCCTCAATAAGACAAAGAGTTTTTTGCAATATTTTGCTTTATAAACATATGTCGGTTTTCTCCAACCTAAAATTTTTTCAGTACCTTCAGCAATTATTCCTTTGAAACCTAATTTTTCGATATAATAAGCTATTGTATTATTATAAATTAACTCAGTATTCTCAAAAATTTTTGGTTCATAATTAAATAGTTCCTTAATTAAACTTTTATGCATAATAATTTGTTCTATCCATTCTGATTTATCCTTCCATAAGCTTGATAAAGAATGAAAGTATGTTTGACATAAAAACTCGACACAACCTGTTTTTATAAGATCCTTAAAAATATCCAACAATTCTTCATTCCATTTTTTTGCTTGCTCAACAAACAATCCAGAAAAACTAAAGAAAAATTTTACTTTTTTTAAATCTTTTTTATATTTATCTATTTCTTCTAAAATAATTCTTGTAGCAGGAACATAGCATTTTTCCGAAACTCTTTTGAAAATCTCATAATCGGATTTGAAGCCAAAATAATATTCACCTAACTCATCATTATTTACTCTAATTTTTTTAAATCTATATTCTAAGAAATCATTACGAATCCTATATGGTTGATGAAGTTTAAAGCCTATTACAACATATTTTTTATTAATCATTCATATTTTTCATCATTAAATATTTCTCTATTATTCTTTCTATTTCATATTTGGGTCTAGCACCTATCAAAGCTTCGATTGCTTTTCCTTTATAAAAGAAGAGTAAAGTAGGTATCGACATTATTCCAAAAGAACTTGCTAATGTAGGTTCTTCATCTACATTAACTTTTCCAAATACCACGTTGGTATATTTTTTAGCTAAATCTTCTATTACAGGTTCCATTAATTTGCAAGGATAACACCATTCTGCCCAAAAATCTACAACAACAAATTCATTTTTAGAAACTACATCCTTGAAATTTTCATATGTTAACTTTATAGGTTTGTTAAAGTTGGTCTTCTTTTCTTCCTTTTCTTTTTTAAGCATCTCAGACATCTTTTTCATTAAAATTCTTTCTAATTCCTTATCTTCCATAGATGGATAATTGTTTCACTAAAGATATAACTTTTTAGACGCAAAGATAAAAGTGCTAATTGTTATAACCTATCGCTTTAAATATTACTTCGTCTTTAAATTCTTCAGGTCGATATATTCTTCTTCCATCTATAACCAAAGGATATTTCATTAATCTCTTAAAGGTTTCTGGTTTCAATTTTTTAAATTCTTCCCATTCTGTTACAATGATTGCACATTCTGATGATGATAAACAATCCTCTAAATTTTGTGCATAATGGATGTTATCATTGTTAAATATTTTCTTGAAGTTTTCCATAGCTTGAGGGTCATAAACCTTTATATAAGCTCCCTCTTTTAATAACCTGTCGACAATTTTCAAAGAAACAGCATTCCTTATATCATCTGTACCTGCTTTAAAGGATAAACCGAGAATAGAAATGGTCTTTCCTTTCAAATCTTTAAGCTCAGTTTTTGCTAATTCAATAGCTTTATTATATTGTTCATCATTGATCTTTATTGTTGTTTCCAATAAAGGCAATTCAACATTTATACTTTTAGCAAAATTTCTTAAAGCATCCAAATCTTTGGGAAAACAAGAACCACCATAACCTAATCCTGCTTTTAAAAATTCTTTACCTATTCTTTTATCTAAGCCTATACCTTTAGCAACTTCTTCAACATCTGCACCTTTAAGCCTTTGGCATAGATTAGCGATCATATTTATGAAGCTAACTTTCATTGCTAAGAAAGCATTATTCGCATATTTTATCAATTCAGCATTAACAAAATTGGTTTTTAAGATTGGAGGAAGATTTTCTTTATAAAGATCCTTATAGAAGTCTTCTAAAATGTTTCCATCATTTTCTATTTTGTATCCTATGATTATTCTATCTGGATTAAACGTATCATAAACAGCATTTCCTTCCCTTAAAAATTCTGGATTTACTAGCAAACCAAAATCTTTACCTAACTTTAAACCGAATTTTTCAATGGTTGGCAAAACTAAATTATTCGTAGTACCAGGTATAACAGTACTTTTAACTATAATAATTTTATAATCTTTTCTAATTTCTTTTAAATAATTACCTATACTTTTACATGCTGCTTCTATATATTCTAAATTTATAGAACCATCTTCTTTAGAAGGAGTACCTACAGTTATAAATATTAATTCAGAATTCTCGATAACTTCTTTTAAATTATTAGTAGGTAAAAATCTTTTATTATAAACTTGTGAATAATATTTGTCAAGATCCTTTTCATATATTGGCAATATACCTTCCTGCAATTTTTTTATTTTTCCTTTATCGATATCATAACCATAACAAGTGTACCCTTTAAAAGAGAAACAAATAGCTGATGTTAAACCTACATAACCTAAGCCTATAAAAGCTATATTCTTCATTCAAAGATTTTATTATTGTAAGATTTTATTAATGCATCATAATAGAAAAAAGCTGTACCTATATCTAATCTTATTGTGTTCTTAGACAATGTTACATAGTTTACTTTTAGTCCCCAATCAATAGTTTTTTGTATTGCATCAGTAAGCTGGATTTCATTTCCATAACCCTGTTTTGTAGCCTCTATAGCATTAAAAATTACAGGTTCAAAAACATACATAGGTAAAACTGCCAAATTAGAAATTATCTCCTTTGGCTTCTCAATTACTTTTACTACATAGTTATTATCATTAGTTATAATTACACCATATTCTCTAGGATCATCCACTTCTTGAGCTAACAACGTAGCAACGGATCCTTCTGAATGTTTCTTTATAAGTTCTCTAATATGATAAAAATCATTCGAAATTATACATGTATCCCCAGCTGCAACTAGAAAAGTTTCATCTCTAACAAAAGGTTTTGCTAAATAAACTGCATGACCAAAACCTAAAGGTTCTGGCTGATTGATCCAAACTATAGTAGATTTCTCTATCATTGAATAAAATTCTTTTAAACTTTTTACAAATTTTTCTTTACCTTTCTTTTCTAATAAATCTAAGAATGAATAATCGGGTGTAAAATGATCTTCAACAGCCCTTTTACCTCTTCCTACAATAAAACAAAACTCTCTAAAACCAAATTTATATAATTGTTCAAATAAGACTTGCAACATGGGTTTAAGATAAATTTCTCCGTTCGAATCTCTATAAAAAATAGGTAACATTTCCTTGGGCAATTCTTTAGTTGCAGATAACAATCTTGTTCCTAAACCTGCTGCTGGAATTACAGCTTTTCTTATCATCCTCTTTTTTAAAGTATTATACGCTTTTAAATTTTTAAATTAAATTAGAATATTCATTAGCTATCTCAACTGCTAATTTAGCAACTTCTATAGGATTATTAGCAAAAATATAACAAACGGGCTCGAAACCTTCACGGTCTTTATCTATTAAAATGGTAGGCACTTCATTTTCTTCTAAGAACTTTTTAAAAGAAAATAAAACAGGATCATCTTCAGATTTTAAATTTAAATTAAATTTATAATCTAAGCCCATTTTATCTAAGACTTTTTGTATTTTTTTGTTATATTTTATATACATACAACTTCTTATTCTTTTATTACGTGAATGAGCTAAAATTACCATATTTGCTAAATGTGTAGATGCTCCAAATTCAGGTTCAGCTATTGCTTTTATTCTTTGCTTAAATTTTATTAACCTACCAGGAAAGGATAAAACTTCAAATTTAAATTTTGCATTAGGTAAAGAATAGGCAATATTTGTATTTATTTCAGGAACTATGCGATGAAATTCCGTAGAATTTTCCAAAATTTTCAAAGCAGTCTTAATCTCTTCAACCATCTCTTCTTTATTTTGAGGTTGTATTTTCTTTGCTAAGCATACATCACATTCAGGATTAAGATTAGCTATTTTAATATGATAAGAACATATTGCACCACTTGAAACTAAATTTCTCCAAAAGTTTTCAAGAATCCTAATTAATGTTACGTTATCTGAAACTTTTTCTTCAGCTATATAATCTACTAATTCTTCAATATCCCTTCTTTTTACTCCAATTTTTTCCAATTCTTCAAAAAACTCATATTCGCCTCTTGTTCTTAATTTTAGATAATTATTAATCATGGGCTGGGAAATTACAAGAATTTTTGAAAGCTTATTTTGAGTATATCCTTTATCATATAATCTTACAGTTAAAAGAAACTTTAATCTTGGGAGAACTTTTTTTACGAAAATTTCTTCAGGTAAAAGCATATTATATAATAAATAAGTTATTAATTTAATAAATTATAAGTTAGTAATATGCAGAAGCCTTGGTTCTTAAGAAAGGAATATGTTGAAAGTTATGAACAATATTATGAAACAAAATATAAAAGAGCTGATATCTTAGAAAAAGAAGTATTAAAAGAAGCAATTTTAAAATTAGGAAATGGAAAAAGCATATTAGAAATAGGTTGCGGTACATGCCATTTTACGAGATGGTTTGAGAGTTTAGGTTATTATGCTGTAGGTGTTGATATATCTATTTTGATGTTAAAGGAATCAAAAAAGTATTGGAAGGGAGATATCATTCAAGGAGACTCTCATTATTTACCAATTAGAGATAAATTTTTTGACTATGTAACATTTATAACATGTTTAGAATATATGAAAGAACCACATAATGTTATAAAGGAAGCTGAAAGAGTTGCAAAAAAAGGAATAATATTGGGATTAATGAATAGTTGGAGCTTGCCAACTTTAAGAAGAAGAATACAAATTGCTTTAGGGAAGAATCCATTTTACATCGATACGAATTTTTACTCTATTTTAAGCATTAAAAAAATAATCAAAAGAGCTTTAAAAAAGTTTAAAATCATATATTCAAATAGTACAGTATTTCCTAGAATTTTTGGTAAATTAAAATCTAGAAGATTTCCTTTTGGAGCTTTTTTATGCATAGCAATACAACTAGAAAACAAATGATCGAAGAAATTATAGGAAAACTTGGCGAAGAATTAATTAATAAAAACATTATACATTGTGTTACTTCAAGCGTATCATTATATAAAGCTATAGATATAGCAAGATATCTAATAAAACATGGAGCAAATGTTATACCTGTTTTGAGTAACGATGCAAAGAAATTAATTTCTCCTTATTTATTTGAATTTGCTACAGGTAATAAACCTATAACTAAGATAACAGGAAAAATTGAGCATGTTGAAATTTTTAAAAGATATAAAATAGATGCTGTGTTGATAGCTCCTGCTACATTCAATACAATAAACAAGATAGCAAATGGTATAGCAGATACAACTGTTACACTTTTTGCTTCTATAGCAATTTCTAAGAAAATACCTGTAGTTATTGCTCCAGCAATGCATGAACCAATGTTCAATAATCCCATTTTAATTAAAAACATTGAAAAGCTTAAGGAAGAAAATGTTTATTTTGTACAGCCAATAATAGAAGAAGAGAAAGCCAAAATTGCTAGCGAGAATGATATTTTAGCAAAAATACTTTTTGCTATAACAAAAAAAGAACTAAAAGGAAAAAGAATACTAGTTACAGCTGGAGCTACAAAAGAATACATAGATGATATAAGATACATTACTAATCCCAGCTCAGGAAAAATGGGCATAGCTATGGCTAATGAAGCATATTACAGAGGAGGAAATGTTACATTAATTCATGGCGAAGTTAAGGTTCCTTTAAGCCATGATTTCGAAAGTTTTTACGTTGAGACAGCATCAGAGATGTATCAAAAAGTAATGGAAATAATTAGCAAAGAAAAATTTGATTTCTTTATTGCTTCTGCAGCTGTAACTGATTATACTCCTGTAAAAAAATATGATGGGAAAATTTCTACTAAGATATTTAGCGATATTACTTTACAGTTAAAATTGACACCTAGAATAATAAGAAAAGTAAAAGAAATTTCCCCAGAAACAAAACTGGTTGCATTTAAAGCTGAATATGGCATTCAAGAGGATAAGATTCAAGAAATTATATCTGAATATGAATTTGCAGATTTTATTATCATAAACGATGTGTCAAGAAAAGATATAGGTTTTAGAAGTGATTTTAATGAAATTTATTTCTTTGATGGAAAAGAAGTCACAAAAATAGAAAAAACTCTAAAAACAAAAATAGCTAAAATAATTTGGGATAGAATCTTAATGCATACTTAGACGAATTAACTTGAAACTATTTATTTTTAATACAAGATAATTTTTTCGATGAAACTAAAAGGTTTATATTTAGTAGTAGATCTGAGCATTAAAAAAGATGAACTATTAAATAAAGTAGAAAAAGCGTTAAAAGGCGGCGTAGATATTTTACAGGTTTGGTATAATTGGAACGATCCAAATTATGCTTATGAAGTTTCAAAGGATTTACTTAGGTTAGCAAAAAAGCATAATGCGCTATTGTTAATAAATGGTAATTATCCACTTGCTAATGATATAGGTGCGGACGGAGTTCATTTTGATACTTATGAAATTACTCCTGATCAAGTAAAAAAACTAAATAAAAATCTCATTGTAGGATATACAATTGGCAATGATTTAAATAGAGCTATATGGGCTGAAAAAGTCGGAGCTGATTATATATCATTTTGTGCATGTTTTCCAACATCTACTGTTACATCTTGCGATATTGTTCCTTTGGAAGTTGTTAGAGAAGCAAAAAATAGATTAAAAATTCCTGTTTTTGCTTCAGGAGGAATAAATTTAAAAAATGTTGAGAAAGTTCTTGAAACTGGTGTTGATGGTATAGCTGTTATTAGCGCTATATTATATGCAGATGACCCTGAAATAGCTGCAAGAAAATTTAAAGAAAAATTATTGGAATTTAGCAAGCAATACCAGGAGGAAATAAAAAGAAACCTGTAAAGTATCCTGCAAGACCCATAAAATATAAGCCTAGTGTAATGTAAACAATAATAAATAGAACAAATAGAATATCATCAATTGTGGTCTTCAATTTTCTGATATAAACTTTTCTTTTATAAACCCCAAATCCTCTCAATTCCATAGAAATTGCTAAAGAAATTGCTTTTCTAAACATAGTAAAGACTAGTAAAGAAAACAAAGGAAACCAAGCTTTTGGATTAGCTAATCTAATTCCTCTTTGCTTATAAGCTTCTAACGCTTCTTCCTGAGTTAATTTAACTATAGGAAAGAATCTTAAAGCTATGAATGTTGCATATGCAAACTTATCTGGAATTTTTAAATATTGAACTAAAGCTATGACAAAGTCCTTGGGATTCGTTGTTGCTACAAAGTAGTATGTAAATAAAATTATTACAAAAAATCTTAATGCAATTATTAGTCCATAGTTTATTCCTATATCTGTAAAAGTTAGTATTCCTATTGGATTTCCACAACTTACAAATAAAGAGTTAAAAAAGAAAACACTAAATAAAATAGGTAAAGCCGCAAGTAAAAATCTTAAAAAATTTTTTATATTTACTTTAGATAATAAATTAATTATAATTATTAAAACAATAAAATAAAACAAAGGATAAATATCTATAATAAATAAAACAAATATTGCTAAAATAAGTAATGAAAAAAATTTAACAATAGGATTTATTTCAAACTTTTTCATAAAATTTCTCTAATTTTATAAATTTCTTCAAAATTTTTATTCTTGATGATATTTTGAAGATACTTTGGTAATGAATAAAAATATTCAGGATATTTATTTTCAATTTCGTTTAAAAATTCCTCAATACAGCTTTGATATTCAATTTTTCCTTTATTCATAATTATTATTTCATCAGCATATTCTATACATAGCCTTATATCATGGGTTGTTATTATTGCTGTTTTACCTTCTTTTACTAAATTTTTAATTAAACCTATAATTTTTCTTTCATTGTATTTATCTAAAGAAAAAGTTGGTTCATCACATATAATAACTTCAGGCTCGTAAACAAGAGAAATGACAATACTTAATATTTTTTTCTGTCCTTCGCTTAACATATGAGGATTTTTATTCTTATGTTCATATAATTCATAGTTTTTTAACACTTCATCAATATTCCAATTTTTATTTGCTTCCTTTAATACCAATTTAATTTCTTCTTCCACACTTTTTCCAATAAATTGTACAGAAGGGTTTTGAAAACAATACTTAACTTTATTTTTAGATATGTTATAAATTACTTTTCCTAAACTAGGCTTATATATTCCTGCTATAATTTTGCAAAGAGTGGTTTTTCCTGAGCCATTTGGGCCAACAATTGCATAAAATTTACCTTTTTTAAAAAACAAATTTACATCTTTCAAAGCAATATAATTATTTTGGTATTTATAAGTTACATTCGATAACTCAACTATTTTTTCTTTATTATATGCTGACTTAGGAACATAAATATTTTTAAAATTCTTTCTTTTAATTAAAATTTCTAACTCATAAGGGATCCAAATTCCTAATTCATCATAAATTTCTTTAATCTTCTCAAAAATATTATAATCAAATTCTCCAAAGTATCTTAAAGAACCATCTTTATTTAATATTAAAACTATATTTATAATATCAAATATTTCTTCTAAATTATGCTCTATTAATATTAAATTTTTATCTTTTAAATTTTTAATTAAATTAAAAAAAGATTTTCTTGATATAGGATCTAAATTAGATGTAGGTTCATCAAAAATTAATATTTCGTTATCTAAAGCTATTATACTTGCAAGCATTAGCTTTTGTTTTTCTCCATAACTTAGAGCATTTGTTTCAAAATATCTTTTATCAGATAATCCTACTGCTGATAACGAAAAATCTATTCTTTTAAGAATTTCTTCAACAGAATATTTCATATTTTCTAAACCAAAAGCTACCTCATCTTCTACATATAAATTTACAATTTGAGCTTCAGGGTCTTGCTGAACAATACCAAAAATTTTCGATAATTCACTTATTGAATAATCCATTACATTTTTGCCTTTTACTAATATTTCTCCTTTGGTTTTAGATATTTTATATCTTTGAGGAAACCCTAATAAACATAGCACTAAACTAGATTTGCC